>Ga0068713_1004556_pt1 | contig 10659 bp, 2 predicted proteins | sample MTBAKSrepl2MetaG_FD_62223 | JGI IMG/M metagenome (GOLD analysis project Ga0068713, IMG submission 62223) | Enrichment culture microbial communities om Arthur Kill intertidal strait, New Jersey, USA, that are MTBE-degrading - MTBE-AKS2 (Arthur... | ecosystem: Environmental > Aquatic > Marine >...
CATGTTCGGGCTCCTTTCCTTGCGCGTCAGCGATTCGTGTGCTGCCGTCCCACCGGCAGCCTCCTGGCTCCCCAGTGTAACGCGACCCCGGGGAAGGAACCCTATATGTCTACACATCTCCTTCGTTGTCGAGCCGAAGGCCGGTCTGCCCATGGGGACCGAGATCCGCAATGTCGCCCTGATCCAGTTCGACCGGGGCGAGATCATCGCCACGAATCAGGTCGATCCGCACGATCCCAGCCAGGGTACAGATCCCGACAAGGAGTGCCTGATTACCATAGATGCCGATCCTCCAACCAGTGCCGTAGAGGCCCTGCCGCCGGTGGGAAGCGACAAGGACTTTTCAGTGAGTTGGTCCGGAGCCGACATCGGTGCGGGCGTAGCCAGTTACGACATCTATGTCGCGACCGATGGGGTGTCATATGAGTTGTGGCTGGAGCGTACTACGGAGACGGCCGCGACTTTCAATGGTCCGCCCGGCCATACGTACGCATTCTACAGCGTTGCCAGAGACAACGTGGGCCATGTGGAAGCTGCCCCTGCGACCGCGGACGCCGAGACAGTCATCCCGCCGAACGAAGCCCCCATTGCTGCGGATGACATGTATGAGATGTATGGGACCATTCTCACAATTGTTGCCCCAGGTGTGTTGGACAATGATTCCGACACAGAAAGCGATCCATTGACGGCCGTCCTCGTGGATGGACCGTCAGAGGGTACCGTGACCCTGAACACAGATGGCTCGTTCGCATACGTGGCTGGTCTCGACTTCAATGGCACCGACAGCTTCACCTACAAGGCAAACGACGGCAGCGCGGACAGCAATACGGCCACGGCGACGATCACCGATATGTTGATGGTCACCAATCTCAACGACCGCGGCGAGGGTTCGCTGCGATGGACAATGGCGAACGCGAACGCCCATCCTGGGCCGGACACGATCCGGTTCGCTGTCGCGGGCACGATTAGCGTTGGCAGCGCACTACCCGCGCTGGACGATGGTACTGGCGGGACGAGGATTGACGGGACCAGCGCTCCTGGTTATTCCGGCGTGCCGCTAGTCGTTCTGATGGGGCCTGGAGCCGGTTCTGGCGTCAGAGGGATTGACATTCGGTCGGCGAACAATGACGTGCACGGCCTGCAGATCAGCGGATTTGGCCGGGGGATCAACATCTCAGGCAGCGATGCTACCGGTAATGCCATTGCAGGCAACTACATAGGCAACGATGGCCATATGCCTATGGCCAACCAGATAGGCATCATGATCGAAAGCAACGCCTCCAACAACCGCAGTGGCACAGATGGTGACGGCGTGAATGACGCCCTGGAGCGGAACGTGATCTCCGGGAACAACGGCCAGGGCGTCTATCTGGGGTGGGTCACTGGGGCTCTGGTCCGGGGCAACTACATCGGCACCGGTGCGACGGGCACTGTGGCGGTACCCAACGAATACGGTATTGATATCAGCGGAGGCTCAGGGAATCAGATCGGTGGGGCAGATGCAGGATTGGGAAATGTCATATCGGGCAATACCGAAGACGGCTTGAGACTGATCGAGACGACGGGGACCATAGTGCAAGGCAATCTCATTGGGACCAGCGCCACTGGCACAATCGCTTTAGCCAATGGTGACTGTGGCATAGAGGTTGTGATGGCCTCTGGGAACATGATCGGCGGGACCACGGGCGAGGCACGTAATATCATCTCAGGGAACGGCAATAGCGGCATCTACATATACGGAGTGACCGGTTGGGATACCACCGATAATGTGATCCAGGGCAATTTCATCGGGACTGATATCACGGGTACTGCACCGCTTGGCAACTGGGGCGAAGGCATCTTGATCTGGCCGGGCTGTGGGAATCGGATCGGTGGCACGACTCCCGGTGCGGGCAATGTCATCTCGGGCAATGGCGACCGGGGTGTGCTCATCACGGGCATTCCCAACCTTGGCGTGTACTCGGACGAGAACGTGTTAGAGGGCAATCGGATTGGCATAGACGTAACCGGAAGCCAACCGCTCGGCAATGGGGATGACGGTGTATTTGTTGCCACAGGGGACAACAACACGCTTGGTGGTATGACACCCGATGCGGGCAATACGATCGCCTTCAATGCCGGCGCCGGCGTGAACGTCTATCGCTTGGGTACGGGAAATGCTATCCAGTCGAATACCATATTTAGCAACGCCGGCCTGGGGATTGAACTGGAAGGCAATGGAGTCACTCCCAACGACGTTGGGGACCCAGACACCGGACCCAACAATCTACAGGACTTCCCCGAGATCGCCGAGGCGACGTTCGACGGTGTCAACACGACGATCAGCGGGACACTTAGCTCCGTGGCCGGCGCAGACTTTACGATCGAAGTGTACAGCAATGCCGTTGGTGATCCCAGCGGCTACGGCGAAGGACAGGTGTACCTGGGTGCCACGACCTGCTGGACGGACGGATCTGGAAACGGGACGTGGTTAATGACCGTATCTGGTGACGTAACGGGTCTTGTGCTTGCGGCCACGGCAACTAACCTCGACGGCAATACGTCGGAGTGTTCTGCGCCGGCACCCGCGAACACCGCTCCGCTGGCGGTTGGGGACACGACTTCTACGCCAGAGGACACCCTTGTCAACGTCAATGTACTGGCCAACGACACGGATGGGGAAGGTGATCCGTTGGTAATCACGATTCTCACCAGCGCCAACGGCGTAGCGGTGGTCAACGACGGGAGTACGCCGACAGATCCAACGGATGATACGGTCGATTTCATACCAGCGGACGATTTCCATGGACCAGCCGAGTTCACGTACAAGGTCAATGACGGTGAGCTGGATTCGAACGAGGCCACAGTCGTAGTCACGATCGAGCCGGTCAACGATGCCCCGCGGCTGGCGGGGATTCCGGATATGGCGTTCGCCGGGGACGGCTCGGACAGCCATATCGACCTGGACGACTACTACAGCGACGTGGAGACGGCCGCTGCCGATGCGACTTTCACGGTAGTCTCCTCCTTTGTCGGGGTGACGACGGACATTGATCCAGGCAGCCATGTGCTGACGATCACAGGAGACGCGGACTTCAATGGCGAGGGAAACATCATCATTGGGGTGATTGACACGGGTGACGGCACGTCAGCCGCCCTGTCGGACGAGGACACGTTGCGCGTCGTGGTCTCACCCGTTAACGACGCACCCAAGGTCGCTATCGACACCGGCTCGGTGGCCGTGGCTGAGGGCCAGACGGCCCAGAACACGGGCACCTTCGCTGATGTTGATCTGGATGACAGCGTTATCATCACCGCCTCTATCGGGGCGATCACGCAAAACAATGGTAACCATGGCACATGGAGTTGGTCGTATGTTACGACCGACGGCCCGGACCAGAGCCAGACGGTCATCCTCACGGCGACGGACGGTGCCGGAGACAGCAGCACAACTGAGTTTGAGATGATCGTCAACAATGTGGCACCCGGCGTCGAAGCCGGTGAAGATGCAGCAGCAGACGAAGGTAGTGAAGTGGTCTTTGTAGGGAGTTTCGCTGATCCGGGTTCAACCGACACCCATACGATCGTATGGGACTCTGGCGATGGAGGGACGGTTGGTGGAACCTCGACGCCGAGTCACGCCTATGGCGACAACGGCACATACACGGTGACGCTGACAGTGACGGATGACGACGGCGGGATTGGGACAGACCTGCTGACGGTCACGGCAAATAACGTGGCGGCGGGTCTGGATCAGAGCGTGAATGAGGGTGATCTGGTCGGGATTGCCCCTGTCTTCACGGATGCCGGCGGTGCGGATACGCACACGGCGACACTGGACTGGGGTGATGGGACGGAGATAACAACCATCGACCCAGCCACGAGTCCGCTGGCGACGAGTCATACCTACGCAGACAGCGGCGCGTATATCGTCACGGTCACGCTAACGGATGATGATGGAGCCAGCACGAGCGACACGCTGATGGTGACCGTTGTAAGCGGTGCGCATCCGGTCGATCTCCTGGACTCGTACATCCAGAACCTACCCGGCGAGGCTTTCAAGAGCCCGGCCGCCCAGCGACAGAATGCCTTCCACAACAAACTGATCGAAGTGAAGCTGATGATGGAACGTGGCGACTACCAGGGGGCCATGAACAAGCTCACGAACGATATCCGGGCCAAAGCGGACGGATCCATGGGCGGCAAGGCAAACGACGATTGGATCATCGATCCCCTGGCTCAGTATGAGTTGTGCAACATGGTAGACGACCTCAGAGTGTATCTGTCAAGACTGCTAAGCGGGAGTTTCAGGGCAAACGCAAAGTCAGACGGTGAGCACCTTCAGGAGGTACTCTTCATCCCAGCCGGCCCGTAGGCGTTTGACCTTGAGACCCACTTTTTCCGTGGTCTCCCGCTTGAGCAGGTTCAGAGCGATGCGTCGCAGCCGCGAGAAGTTCTCGGCGGCGTAGCCGTTGCGAATCCGGCTGGCGTCCTCATCGAAGCTCACGTCCAGCGACCAGTGCAGCGAATTCTCGACCTGCCAGTGGGCGCGAATCAGGCGGCCGAAGGTCTGGGCATCGAGGTCCTGCAGGCTACTGATGAAGTACCGCCGCTCCTTCTCGATCCGACCGTCGGGCCATTGACGCTGTCCGTCCACGGCGATCAGACTGCTCAAGCCGGCCCACTGATCCCGGTCGGCAAACCAGTCGACCTGTTGGGTACACCAGATCTGTCGAGTCTCCAATCGGCCGTGGCCTTTCGTGACCTGCTCGTGATGATCCAGCGAGGCTTCTCGTATCTGGCCCGCAATCGCATGGTCCAGCCACCAAGCCACCTCGTCATGCATCGTGCTTTGGTTGCCCTTGAGCGAGAAGAGGTAATCGCCGCCGTTTTCCACGATTTTGCGGGCAATTTCCTTCTGACAGCCCATCGCATCGATGCTGACTACTGCCCCCCGTATGTCCAGCAACTCCAGCAATCTCGGAATCGCCGTAATCTCGTTGCTCTTGGCCTCGGTGGCCAATTGCCCGAACACCAAGCCGTTGGCCGAGGACCAGGCACTGATCATGTGGATGGCGGCCTTGTCACTGGCCCGATCAAACGAATGCCGCAGCGTCTTGCCGTCGATGGCGATCAGTTCGCCCGGTCGCACTTGGGCCAAGGCCTGAATCCACGCCAGGAAGCATCGCTCAAAGGCCTCCGGCTCGAGGGCGGCAAAGACCCGGCCGAACGTGTCGTGGGAGGGGACGCCGTGCGGTATCTTCAGAAACTTCTTGAGCCACTTGCGCTTGGCCCGGGCAAACTGGGCCACCTCCTGCCAATTGTCGGTACAACAGATCACCGCCAAAATCGCGATGATCACCAGCTCGCTTAACTGATGCCGTCGCCCACGCCGACCCCGCGGATCGGGCAACCCACTGAAATACTGCCGAATCGACTCGATGACCATCCTTGGCCTCCTGGTTCTGTGCGACCCTTGCACTCTGTAACCATCGGCCAATTCAGCCCTTTACGATCATCCTCCATCGACTTTGCGTTTGCCCTGGCGGGAGTTTGCCGAAGTCAAAAGTCAAAATGATAGGTTTGCACGCATCACGGACGGCGAAAGAAGGGGCGGTCTACCACACCATTCCCCGCCGCCTCGTTCATCATCGCTGTGCGGAGCGCGGAAGCACTGGACCTTGACAACCTTGCGGGGTAAGCTGATTAGGTTCGGCGGCAAGATCGTGTACCACGCTCGATATGTGACCTTCCAGTTGGCCGAGGTCGCGGTGCCGTGTCGGCTGTGGCGAGCGATTCTGGGTCGCATTCGGCGGTTCGCCGCCATCCCCCCGAGGGCCGCCCCAATGTGATATAGCGCACCGGCGAACGAGTAGACGACTGAAGAGGAAGCAGCGACGTCCGTCTGGTCAAATCGGGCCCGAAAGCACTTGCCAAGCCACCCAGACTCAGTTTTCGCGGCCCATCGGCTGGCGGCGCTGCAGAACTGAGGTCGTTGGGCTTGCAGATCCAGCGGCGGTGAGCTACCCCGCCCTGCGCTGGCGGGTCTTGCTGGCTGCGACAACGGGGTTTCGGCGTGGGGACATCGAAGCCCTCCGCGTTGGCGACGTTCACTTTGACCGGAATACGACCGCGACGCAGAATCGCAAGGCGGGGAAGGCAATGCCGGAATGACCCGTGCCAGAGGCGATTATGACGGAACTGGCCAACCACACGGCTGCGATGCCTGAGAGGCAGGAGAGACTTTTTGCGGACCGGTTCAGTCCGAAGAAATGGGACCGGGTGCGCGAGAAGGCCGGATTCCCGGCTCTGACATTTCAGGTTCTGCGAAAGACATTTGCCTCGTTGCTGGCCCAGAAGGGCGTATCCACGGCGGTTACTCAAAGGCTCCTGGAACACTCCAGTCCGCGGCTCACAAGCGATGTGTACACTAACGTCGATCCGGTGCTGCGGCAGGCGGTCAGTTTGCTGCCGGTGGCGGAGTGGGTGTAACTGTTCAAACGTCGGGGGCCAAGAGCTTCCGTCGAAGGTCCACATCGTGCTGTTATCGAACAGAGAGCGGAGAACACTACCTGTTCGGCGTCTGTCAGAATGTCTTTCGTGGCGACAGCGACATGACTTCGGAGTTCTTGGGTTGCGGTCGGGCGTAAGGCCTTTTTGGAGCGGTGTTCATCGCGAGTTGCCGCCATTATCTTGGCACAGAAATGAGTCCGGAAAAATCTTCAAGAATACCTAGTCTTGCGGATTGACACGCTGACAAGGACCATGTTACCCTCCTGCCAAACTCGTCGGGGAGCGGCCCGCCGGAAGGTGGGGCCGGTGTGCAACGGATTGGGTCCCCGGTCGATGAGGTGACGGTCTTGGCGTGAGCCGAGGAGAGTGCCGTGGTGGCAAGGCTGTGGAATTGGCTTGGAGGCGGGAGGCGGGGCGCGGGGAGTGTGCAGTCTCCAAGAAGCCCATCCTTTGAGCCTCTTGAGCCCAGGCTCCTTCTAAGCGCGGATTCCTTGGGGTTGGAGCTTCAGGCGACCCTGGATGTGCCACTGAGCGAGCCTGCTATCTACGCCGAACTGGACCAGCAGGAACAGGGCATTCAGGATGACGCTCCATTCATCCTTTTGATGTATCTTGCATCCTCCGATGACGTGTATGTGGCGCCGGCGGATGCCACAACACGCGACCCCGAAGACTCGCAAGAGAGTGTTCTCGATCAGCCTCTCGCAGTGCCGTTAGAGACCTTGCCGGCCGATACGGAACCGGCCGGAAGGCTGGCCGGAACACCGCTCGTACAGGCCAAAGTTGCCATTGAGACTGCCCTTGATTCGGAGGAAAGGACGCTTTCCTTCGGCGAGCAATCTGCCTGCGTGACCCCCGTGGGTCGACAGGACGACATATCCAGTACAGAAGGTTTCCCAGTAGAGATCCGCGGCCCTCCGGACAACTTCTGCAATGCCCCAAGTGCCCTATCTGCAAAGACATACGGAGAGGATGATCGGTCAACCGTGGCGGCCGAGGAGGGGTGGGTCTGCGCGAGTGCCACGCCCGTAGCACCCGATCTGCCGGGTCTGGTGCTGGTTGATCCGGACATCTCCAACTGGTGCGGCCAAATCATCTATCTGGACTTCGACGGTGAGCCGAAGGTCGCCTATGACGGCCCTGTGACCATCGGCCCCTTCGACGTTCCCGCCTTTCAGGCCCCCGGCGAATTAGTCGGCCGTGAGGCCGATATGATGGTCGCCGTTGCGACGAGTCTGAACGACCTCTTCGCGGGTACGGGCGTCACTTTCATCCTCGCTCCATCCCCCGCGGGGACCGAATATTCGACGATCTACGTGGGCGGGGACGGCTCCTGGGCATCCGAGTACGGCTCCTTCTTCGGCTTGGCGGAGCAGGTGGATATCGGCAATCAGGACCGGGCGGACAATGCGTTCGTGTTCACGGACCGCCTGTTTGCCCCCAACAGGTGCGTGACGATCGATGCGGACACCCTGGCCGATCTGATTGCCCACGAGGCTGCGCATCTGTTGGGGTACGGGCATCAGGAGGATGAAGGGGAGGTGGCTTGTCTCTTGGCGCGTGTGGCGCAGGGGTTTGACTTCCCCGGGGAAGTGGCCCCGGAGTATGCGGTGGGCAGCCGCCCGTATTCCGTGACGGCAGCCGACTTCGACGGCGACGGGTCTGTGGACCTCGTCACGGCAAACTACTCATCGAACACGGTCTCGGTGCTGCGAAACCTGGGCGATGGGACCTTTGCCGCCCAGGTGACCTACGCAGTGGGCAGCGGGCCCGATTCTGTGGCGGCGACGGACCTGGACGGCGACGGGTCCGTGGACCTCGTCACGACAAACTACTCATCGAACACGGTCTCGGTGCTGCGGAACCTGGGCGATGGGACCTTTGCCGCCCAGGTGACCTACATGGTGGGCAGTAGGCCGCGATCTGTGGCGCCGGCGGACTTCGACGGCGACGGGCACGCGGACTTGGTCACGGCAAACTACAACTCGAATACGGTCTCGGTGCTGCGGAACCTGGGGGACGGGACGTTTGCCGCCCAGGTGACCTACGCGGTGGGCAGCGGGCCCGATTCTGTGGCGGCGGCAGACTTCGACGGTGACGGGTCCGTGGACATTGTCACGGCGAGCTACTCTTGGTATACGGTCTCGGTGATGCGGAACCTGGGCGATGGGACCTTTGCCACCCAGGTGACGTACGCGGTCGGCAATGGCCCGCGATCTGTGGCGGCGGCGGACTTCGACGGCGACGGGCAGGCGGACTTGGTCACGGCGAACTCCGACTCGAACACGGTCTCGGTGCTGCGGAACCTGGGCGACGGGACCTTTGCCGCCCAGGTGATCTATGCGGTGGGCAGCTGCCCGTATTCCATGATGGCGGCAGACTTCGACGGCGACGGACAGGCGGACCTGGTCACGGCGAACTCCGACTCGAACAACATCTCGGTGCTGCGGAACTTGGGCGACGCGACCTTTGCCGCGCAGGCGACCTACGCGGTGGGCGGCTCCCCCTATTGCGTGACGGCGGCGGATCTCGATAGCGACGGGTGCGTGGACATCGTCAAGGCGAACTACGATTCGAACACGGTCTCGGTGCTGCGGAACCTGGGCGATGGGACCTTTGCCGCCCAGGCGACTCACGCGGTGGGCAGCTACCCGTATGGCGTGGCGGCGGCCGATTTCGACGGCGACGGGTACGCGGATCTGGTCACGGCAAACGCAGTCTCGGATACGGTCTCGGTGCTGCGGAACCTGGGCGACGGGACCTTTGCCGCGCAGGTGACCTACACGGTGGGCAGCTGCCCGTATTCCGTGACGGCGGCGGACTTCGATGGCGACGGGCACGCGGATTTGGCCACGGCAAACGGGATCTCGGATACGGTCTCGGTGCTGCGGAATTTGGGCGACGGGAGCTTCGCCGCCCACGTGACCTACGTAGTGGGCAGCGGGCCCGATTCTGTGGCGGCGGCGGACTTCGACGGCGACGGGTGGGTGGACATCGTTACGGCGAACTGTTACTCGGACTCCGTTTCCGTGCTGCGGAACTTGGGCGACGGGACGTTTGCGGCGCAGGTGACCTACACGGTGGGCAGCTACCCGTCTTTCGTGACGGCGGCGGATTTCGACGACGACGGACAGGCGGACCTGGTCACGGCGAACTCCGACTCGAACACGGTCTCGGTGCTGCGGAACCTGGGCGATGGGACCTTTGCGGCCCAGGTGACCTATGCGGTTGGCAATAGCCCCGAATCTGTGGCGGCGGCGGATTTCGACGGCGACGGGTGCGTGGACATCGTCATGGCGAACTACAACTCGGATACGGTCTCGGTGCTGCGGAATCTGGGCGGCGGGACCTTTGCGGCGCAGGCGACCTACGCAGTGGGCGGCTCCCCGTATAGCGTGGCGGCGACGGATCTCGACCACGACGGATACGCGGACCTGGTCACGGCGAACTTCGACTCGAACACGGTCTCGGTGCTGCGGAACCTGGGCGATGGGACCTTTGCCGCCCAAGTGACCTATGCGGTTGGCAATAGCCCGGAATCTGTGGCGGCGGCGGATCTCGACCACGACGGATACGCGGACTTGGTCACGGCGAACTGGGGCTCGGACACGGTCTCGGTGCTGCGGAACCTGGGGGACGGGACCTTTGCCGCCCCGGCGACCTACGCGGTAGGTAGCAACCCGTATTCCGTGGCGGCGGCGGACTTCGACGGCGACGGGCGCGTGGACATCTTCACGGCGAACTGGGGCTCGGACACGGTCTCGGTGCTGCGGAACCTGGGCGACGGGGCCTTTGCCGCGCAGGCGACCTACGCGGTAGGCGGCAACCCGTATGGCGTGACGGCGGCGGATTTCGACGGCGACGGGCATGCGGACTTGGTCACGGCGAACTGGGGTTCGAACACCGTTTCGGTGCTGTGGGACCTGGGCGACGGGACCTTTGGTGCCCAGGTGATCTATGCGGTGGGCAGCCGCCCGTCTTACGTGGCGGCGGCGGATTTCGACGGCGACGGGCACGCGGACTTGGTCACGGCAAACTCCTCTTCGTACACGGTCTCGGTACTGCGGAACCTGGGGGACGGGACGTTTGCCGCCCAGGTGATCTACGCGGTGGGCAGCCGCCCGTATTCCGTGACGGCAGCCGACTTCGATGGCGACGACTACGTGG
>Ga0068713_1004557_pt1 | contig 10657 bp, 9 predicted proteins | sample MTBAKSrepl2MetaG_FD_62223 | JGI IMG/M metagenome (GOLD analysis project Ga0068713, IMG submission 62223) | Enrichment culture microbial communities om Arthur Kill intertidal strait, New Jersey, USA, that are MTBE-degrading - MTBE-AKS2 (Arthur... | ecosystem: Environmental > Aquatic > Marine >...
GAAACACGAGATGCTGCTTTGACCATCAACCGACGGCGGGTAGTGACGGCGCTCTGCCACGAAGAGGGTATCATCCGTACTGCAGCGGTTACGGGAGGTAGGCATGAAGTTTCAGAGAATGACGCTCCTATGTGCGGTCCTCGCGGTCGCCTTGGGACTGATGGTGCTCTCGGGATGCACGGACGAGGGGCCGACCAGCAGCACAACCCAACCGGCGACTGCTTCAACTACGAGCGCGGACGGAGGCAGTAGCACCACCGAGGGTCTGGCGGGACCTGCCGAGGGGGATCTTGGACAGGAGATGACCGTGGCAGGCTGGCAGATCACCGTCGATTCGGTTGAGACCGCGGCCGAGATGGATGGAGTCCAAGCTCGTGAGGGTGAAGAACTCGTGATTACCCGCTTCACAGTGAAGAATACCTTAGGAAGACCCATGGCCGTCACCGCGGAGGATTTCACGCTTATCGAGTCGGATGGCGGGACCCACAGGCCCATCGACGCGCAGACCGGCCTATTCACGGCAGAGGCAGTTCCCGCGGGAGGAACCGGATCGACGTACGCGATCTTTTCTGTTCCGGTCGGCAGCACCGGCTTGACTCTCCGCTTCTCACCATTTATCGAAGGCAAGACTGTTCCGCGCGAAGTGGATATTGCGCTCGACTAGCATGACGGGAATCAGAGCTGTCATCTTCGACATGGATGGAGTCCTACTCGACACCGAGCAGGTCTGGAACGATGTCCGCGGAGAGTTCGCACGTGCCCAGGGGGGTCATTGGAGCGAGGTCGACCAGACGGCAGTGATGGGGGCGAATTCCATGCAGTGGGCCCGCTACATGCGTGAATGCGCGGACGTCCCCCTGTCCGACGATGAGATCTACTCAGGTGTGGTGGGAGAACTGCGGCGCCTATATGAGTCCCACCTTCCGCTGATCCCGGGCGCCGCTTCGGCGGTCGCGGACGTGCGCAAGGATTTCCGCCTGGGATTGGCTTCTTCGTCACCGCGCGAGTTGATCGAGTACGCGCTCGAGTTGTCCGATCTGAGGGATTGCTTTGAGGGAGTGGTGTCCTCCGATGAGGTCGGTCATGGCAAGCCGGAGCCCGACGTTTATCTCGCGGCCTGCGCGCTCATGCAAATCGAGCCGTCCTGCGCCGCGGCCGTCGAGGATTCGTCCAATGGGATTCGCTCCGCGGCCTCGGCCGGGCTTGCCGTCATTGCCATTCCAAACCCCGTGTTTCGACCGGCGCCGGACGCATTGGCACTGGCTCAGATTGTTCTTGGGTCCGTCAGGGAACTCGACGCGAAAGCGGTCTGGGCCCTTAAGCCCGCGCATTGCTCGTAGAGTGGTCGGCCCCATCCTGCGGACCAGGTTTAGAGATCGGCTTCGTGTGACAGTAGATGGCGCGCCGTCACGGCGAACATGAAGTCCCCGAGGTTCTCGGCATGAATGGTGGCGAAGTAGGGCGCAAGCTTCTCGCGCACCTCCTCCTTGGTTGAGCGGATCTCGAGGGGCGGGCCGCCTTCGAATGACTGTGGGTCCCTCCGCCAATCGATGATCAGAAGACGACCCCAAGGGCGAAGAAGGGGCAGTAGGGCCCTTAGGTCTAGATCTGCCGAGATCTCATGCCAGGTGGCGATCGCGCTGATCACATCGACCGACTTCGGAGCGAGCGGCACATGGTTGGCGTCTCCAAAAAGAAGGCGGACATTCTTCGGGACCCCACGATGCCGGTAGTGCGCGTGCATCTCGGGCTGCACGTCGAGCGCATACACGGTACCTGTCGTCAGTGCGGCAATGCGATCAGTGTAGAAGCCGGTACCACTCCCGATGTCGAGAACGTCCTCGTTGCCGGTGAAGTCGAACAGCCGCCGCAAGTCCTCTCCGCCGGCCTGTCTGAGCAGCCGTCCCTCATCATTCAGGCGGTCGGCGCGGTGGGGGTGGAAACGCGTGCCGTCCATCAGCAGGAGGTCAAACAAGGGAGGGGCGCCAATTTGACACCATCGAGTGAGCCCGTGTTGCTCATTGATCCATGATTGCACTTGGCGGCGTCACCCGACAGCACGAAATAGATGTGGCGGCGGACTGAGGGGGCGTCTGGATACAAGCTGTATAATTGCCTTCCCGTAAACCCTACCGCCGAGAGGGACAGAGGTTCATGAAAAAGACGTCGATGATGGATGCCAATGAGGCGGTCGCCCGTATAGCCCATACACTGAACGAAGTGATCGCCATTTATCCTATCACTCCGTCGAGTCCAATAGGTGAGCACTCCGACGCCTGGAGCGCGGCCGGCAAGAAGAACCTCTGGGGAACAGTTCCGTTGATTGCCGAGATGCAGTCGGAAGCAGGCGCGGCTGCGGCCGTTCATGGGGCTCTGCAGACGGGTTCGCTGAGCACGACTTTCACAGCCAGCCAGGGTCTTCTGCTCATGATTCCCACGATGTACAAGATTGCGGGTGAGCTCCTTCCGACGTGCTGGCACGTAACCGCGCGGTCTCTCGCTGTTCAGGCGCTCAGCATCTTTGGCGATCACCAGGACGTGATGGCCGTCAGGCAGACCGGTTTTGCCCTGCTGGCTTCGAACTCGGCCCAGGAGGCGCACGACCTCGCGCTCGTTGGGACAGCCGCGACGCTGAAGTCACGCGTGCCCTTCATTCATTTCTTCGACGGCTTTCGGACCTCACACGAGCAGCGCAAGGTCGAAGTGCTGGACGATGATGTCATTCGGGCCATGATCGACGAGGATCTCGTTCTTGCCCACCGATCCCGGGCCATGAGCCCGGATCGCCCGACCATACGTGGAACCACACAGAATCCTGACGTGTACTTCCAGGGGCGCGAGAGCGTCAACTCTATCTACCTTGCCTGCCCGGAGATAGTGCAGGAGTACATGGATCGTCTTGCCGGCCTCACCGGACGCAACTACCGTCTCTTCGAGTACGCCGGTGCGCCCGATGCCGATCGGGTAATCGTGCTTATGGGGTCCGGTGCGGAGACCACACATGAGACCGTGGACTACCTCACGGCGCGGGGGGAGAAGGTCGGCGTTCTCAAGGTGAGGCTCTACCGTCCGTTCAGCGCGGAGCATTTTGTCGATGCATTGCCGGCTTCGGTCAAGAGCGTCGCGGTTCTTGATCGGACGAAAGAGCCCGGATCCCTTGGGGAGCCGCTCTATATGGACGTTGCGAACGTCTTGGCGGACAGTGGCCGTGACGTGCGGGTCATCGGTGGACGTTATGGACTGTCAAGCAAGGAATTCACTCCGGCGATGGTGAAGGCGATATTCGATGAGCTTGCCAAGCCTGAAATCAGAAAGCAGTTCACTATCGGGATCAACGATGACGTGACCCACACGAGTCTCGACTTCGATCCCAGTTTCAGCACCGAGCCGGACAACGTAATCAGGGCACTGTTCTACGGTCTGGGGAGCGACGGCACGGTTGGCGCGAACAAGAACTCGATCAAGATCATCGGGGAGGATACGCCGAACTACGCGCAAGGTTTCTTCGTCTACGACTCGAAGAAGGCCGGGGTGATGACGGTCAGCCACTTGCGGTTTGGTCCCGAGCCCATCAGATCCTCGTACTTAGTTGACAAAGCCAATTTCGTGGCCTGCCACGTATGGTCTTTTCTTGAGAAATTCGACCTTCTCTCTGCCGTCGTTCCGGGGGCCACATTCTTGCTCAATGCGCCCTACCCCATGGAAGAGGTCTGGGACAGAATCCCGAGGGAGACGCAACAGCGCATCATCGACCTGAAGGTGAAGCTGTACGCGATCAACGCCTATGAGGTAGCAAAGCATATCGGCATGGGTGGTCGCATCAACACCATCATGCAGACCTGCTTCTTCTATCTGTCCAACATTCTGCCGCAGGATGAGGCCATCGGGGCGATCAAGGACACGATCAAGAAGACCTACGGCAAGCGGGGAGAGAAAGTCATTCAGATGAACTTCAACGCCGTGGATCAGGCGATTGCCAATCTGCACAAGATTGCCATCCCCGAAGCTCCGACCGGCACCGTCGAGAAACCGCCCGTAGTCCCGGACGAAGCTCCCGATTTTGTCAAGAACATCACCGCCAAGATCATGGCGGGGCGGGGCGAAGAGCTCCCGGTTAGCGCCCTCCCGATCGACGGTATCTGGCCGACGGACACCATCCAGTGGGAGAAACGCAACATCGCGCTAGAGGTGCCGATTTGGGTTCCGGAGCTCTGCATTCAATGCGGCAAGTGCTCGTTCCACTGCCCCCACGCGACGATCAGAACAAAGACCTATCCCCTGGAAGCGCTTGAGGGCGCTCCCGCGACCTTTAAATCGGTTCCCGCCAAGGGCAAGGACCAGGCGGGGAATCAGTGGACGGTCCAGGTGGCTCCAGAGGACTGCACCGGCTGCGGGGAATGCGTCCATATTTGCCCGGGCAAGGATAAGACCGACCCCAACAGGAGAGCCATCAACATGGCTTTCCAGCCGCCGGTACGCGCGGCCGAACGTGAGAACTTCGAATTCTTCTTGGGTTTGCCCGACCCCGATCGGACTCAGGTGCGGGCGAACACGGTCAAGGGCAGTCAGCTCCTGCGGCCGCTGTTTGAATTTTCCGGAGCCTGTGCCGGATGTGGTGAGACTCCCTACGTCAAGCTTCTTAGCCAACTGGTGGGGGATCGCCTGCTCATCGGCAATGCGACCGGCTGTTCGAGCATCTACGGGGGAAACCTGCCTACCACCCCGTACAGCAAGAACGCCGACGGACGCGGCCCCTCCTGGAACAACTCGCTCTTCGAGGACGCAGCGGAGTTCAGCTTTGGTTTGCGGCTGACGGTCGACAAGCAGACTGAGTTTGTGCGAGAACTCGTCGGGGATCTGCGCGATGTGATCGGTGCCGAACTCGCGGATGCACTACTCGCTTCTCGGCAGGTAGACGAGAGCGAAATCGCGGCGCAACGCGCGAGGGTTGAGCAACTCAAAGAACGTGTTCGAGCGGCGACCGCGGATGGTGGCGCGGACCCGAGATTCGGCCAGTTGCTGGCGCTCGCCGACTACCTGGTGGTCAAGAGCGTCTGGGGCATCGGAGGCGATGGCTGGGCCTACGACATCGGCTATGGCGGCTTGGACCATGTGCTGGCATCGCATCGCAACATCAACCTGCTGGTGCTGAATACTCAGGTCTACTCGAACACCGGCGGGCAGTGCTCCAAGGCGACTCCGATGGGCGCGGTCGCTCTGTTTGCGGCGGGTGGCAAGGCGGTGGCGAAAAAAGACCTCGGGGCGATAGCGATGACGTACGGCAACATCTATGTGGCTCAGGTTGCCATGGGATACAGCGACTCTCAGACACTGCGCGCCTTTACCGAGGCCGAATCCTACCAAGGCCCGAGTCTCATAATCGCCTACAGCCACTGCATCAACATGGGCATCGACATGCGCACGGCCTACGATCAGCAGAAGGCGGCCGTGCAGTCTGGATCCTGGCCGCTCTATCGCTTCGATCCCCGGCTGGCCGATGAGGGCAAGAATCCCCTCCAGATCGACTCCAAGCAACCATCGATCGCATTCAGCGATTTTGCCTACAAAGAGAACCGCTTCAACATGCTCCGCAAAGCCCATCCGGAAGCGGCCAAAATGCTGGCCGAGGAAGCCCAGCGCCACATATGGGGCCGTTGGGACATACTTGTTCAGATGGCCGACATGACGTATTCGACCGAGTGTCCCTTTGACACGGGTGTTGTCGATGAAAAGGCGCTGGAGGCGACCGGTGCTAAAGATGTAACCGGTATGAAGACCGGCGCTAACTGCCCGGTGGTTTGTGAAGTCGAACCGTCGGAGGCGGACGGGGTCTAGATAGGCCGCTCGCGACGTGAAAACGGGGGCCGGGCCGCATCGCGGCCCGGCCCCCGTTCATTTGACAGTGGTTCCTCGCGCGGATCTCCCGTTGCCCTTGTCCGCAAGATGCTAAAATGACAACGCATATCACATACCTTGCTAGGGGAGCGCATTGCTGAGAGTGTGGCTTCGGTCACAGACCCTACGAACCTGATCTGGTTAATACCAGCGAAGGGAAGTATTCGGTTGTTTATCCGCACCGCCGCGTCTGTTTGTGACGCCTCTCACCGCCGAAGCGTTCCCCTAGGGATGGGGAGGGCGCGTGCGCGCGGTTGTTGTTGCAGGCTGTGATCTCAGTGGAGAGCTCGATGGTCGCTCATTGACCCCGACGGACATCTTGGTCGCGGTTGATGGGGGAGCGAACGCGCTTGCCCGCATGGGGCTTATGCCCAGTCTTCTGGTCGGAGATCTGGATTCCATAGATATCGATACCAGAGCTTCCTTGGAGCAAGAGGGTGTCGAGATACATCTGCTGCCGCGCGCGAAAGACGAGACAGATACTGAAGCCGCACTGCGCATGATGGTTGATAGGGGCGTCGATGAGATTGTGGTCTACGGCGCGCTCGGGGGGCCCCGGTTGGATCACCTGGTCGGCAACCTTCTCCTTCTTACTGCTCCGTGGCTATCAGCCGTGGATGTCTGCATGGTTGATGGTCTTCATGAGGTCTTTCTCGCCAAGGGTGACGCGGGGATTTGTGGCAAGGCGGGGGACACAGTCTCTCTCCTTCCTCTGACCCCGGTCGTCGAGGCCGTGCGCACAGAGGGCTTGGTGTATCCGTTGGTCGGTGAGCGTCTGATTCAGAACTCCACCCGAGGTGTAAGCAACGAGATGAGCGGCGCGACGGCGCGGGTGACGCACGAAGCCGGCACTCTGTTGGTAGTCCACTACATAGGAAGGTAGATATGTCCGCAACAACCAAAGGCCCGGGATACATGAGCAATGACATCATGGGATGTCAGTTCTCCGTCTATCCCCTTCGGCAGCAAGACGTCGACGAGCCGGTGCAGGCAGCAATAAGAGCGGCCCATGATGCCGGCTGCGCTGTCCGTGTGGGGAATCTGAGCACACTTCTGACCGGAAGCGAAAACCAGGTGTTCGACGCTTTGCGGGCGGCCTTCGCCGCCGCGCAGCGAAGCGGCCCGACAGTCATCACGGCCACCATGGCCGCCGGCATTCCCGGCGATGAGCTGGTGACCAGCATCCAACTGGGCGTGGACGCCCAGAAGTAATGACCACTGTCAGGATCGCGGACTCGGCGGAAGGCACCTCAATCGAGGCAGAGTCCCGCTCGCATCGCAGGGCTGAACGATGAAGCGGCGCAAGGATATTGCGCCGCCGGTCTTGCTGATCGTAATGCTGGCTCTGGGCTGGTACTTCGTGGCCAAAGTGAGCGGTCTAGGTTCGTTCGTTCTACCGACGCCTCTCGACGTCGTACGGGCTGCGTGGGAAACGAGAGACCTCTTGCTTAACGCCATCGGAACCACCATGCTGGCGACCGGGATAGGGCTGGTGTTCGCCCTCCTGGCCGGTGTCGGCTTAGCGGCTCTGGTGGATTACTGGTCACTGGCACGACGCGCCCTATATCCCCTCCTGGTCATCTCACAGACAATACAGATACTTGCGATTGCTCCCATTCTTGTCATCTGGTTTGGGTTCGGAATGATCCCCACGGTCTCTATTGTGGTGCTCTTCTGCTTCTTTCCGTTGACGATAAGCACCGCTGACGGCTTAGCGTCCTCAGATCCTGAGTGGATCGCCTTGCTCCGGGCCATGGGAGCAAACAGGAGGCAAATCTGGCGAATGGTCCGTCTGCCTTCAGCTCTGCCGTCGTTCTTCAGCGGATTACGTATGGCTGTGACCTACAGCGTCGTGGCAGCGACGATCGGGGAGTGGGTGGGAGGCTCCCCTGGGTTGGGGCTGTACCTGCTCCGCTCCAAAAACGCCCTGGCAACTGATCAGGTGTTCGCGGCGATGTTCGTCACCTCGTTGCTGAGCGTGGCTTTGTTCATGTTGGTACGCGCCATCGAGCGCATTTCTTTGCCCTGGTACTACTCCTCGCAACGCAGGGAGCAGTGGGAGGGGCAGGGCATCTACTAGTCTATTGAGAGAAAGGGTCAAATGAAGCGTTTCCTGCTAATCGTGTCATTGTTACTTGTGGCCGTACTGGCGGGTGCCTGCGGCAGCGCGGCGTCGGAGGACTTGACGCCGGTCAAACTCATGCTCGATTGGGTGCCGAACACAAATCACACCGGCATCTTCGTGGCGAGAGATAAGGGGTATTTCAGGGAGGCCGGACTCGATGTAGAGATCATCCAGCCAGGCGAGGTCTACCCGGAGGCGGCGGTCGCCAGTGGCGCCACTGACTTCGGCATCAGCTTCCAGGAGTCGGTGACAATCGCCCGCGCTGAACACGTACCCATTGTCTCCATCGCCGCAGTTCTTCAGCACAACACGTCCGGCTTTGCCTCGCTTGCCGACCTCAATGTGACCAGTCCGGCTGACTTCGAAGGATTGCGTTACGGCGCATGGGGCACGCCGGCTGAAACTCCCACACTGAAGGCCCTAATGGAAGGATCGGGCGCCGATTTCAGCAAACTGGAAATGGTGACCACCGGGTTTTCGGACTCATTGGCGCTTCTTGCTGAAAAGCAGGTTGACCTTGCCTGGATCTATTACGGCTGGGAGGGCATTCAAGCCAAACAAAAAGGCATCGAACTCAATGTGGTCATGATGGAAGACTACTTTGGTTCAGTCCCTGACTTCTATACTCCGGTCGTGATCACGAGTGAGTCCAATATTGCCAATAGGACAGAAGTAGTGAAAGCTTTGCTCGAAGCCCTATCGCAAGGCTACACCTTTGCGGCAGAGCATCCGGATGAAGCTGCCGATGTGCTTCTTGCTGCCGTGCCTGAGCTTGATAGCAATCTTGTAAAAGAGAGTCAGACATGGCTCTCCAGTTACTTCATAGCCGAAGCTCCGCGCTGGGGTGAGCAGAAAGAAAGCGTATGGCAGGACTACGCCGATTGGATGTTGGAGAACGATATCGTGACAACTTCCGTTGCCGCTAAGGATGCGTTCACGAACCAATTCTTACCTTGATTTGGATGAGCGTAGCCTCGGGACCAGAGTGTATTCCTTGCGAATCTCTTCACAGTAGGCAGTGGCGGTGACACCGCGAATCGAACTGCAGCACGTTAGTAAGACCTTCGTGGGCAATGGACGCACTGTTCCAGCACTGCGTGATGTTTCGCTCAAGGTGATGCCCGGGGAGTTCGTCACGATCATCGGCGCCAGCGGTAGCGGCAAGAGCACGCTGTTCAACCTCTGCGTGGGCCTGCTTCAACCCGATGAGGGTTCGATTGTCTTTGACGGCAAAAGACCCGAAAATCGTCTTGGCATGCTGGGTTACATGCCCCAGCGTGATTTGCTGCTGCCCTGGCGGAGTGTACTGGACAACGTGATCTTGCCTCAGGACATCAGGGGAGTTCCCCGCAAGGAATCCCGGCACGAAGCTCTTGCGATGTTCGAGCGCTTTGGACTGAAGGGCTTTGAGCATGATTATCCGTCTTCGCTTTCCGGAGGTATGCGCCAACGTGCCGCCCTACTCAGAACGTGGCTCAGCGGCTGTGACACCCTGCTGCTGGATGAACCATTCGGAGCGCTCGACGCCCTCACTCGCAAGGAGCTTCAAGACTGGCTACTGAGGGTATGGCAGGAATTCGGGCGGACTGTCATGTTCATCACTCATGACGTTGAAGAAGCGGTCTATCTTGCCGACCGGGTCATCGTCCTGAGTTCCCGCCCGGGGACGGTGAAGCGGGAGTTGATGGTGGATCTGCCCCGCCCCCGCCGCCAAGGAATGGTCGCGGAGCCTGGTTTTGGCATCTTGGTCAGGGGGTTATTGGGGGATTTGGGTGTCGACACGTGACGATGCTGCGCGGCGGCCAAGCCCTGCAGCGAGGTTGATCTTCTCTCCCGATTCCTACCTGTAGAATCGAAGCTCGGACAACTCAACTCCCCACCTGTCATCGGTGAGCTGGGCGAGTTCGGTTATCCAGATGCGCCCCTCGGTGACTTCCTCCCGAAGGGGGAGGATCTGAGTGGCATCTCCCGTCAGATCGGCGAGCTTTGCGGCGGGGCCGGAGTCGATGAACTGGAGCAACTCCCCCCGCCAGCCTTCTACTGCCGACACGATCTCGATCATCGTTGCCGGCCCTTCTAGGACGAAGTCCAATCCGACACCCGTCTTTTCGAGGTTGCCGAATTCGGCTGAACGATATAGCTCGGTGGTCCAACCCGTATTGTCTTTGCCGTCGATGAGTCTGGGCAGCTGATCCGGATTCTCTACGTCGTCGCCCTCGGGGTCCGCGTCAGCCAAAGAGGTCACACCGACCGGCGTGGGCTCCCGAGTGACGGTGAGTCTGAGCACCTTGTCTCCCCGCGCGGCCCCGGCGACAGGGTCTTGCTCAAGGACCGTGCCGGCCGCCTTGTCAAAGGAAGGCACGAGATCAACCTCGACCTGCATTCCCGCCTGTTCAGCGGCTTCAGTGGCGCGCTCAACCGTCAGCCCCACGACCAGGGGAGTCTGCCCGCCCGAGGTGAGAAGTACCACAATTGCCACGACTACCCCAACCAAGATGGCCGCGGCGACTCCACCCTTCCAGAGACGGCTTGTTCTACGCCGGCGCGCGCGGGCGCGCGCCGCCTCTCGGGAGACCTGACTGGTAGCTTCGGACGTGTCAGCGTCGGCCTCGCTGTGTGTGGCAGTTGAACTCCTGC
>Ga0068713_1004561_pt1 | contig 10643 bp, 6 predicted proteins | sample MTBAKSrepl2MetaG_FD_62223 | JGI IMG/M metagenome (GOLD analysis project Ga0068713, IMG submission 62223) | Enrichment culture microbial communities om Arthur Kill intertidal strait, New Jersey, USA, that are MTBE-degrading - MTBE-AKS2 (Arthur... | ecosystem: Environmental > Aquatic > Marine >...
AAGAATATGAACCTGTTTTGCTTCTCCCAATCGGCTTCGGCTGCATCCTTGCCAACCTGGGAATGTCCGCGGAAACAGGTGTTTTCAAAGTCATTTATGACGCTGGGATTAAAACCGAGCTGTTTCCGCTTCTGATTTTCATTGGTGTTGGGGCTATGATCGATTTCAGACCGCTCCTGGCCATGCCGCACATGGTGCTGCTGGGCGCCGCCGGTCAATTTGGGATCTATGGCACACTCATCCTGGCCACGCTGCTTGGCTTTCCCTTGAATCAAGCAGCGTCCATTGGTGTGATTGGCGCGATCGATGGCCCAACCGCAATCTTTGTCGCCTCCAAACTGGCGCCGGAACTTCTCGGGCCAATTGCCGTCGCGGCTTACTCATACATGAGCCTGGTGCCGATCATCCAGCCCCCAGTGATGCGGCTGCTGACCACCAAAAAAGAACGGCGAATCCGCATGGACTACACCGCCAGACCGGTTTCCAAAGCCGCTGTGATCATCTTTCCGCTGGCAGTCACCATCGTGATCAGCCTGATCGCGCCGGATGCCGCTCCATTGATCGCGACATTAATGCTGGGTAATTTATTGAGAGAAGCCGGTGTGGTTGAGCGCTTGAGAAAAGCGGCAGAGAACGAAATCATCAACATCGCCACTCTCTTTCTGGGGCTGGCCATCGGCTCCACAATGGTGGCCGAAAGCTTCATCAATTTTCAAACATTGATGATCCTCGGACTGGGTCTTTTAGCTTTTGTATTGGATACCGCCGCCGGTGTCATGTTTGGCAAGCTGATGTGCTTCGCCACCGGCGGAAAAATCAACCCGCTCATTGGCGCGTGCGGGATCAGCGCTTTTCCAATGGCCGGGCGCCTTTCCGCGCAAATGGCACAGGAAGAAGATTTCGACAACTATATCCTGATGCACGCGATGGGCTCCAATACCGCCGGGCAGCTTGGAAGCGTCATCGCGGGTGGGCTGCTACTGGCGCTGGTTTCTGGCATGGTATAAACGCATAATCTCATCCGGTAACACCTCTTAATTTCCCTCAATACAGAAAACCATTGAGGGAAATTTTAATTGAATCGCCCTGAATACGCCTGTTTTTTCACCGCAACGATTTCTTTCCATATCGGATTAGATGTATAATCATCTCAAAACATTTTTCTATAAGCGAAAAGAGAACCATTGTGCTGGATCTTTATCTGCTCCCCCTCAATCTAACCGGCGGGCAAGAAGAACAAAATTTGCCAGGGCTGTTGGCAGCCAGACCCGGCAAAAGAACCGAACGCAGCCGCGCGAATGATATCTTTATCGTCCTGCTCAGCCTGGCCGGTGAACCACAATCCTATCCACAGAATCTTACAGGCAGTCTTCATTACCTGTCCTCAATTTATTTCAGAACGCGCGGGTCGATCACTTCTGGATTACAGGCAGCCGCCGAAGAGCTGAACAAATTGCTTTTGAAGCATAATCTCAGCCAGACCAGAGAGGGATCGCAAACCATTGGCTTGGTGAACATGCTGGTTCTAAGAAAAGACCAGCTCTACATGGCTAACAGCGGTCCTACCCATACCATTTTACTGAACGAAAATCGGACAGACGATTTTCACGACCCAATTGATACGGGTAGAGGATTGGGCATTTCAAGAACGGTTAAGCTGAAGTTCCACCGGGCACAGATGCAGCCCAATGATCTCGTCCTGCTATGCACGGATCCAGCCGAGAAATGGACTCAAGAGACCTTCCTGAACAGTACAAAAATATCCCTTGATAGTCTGCGCCGCCGTCTGATCAGCCAGGCCGGGCCCAACCTGGAAGCTGTGTTAATGCAATTCAAACCCGGCGAAGGCGAAATCCATTATCTCAAACCTCGTGTTCCGACCCCAATCGAAATCGCTCCGGTAACAGAAGCCAGTGCCGCAGAACCAGTTACTGCTGCTATTCAAGAGCTAATTACCGGCGAAGATGCCCAGGAAACGACTCCGGATATCCTTGCCATGGAATCAGTTCAACCTGATACTGTTGAGATCATTGAACCGCAAGTGGCAGAAACCGCAGAGGTCCTGAGCGATACACCTCCCGAAAGCTTAGCCACTCAAACCCAGGAGAAGCCCGTCCAGCCCATCAGACAGGAATCGGTTAAAAGCCGCCAACCGCAGTCCGCTCCGGCATACACTCCTCCGCCCAGCGATCTGCCCGCAAAACCCGCAGCGAAGCCCAAGCCTCGGATGGTCAAAAAAGTTACAGAAAGCAAAAAAGCTAACTGGAAACGGAAATTTGCTGATCGTTGGCTGGCTTTTCGCGCGGATATCCACAAAGCGCAGGACCGTTTTCTGAATTTCGCGGGAAGACTACTGCCAGGTTCAGACGAACCAGGGGAGAATCTGTCTCCGGCAAAAATGTTGATGATCGCGGTAATAGTACCGATCATCGTGGTTGCCATCGCGACTTCTTTTTATCTCTACAAAGGCCGCGGGGGACAGCATGAAGAAATGGTCCAAAACGCCCAACAATACGCCGCACTCGCCGAAAATGAAACAGACCTGACACTGAAATTAAATAATTGGGCGCAGACCATCTACTGGTTGGATAAAGCGGATGAGTTTGGACAATCAGAACAATCTCTTGCGTTGCGAATGCAGGCCCAGGGCGCGATTGATAATATCGACGGCGTCATCCGGTTGGATTTCAAACCCATCCTGATCGACAGCTTTAATTCATCCATAAATATCACAAAGATTGATTCTTACATCACGGATATCTACCTGCTGGATTCATCAGGCAGCAGGATTCTGCGGCTTTTCCTCACCGGGAAAGGCTACCAGATCGATCCGGATTTTAAATGCAGTTCCATGCCGCCAGTTGAGAAGTTGGTTGACTTTGTCACCCTTCCACCCGGCGCGCCGTTTAACGCCACTGTTCTGGCAACAGACAGCAAAGGGAATTATATCTACTGCACCCCCGATCAGGAACCAGCCGCCCAACAATTGATTCCTCCGGATAACTTCAGTTGGGGCCAGATCACTCACATTTCATTGTATGTGAATAATCTTTTCGTGCTGGACCCCGAAAAGAATGGTATGTGGGTTATTCCCGCCTCAATGGACGCCAACGATCTGGAAAAGCAAAAACTCAATTTCTCGGAATATTCCCCGTCGTTAATTTTCACCAGTTATGTGCCCAAACTCAAAGATATTATCGACATCGCGGCCAACGGTGAAGACATTTATATGCTCCATGAAGATGGACAAATGACTCTTTGCAATACCAATGTGCTTTCTTTCGGGCAAACAAATTGTACGGATCCGGTTTTGTATGAAGACTCCCGGCCCGGGAAGGAAATGGAAGCGGCTGTTTTTACCGACTCCAAGTTTACTCATATCCTTTCCACCCAGCCTCCTGAGCCGTCTCTGTATATTCTGGACGCCAGCCGGCAAATTATCAACCAGTTCAGTCTTCAACTCAAGCTCCGGCGGCAGCTTCGTCCCAGCCCAAATGATGAGGTGTTCCTTACCAATGCTGAACCAACCGCGTTCACTGTCACAAATACACGTGAAGTATTAATAGCCTTCGGTAACATTCTTTACCAGGCAACCCTTCCATAAAAAACTTTCTACGGAATTAAAAAAGCAGACGCCTTTGAATGGCGTCTGCTTTTTTTGATCAATTAACTTTAATCAGTTGAGTTGTTATAGAACCAGTTGTAGGCGTAGTACCCGATTCCACTATCCAGCCGGATGGCAATCCTGTAATCCCCATGCAGGGAAGCGGGAATATCATAAGTCAATTCGAACGAGCCGCCCGACCCTGAATTGGTGGTTTCCACTACAACGCCACCCACGCCAGCCGTGCCATAAGCTCCCATAGTGACTGTGAAATCCATATCCTCCGGGAAATTATTGGTCTTGATTGTAACCTGGTCATCTTCCACCACACTGACTATACTGAAAGTCGGAATGCCTGTGTATCCGGAAGTGGATGGAGACCCGGTAGTGCTGTTGTTGTAGAACCAGTTGTAAGCGTAGTACACGCCATTTGTGCTCTCCAACCGGATCGCAATGCGGTAATCACCCTTCAAATCATCCGGAATATCATATGTGTCTTCAAAGCTTCCGCCCGAGCCAGAATTGATGGTTGTCACTTCAATACCACCAACACCTTTTGTTCCATACTCACCCATCAAAACCTTAAAATCCATATCTTTGGGGAAATTATTGGTCTTAATGGTCACGGTATCGTCCTCTTCAACGCTGAGAATCTTGAAGGTGGGAATGCCGGAATACCCGGAGGAGGAAGAGCCATCGCTGGTGTTATTGTAGAACCAGTTGTAAGCGTAATATACACCGCCTTCCAACCGGATCGCGATCCGGTAATCTCCCTTCAGATCATCTGGAATATCAAAAGTCTTCTCAAAAGACCCTCCCGAACCGGAGTTAATGGTATCCACTTTCTCACCATCAATACCCTGCGTGCCATATTTTCCCATCCGAACTTTGAAATCGATGTCTGCCGGGAAATTGTGAGTTTTGATGGTCACCGTGTCATCTTCCACAACACTGACAATGTTGATGGTGGGAATGCCGGTGTATCCGGAAGAGGAAGACGAACCGCTGCTGGTATTATTGTAAAACCAGTTGTAGCTGTAATAGCCTACACCGCTGTCCAGCCGAATAGCGATACGGTAGTCACCCACCAGGCTGTCCGGGATATCAAAGGTCTTTTCAAAAGACCCTCCAGAACCGGAATTGATCGTGGCAACTTCAACGCCGCCAATCCCCTGTGTGCCATACTTTCCCATCGTCACTTTGAAATCCAGATCGGCAGGGAAATTATACGTTTTGATTGTCACCGTGTCATCTTCCACAACACTGACAATACTGAAAGTAGGAATCGTGGAGGCCTGTACAGGTTTGGTTCCTGGTAGCACCATACCCATTACAAGCAACAATACCGCTAAGACCTGTAAAGTCTTAAGCATCCTCTTTGAATTTAATGTCACAGCCATTTTGCACCCTCCTGTGCGCGTCCAAGTTCACATGCAGTGTTAACAGTATAGCTTAATTCTGATTTTTAACAACCATTTAACTTATGATCTACAAAGTTCTTTTTAACATTTTACAACAGTCGACCAGCAAATAAAAGACTTATTAATATCAGGGCCTTATCGCCGGATCTTTGGCGCCACCCAGAATGCCCGGTCGTCTTTTGAAGAATCGTTATTGTCGACTCTCAGGATGAATTCCACTTTCTTGCCGCTCAAACTGCTCAAATCAATGTCAATCCGGGTGTAATCGCCATCATACTCCTCTGTCCAGCCTCCCAGATTTTGAACCGAACCGCCATCCGCTCTGTAATTCAAAACAAAGTCGACATCACATTTCGGACTATCATTCAGGCAGCCCACCAAAGCGGTGAAATGATCGCCATCTTTGATCTTGATCGCTGGATAACGCCCGGATATAAAACCACCTCCACCGCTGTCCGGGATGGTGATCAAGGTGGGCTCGTCCTCCTGATAACCTCCCTCCAGTTTTGGAGAAGAAGAACGCGTCACCGACCCATTCTCGAAATTATCCACCGCGCCAGGACAGGAGATCGGCCCATCTGAATTGCGCCAGCTGGCCTCGCAATATGTCGATACGAAGTCCAATGGATTGTCCGGATCCCAGACGCCGCTGTCGTCATCCACCTCAATCTGCACCCAGAAAGATTTGCTGGCATTCGCGCCCAGCCCAAAAATCGCGTTGTTGGCATTTCTCAACTTCCAGTAACCGGTGTACTCACCTTCTTCATCCGGAGCTTTTAGTTTTACCGATAAATCAACTGTCTCACCCGGCCGCACCGTGGTACCAATAGAGACGGCCGCCGGACCATTCATCGCGTTGCCGCTCACGAACACAAGATCATAATCCGAAGTCCAGGTACAACTGCCAATATTCTTCAACCGCCAGGTCTTGACAAAACTTTCAGAAAGATCAAACTCTGTCCCATCCGGCACGGTCACATCCTTCACAAAACCCGCCCAATCGCATGGCACAGGTGTGGAGGTATTGGTCGCTGGTACTTTCGTGGCCGTGGGAGAAGCAGGAACTGGCGTGTTTGTAATCGTGCTGACCAGTGTCTGAGTCGCTGTTGGTGTCTGAGTCTCTGCTGCCTCCTGAGGCTGGATAGTCTCCGTAGCAGGAACTTCAGTGTCCTCAATTACACCTGTCAACTGGGCCACCAGTGTTTCAAAAACGGATTGTGTCAATCGCACTTCAACCGTTTGGGCGGCAGCAGTTTGAACCAGTTCCATGTTGTCAGTGGGCGCAATACTAAAATCACAACCACTGGCAAGCATGATCATCATAAAAACAAAACTGATGAGGGAAATCCTCTTATTTTTCATTTCGGGCAATCTCCTTTCAATTCTCAAGACGTTCATTGAAGATGTAAAGTTCCAGCCTTTTATGCCACGTAAAGCAAGTTGCTCTTAAAACATAAAATATTAAATCCTTTCGATCATACTCTATCCATATTTCGCATAATATTCAATAACCATTTGGCTGATTTATAATCTGGACAGACGGACAGGTTCATATTTCGTTCTTTTTTTATCGAAAACCTGCGGTTCTCCTGCGTTCAGATGTACTATAATCAATCAAAACTTTCACGAATTCCGAAAAATTAACGGCAGCTTGAAACCAGAGCATTTCTTTGGAGGAAGTTAAAAATGGCACAGGACACCCCTGAAAATTATCGAAATCTGGTGATTTATGAAATTTACGTCAGGAACCACGGCCCCAACGGTACATTTTCTGATGTGCAGGCCGACCTTGAACGAATCCAATCAATGGGGGTGGATATCATCTGGTTTATGCCCATCCATCCAGTTGGAGTGCTGAACAAAAAAGGCTCTCTGGGATGCCCATATTCCATTTCCAATTATCGGGAGGTCAATCCGGCGTACGGCACCAAAGCGGACTTCAGCGCATTGATAGCGCGCGCGCACCAGCTTGGCCTTAAAGTGATGATCGACGTGGTTTACAACCACACATCACATGATTCCGTGCTGGTCAAACAGCACCCGGAATGGTTTCATCAGGATGAAAATGGGAAACCCGTCACCACCGTCCCGGAATGGAGTGATGTCATTGATCTCAAACACCCCGACCCTGATCTCAGCGCTTATCTCATTACGACCCTTCAGCAGTGGGTATCCTTCGGAGTGGACGGCTTCCGCTGTGATGTGGCATCGCTATTGCCCCTTTCATTCTGGAAAGATGCCAGGGAGGCTGTAGCGGAAGTCAAACCAGGTGTGATCTGGCTGGCGGAATCAGTACAACCCTCTTTTGTAGAAGACCGGAGGATGCATGATCTTTTCGCGCTTTCCGAAAGTGAAATTTACACAGTGTTTGATCTGGCTTACGAATATGATACCTGGCCGGTCTGGCAGGCTTGTGTAAAGGAAGAGATACCAACCAGCCGCTACCTGGAAATGCTCCGCTTTCAAAGCAGTATCTATCCTGAGAACTATGTCAAACTGCGATACGTCGAGAACCACGATCAGCCCCGCGTGATGGGATTCGTCCCCGGCACCCAACAGGCTCTGGCCTGGACTGCTTTCTCAGCTTTCAACAAGGGCGCTTTTCTGATTTATGCCGGACAGGAATCGGGTGAAACTCACCGGCCTTCCCTGTTTGATATGGATAAAATCAACTGGCAAAATTACCAGTACCAGGATTTCTTAACAAAATTGGCACGGCTGAAAAAGCATCCGGCACGATTAAATGGCAAGCTCTATCTGATCAATGATGGCGAACCTGCCATCCAGGCGATGTGGCACACTCCGAAAACCAGCCTGTTTGGATTATTCAACATCAAACATCGCCATGGTGAAATACTGGTTTCTCTGCCTGATGGCGTTTATACAGATTTGCTTTCCAACAAGCCAATCGCAGTCGAAAATGGTAAAATGGCCCTGCCAGACAGCGCGGCTATCCTCGAATGCGCTGTGAAACAGCCCCCTGACCAGTTCTTCTCCAGTCTTATAGACACACTATGAGGCATAAAGCTTAACTTGCCGAGTTCAAGCAACAACCCCTACTTTCTCATCCGCAGGGGTTGTTGTTTTATATTTGCAGTGAATTTCCCAAATCAGGGGAAAAGCCATCGTGCAGCTGGCGTGTCAGGGCCAGCAAAACCCGCTTACGCGAGACATCCACTTCATCCCTGACCAACCGCTCAGCCTGGTCAGCGTCTCGTTCCTTCAACGCGTTCGCTAAAGCGATATGAGAATCGCGCATCTCCTCAGCGCTATCCTTTAAATCCAGACCGAGGTAAAAAATCCGGGTCAACCCATCCAGAACGGTGGATATGGTGTCAACCAATCGTTGGTTTCCGGATATCTCCGCAATTCTCCGGTGAAACTGCGCGTTTTCATCCAGAAACCTGGTGTAACTGTTTCGCTCACCATAGACATAACTGAAATTCGCCTTCTCCAGCAATTGATCGAGGTCATGCTGATTGCCACGCTGCGCCGCCAACCGGGCAGCCGCGGATTCGAGAATGGAGCGCAGTTCATATATTTCACGAACATCTGCAAAGGTAATCGGGGCGACTGTATAGCCAAACCGGGGAATCGGGATAACAAACCCCTCCTGCGATAAGCGCTGCATCGCTTCCCGGATGGGGGTCATACCAATCTTATATCTTTCCACCAGGGTAGGTTGCGCAATTTGCGCGCCAGGCTTAAGCGCGCAGGTGATAATGTCCGCCTTGATCAACTCGTATGCCTGCTCAGAAAGTGATTTTCTCACCAAAATATTGGCTCCGGATAGATGACTGAACCACTGACAATAAATTTTACCAGACTTACTTCGAATTGATGAAAACACTTGACACATCAATATATCAGTAATATATTACAACTATATCACAATCTTCCAGGACGGAAACACGATGAACGCTGAATTGATCATCCATCTCCTTAAGAAAGAAATTGAAAAAGCAACCGGCTGCACAGAAATCGGAAGCATCGCTATGGCGGCTTCGAGGGCGACCAGCGTACTCGGGTCCCGCCCTGAAAAAATTGAAGTCATTGTCAGCCCAAACTTCTATAAGAACGCCGCCAATGTGGGTGTTCCAGGCACCCAACTGCGCGGGATCAAAATCTCCGCCGCGTTGGGTTGTTTGCTTCCCACGCCCAATCCTGGTCTGGATGTACTCGATGCCATTGACGACGCGCTTATCTCCCAGGCCCAACCCTATCTCTCTCATGGCCGGATCAAAGTCTCCGTTCAAAATGATAGGGATCCGGTATATGTAAAAGTAAGCGCGTGGAATTCCACAGATAAAACCAGCGTGGAAATTGTTCACGAGCACTCCTTTATCGCCCAAGTCACCAGGAATGATACCGTTCTGGTTTCAAACCAATTCGATGCGGATCGTGAAGACTCTTCAGAAACCCTGTTGAAACAACATGGTATTCAAGAGCTGGTTGAATTCATCCAGCAAATGGACCCTTCTGATCTTAAATTTTTGGTGGAAGCCGCCGCAACCAACTATGAAGCCGCGCTGGTGGGTCTCAATCATCCTGACATGCGCTTTGGCCCCGCATTGCATAAAAGCTCAAAAAACCTGCCACAACCTTATTCCGCCATTCATCAGGTGCAGGCTTTAACAGGTGCCGCAAGCGAAGCGAGGATGAAAGGGCTGAAGGTCCCCATCATGACCATCACAGGCAGCGGCAACCACGGCATCACCAACTTCCTGGGGAGCTATGTTTTTGCCAGGCAAACAAGCGCGGATGATGCGACACTGGCCCGCGCGCTGGCGATTTCATCCATGATCACTGTCTATATTAAAAGTTTCACTTCCCGGCTCACCGCGTACTGTGGCTGCGCCGTTGCGCCGGCCGCAGGTATCGCTGCCGCAGGTGTGTATTTGCTGGGCGGCAAGTTTGAAGATATGGTACATGCCATACAATCGGTGATCGGGACTTTCTCTGGAATGTTGTGCGATGGCGCCAAAGAATCCTGTGCCTACAAAGTAGCCACCGTCGCCGGTTCAGCCGTACAGTTCGCGCATCTGGCTATGGATGGCGCCTACCTTTCATCCGGGAACGGCATTCTCGGTAGGACCATTGAAGAAAGTTTTGAAAACCTTGGTCTTTTAAATAATCCCGGAATGAAAGAAACCGAGCAGATTGTCATCCAAATGATTGAGAAAAATTTGCAAGCCACTTAGCGTTTTCACAAGAACAAACCCCATCCATAACATGCGATGGGGTTTGTTTTTACTTATTGTCAGGCCAGCAGCTTCACGATTCCTGAAATTCTCCTTCAATCACATCTTCTTCTGTGGGTGAGCTGCCCTGGTCATTATTGCCAGAATCAGCAGCATCCGGTTGGGCGGCCTGCTGCATCGCGCGGGAGATCAACTGGTCCAGACCATCGGTCAGGTTTCGCAAATTAGTAAGGTCATTCCCTTCCATCTCTTTCTTTAGAGCTTCAATTTTACCTTCAATTTCTGAGCGCAAAGAGGAAGGAATTTTCCCGTCCTGTTCGCGAAGCATTTTCTCGCTGCGGTAAATGATGTTATCAGCGATGTTCTTCGCCTCAGCAAGTTCCCGACGACGTCCATCCTCCGCCTGGTGCTGTTGCG
>Ga0068713_1004572_pt1 | contig 10621 bp, 10 predicted proteins | sample MTBAKSrepl2MetaG_FD_62223 | JGI IMG/M metagenome (GOLD analysis project Ga0068713, IMG submission 62223) | Enrichment culture microbial communities om Arthur Kill intertidal strait, New Jersey, USA, that are MTBE-degrading - MTBE-AKS2 (Arthur... | ecosystem: Environmental > Aquatic > Marine >...
GGGGGCTCCTTCACATATGCGTCCAAGCGCATGCAGGCTACCACATTCACCCTAAGGTTGTGAACCCATGCACAAAGTCGACGTCGTCGGTCGGCGAGGTAGGTTTTGAGGCTGGCGTCGGGCTACTGCCGGGCTCTCGCCGGAAAGACTGACCTAGAGCTCGAAGGTGACGTACCCGGACGCACACGGCTGGCCGCCGGCGATGTGAGCCCGGCCGTCCGCCGGCTCCCATACCATGCTGGCGGTGGTCACGCTCTGGTCGGGGTCCGGGTCGTCGTCTTCCCAGTGGTCGCAGATGCTGAGCGGCGCGTTCTCGTGGTCACAGAGGACGCGCTTGCCCAGCTCGACCAGGTCCGTCCCGGCCTCAAGGCCATGCAGGAGGAGTCGCTCGGCCCGCTCGCGCCGCAGGCGCGAGCCCTCCGAGCGGGATGCGTCGCCCGCCGTGAGTTCCGGCGACACGTAGTGGTTGGTATGAGAAAAGAGGGCCGTGGCGCCGAATGCCGCCGCCTCCGGCGGGGGCGGCGTCCCGTCCAGGAACGCCCAGCGCTCGCCGCTCGTCTCGACGTCCCACACGCGGCCGCCGCCGTCGCAGAGCAGGTGGTTGGAGCCACGGGCCCGCGGCGCGCTCGCAATGACGTCGCGCGCGTGCTCGAGGTCCGGCTGGCAGAGCACCGTCGCGAGCAGGAAGTTGTTCGGCACACCTACGCGCTCGTCCCGGGAGTACACGGTGTTTGCGGACGAGCTGAAGCCGGCGGCGGTGACGCCGGTGATCGGCAGGTTGTAGGCAGGACCAGCGCTGATGTACGCGGCCGTCGACCAGCGCCCCCGGAGGCGCACGATGCGCACGGCCTGCGCCTCGATCTCCTCCGGGTACCAGTCCTCGTTGTGGCCGCCCACGGCGCGACCGTCCGCGACGAGCGCGAACGAGGTGCAGTGCTCGGGTGGCCAGTTCCGGTCGGCCGCACACGTGAACTCCTCGCTGCAGTTGAGGGCGAAGAGGTGCTCAAAGGACACGTTGGCCGCCTCGGCCATGCCGCGCAACTGTTCCACCGCCTGCGGCGTGTAGTCCTCGGCCGGACGCAGGTAGGCCAAGGCGCGCTCGACGGCCTCGGCGTAGCTGAAGCCGGCGAGCGCCTCGAACCGTGAAGCGTACGCGTCGAGGCCCCACGCAATGACGTCCCGTCCGGCCTCGCCGACCTGCCGCCCCACATCGCGGTGGGATCCGGATGCCTCGATGACCAGCGGCTCGTTCACGCTTCCATCCTACGTCTTCGTACTGATTCGGACCACGGCCTCACGGGAATGCCGAGGCCATGGACGGCGACCGTGACTTCCGCTTCTCTCCGCGCCCGAACCGTGCCGGGGAGATCAGGTGGCGCCCGTGGGGCGAGCCGGCCTTCGAAGAGGCTCGCCGGCTCGGCCGCCCGGTACTCCTCTCGATCTCGGCCGTGTGGTGCCACTGGTGCCACGTGATGGACGAGACGAGCTACTCAGATCCGCGCGTGATCGCCGCGATCAACGAGCACTTCGTCCCGATCCGCGTGGACAACGACCGGCACCCTGACGTGAACCGCCGCTACAACATGGGCGGCTGGCCCACCACCGCGTTCCTCGCCGCGAGCGGCGATGTACTCACCGGAGGCACGTACCTCCCCCCGGAGCAGATGCTGGAAAGCCTGGCCCGCGTCAAAGCGTTCTTCGACGCGAACCAGGCCAAGATCGTGGCCCTCGAGGGAGAGCGGGCGGCCGACGGCGACGGATCTGCGATGGCGCGGCTCACCGGCCGCCCACTGGACCGCGACCAGGCGCTCGTCGCCTTCAAAGGCGACCCGGACGTACCCGGCGATATCCCGGCCGAGGTGGCGCTGCGCATCGTGCGCGGGTTCGACCCGCTACACGGCGGCCTCGGCACCGAGCCCAAGTTCCCGCAGCCGGACGTCTTCGGCTTCATGCTCTCCTACGGACTTCTGCGGGGGGACGGCGAGCCGGGTGACGGCACAGACCGCAGCAGCCCGCTCGCGCGGCCGGACCGCGTGCACGAGGTGGTTCGGACGACCCTGACCGCGATGGCGAGCGGAGGACTCAACGACGAGGTCGAGGGTGGCTTCTTCCGCTATGCCACCCAGCGCGCCTGGACGGTGCCGCACTACGAGAAGATGCTCGAGGACAACGCCCGCCTGGCGTGGCTGTACCTCGAGGCCTCGCTGCTCGCCCCTGGCCACGACCTGGGCGACCCGGCGCTGTACCGGCGCGCCGCCGGAGGGGCGATCGACTACCTGCTGGCGACGCTGTGGCGCGACGACGTGCCGGCGTTCGGGGGCAGCCAGGACGCGGATGAGCACTACTATCTGCTGGACGGGAATGGCCGCTCAGGTCGGCCGGCGCCCTTCGTGGACCCCACCATCTACGTGGACTGGAACGCCCTGGCGGCGCGGGCGCTACTGCGGGCGGCGCCGGTGCTCGGGCGCCCGGAGCTCGGCGACCGCGCTCTGCGGCTGCTCGGCCACCTCAACACCGCGGCGCGCCACGGCGACGCCATGGCGCACTTCATGCTGCCCGGCGGCCACGCCGCAGCAGGCGCTCCGCTGCTCGGAGACCAGGTGGCCGTCGCCGCGGCCTTCCTCGACGTGTACGAGTCCACGGGCGACCGTCGCTGGCTGCGTCGGGCGCGCCGCCTCATGGACTGGGCGTGCGAGCGCCTCTGCGCGCCCGACGGCCGGCTGGTGGACCGGCTGGCACTGCCCGGTAACAGCGCCGGCCTGCTGGCGCAGCCGGTGCCGGCGCTCGACGAGAACGCGGCCGCGGCGGAGGTCCTGCTGCGCCTCGAGGCCTTCACCGGCGAGGCGCGGTTGCGCGAGCGCGCTCTCGAGATCCTCGCCGCCTGGGCGACGCAGTACGAACGCTACGGCGTCGCCGCCGCCGCTTACGGGCAGGCCCTGCTCCGGTACGTCGACCGGCCGGACCACATCGTCATCGTCGGCGGACGCGACGACGCGAAGGCACAACGGCTGCACGGCGCGGCACTCGTCGCGCCGCGCGCTCTCCGTACGGTCCAGTGGCTCGACCCGGCGAATGCGGACGACGCGGCCCGGCTGGCGGAGGCCGCGCTACCCGGCGAGCTCGGCGCCGCGCCGGCCGCCTACGTCTGCCGCGGCCGCACTTGCGCGCTCTTCCGGCCCTGAGTGGGAACCGGCGCTCCGGTGGAATAAGCTCTTGACCTCGCGGCCCAGCCGGCCGTATCCACGACTTCGCAAGTCAGCGCACGGAGGGACGATGATCACGCTCTACCAGACGGAGTGGTGCCCGTACTGCCACCGCGTACGCCAGGTCCTCACCGAGCTCGGCCTCACGTACACCGCGGTCAATGTCCCGTACCTCAGCGAGGAACGGGCTGAGCTCATGGCGCTCACGGGCCAGGCCGGGGTCCCGGTCTTCACCGACGGCGACAGGGTGTACGGCGACTCCGACGAGATCATCACATACCTGCGCGCCACATACCCGGCCCCCGAGGACGCCGACGAACACGCCGCCCACGGCGCCTGGCGCGCGGCGGCCATGGTCTCTCTGGCCCCGCGCGCCACGCTCGCCCGCCTCAAGGAACTGCTTGAGGAGAAGGCGTTCCTCGTCCTCGCCGAGATCGAGGGATCCAGGATCAGCGAGCGTCTCCCGCAGGAGTACGTGGTCCTGCAGGTCACCGTGCCCGTCGCCGCGGTCAAGACACTGGACATCGACCCGCTCGCACCGGTCGCGATGATGTTCCCCATCGCCGTGGTCCCCACGGAAGATGGCAAGAGCGTGGTCGCCGCAGCCGACCCCGTAGGTCAGGTCTGGCTCTACGGGGAGCCAGACCTGACCAAGGTGCAGAGCGCCGTCAAGAAGCGTCTCAAGGAGCTCTTCGCGGAGCTTTGAGCGCGCGCCGGAGCGAGAGCGCCGGGGACTGCGGAGCGGCGCACGGGCGCGCCGGCCGTATGCGTCAACCCCAGCGGTAAACGCGCAGGCTCAGGAAGCCGGCGACGACGGCGATGCCCAGCAGCACGAGCGCGGAGACCCAGTCCCACGTGCCGCCGATCCACGCGCCCTGCAGCAGGTCGACGCCGTAAGTGAGCGGCAGGAAGTCGCCGATCCTCGTCATCGTGTCGCTCATGACCTCGGTCGGCACGGACGCGCCGCTCAGGAACAGCATCACGAAGAAGAGCATGAGACCCGCGCCCTGTGCCGCGCGCGGGCTGGGCATCACAGCGCCGAGCAGGGTGCCGATCGCGGCGAAGGCGGCGGAGCAGAGCACGAACCCCGCCGCCAGCAGGCCGAGCGAGTCCGGGAAGTGCACGGGGTAGAAGGTGGCGGCAAAGGCGACCACAAGGACGGCGCCGATCACGCCGAGAACGAGCGCCCCCAACACCTGCGAGCCGAGGACTGCCCAAATCGGGACCAGGGACGCGCGGAAGCGGCGCAGGACGCCTCCGCTGCGATAGTCGGTCAGCCGGGCAGGCAGCATGATCACGCCGACGGACATGGTGACGACGGCGATGTAGGCCGGAGCGTAGTAGTTCATCGCGCCGACGTCGCCGAAGACGTGCGCGTCGGTGGTGGACCGGTTTCCGAAGGTCTCGCCGAGCACGAACATGAGGACCACCGGAAACGCGAACGTGAACACGATCGTCATCGGCTCGCGCAGAAAGAGCTTCAGCTCGATCCACGTGAGCTTGAGGAGCACCTTGAGACCTCCGGGGTGACTGATGTGCCGCCCGGCGGCCTGCGAGGTGCCGTCGGTCGTCATCAGTCCTCCACCAGGTGCCCGGTCAGCTTGAGGAACACGTCCTCCAGGCTCGGCTCGATGACGCGCAGGTCATCGGGAGCCTCTCCGCGATCCACAAGGGCCGCGGCCACGCGCGCGAGCAGCGGCCCCGTGCCCTCGACGACCACACGGGGTCCGCGCCGGGTGACGCTGCACACGCCCGGCACATCGTTCAGCCATTCCACATCCTCCAGCTCGCAGCTGAACACGACCTGCTCCAGCGGGTCGTAGCGAACGACGAGACCGCGCGGTGTGTCCATCGCGATGATGCTGCCTCTGTCGACGACCGCGACACGGTCGCAGAGCCGCTCGGCCTCGTCCATGAAATGGGTGACGAGGACGACGGTGGTGCCGCGGTCGCGGATCTGCTCTATAAGATCCCAGGCGATCCGCCGAGCAGCTGGATCGAGGCCGGTGGTCATCTCGTCGAGAAAGACGACCTCCGGCGAGCTGACCAGCGCCAGAGCGATGAACAGGCGCTGGCGCTGCCCGCCGCTGAGGCTCGAAAAGAAAGCGTTCCGCTTCTCCCCGAGCCCCCATTGCTCCAGGAGGGTCTGCCAGTCCACGACGCCGGGAGCCAGGCTGGCAAAGAGATCGAGTGCCTCCCACACCTTCATGTGGTCGGGCAGACGCGACTCCTGGAGCTGGCATCCCATGCGCCCGCGCAGGTCGGCAGCGTGGTGCAAGGGATCCTTGCCCAATACTCGGACCGTACCCGCGGTAGGAGTCCTCAGGCCCTGGACGCATTCCACGGTCGTGGTCTTGCCGGCGCCGTTGGAGCCGAGCAGCCCGAAGATCTCACCGCGCTCGACCTCAAAGGACACGTCGTCGACCGCCACCACATGGTGACTGTAGACCTTGCGCAGGTGCTCAACGGTGATGACCGGCAGCATGAGAGGCGACGCTCGTCAGGGTTCGGCCGTGACACGCCCGGATGCCCTCTCGTAGATCCAGATGGGCTCCAGCGTCCCGTCGGGGAGGACGAGGTCCACCACGAGCTGGCCGTTCTCGCCCAGGCTGAGTCGGAGGTCCGACGCGGCCGGCGCGCCGACGGTGCCCGCCGGTGCGGGCGACGTCGCCGCGCTGGGAGGGTCGTTCTCGGACGGCAGCACGCACGCGAGACTGCCGTCTTCCAGCGTCGCCGCGACGGTCTCGCGCATGCCGCTCGACTGGTTGGAGAGGGTGATATCGGCACCGTGCTCCGTGCCGGCGATGACAAGGGTGAATGCGGGATTCGGCTCGCCGGCCTCGACGCGCAGCCACGTCCCGAGGTAGCGAGTGACCTCGCCGGTCGTGGAGCCGCCGCAGCTCGTCGCGGCGAGGACGACCGCGAGGAGCGCGAGCGAAGCGGCCGCCGACCCGGCGAGATGATGCAGCGCGGCGGGCCGGCCACGAGCGGAGGAGGCAGGGCGGCGCAGGGCGCGCGTGGGCGCGGTCTCCCGGCTCTGGCTCACTCCGCCGGAGCCGTGTAGCCGCCGAAGAGCGAGTAGCTGCCCGGCGGCTGCTCGGGGTCGCTCCACTGACCCAGGCGGCGGAATCGCTCGCGGCGCTGCCGCCGCCGCTCCTGGGGCGATATCTGGTCCAGTTCGGCGAGGGCATCGGCGACCGCGTCGCCGAGCCGCTGCGCCGCCAGCTCCGGGTTGTGGTGGGCGCCGCCGCGCGGCTCCTCGACCACGCTCTCGACGGCCATGAGCTCGAGCAGCTGCGATGCCGTCGGCTTGAGCGCCTCCGCGGCCTGCGGGGCGAAGTCGGCGTCGCGCCACAGGATCGCCGCGCAGCCCTCCGGCGTGATGACCGAGTAGGTCGCGTTCTCGAGCATCAGGACGCGGTCGGCGACGGCGAGCGCCAGGGCGCCGCCCGAGCCGCCCTCGCCGATGATCGATGCGACCACCGGCACGGTCAGACGCGCCATCCTGAGCATCGTCTCCGCGATCGCGCGCGCCTGCCCGCCTTCTTCCGCTGCCACGCCCGGATACGCGCCCGGCGTGTCGACGAAGGTGAGCACCGGGAGCCTGTGTCGCTCGGCCAGCTTGAAGAGCCGCTGTGCCTTGCGGTAGCCCTCCGGATTGGCCATGCCGAAGTTGTTCTGCGTCAGTTCGTCGAGCGTGCGGCCCTTCTGATGGCCGATCACGAGCACCGCGCGGCCGCGGAACCAGCCGAGCCCGCCCACGATCGCGGGGTCGTCGGCCCGCAGACGGTCGCCCTTGAGCTCCTCGAACCCGTCGATCAGGTAATCGATGTAGTCACGCGTCCGCGGCCGCTCCTTGTGCCGAGCGATCTCGACCGTGACCCACGTGTCATGACGACGGCTCTCTCGCTGGAGCTTCTTCAGGCGGCTCTGGAGCTTCTCGATCTCCTCGGACAAATGAACGCCGGGCATAAGTGGCAAGCGTCCGAGCTCGCTCAGCCGCTGCTTGAGCCAGCCCGCCCTTGCGTCCTCCTCCGTCTTCGGCTGTTTCTCCTCGGTCAGGTTCCTCACCTCCTCCCAGCAGTCGCAGGTAGTTGCCCACCTTGACCCGCAGGTCCTTGCGCTGGACGACAGCGTCCAAATGGCCCAGTTCGAGATTCCGCTCGGCGGTGCTGAACCCGGAGGGCAGCTCCTCCTGCGTGGTCTGCTGGATGACGCGCGGCCCGGTGAAGTACAGCCGCGCGCCCGGCTCCGCGACGCAGATGTCGGCGAGCGTCGCGAAGCTCGCCACAACGCCGCCCGTACACGGGTCGGCGAGGATGGTGACGAATGGTGACGTCGCCTCGTTGATGAGGTCGACGGCACAGCTGGTCTTGGCCATCTGCATGAGGCTCAGGATGCCCTCTTGCATGCGGGCCCCGCCGGAGGTGCAGACGGCGACCAGCGGCAGATCCTCGCCGCTGGCCAGCTCGGCGCTTCTCCACAGCTTCTCGCCGACCACGCTCCCCATGCTGCCGCCCATGAACCCGAAGTCCATGACGGCGAGCACGCAAGGGGTGCTGTCGATGCTCGCCGTCCCCGTAACGATGGCCTCCTGGAGGCCGGTCTTGGCCTGCGCCTCGCGGACGCGCTCGGGGTAGGTCTCCAGATCCACGAACCCGAGCGGATCGAGCGTGGTGACCATGCTCCAGAGCTCGCGGAAGGTGCCGTCGTCCGCGAGCTGACGAATGCGCTCCCGGGCGCCGATGCGCAGGTGGTGACCGCAGTGCGGGCAGACCATGAGGTTGGCGCGCACCTCGCTGTGCCGCGCGCCCTGGTGGCACGAAGGGCAGAGCCATTCGGGCCGCGCCGGTTCATTGTTGCGGCGTTCGATCTGCACGGTGACATTCATCAGATGCTGCGCCCTCTGGCCGGTGAGACCGGGTCGCGGCGCCGGTCAGCCGTCGTAACGGCGGAAGACCAGGGCCACGTTGTGGCCGCCGAAGCCGAAGCTGTTGCTGGCCGCCACGCCGACCTTGCCGAAGCGGGACTTGAGCGGGACGTAGTCAAGGTCGCATTCGGGATCCGGGTCGTGGAGGTTGATGGTCGGCGGGATCAAGCTGTTGACGATGGTCAGGACTGTGGCGACCGCCTCGAGAGCGCCGGCGGCGCCGAGACAGTGACCGATCATCGACTTGTTGGACGAGATCGCGACCTCGTAAGCGTGATCGCCGAGCGCGTGCTTGATCGCACGGGTCTCGGCGATGTCCCCGGGGCCAGTGGAGGTGCCGTGCGCATTGATGTAGTCCACTTCGGACGGGTCGATGCCGGCCTCATCAAGAGCCATGATCAGCGCCCGGGCCTGCGCCTCGCCGCTCTCGTCGGGGAGCGTCATGTGGAAGGCGTCGCTGCTCATGCCGTTGCCGGCCATCTCGGCGTAGATGTGCGCACCGCGACTCACGGCGTGCTCCAGCTCTTCGAGGACGAGCACGCCTGCGCCTTCGCCGATCACGAACCCGTCACGCTTGACGTCGAACGGCTTGGAGGCGCCCTGAGGATGCTCGTTGTCGGTGCTCAGGGCGCGGGCGGCCGCGAACCCGGAGACGCCTACAGGGCTGATCGGCGCCTCGCTGCCGCCCGCGAACATGACCTCAGCCGCGCCGTCGCGGATGAGGCGCGCAGCGTAGCCAATCGCGTCGGAGGCCGCGGCGCAGGCCGTGCACGTAGTGCTGAGCGGGCCTCTGGTGCCGAGCTCGAGCGAGACGTGGGCTGCGCCCATGTTGGGGATCATCATCGGGACCAGAAGCGGATTGGTGCGGTCTGGTCCCTGATGGAGGAGCTTGTCGGTCTCAACGTGCAGCGTCTGCAGGCCGCCGACGCCGCTGGCCATGACGGCGCCGACCCGCTCTGCCTCAGTGCGGGGGTCGAAGCAGGAGTCCTTGGCGGCATCGATGGCCGCCGCGACCGCGTAGCGACTGAAGAGGTCCAGCCGGCGCGCCTTGCGCTTGTCGATGTAGTCCTCGGCGACGAAGCCCTGGACCTCAGCGGCGATGTGTACCTTGTAGCCGGTCGTGTCGAAGCGGGTGATCTCGCCGACCCCCGACTCGCCGGCCACGAGCCGGCGCCAGAACGTGTCCACATCGTTGCCGATGGGCGAGATGACGCCAAGACCGGTGACGACGACTCTGCGCTGCTCTGCCATGCCGATCCCTCGCCGGCCCGTCAGATACCGAGGCCGCCGTCGACGGGCAGCGTGACCCCGGTGACGAACTTGGCTGCCGGCGAGGCCAGGTAGACCACGGCCATGGCCACGTCGTCGGTGGTGCCGATGCCCTTGAGCGGTGTCGCGTCCACGATCAGCTGCCTCGTCTCTTCAGGGAGCGCCTGCGTCATCGGTGTGTCGATGTACCCGGGAGCGATGGCGTTGACGCGCACGCCGCGCGCGCCGAGCTCCTTGGCGAGCGACTTGGTGAGGCCGATGATCCCCGCCTTCGCCGCCGCGTAGTTGGCCTGGCCCGCGTTGCCGCGGCGGCCTACCACGCTCGAAAGATTGATGATACAGCCCGTACGGCGGCGGAACATCCTGCGCGCCGCCGCCTTGCTCACCAGGAACGTCCCCCGCAGGTGCGTCGCGATCACGGCGTCGAAGTCGGCCGGGTCCATCATCATAGCCACATTGTCGCGCGTGATGCCGGCGTTGTTGACCACGATGGAGAGCGGGCCCAGCTCGGTCTCGGCCTGCTCGACCATGGCGTTCACCTGTTCCACGTCGGAGACGTCACCCATCACGACGAGGCCTGTGCGCCCGAGCGCTTCGACCTCGGCGACCACGGCCGCACAGGCCGCCTCGTCGGCGAAGTCGTTGACGGCCACGTCGGCGCCGGCGGATGCGAGAGCGAGCGCGATGCCGCGTCCGATGCCGCGGCCGGCGCCCGTGACGAGGGCGGTGCCGCCGCTCAGGTCGAGTTGTACTGTTTCGCGAGTCACGCGTCCTCCAGATAGCGGCCGTCCCCGCGCAGCGCCCGCAGCGACTCCATGTCGGAGACTTGGGCAGTCTGCGCCTGCGGCTCTGTACGCTTGACCAGGCCGGTGAGCACAGCGCCCGGACCGACCTCCAAGAACGAATCATAACCCGCTGCATACAGGGTCTTCACGGACTGGCTGAAGCGGACGGGCGAGATGAGCTGCATCTGCAGCAGGTGGTTGAAGTCGTCTGTCTCGTGGCGCACCGTGCATCCCGAGAAGAAGGCGGGGTCCGGCGTGCGCCATGCGGTGCGCTCGAACTCCTCGCGCAGCGGTTCCAGTGCGGTCTCGACCAGCGGTGAATGGAAGGCGCCGCTCACCGGCAGCGACATGACCCGCTTGGCTCCGGCGGCGCGAGCCTTCTGGGCCAGCGCCTCGATCGCCGCCTTGGTGCCGCTCACCACGACCTGGCCGGG
>Ga0068713_1004575_pt1 | contig 10615 bp, 7 predicted proteins | sample MTBAKSrepl2MetaG_FD_62223 | JGI IMG/M metagenome (GOLD analysis project Ga0068713, IMG submission 62223) | Enrichment culture microbial communities om Arthur Kill intertidal strait, New Jersey, USA, that are MTBE-degrading - MTBE-AKS2 (Arthur... | ecosystem: Environmental > Aquatic > Marine >...
GTCCCCGCGCATGGCTCTTCGCCGTGCCTCTTGGGCGGTGATATCATCACTGGATATGTCCGCAACCTGTGGCGTACTTAACAGTAGGGAAGGGGTTTCATGACGAGCGCTGAACCGATTCAGAGTTTTCGCGAATTGCCAGCCAGGCAGAAGGCGGAGATTGCGGCACTCTTCATCCGAAAAGAATATGAACCGGACGAGTACGTTTTCTTCGAGGGGAATGACCCGGTTCAGCTCTGGTTTGTGGAGCAGGGAAGGATCAAACTTCTCAAACATTCCGATACTGGGAAGGATGTGATTGTCACCGTCGTGTCGGCGGGGACCTTCCTCGGCGAAGCGGCGCTGCGTAAGGGGGAAGCCTACTCGGTGACCGCGCAGGCAGTGGAACCCACCGTCATGTTGTTGTTCCCTGAAGAGACCTATCAGCACTTGCTCCAGCGCTACCCTGGTCTCTCAGTGCTCATAATCAGCGGTCTGGAACAACGGCTCGAGGAAGCCTACGAAACGCTACGGAGCATGGCCGTGGAACGGGTCGAACGGCGGATCGCCCGCCTGCTCCTGCGGTTGGCAGCCACAATAGGCAAGCAAACGGAAGACAAGCACATCATGATCGACATGCCGCTAACTCGGCAGGAGATTGCTGAGATGACCGGTACGACGGTGGAGAGTGCCATCCGCGTGATGAGCAAACTGCGTAAGCAAGGGATCATTGCTTCAGGAAATGGCAGGATTCTGCTCAACGAACCGCATGCGCTGGTCACTATCGCTGATGAGCTGTGAGGTAACGGCTGGCCCCACGATTTTTTTTGGCATCACGTTGAAAGCGCGACCAACAGGATGCAACCGCCCGGATTCTTCTTGTCGGTTCCGACTGGACAATCTCCGCCGCCGGCGTTGTGGCGCGCTTGCGCGGATCCCGCGCGGGAGCCCCCGTGGCAGGCGGGCACAGTCTGCTGCCGGGGGTGTGCTCACCGGCAGATACCCCGGAAGCACTCAGAGGTAACGGTACGGTTGCATCTACGCCCACTATCATATATAATTGGAGTAGCAATGGTAATATTGTTGTACTGATGCTCTTCAGAGCACACCTTTCCCCAGGAGGTTGTACACCATGAAACGGTCATACGTTTTGTTCTCACTGTTAATAATGGCCCTTCTCCTTGTGTTCGGTTTCGGTACTCTGTATGCGATGGCGGGGAACCTGCATGTCGTGCCTCCCTCCCTACCCATGTGGTCTATGGCCGTATCCGGAGAGAATCCGACGATAGGGAATGTGGATTTTCAGGCTCAAGAAGTCTCTCCTACCCCGGTTACTGGAGAAGAGGGTGGCGGCGCTGTGCCGACGGATGATCTGGCGGCGGTGGTCAACGGGCGGACGATCACCAAAGATGCCTACGATAAGCAGGTCAAGTTGGCTCGCCTGGCACTCGAGAGCCAGGGGTACGACCTTTCTTCAGAAGAAGGCGCGCAGATCTTTGCGACCGTCCGCCGGCAAATGCTGGAAGACATGATCAGTCTGATCGTCATCGAGCAGGCGGCAGCCACGCAGGGAATTACGGTCACGCAACAGGCAGTCACCGAGGCCATGGATAAATCGATCGAGGAGAATGGAGGCCGTGCCGGTTTCGAGCAGTGGTTGAAGCAAACCGACCAGACGGAGGACGACTACCGGGATATGATTCGTGCGCAGCTCTTAACCCTGGAAGTTGGCGAGGCCCAGGCCGGCAATCTGCCCGACAAGGCGCCTCAAGCTCACGTCCGCCATATTCTGGTGGATGCTGAAGAGAAGGCGCAAGATGTGCTTTCCCAGCTTCAAGACGGCGGCGACTTCGCCGCTTTGGCCAAGGACACCTCGATAGATCAGGTGACCAAGGATCAGGGCGGCGAGCTGGGTTGGCTTCCCCGGCAAATGCTGCCTGACGAAATCGACAAAGTCGTGTTTGCCTCGGAAGTTGGTTTGATTCCTGAGGTGGTTCCTGATTCATTTGGCACTTTCCATGTCCTGGAGGTCCTGGAGAAGGATCCGCAGCGAGAACTGACGGAAGAGCAGACCAATGCTTTGAAAGCCAAGGCATTTCAGACCTGGCTGACGAAGCAGCGCCAGGGTGCGCAAATCGAACGCTTTATCACGTTCGAAGACTGAGCGGGCGCGCCCGAAAGACATTGATTCTGGAGAGCTGTTCGGTCAGATGCCAGGGTATCCAATGGTACCCTGGGGTCTCTCGACGGTGAGAAGAAACCGTCGCGAGAGTACGGGCAGCTCTCCATGTGGGGTGAATATGCGATCTAGCCCAAAAAAGTGGCTAATGCCTGCTGCCATTGCGGGCGTGTTGACTTTTCTGGTACTTGTACTGGTGATTCTGGGAGTTTTTTCTCTGCTCATCAAACGACGGGCGGTTAGTGTGGGCGATTCACAAGTTGGCTGGGTCGATCCGGTTCAGCAAATTGAACGCTCCCAACTTTCCCCCGCCACCGCCCTGTTGAAGCTGGGCGGCAAAGATGACATAACGGCAATAAACACTGCGCTGAAAGAAGGTGATATCGAAAGCGCCTACAGCCTGATCGTGTTGAGTCCGCAGTTGTCGGACGAGGAACGGATCGGAAGTCTGCTGTTAGTCGGCAAACGATACGCAGCGCAAGGCAAGGCGGATCGTGCGAAGCTCGTCTACCGGCAAATCAATCTGATCGCGGTCCTGAGCCCGATGCTGTCCGATTTTTCGCGTGCTGACGCGCTCCTGCAGTCGGGCGAAAGCCTGACTGATCTGAGTGCGGCCGGGGAGGCGGTCGCGGCGCTCAATCAGGCGCGTACGTTGGCACTTGACAGCATGTACTTGAAGCCGGCCCATCGGAAATATCTGCTCGACCGGCTGATCCCGGCGTATACCGAACTGGGATTTGGACGCGAGGCCTGGGAAAAACTGGAGGTTTCGCTGGAGCTGGGTGGCGTGGCGCAACTTGCTACTGCGCTGGAAGCACCGGAACCGGTGTTGAACAAGTTCGTGTCTCAAGACTACCTTGACTCCGAAGTCTTGGCAGCACGAACAGATCGAGAGAGACGAGCCACTGTTCTGGCAGATTATCTGCGTGACCGGGGCGGGAAAATCTCGAGCGCACTGGTGGACGACCTGGCAACTGCCCTGATGGTGGAAGATGCACGGAGAAAGGGGACCTTCGAAGCGGGCATGTTACAGGCCAGCCAGTTATCAGACAAGATCGCGTTGATGAAAGACAAGGTCGATTGGCTGACGCTCAAATACGCCGTCGCTCTTCGTGCGCAGGGACTGAGCCTGGTACCCGCATGGGAAGGGCAGTTGGGAACGATTCAGTCGGAATTGGCGAAAGCCAGGCAGGATCTGTATGCGTTGTATGGCGATCAGATCGTGACGCTCCCCGAGTCGTCGCAGGTCAACCGTGCGTGGCTGGAGTTGTTTCGCCTGGAACTCGAAATGGGCCGTCTGGGGCTTTATCCCAACTATCCGGAAGCGCAGTTGATTGCCAAGATGCAGGAAGCAACCCAGAAGCTTATGGCAGAAGGCATCGACCGGTCCATGCGGGTTGATGTCGTTTCTGCGGGGGAACATCCCATGTTTGCGCTGGTGCGCAGTGAAAACTATGGGAAAAGCGTCGTGCCCTAAAGGTTGTTTGGCCTCTCTGTGTGCCTGCAAGTGAATGGGTCTGTTGGCAATCAGCATGGTCTCGGTTTTGCTGTCTTGATTCCAGGGGGGCGAGGGGGTTGCTGTAAAATGTTCAGGGGAATGAGTGACCGTCTGGCGGTGATACTGACGTTGATTACCCTGTTCATGACAATGGCTGTATGTATGTGCTATGCGACGATCTATGTTTCGCCTGAGATTTCGCTGAATCCCTTCCCGCCTTCGGGCGCCGATGTGGGCGCGGCGCAGTTGGCAGCAGATTCGTCTCAGCTCAATACCCCTGCTCTGATCGTCATCGACGTGACCGGGACACCTACCTTCCCGCCGACCTGGACTCCGACAGCCACACCGACATCTACCGCAACGCCCACGCCGACGTTCACGCCGACGCCCACATTTACCTGGACACCTACCGATACCCCCACACCGACGGACACGGCCACGACGACGCCGCGGCCTCCCACGCATACCCCCCTTCCACCTCCGCCAACGCCAACTTTCACCCCCTTCCCGACGGAACCGACTTCGCTGTGGAAGGGAAGTTTGTTGTCAACGTCACCCAATTGTGGGAGTACCGGTCTGTACGGTAAGGTCCGCAGCCCAGGGGGAGTCGCGCTGGGAGGCGTCTGGGTGCATTTCTGGGCGGATGGCTGGGATGGTGCCTGGGCGGAATCGGAAGATGATTTCTGGGGAGACGCTGCCGACCGCAACTGGGATGGGCTGTTGTCCATGGGGCCAAAGCCGGGTACCTGGCACGTAGCCATCGTTCCAAACGACGGAAGCCATGAGTATCTGTCGAACACGGTGACGGTCGATACCAGCAGTGTCTGCGAAGGCCACGGCGCCGCGCAATGGGCAGAGATAGAGTTCGTCCGGAATTACTAACGAGCTCCCGTGCTCGTCATAGCGGCTGCTTTGGAAACGGAGAGAGGAAGATGCTAGATCGCTTAGATGACCGCGTTGTAGAGTTATTGACAATTCTGATCGTAATTGCGATTCTGCTGACCTGTCTCTGCTATGCCACGATTTTCTTCAATCCCAGAGTGGTATTCAACCCGTTTCCGCCGGCGATGCCGACGCCTTTGAGGACCAGTACCCCGACATTCACGCCGACGATGCCGCCCACCTGGACGCCAACCCATACGCCTACCAACACGCCAACGCCGACACCGACGTTTACGTCGACACCCACGTGGACAGCCACGTTCACGCCGACCTGGACGCCGACACCGACCTTTACGTTCACCCCGACACCGATTCCGCCGCCCACAAATACCCCACTGCCGCCACCGTACCAGTGGCGCTCGATGGCTGCCGGGCCCAATTGCGTGTGGACCGGTGTGTTTGGGACTGTCTTCGATCAGAACGAGCTGCCGATGGGCGGCGTGCAGCTTCAACTCGTCGGGGAAAACGGGTGGCAATCGCCGATTGTGACGACCGATGGAGGCGGGCGCTACGAGATCACGATCCAGAACGGCCCAATCCAGGGGACGTGGTTCGTGTGGATTCTGGAAAATGGGAAGCCGGCGTCGGACAAGATCGGATTCCATTCCAGCAGTGGTGGTTGCGATGTCGGTACCGGCAAGCAACGCTTTTTGCTCGACTGGCAGCGGGTGCGTTGAACAAGTGTCGCTGGCTGTAAGAACCTCGCGAATGGTCGAGGTTTTTTGTGGACAAAACTGGTCAATTTGTGTTACAATGGATAATGAAAGCGAACATATTCTGCGGTACTATTGACAGCCTGTCACGCACAGTGGTAAAATGCTATCGAAAGGTATTATGGCAAGTTTGTTGTGTGCCAGCAATCGGCCCATACAAGTGAATCCCGACCGATAGGGTGGAAGGCAATGAATTCTGGGAGAGGGAAGGTGCGTTTCCAGGTGTCCATACGCAGGCTGCTGATTGTGGCGATCGTGCTGTTCGTAGGGATCACCGGGTTCGCATCCCAGCCACATCCGGCACGCCAGGATCCGACTGAGGCCCCACGCCCTACGCCGACACCGGAGGACACTGGCACGCCGACGCCGACCGCTACCTCGACCGCGACTGAGGCGCCGACGCCGACAGACACCGCCACGCCGGGGCCGCCGACCAATACTTCTGCGCCGACAGCGGTGCCGACAGTCACCTCGACCCGCACAACTACGGCGAGCCCATCACCCACCAAGACGGCTACCGGCACGCCGGGTCTCGAGCCGATTACGCCGATTGTTACCCCGATCTGGATGACGGGGGTTCCAACATACAGCTACGCCGGTACGCGGTTACCCATTTCCGGAGTGGAGCCTTCATTCACTCCGGCCCCGATCGGTATGGCGACCCACACGCAGACGCCGGTCCCGACGCTGACACGCCCGCCGTCGCCGACGTTGACGCCGACCGCCACCCCTTCGGACCGCCTGGGCCCCGCTGCGATCACCGGCCTGGTTGCCACGGCCGGGAACGGTGTGGTGGTCCTGGAGTGGACTTCCAGCACCGTGCCGGATCTGGATGGCTACCGGGTTTACCGTTCCACTGCGCAGGGCAGCGGTTATTCCAAAATGGTCAGCGTGGACAAGAAGTTCTCACGCTACGTGGACAACACGGTCGTCAATGAAGTCACGTACTACTACGTCGTCACTGCGTTCGATCAGGCGGGCAATGAATCTCCCTTCAGCAGTGAGGTCAGCATAATGCCGTCCGCGCTGAAAGGCATGCCGCCCAGTGGCGCTACGTTACCGGAGACAATCGCCGAGTCTCCGTGGGTGTGGATGGGGGCGTTGACGGTCACCCTGCTCGTGTTGGTCGGCATCCGTCGCGGCAGCCTCGCGCGCCGCTGGTACGAAATGAGCGCTGTGGAAGATGCGCCGGAGGCTGGCGCCGGTGCGCGGGACGCTGCGGATGACGGGCCGCCGGAATGATGGCACGGGATTCGCGGTGACGGACTGGGTGTTCGGACACGCATGGCGGACGGTAAACGTGGCCTACCGCCGCCGATCAGTTGAGGTCGTATGATGAAAGAGGAACGTGTTTTCCTGGGGTTGTCGATTATCCTGTTTGTCGTTTTGGGGGCTGTGCTGTTCGTCTCTGTGGCTGGTGCGATGCCGCCAGCCACGCTTCCTGCTGCGCCGCTGCTTCTCGCCCCACGTATGCCGACGCCGACGCCCGCACCCCTGCCACCCGACTATTCGCCCCCGGACATGAGCGGGATCGATGCCCTGACGGATTGGCCGGATTTGTTCGTGGAGAGCATCACGGTCGAGCCCGCACGGCCTGAAGCCCTGAAACAGGCGACGATTGAAGTGACAATTGGCAACAGAGGTCCGGGAGTGGTTACGGCGACGAACAACTTCTACGTCGATCTCTACATTGGTAGCGCAGGCGTGCCTGCCTCTGGAGAACGCGGCCTCACCTGCAGTGGAAACTGCAGTTATTCGGTCGCGGGCCTCACGGTGCTCAACTCCGTCCTCCCGTGGGGTTGTCAGGGATGGTGGGTCTCGGCGGTCGATTCTCGTTACGTACTCACTGCAACCGTGGTCTTCAGCGAAGTCAAGAGCTATTACCTGTACGCCCAGATCGATACTCCTGAGGTTGGGGCTCTATACGGTCGCGTATACGAAGGTTCTGCAGGTGGAGAACGCAACAACATCTATCCAACCGATTCTTCTGTCTGGGTGCAGGTGTCTGCGGCGCGCTTCACGCAGAGCACCCATCAGGACTTCTACGACAACTATGCCGCGTCGTTGGAAGTGGTGCCGTACGTCAAGTCTTTCACGGACATAGACGACGTGCTTATCACTTCCACAAGCGCCCTGGTATTGGGGTTGTTCGAAGAGCCTCCCGTATTCTGGGGTACGACAACGATTACTCCAGGCAATCCGACTTACACGAACTACTACACTGATTACAACGTACTGGAGCCGGATTCATCGGTTTACCTGAGCCCGCAAGGTGCCAGAGAACCGGATACTTACAGCCTGAACAGCGTTCACACTTACAACCAGTCGAACCCGATCGTCGCGACAGATGGCGTGGCCGGTAGTCACCGGGTAGTGGCTGTGTGGCAGGACAATCGCTATAACATAGAAAAGCCCGCGATATTCCTCCGTTGGTCGGACAGCGAAGTGAACATGGATGGCGGGGCCTTCTCTCCCGACACCTTTGTCCGCCAGGATTGGGGCGATGCGGCCACTCACGAAATGCGGGTGAACAACGATGCGGGAGGCGGAGTTCCGCCGGGGTATGCGCTGAATCCCTCGGTTGCCGTGGCACCCAATGGCGTTGTTGTGGTGATCTGGCAGGACAACCGCCTGAATCCAACCGCACCGGACTACTGGGACATATATTATCAGCAATACCAGTTCGTAGGCAACACGCTCACCACGTCCGTCTGGTCAAATGAGCGGGTGTTGACGGAGGTGTGTCCAGACGCGAGCGAAACGCATCCGGACATCAGCGTGGATGAAAGCGGTACCTTCTACGTCGTCTGGCAGAGTCAGTGCACGAAACAGACCGCGCTGTGGGCCGCCAAGTCCTGCGAAGGGACGGCACCGGGCGAGATCGCCTGGTGCGCACGCCGTTACGTTTCGGACCCTAGCGCGCATGAACGGCGCGACCCGCGGATCGACACCCGCGTCATTCGTACAATCGAAGACGTGCAATATCATTGCACCAGTACTTCTCCATATTACGTCGTGGACAGCATCGTTACTGAGGCCACTACGGAAACAACCGCCGTCTGGGTCGAGGACCGAGGTCTTGTCACGGATGATGGCGTCCCGACAGGTAATGACATCTGGTTTTCCGTCAATCATGACGGCCTCTGCGGACCGTTCGGTGAGGACCAGACTGTGAACGATGATACTCCGACAGCGGAGTACATGAATAAACAAGACCAGCCGGCTACGGCGGTTTCGCAGGTGCTGTCCGACTACTCGTTCATTGTCGAGTGCCCGCTCTACTCCGGGACCGTCACGCTTGAGAATCAGCCGACGGGGGCGGACCTGCACATCGCCTGGCGGGACTTTCGCAATAGCACCGGCGCGGACCCCGATCCGAGCTTTCCAGGAAATGATCCCGACATCTATTATCAGTTGTTCGACATGGACGGTAGCAAGGTTGGAGACAACGTGAAAATGAACACCGATGATACGGGTTCACCGACGTTTGACTGGCAGACTGCACCTCCCAAGCAGCTCGATCCGGACGTGGCCGACGGCGGATACGTCGTCTGGGCTGATGGGCGCAACTACGACAATCGCAATTTCGACATTTACGTCGCGTTGCCGGGCGGAACCAACTACAACCTCAACGATCACGCCAAGCTGCACGCCTTCGCGACGTGGGCCTTCGATGACTACAGCCTCGATCGCCCGCCGGCTGCCTGGCAGGTGCAACCGTCCATCGCGTTATCGCCTAACCCGTATCCATACATCTACGTGGCCTGGGCTGACAATCGCCTGAGTGCCGTCGATTCGGATGACCAGAACGACATCTTCTTCAGCCGGAGCAGCTACTCGTATGCCGCCAACTACGATGTGCATGATTACGGGCCGGAATGTGGTGACTTCGTCAGGGCGAAGGGACACGGTGCCTTCATTTCCAAAGCGTTCGATAGCTGCCCGGGCATACCCGACGGGTCCCCGGATTGTGACACAACCTGGTACAAGCTGGACTACGGAGGGATTATGCCAGAAGAGACGTGGATATCCCTGCAGACCAGAGTTGCGGATACGGTTCCCGATTTGCTGGCGGCGGATTGGTGGCCGCAGGATCTGTTGTGGGCTTCCCGGTGTGGCTACGCCATTCCAATTCGAGGCTATTTGGGACCGGGCAGCTACATCGAACAGAATGGCGCCATTTGGCCAAAGGGGAGATACGCTCAGTACCGGGTGAACATGTGGGCTATGCCGGATGAGCTTGGCTTTATCCAAACGCCTACGCTCTACTACGTCACCCTCTTTTATGGCACCGAAGGCGGTAGCAACCAGTGGACCGATCACCAGGCGTACCTGCCGGTGATCTTCAAGGACAGCCCGTGACGTGCGGATGTGGTTTCTGGAATAGCGCTGTGAACAGTTAGACGAGGCAAGAAGCAAGCGGGGCTGTCAGGCTGCGCTCCGTGGCCTCGGCATGTGCCAGCCTGGAGGATCAATCGGGGATGGCTGGCGCACAACTCGTTTCTTCCCTCCCGTACGGACCACCAGACCCCTCCCGCGCTTTTGGGACAGCCCGAGCCCGTTCTGTACTGAGAGCGGGTCTTCAGGGGCAATGTCCGGGGGTAGCCGTCGCTCACTTCTGATCGTGGGATACCGATCCGTCCAGGTCGAGCATGATGTTGAACTCATCGTATTGCGTGAAATTCAGCTCGTTGATCTCGTGCAATTGCTTCAAGACGTGTTCTATCCGGTTTGCTTCTTCCACGATACTTTCCAATCCGGCAATGAGGCTTTCCGGAACGTTGCGGATCGTTCTCAGGTCGCTCTGGACCAATCTGACTTGCCAGATAATGCTGGTCAGGGGGCTGTTGATTTTGTCGCTGAGGGCGATCGCGGCCTGTCCGATGATCGCGAGCCTGTCGGTTTTGCGCAATTTGCTCTGTAGCTCGCGGATACGCAACTGCGCACGCACGCGCGCCAATAGCTCCGGAACCTCGAACGGCTTGGTCAGGTAGTCATCGGCTCCGCCTTCCAACCCCGTTACTTTGTGTGGGATGTCCTTCAATGCGGTCACCATGATGATACTGGGCTGGTCCAGGTTGGCTTGCGCGCGGACCTGTCTGCAAACCTCAAAACCGTTGATGCCCGGCAGTTCGACGTCGAGCAGAATCAGGTCGGGAGGTATCTGTGCGACGTGCTCCAGGCATTCTTCGCCGGTAAGTACGACACTTGCCGCGAAGCCCGCATTCTCCAGGCAGTCTTTGTTCAATGCGGCAATCTCTGGGTCGTCGTCTACAACAAGAATGTGCCAATTCTGGCCCTGGA
>Ga0068713_1004594_pt1 | contig 10583 bp, 7 predicted proteins | sample MTBAKSrepl2MetaG_FD_62223 | JGI IMG/M metagenome (GOLD analysis project Ga0068713, IMG submission 62223) | Enrichment culture microbial communities om Arthur Kill intertidal strait, New Jersey, USA, that are MTBE-degrading - MTBE-AKS2 (Arthur... | ecosystem: Environmental > Aquatic > Marine >...
TTAGATTACTTTTTAGCGGTGTAGATATAGTACATATTTGTGGTGTAAGTTTCTGGCCCTTTTGGGAAAATTCATTTTACATAATTATTAGTAAAATGTTTGGTTATCCAGTGATAATACATTATTTGGGCGCATTTGACCTTTTTTATCTCGACTGTTCCAAATTCCAGCAGAAATTGATTAGAGCAATATTACGGTTGCCAGATAGAATAATTCTACTTTCGAACAAAGTTCAATCTTTAGTTACTGAATTTATAGAAATAGATAGAACATTGGTTATACCCAGCAATGTAGATACCTTAAAGTATATGAATTTACATGAAGATAGAAGTCAGAGTGATGGAAAATTCAATGTGCTATTTATTGGAGGAGTTGATCCATTTCGCAAGGGTGTATATGACATAATCGAGGTGGCAAAATTAATTAAAAAAGAAGGAATAAATGATGTGAAATTCTTAATATCAGGGGGAGAATCATTAGAAGCCGTAAAAGAATTATGTAAAGAAAACGAATTAAATTCATTAATTGACTTCATAGGGTGGATACCTGAAAAAGAAAAAATTAAAATACTACACTCAAGCAATGTATTTGTGCTGCCTTCATATAATGAAGGCTTGCCATATGCAGTCGTTGAAGCAATGGCAGCCGGATTGCCAATAGTTGCAAGCAATGTAGGTGGGATACCAGAAGTTGTAATTCAGGGTGAAAACGGTTATATTATTGAGCCTGGCGATGTACGTTCTTTAACCAATTATATTATTCTGTTGTTCAAAAACAAGGATTTATGTTCGGAAATCCGAGAAAAAAATCTGGAAAGGACGAGGTTATTTTATTCGAAAGATATGGCCTTAGAAAAGTTAGATAAAGTATTTGGTGAAGTTCTTAAAGCAGGGTCATCAAAGAGCTTCTAAGGAAAAGTTATAATGAGTGTAAATTATAAAATATATAGATTTTATGAAGAGAGCCCCATTTTTGTGCGTCAAATTATTGGAAGGGTATCTAAGTTGGTTCCGCTTTCCATGCGATTTGGCAAAACTTTTTCTCAATCGTTTCACAAGCTCGAAATTGTAAACAAGCTTTCAGAAAATGAAAAAGAAAAGCTTCAGCTTCTTGAATTAAAAAAAACATTAATAATGGCAGAAGAAAATGTTCCATACTATAAGAAATTATTCTCAAAGATAAATTTTCAGCCAGAAAAGATTAAATCAGTTGAAGAGCTTAATAAATTACCCTTACTTAAAAGGGAAAAAGTTCAAGAACTAGGTCTTGATTTAGTTCCATTGAATACTCCAAAATCGAGTTATAGGTATTTAACTACAGGGGGAACTTCTGGTAAACCTTTAGGTTTTTACATAACATATGATGCTTCAGCAATTGAATGGGCATTTATGTTGAGAAATTGGGGCTTTGCTGGTTTTAAGATTGGAGATAAGCGTGCGGTATTAAGGGGTAGATTAATCGCTTCTGATAAGGGAAAACATTGGGAATTGGATCCAGTCAATCAGGCAATTTATTTTTCGAGCTTCCACATGGACTCTGTGAACCTTGAAAAGTATGTAGAGATCATGCAATCATATAAACCCGACTTTTTGCACGCTTATCCTTCTTCGGCTCTAATTCTTGCTCAATACTTGGGTCGCACAAAAAAAGAAATTCCCTCAATTCGCGGATTGCTACTTGGTTCAGAAAATTTATATGCTTCACAAAAGAAGTACTTGGAGGCTGTTTTTGGTTGTAGAGTGTATTCCTGGTATGGGCATAGTGAAAAATCTATTCTGGCAGGAGCATGTAATCTTGACAATGGATATTATCCATTCCCATTGTATGGTGTAACTGAAATTGTTGATTCTGATGGAAGCCCAATCACAGAACTAGGAAAAAGGGGATTGCTGGTGGGCACCGGATTTATAAACAGAGGTACTGTTTTTATTCGTTACCTTACAGATGATGAAGCTGAATGGGGTATAGATAAATCTCTAGGATATCCACGAAAAATTATTAAAAACATTGTCGGTAGATGGGATCAAGAGATGTTGATTGGTAAAACTGACATGAAAGTTTCCATGACCTCTATTAACCTTCATGATGAAGTCTATACACGAATGAAGCAGTTCCAATTTTTTCAAGACCAGAAAGGCAAAGTGGTTTTAAAAATAATTCCGGTAGAAGATTGGAACGAAAAGGATCAACAAAAAGTATTACAAGAATTTTCTTATCGGCTTAGCAATGAGTTTGAACTGGAAATTGAATATGTCTCTGAATTGTCTTTGACAAAGACTGGAAAATTTAAGTTTGTTGATCAACGATTGCCTATATCTCAATAGATTGGATAACAATTAATTTTATGCAACAGCTTTCTCAAAACTTACGTACAGGAAAATTAAACATTGACCAGGTCCCTGAGCCGGCTGTAACCGCGGGCCAGGTTCGGGTCAGGCTGTCTTATTCATTGATCAGCGCCGGCACAGAGCGCACCAAGATCGAAACCGGCAAAAAGAGCCTGGTTGGCAAAGCCCTGGCCCGTCCCGATCAGGTCCGGCAGGTGCTCCGCTCTGTTCAGCAGGCCGGGCTTCAATCTACATTTCAAAAAGTGAAAACACGCCTGGATGCCCGCAGCCCTCTAGGGTACAGCTCTGCTGGTGTGGTTGTGGCAGTGGGTGAAAGTGTAGTTGATTTCAAAGCTGGTGATCGGGTGGCCTGTGCCGGAACGACTGCCGCCCATGCGGAAATGGTTGCCGTGCCGGTTAACCTGTGTGCCCATGTACCGGAGAACGTGGGCCTTCAAAGTGCGGCTTTCACAACCGTCGGTGCTATTGCACTCCAGGGCATACGCCAGGCGGATACCCGCCTGGGCGAAATGGTGGTGGTGATGGGGTTAGGTCTGGTTGGCGCGCTTACAGTGCAGATGCTGAAGGCGGCTGGCTGTATTGTGTTTGGTTTTGATCCCAACCCTCAACGCTGCATGCTGGCTGAGGAGCTTGGCGCGCATGCTGCTTTCAATAATGAAAGCTTGCTTTGGGAACGTCTTCTTTTAGAGACAGGCAATCAGGGCGCAGACGCGGTACTTCTGACTGCGGGCACAAACAGTAACCGGCCGATTGAAATGGCTGGAGAAATTTGCCGTGATAAAGGGCGCGTGGTGGTAGTCGGCGCGGTTGGCTTAACAGTTCCGCGCGCGCCTTACTATGAAAAAGAATTGGATCTGCGCCTGTCCCGCTCTTACGGGCCTGGGCGCTATGATCCAAATTATGAGGAGAAGGGTCTCGACTACCCGTATGGATATGTGCGCTGGACAGAAAATCGCAATATGCAGGCTTTCCTCCGGATGGTCTCGGAAAAACAGGTCGATCTTGAGAAGCTCATCACCCATCGGTTCAAGCTGTTTGAAGCGGAGGAAGCATACGGACTGATCAGCGGTAAGAAGGACGAACCATTCCTGGGCGTTCTCTTTGAATATAAAACTGATGAAATTGACCGGGATCGGGTTGTCCGAATACGTTCTGCGCGATCTGGTTTGGAAAGCAGTGTTGGAATCGGCGTAGTTGGGGCCGGGAATTTCGCGCAGAGCATGCTGCTTCCGCATCTCAAGGGGGCTGCCAATGTAGACCTTTTGGGTGTGGCAACTCTCTCACCGCTGCAGACCCGGGATGTTGCGGAGCGTTTCGGCTTTGAATACGCTGCCAGCACTGAAGTAGAAATTCTTGAGGACGAACACGTCAATGGTGTGGTAATCGCAACCCGGCATGATTCACATGGTTCTTTGGTTTTGAGTGCTCTTAATGCCGGGAAGGCTGTCCATGTAGAAAAACCGTTGTGCCTGACACGAGATGAACTGGAACAAATTATTAAGGCTTATCAGGAAAAAGATCATGCATTTTTAATGGTAGGGTTTAACCGTCGCTTTTCGCCATTGGTTGAGCAAATGACTGGTTTCTTTGCAAATCGTACCGAACCACTTGCAATGACGTATCGAATTAACGCCGGTTATATTCCCACTGAGCATTGGACTCAAGACCTTCAGCAAGGTGGCGGGAGAATCGTTGGGGAAGTTTGCCATTTTTTGGATTTACTGCAATACCTCGCGAGGGCTTCGATTAAGGGAGTCTGTGCCCGGGCGCTCCCCAATCAGGGCAAGTATATGAACGACAACCTGGCTGTACTCGTTGATCTTGAAGATGGTTCGGTTGGAAATATCCTCTATACTGCGAATGGCGATAAGTCGCTTCCAAAAGAGTATTTGGAAGTATTTTCTGGCGGTAAAGTTGCTATATTGAACGACTTCCGTTCACTCAGCTTAATTTCTGGAGGCAAGACTAAATCAATTAAAAATATGGGGCAGGATAAGGGCCATAAAAACGAGATGCTGGCCTGGGTAAACGCTATCCAAAAAGAACAGCCAGAACCCATTCCATTTGCCGATTCTGTGGCAGCGACCCGTGCTGCTTTTGCTGTTATTGATTCGATAAGTTCCGGGAATTTCATCACTTTATAACTAAATGATAAAAAGCTTGCAAAAACTTGATGCCTGGATTGAGGCAGAGCAATATTTGGGTTGGGACCCGCATGATGCGCTCAACAGCTTGTTATTGAGCCGGATCACTTTCAACCAGCGCCGCCTGGGGCAGGTGTGGCTGCAGCTGCTCAAACGCAGCCCAATCAATTTCCGGCTGCTGTTGGGGGTTCCTAAAGGGTATAACCCCAAAGGGATGGGGCTTTTCCTTTCCACGTATGCCCGCCGTTATGCGCGGCACGGCTCGCCGCAGGATCTTGAAAAAGCGCGTTATTTCGCGGATTGGTTAACAGAACACACGACGCCTGGTTTTCAGGGCTGCTGCTGGGGGTACAACTTCGATTGGCCGAACCGCGGGTTTTTTGCCCCGGCCGGTTCACCCACTGTGGTCAATACGGCATTCATTGGCCTTGCTTTTTTGGATCTCGATGCTGCCCTTGTTCAGCAGAACCAGCCCACTGGGAAGGGACTGGCAATCGCGAAAAGCGCCTGCCGTTTTCTTCTCAATGATTTACATCAATACAGTGAAGCGCCCGATGAGATTTGTCTCTCTTATACTCCCTTAGACCGGCGCTGGATCCACAACGCCAATGTTCTGGGGGGATGGCTGCTTTCGGAAGTCTCGCGTTTGGGTGAGAATCAAGCAATTGCAGAGACCGCGCTGAAGATCGCCCGTTTCACAGCCCGCCGCCAGGGGCCGGATGGATCGTGGCCTTATGGCACAGCTCCTATGGATAGCTGGATAGATAACTTTCATACGGGATATGTTCTGGTTGCTCTGAAGAAGATCTCTGAAAATCTAAAGATCAGTGAATTTGATGAAGTAATCGCTAAAGGGTATCAATTCTGGAAAGCGAATTTTTTCCTGCCGGATGGTACGCCGAAATACTATTCAAATAAGTTGTACCCCATTGATTCTCATTGCGTTGCCCAGGCGGTGCGGACATTTCTGGCCTTCCCGGATCAGGACCCGCAGGCCCTGGAATGGGCGGTACGGGTCGCGGATTGGGGTATCAGGCATATGCAAGATCGTTCCGGGTATTTTTATTATCAGATCCGGTGGGGATATATCAACAAAATTCCCTATATGCGTTGGGCGCAGGCCTGGATGCAGCTTGCGTTAACGGATTTATCAAATCATTTATAGGAGTTAAAGGTGAGCAGGTTCAATAAATTGTGTGTTATCGGGTTAGGCTATATTGGATTGCCTACTGCCAGCACGTTTGCCAGCTGCGGTTTGCAGGTGTTGGGGGTGGATATCAATACAGAGATCATCGACACTTTGATGTCCGGCAATATTCATATTCATGAGCCCGGATTACTGGAAGCAACCCAAAGTGTGGTCAGGACAGGAAATTTTCGTGTCGCCGGGAAACCTGAACCGGCAGACGCGTTTATTCTGGCAGTTCCGACCCCATTTTATGACGGCAAGAAAGCGGATCTGCGCGCGGTGAAAGCGGCCGCCAGAGCCATTGTGCCGGTTTTAAGAGTGGGGAACCTGGTTATATTGGAATCGACCTCACCGCCTCGGACAACGATAGATATTGTCAGTCCAATTCTTGAAGAATCCGGGTTGAAAGCCGGCAAAGATTTTTATCTGGCCTACTCACCGGAGCGGGTTTTGCCGGGCCAGATCCTGCGGGAGTTGATCGAAAATGACCGGGTGATTGGTGGGATTACACCTGAATCGGCAGAAGCAGGGCGTGAATTATACAGCTGTTTTGTGAAAGGCCGTATTGTTCTGACTGACTCAACCACCGCAGAAATGGTCAAGCTGATGGAGAATACCTATCGTGATGTCAACATCGCGGTCGCAAATGAATTTTCCCGGCTGGCGGACCGTTTTGGTTGTGATGTTTGGGAGGCGATCTCGCTGGCCAATCTCCATCCCCGGGTGAATATTCTCAAGCCCGGTCCGGGTGTTGGTGGCCATTGCATCAGTGTTGATCCCTGGTTTTTTGTGGAAGCGGCGGCTGATCTGACACAATTGATTTACGCTGCTCGCAGTGTGAATGACAGCCAACCGGATTATGTAATTAACCTGGTTCGTGAAAGTCTGGGGGAATTAACCGGAAGGAAAATTGCTGTTTTAGGCCTGGCCTACAAGCCGGATGTGGATGATTTGCGCGAAAGCCCCGCAATGGAGATCGCTCAAAACCTGAGCAAGGAAGGGATGGATGTAGTAGCGTGTGAGCCCTACAAACCCAATGCATTGATAGCAGGGTTGCGGGTAACAGGAGAACTGTCTGAAGCTGTCAGTGGTGCAGAGGCGGTGTTACTTCTGGTGGCACATCAACAATTCCACTCTCTTTCTCCACGCGAGATGTCTGAGATCACCTTCACAAAAGTAATGATCGACACCACGGGTGTCTGGCTCCCGGAAGAATGGGAGAAGGAAGGCTTTCGTTTGATCCGATTGGGGGTTGGGCAACATCTGCAACAACCTGTGGTGGCATAATCATATGAAAACCATTGGGCGTTTTAAATTCCTGGGATACCCGGTCGATAGTCTTAATCTTGATGATGCACTGGATTGGATGGAAAGTGCAATTCAGAGCCATACAACACATCAGGTTACAGTTACTAATGCCAATAAACTCTGGCAAATGTCAAAAGATAAGCGTCTTGAAAGAATTATTAAAAACTCAGATCTTGTTCTGCCGGAATGGGCGGTCTATTGGGGTGCCACTCAGTTGGGATTAAATATTAAAGATTATGTTTGCGGAATTGTACTTTTGAAGGCATCCCTGCCCTGGGCAGAGGAAAGAGGGATGCGTTTGTTCTTCCTGGGAGCGAAACCTGAAGTAGTTGAAGCACTTCAAAATAAATTGAGTGAAGAATATCCAAATCTTGAAATCGCCGGAATGTACCATGGTTATTTTGATCCTTCCGAAGAAAATGAAGCGGTTTGTTTAATGATTCGTGATTCACGTCCGGATATACTGTATGTGGCATTGGGGAGCCCAAAACAGGAATATTGGATTGAGGAGAACCTGAAAAAAGTGAATGTGCCTATTGCGATGGGTGTGGGGGGGAGTTTTGATGTGATCGCGGGTCTAAAGAAAGATACGCCAAATTGGGCAAGAGGTCATGGCATTGAATGGTTGTATCGATTGTTACAGGATCCGAAAGTTTATTGGAAACGGTATATGATCACAAACCCGTGGTTTGTATGGCAGGTTTGGAAAGAGAAATATCCGTTTCTTAAAGGTTTTAATCGCGCATCTATTCATTCATCTAATTAGATGGCCTACAAAATAATAAGATTTGTTAGTTTTATCGGGGGCACAAATTGGAAAACACCAATGAAGAGCTGAATTATCAAAAGACCATAGAACGCGCGCTGCCCCGGGAAGCCCCGAGTGCCTTCGCGCGGGCCGGGATGATTGTGAGCATGCTGCTTTCCGACATCCTGGCGCTGGTGCTGGCGGGCTTTTTTGCCCTGCTGCTGCGCGAGCTGCTGTTGGGCAATCTGCCGGCCGGTTACTGCGCCTGGATGCCGTCCCTGGTGGGGGTGTTTCTGATCGTTTACGCCACCCGGGGCCTTTACCCCAGCATTGGCCTGGGGCTGGTGGAGGAGTTCCGGAGGCTCACCATTGCCACCACGCTGGTTTATCTGTGCCTGGGCTCGGTCACTTATCTGGTCGGCGTTGAGGGCGGCTTCTCCCGGCTCACATTTGGGTTGACCTGGCTGTTCAGCCTGGGGCTGGTGCCTTTCAGCCGGGTGTTGATTCGCCATCTGATGACCCGCCTGGGCCTGTGGGGTGAGCCGGTGGCGGTGATCGGCGCCGCAGAAGATGTCTGGCGCGCCGCGCGTTACCTGCGGGATGAGCCCAAAGTGGGCCTGCGTCCGGTGATGGTCGTTTCCGGGTTGGACGTGAATAAACTACGGTTGGCAGAGGGCGCTTACCGCCCCCGTACTGCCGTGGCGGTCTACAGAGACTTCAGTGAACTGACAGCCATCAGGGAGTACTGCCAGGATGTTTTTGAACACGTGCTGCTTTTCAGCAGCCAGGGGGATGGTTTTGCCCTGAACGGGATGCATGTGCGCTTATTTGGCGATCATCTTGCCCTGGAGATCCACCACACGCTTATGGATCCCTGGGCGCAGTTTGTCAAGCGGGCGATTGATCTGATGGCCTCGGCGATGGGTCTGCTTGTGCTTTCCCCAATCCTGGCGCTGGTAGCGGTATTGATCAAGCTGGATTCTCCCGGCCCGGTTTTCTATGCCCAGCAGCGGGTGGGTAAGAAGGGGCGTGTGTTTGGGATGGTCAAATTCCGTACCATGCATGTCAACGCTGAAGAAATGCTGCGAAAATATCTGGCTGAAAATCCGCAGGCAAAAACCGAGTGGGATTGTTACCAGAAGCTGCGCAAAGATCCACGCATCACCCGCGCAGGAAAGATTTTGCGCCGGTTCAGCTTGGATGAGCTGCCCCAGTTATGGAACGTCCTGATCGGAGAGATGAGCCTGGTTGGGCCGCGTCCATTCATGATCAATCAGCGCGAGATGTACGGCGCGAATCTCAAACATTATGAGCGGGTTGTACCGGGCATCACCGGTTTATGGCAGATCTCAGGCCGGAATAAAACCAGCTTTGCCAAACGTACCGAGTTTGATGCGCAATATGTGTTGGGCTGGTCAATCTGGCTGGATATTTATATTTTGATCCGCACAGTTTGGGTGGTCATTATCCGTGATGGAGCCTGTTGACAGGGTATTGTATTCAACCGGGTTCAGGTTGTTTAAGTGAACATTAAGCATTATCAAATTGTAAGATGGGAGGCAAAGATGTCGAAGATACTTGTAAAAGGAATGATTGTGGCCGGATTGGTGGGGCTGCTGGTGTTTGGAACGGTGCAGATTTCTTCGTTCGCAAACAAACCGCTGGATAAACCCCTTGAGGTTCAGCCGGCGGCCAACCAGCCGGCCGAGGCGGCCCCCGTGCTGGAGGTCACCCCGGAAGCAAAGGGCGGCACCTGCGGCTACAGCGGGTCGATCCTGATCCTGTTCACCGGGGCGGATTTCTCCGGCGGGGTGTGGCCGATGGGCGCGGACGCCGTGCGCCTGGTGAAGGTTGATTTTGACAACCCGAAAATCGACGTGCTCTCGCTGCCGCGCGACCTGGTGGTGGCGGTGGACGGCAAAGCGAAAGAGAACCAGGGCGAGCAGCGCCTGGGCCTGGCCTACCACTATGAGAAAGAATTTGCCGCCGGGACGGAGAAGGATAAAATCACCACCGCGACCAGCTTGCTGGCCCAGGTGCTGGTGGATAACTTCGCGCTCGAGCCCGAGCACTACGTCACCCTCCAGCTCGACTCGGTGCAGGATATGATCGATGCCATCGGCGGGGTGGAGCTGACCCTGCCTGAAGAGATCACCACTGAGCGCGGCGTCACCTTCCCGGCCGGCACCCAGACCCTGGATGGCAAACTATCCGCGGAGTTTGTCCGCGCCATCCAGCCGGGCGGCGAGCCTGCCCGCCTCGCGCGCCAGAACCTGTTGATGGAAGCGCTTCAATCGCAGGTGATCAGCGCCAAAATCATTGCCAAAGTTCCGGACCTGATCAAAGAGTTTGATGGGGCCATCACCACCGACCTGAGCCCCAAATTGCTGGCCGACCTGGCCTGCATGGTCGAGAAAGTCCCCGCGGACGAGATCACCTATTACGATATCCCCGAAGATATGCTGAGTGAGGGTGAAGAAGGCGCGGTCATCCCGGAGGTAGAGGAGATCACCGGCTTCATCCAGGAGACCTTCGACCTGAAGTAAGCGGATGGTTTGAGACAGTTTGCACCCGCGGGCGGTGAGATCCTTCACCGCCCGCGGATTTTATGCGGCAATGCGCGCGGCCCAGGGCAGCGGCGGCCGGGCCGCCCGGCGACGGGTTGGGATGCGCCGCGGCAGGCCCGCGGGCCGGAACAAAAAAGGAATGGAAATTGCATCATAGGACTATGGCGTTCTCAAGAAAGCTTGACAGGTAGACAAAAAGACCCTCTCCGGTAAAATTGGTATCTGCAAAGAAGCCAAAAACCGAGGAGGATCGATATGGAGTATAGCACGTTTGAACGA
>Ga0068713_1004597_pt1 | contig 10580 bp, 7 predicted proteins | sample MTBAKSrepl2MetaG_FD_62223 | JGI IMG/M metagenome (GOLD analysis project Ga0068713, IMG submission 62223) | Enrichment culture microbial communities om Arthur Kill intertidal strait, New Jersey, USA, that are MTBE-degrading - MTBE-AKS2 (Arthur... | ecosystem: Environmental > Aquatic > Marine >...
TGCGGTGGGCCAACACGCGCACGGCGAGGTCCTTGATGTCCTTGGGCACCACGAAGTCCCGGCCGCGCAGCAGGGCCAGGGCCTTGGCCGCTCGAACCAGGGCTATGCCTGCTCGCGGACTGGCGCCGAGATACACGTCGCGCTGCTCACGGGTGGCCGTCAGGATGTCGACGACGTAGCGGCGCAGGGCCGGGGCGACCCGCACCCGGGTGACGGCCTGAGTCATGGCCAGCACCTCGGATCCGCGGAGGACCGACCGCAGTTCGGCCAGAGGGCTGTGCGAAGTCTGCTCGTAAATGATAGCCTCCTCCGCCTCTGCAGAGGGATAGCCCAGGCTGAGCCGCATCATGAACCGGTCCAACTGAGCCTCGGGCAGGGGGTAGGTACCTTCGTACTCGATCGGGTTCTGGGTGGCGATCACCATGAACGGCGGATCGATAGGATGGGTGACGTTATCGATGGTGGCCTGCCGCTCCTCCATGCACTCCAGCAGGCTTGACTGGGTCTTGGGCGAAGCGCGGTTGATCTCGTCGGCGAGGACGATGTTGGCGAAGATGGGTCCGGGGCGGAACTCGAACTCGCCCCTCTTCTGGTTGAAGACGCTGACTCCAGTGACGTCGCTGGGAAGCAGATCGGGCGTGAACTGGATGCGGGCAAACCGGCAATCTATTGAGCGGGCCAGGGATTTGGCAAGCAGGGTCTTGCCGACGCCGGGGAAGTCCTCGACGATTACATGGCCACCGGCCAGGAGGGCGACCACGCACGCCCGGATAACCTCATCTTTGCCCAGGATAACCGAAGCGATGGCGGCCGCGATGCCAGCGGCCCGGCGGGCGACTTCCTGCATCTCATCGTCCTGAAGGACGGTCATGCCCGGTCCTCCGGCATTGGATGCCGGGCTCGCGATGATGGTGGGTGGGCCGGCAGCGTCCGCCCGCCGTCCGCCCTCCCTGGCCTCTTCGGCGGCCTCGGCGGCGGCGAATGGGTCGGCGGGACCATAGATCCTATCGGGCATGATGCCCCTCCCATTCAGTGAGCCAGTATTCGGGGGACTTGCCTGCTATCTCGATCAGGGCCGCGGCCGCGTTGTCGACTTCGGCCTCAGTGGTGGCATGGCCGACGCTAAGACGCACTAGACCGCCCTCCAGGGTTCCGGCGACGCGGTGCGCTTCAGGGGCGCAGTGAAGGCCGGCCCGGACGGCGATGTGGAACTCTTTGTCGAGAATCCGGGCGACCTCGGCCGACGCCAAACCCGTCACGGCCAGGGAGACGATGGGGGCGGCGGCCGAGCCAGCCGGACCATGGAGGCGGATGCCGTCGATCCCCGCCAGGCGGTCGCGCAGACGCCAGGCAAGGGCGCCTTCGCGTGCGCCGAGCGCCGCGACTCCCTCGCGGTTGACAACCGCGATCCCCGCCCCCAGCCCGGCAATGCCGGGGCTGTTGGGCGTGCCGGACTCGAAACGGTCGGGGCAGACGACAGGCTGCTCCAGCGACTCCGAGCGGCTGCCGGTCCCGCCCTCGACGAGGGTGCCGAGCTCCAGCTCCGGGGCAAGATACAGGGCTCCCACGCCCTGCGGTCCCAGGAGTCCCTTGTGCCCGGAGAGGGCGAGCAGGGTGATGCCCATAGTCTCCACGTCGATGGGGAAGGTGCCGGCGGTCTGCGCGGCGTCGACAAGGAGCGGGACGCCGCGCTCGCACAGGCGCGGGCCGACCTCGGCTATCGGCAGGACGGTGCCGAGCACATTGGAGGCGTGAGTCAGAACGACCAGGGCGGTGTCGGGACGGACCGCCGCCAAGATGTCGTCAGGATCGGTGACTCCGTCGGCCGCGCAGGGGACCCGGGTGACCTCGACACCCAGCTTCGCCAGGGCCGCGAGCGGCCGGGCGACCGCGTTGTGCTCGATGGAGGACGTGACGACATGGGCCCCGGCGGCGCGCCCTCCGCGGCGCGCGCCGATGCTCCCGTCCGGCGCCAGGAGTCCCTTGATCGCTATGTTCAGCGCGTGGGTCGCATTGAGGGTAAACACCACCCGGGATTCGTCCCGGATGTTGAACAACTGGGCGAGGGCGCGACGGGTGCGAAGAAGACTGCGCGAGGCTTCGAGCGACAACTCGTAGGCGCCGCGGCTTGGGTTGGCACAAACGTCACTGAGGGCCTGGGAGACGGCGGCCACCACTTCGGGGGGCTTGGGACACGATGTGGCGGCGTTGTCGAGATAGATCATGGATCGCTCCGCGCAGAGGTGTCCCCACAGATTGTACCTTCCGGGGCCGCGGGCGACACCTGGGCCGGGCAGCGGGGTCCTAACAGGTTCTCTGTGCCTTCCGCTTCGGCCCAAGGCCGCCGCAGATCTAGAACTCACATTCGCGTGTTGGCACCGCTACTGCGGCTCGGCAACGGCTGCCGCAACCAGGTCACTGAGTTCGGCCTCCGGCCGCCAGGCCCGGCCGCCGCGGGCGACGAGCCCCTGCTCCAGATCGAGGGCAAAGGCCACGGTTTGACGGGTGGGGAGGACAAAGGTGATGGCGTTGCCGGCAGTCGCGACCGTCGCGGCTGCGTCGTCATCCAACTCCTCGGCGCCGCGTATGGCCGCGATGAGCGCCCAGGCAGCGGGAAGGTCGGCGCTCACGCCGTAGCTGGTCGGTTTGCCTGCGGCGTTCGGGATCAGGATGCTGACAAAGGAGGCGGTCTCGATGGTCTCCAAGTCGGTGTCGGGCGGAAGCTCGGCGAAATCGTAGGGCGAAGTAACCCCCGTGGTCGACGTGGCGGCAATCGCCGCAGCCCTGCGGGCCTCATCCCGATTCCGGTCGACCAGGATCGCCACCACCGTGACGGCGACGATGAGGTCTATCACGAGCACCGCGATGATGACCATCCACTTGCGCGACACGTCTGCTCCTTGAAGTTTGCCCTGCATACTACTAGACTACGCCAGCACAAAGGCGATGACGGGAACGAGTAGGTGCTGCTCTTCACGCGAGCGAGCCGGGGATGGTGCGAGCCCGGTGGGAACCAGCGCCGAATATCATCCCCGAGCTGCCAGCGGAACGGTCGAGTCACCGGCCCCGCAAGGTTACCTTAGCGGGGGGCGGGACGCCACTCAGTAGACCTGGCCGGGTCCTTCCCGTTACAGAAGGGGGGCGTGAAGCCGCCGGTGCGCACCGCAGAGGGTTGCGAAGCGGCACCGAGTGGGCGGCCCGCACCGGGCCCGGCGCTTGTGCGCGGGCCGCGGCGGGCCGGCCCCTACATGCGGGAGCGTCCGCAGAGTGGGCCACGCCGGGCGGCACCGTCGAAGGGCGGCAACGCACGGCAGCAGCGCAGCCGCGCCTCAGGGCGCGCAGGCGCGCGGCCAAGTAGGGTGGTACCGCGGGTCGATCCCCGTCCCTACGCGCTTCGGTTCCGCGTTTGCGGAGCGGCCAAGCGTCCCGGCGAGCATCGCCGGCAGGCGCGGCGCGGGGCGGGTTTTGTTGTTTGCAGAGCACGCCGATAGGAGGAGTGCATGGCAGGCCAGTATCGACCGGTGGACACGGGACAGAGCTTTCCCGCCCTGGAGGAGCGGATCCTCGGCTGGTGGAAAGAGCAAGCCATTTTTGACAAGAGCCTTCAACAGCGCGCCGGCCACCCGGAATGGGTGTTCTACGAAGGTCCCCCCACGGCCAACGGCAAGCCCGGAGTCCACCACGTGCTGGCGCGGGTGTTCAAGGATATCTATCCGCGCTACAAGACCATGCGCGGGTACTTCGTCGGGCGAAAGGGCGGCTGGGACTGCCACGGCCTACCGGTGGAACTCGAGATCGAGAAGCGTCTCGGGTTCGACCACAAGGAGCAGATCGAAGCCTATGGCGTAGCCGAGTTTAACAGGTTGTGCCGCGAGTCGGTGACGGCCTACGTGGACGACTGGAACCGCATGACAGAGCGCATTGGCATGTGGCTCGACCTCGACGATGCCTACATGACCATGACCGACGGGTACATCGAGTCGGTGTGGTGGATCCTCTCCGAGTTCGCCAAACAGGGGCTGCTCTACGAGGGCTATAAGGTGGTGCCGTACTGCCCGCGCTGCGGAACGGCGTTGTCGTCGCACGAGGTGGCGTCCGGATATCAAGTGGTCACCGACCCCTCAGTGTTCGTGCGCTTCCCGCTATGCGCCGCCCCTGATGGCGCCGTGGCCCCGGCGAGCGTCGCGGCGGAGGATGGCGCCGGTGCCGTGGGTGCCGCTCCGGGGCCACAGTTCGCCCCCGACGGCCTTCCCGTGAGTCTCCTGGTCTGGACCACGACTCCGTGGACCCTCATCTCCAACGTAGCTGCTGCCGTCGGCCCGCATATTCAATATGCCCGGGCGCGGCTGGGCGGCGAGCATCTCATACTCGCCGCCGACCTTGTCACGGCCGTGCTGGGCGCGGACGCGGTGGTCGAAGAGACCTTTGCCGGCTCGCAGCTGATCGGCCGCCGCTATCTGCCTCCTTACGACTTCGTCACCCCGGAGAAGCCGGCGTGGCGGATCATCGCCGCCGACTTCGTGGCCACCGACGAGGGAACCGGGATCGTCCACATCGCGCCGGCCTTCGGCGCGGACGACATGGCGGTCGGCCAGGCGAACGACCTGCCCGTGATAATGCCGGTCGACGAGGAGGCCCGCTTCACCGCCGAGATCACTCCCTGGGCGGGGCTGTTCGTCAAGGATGCCGATGCCGGGATCATGGACGAGCTCGAATTCCGCGGGCTGCTCTTCGCCCGCCAGCCCTACGAGCACAACTACCCGCACTGCTGGCGGTGCGACACGCCTCTCATCTACTATGCCAAGACCTCCTGGTACGTCCGCACCACCGCGCGCAAAGACGCGGTGATGGGCGCCAACGAGGAGGTCACCTGGCATCCAGACCACCTCAAGTACGGTCGCTTCGGCAAGTGGCTGGAGAACAACATCGACTGGTCGCTGTCTCGCGACCGCTACTGGGGCACGCCGCTTCCGGTGTGGCGCTGTGTCAAGGGGCACGACACGGTGGTGGGCTCTCGCGCCCAGCTGGGTGAATTGGCCGGCCGCGATCTTTCTGATCTCGAGCTGCACCGCCCCCACGTTGACGAAGTCTCATTTGCCTGCCCCGAATGCGGCGGCGAAGCTCGTCGCGTGGCCGCCGTCATCGACGCCTGGTTCGATTCCGGCTCCATGCCGGTGGCGCAGTGGCACTATCCGTTTGAGAACCGGGAGAAACTCCAGAAACGGTTTCCGGCCGACTTCATCTGCGAGGCCATCGACCAGACCCGGGGCTGGTTCTACAGCCTGCTGGCCATCAGCGCACTCTTGACCGGTCACACCTGCTATCGCAACGTACTGTGCCTGGGCCACATCCTCGATAACGAGGGTCGCAAGATGTCCAAGCGCCTGGGCAATGTGGTCGATCCCTGGATCATCCTCGACAAGCAGGGTGCTGACGCGCTGCGCTGGTATCTGTTCACCGTGAGTTCCCCCTGGTTCGCCCGCCGCTTCGGGCCGGAGAATGTCGACGAGGTCATCCGCAAGTTCATCCTCACGCTCTGGAACACCTACTCGTTCTACACCCTCTACGCCAACATCGACGGCTTCGACCCGGCCGAGCACAGTGTGCCCGTGGCCGAACGCAGCCTGATGGATCGCTGGATCTTGGGCGACCTCCACCTGCTCGTCCGCAAGGTCACCGCCGAGCTCGATGCCTACGACGCCTTCGCCGCCGGCCGGGCCATCGCCGACTTCGTGGACGAGCTTTCCAACTGGTACGTTCGCCGCAGCCGCCGCCGCTTCTGGAAGAGCGAAGCCGACGCGGACAAGATCGCCGCCTACCTCACCCTGAACGAATGCTTGGTGACCCTCGCCGAGTTGCTCGCTCCCTTCACGCCGTTTATCGCCGAGGAGTTGTATCAAAATCTGGTGGCCGAACGCTCTCGTGAAGCGCGGGAATCGGTGCATCTCGTGGATTGGCCCGTCGCCGACGAAGCCCTCATCGACGAGGATCTCTCCTTCCGGATGGCTGTCGCGCGCCAAGTGGTGAACCTGGGCCGGGCCGCCCGCAACTCCGCCCAGATCAAGACGCGCCAACCCATCGAGGTGGCGGTAGTCGCCTGCCGCGCCGGCGAGCGCGCGGCCGTGGAGAGCCTCGCCACCGTGGTCGCCGAGGAGTTGAACGTGAGGGCCATCGAATACGTGGAATCGGCCAGCGAACTGGTTCGTTACGTCATCAAGCCCAACTACCGCACTCTGGGTCCCAAATTCGGCAAGAACATGCCGGCGGTCGCGGCGGCTGTCGCCGCGCTTCCGGCCGACGAAACCGGCGACCGCGTGGCAAGCGGCCGCTCAGTGCCGGTGAAGGTGGACGGTCATGAACACGAGTTCACCCCCGAGGATTTCATGGTGGAAGCCCACGAGCGTGAAGGCTTCCGAGTGGAGCGGGAGGGGGGCATCGCGGTTGCCATCTCCACCCGGCTCTCCCCCGACCTTCTCCGCGAAGGCCTGGCTCGGGAACTGGTCCACCATATCCAGAACACCCGCAAGGCCGCAGACTTCATGATCGACGACCGAATCCACCTGCGTGTGAGCGGTCCCGCCGCGATCGCCGAGATGCTGGCTGTGCACGGCGACTGGGTCAAGAAGGAGACCTTGGCAGTGAGCCTGGAGGTGAGCGGCGTTGTGGCGGCTGAAGACGTCGTGGCCGTGGCCGCGGCCGAGGATGGATCCTACCGCGAAGCTCTCAAGGTGAACGGACTACCGGCGACTGTGGAGGTCGTGAAGGCCTAGTCCGAGTCGGTGGCCGCCTCCAGGACCCGCCGCCCCTCTTGAAGTGAGGCGCGGTTCTCTTCGGGAACCGCGCCCAGGCCGTCGTCTATGATGGCCATGGCCTCGGTGTCCCGCCCCTGCCGCCAGAGGAGTTCGGCGAGATTAAGGTAGGGCGGCGCTAACGAGGGATCATCGGCAATGGCTTTCTGGTAGGCGGCCTCGGCGCCGGCTGCGTCACCCGAATCGCGTAGCGTGTTCCCCAAGCGGTTGCGGAGCACGGCGTCTTCTGCATCCGCAAGCAGTCGCCGGTAGATGGCGGCGGCTTCGTCGAACCGACCCAGGTTGTAGTAGGCCAGAGCCAGCTTGCGCTGGGCACTTACGTCACCGGGGTCGGCGGCGGCGACCTCCTCCAACCTGGGGAGGAGTTGAGCCCACTCCTCCTCGGAGGGCTGCACCCGCCCGACGGCCGGGGCCACCGCCGGCTCGGCCTGCGCCTCGCCCGGCGTCAGGCGATCGGTCGTCCCGGTGACCGCGGAAACGAGAGGTCCCCGAACGCCCTGGTTGGTCTCCTCCAGGTCGTCGGCGAAGTGACTGAGGAGGAGAGCTACGCCGACCACCAGAATCGCGGCCGTCGCAAAGACCACCAAGCACCGGCCGCCCCTTCCGGAGCGCCGCGACCCGCCGTCACGCTGCGAGCGGCGAATCCCCCTGCCCGCTATGTCGTCGTGGTCGCCTGGCCGGTCAGCTGGTCTTTGAACCTCTCGAGTCGTGTCTTGTCGTCTCCGGTGACGGTGGCTATGCCACGATCCAAAACGGCCAGAGCCTCGGCGCCGTCATCCAGGCTAATGAGAACCGCTGCCAGATTGACCCAGGTGTTGGCCTGTGACGGGTCCATCGAAATCGCCTTCTCGTATTCGGCCTTGGCCTCATCGAGCCTCTTCAGATCCCGCAGGACGTTGCCGTAGTTGTTGCGCGTGAATGCGTCATCCTTGAGTTGAAGCATATTCTGGTAGGTGGTCGCCGCTTCCTCCAACCGGCCGGTGTTGTACTGGGCGATGGCCAGGTTCTGGAGAGCCGTGAGATCGTCGGGGGCCGCGGCGGCGGCCTTCTCCAACTCCGGCAAGGCCGCTTCGTACTCCTCCTTGGTGCTGCCTCCCACGATCACCCGTTCCATCTGTGAAGAGTCGGTCTTGAGCGTGGTGGCAGTGCCGGCCGCGGCCGTCGTCGCGGCAGACGCGATGGTTGTGGTCGTAGACGTCTCCTCGGAGTCCGAGCACCCAGCCGTCAGCAGGGCTGCGCCAGCCAGCACGATGAGCGCAAATGCTATCAGGCCGGTTTTGCGTAGTAGTGTGGTCATGTTCGTTTCTCTCTCCTTCTCTGATTCTTCTTCGATCGATGCCGTCCGTTCACGGTACGAGCACATCAAGTGCATGAGGCTCTATCTCGACTATGGCCGGTAGTCTACCTGCTAATTCGCCGTCGGTTTGGAACCACACCACGTCTTGGTCATCGATGGGGGCCAACTCCACCCGTTCCGCGCGCAGGCTAATGACGTGCGGATTGCGCAGATGGAGACCGCTGGGCACTCCCAGCCAGAAGACGGCCAGGCTTGCCCGGGTGGTTCCGGTGAACAGCAGAAGGTCCAGCACGCCGTCGGTGGGGTCGGCGGCCGGGGTGACCCCGAAGCGGCCCGCGTAGTAGCGGCTGTTGCCGGCCACGAAGAAGGTCGCCAGGTAGTCCTGCTCGTCGACGCGGACGAGAAAGCCCGGGGGCTGCCCGGCCAGACCGGCCTTGAGGCCGGTGCCCACAAACGCCAGCTCCTTGAAGTGTCTCTTGGTGCGAAGATCGATGTTGCGCACTGTCAGCGCGTCGATGCCGGCCCCCACCATGAGGGCGAACCGGCGGCCGTTCACCTTGCCAAGGTCGAGCGAGATGGTCTTGCTGCCGGCGATGACGTTGCAGGCCCGCTCCACATGAAACGGCAGTCCCAGTTCCAGCGCCAGAACGTTGACGGTGCCCGCGGGCACTATGCCCAACAGAGCCCTACGCCCGCTCGGGCCGCGCGCGGCGCCTCCGGTCGCGCCGGCCGAGACCTGACCCGCGGTCGATGCCTCCGCGACGCAGGCCATCCCGTTGACCACCTCGTTGATGGTGCCGTCCCCTCCCACGGCCACGATGATGTCGGTCTCGCGGGCGAACCTCCGGGCGAGGACCATGCCTTCCTTGGGGCGGCGGGTGGCGTGGAGGTTCACCTCCAAACCACGTCCCACCAGGTGCTGCTCTACCGCGGAGGCGATGGCCGCGCCTCGTCCCCTTCCCGCATTCGGATTGAAGATGACCGCTGCCCTCATGAGCCTGTAGGCTGCGAGGGCGTGGCAAGGTGCGAGCCAGCGCCAGCTGCGGACGCCTCAAGTGGCTTCGACTGCACTCGCGCCCGTCCGCCGTCCGGGTTGGCCACTAGAGAAGCGAATTCCTCGTATCCGGCTTTCCGGGCCAGGTCTACCGCATGCGCGAAGTCGCGACCCACTTCCTCCGGCCGGTGCGCGTCGGAGCCAAAGGTGACGGCCACTCCCGCGGCGCAGAGCCGGCGGAGGATGTCGAGCGTGGGATACGCCTCGCCCACCGGTTTGTGGAGCCCGGCGGTGTTGATCTCCACCAGCATGCCGGCCCGGGCGATGCGTTCGACCAAGCGGTCAAGCTCTGCATCGAGCGCGCGGGAGGGCCGGTAGCCGAACTTCTTCATGAGGTCGAGGTGGCCGAGGATGGTGAAGAGGCCGGACTCGGCGGCGTCTCCCACCAGCTCCAGATAATCGATCCAGGCGGCATCGATGTCGCGGTGCTCGTATCCGTCGATCTGACGAGGGTCGTCGAAGCCCCAGGCCTGCAGGTGGTGGACGGAGCCGATCGCGTAGTCGAAAGGCTGGCTCTCGAGGAGCGAACGAACCTGCGAGACCGTATGGGGACGATAGTCGGCCTCTATACCAAGGAGGACGTAGCCCGGGAAGCGCTCTTTGAGCGCCAGAATCTCGCTGACGTAATCACCCAGCTCGCAGGCGTCCATGGACAACTCGGGGTCGGCCTCCGGCAGAAGGGGGATATGGTCGGCTATGCCGATGCTCAACAGGCCCCGCGCTTGCGCGGCTTCAACGTAGTCCCCCGGCCGCCCCTGCGCATGCCCGCAGCGGGCGGTGTGGGTGTGATAGTCGGGTAGGCGCACGTCAGCCTCCTTGGCCGTGTTGGTGAAATCCCGGGCCGCCGGCCGTGCCCCGCCCGCCCCGGCGGGGCGCGGCCAAGGCCTCGCTGTCGAGAAGGATGGTAAACGGACCGTCGTTGACCAGCGACACCGTCATGTGGGCTCCGAACCGCCCGGCGGCCGTGGGTACCCCCAGGCCCTCCAACGCGAGACGGAACTTCTCTGCCAAAGCCGCGGCTGGGGCCGGGTCGGCAGCATCGGTGAAGGACGGCCGGCGGCCGCGGCGGCAGTCCGCATACAGGGTGAACTGACTGATCACCAGCGCTGCCCCGCCGGTGTCGAGAAGAGATAGGTTTGACTTGCCCTCGGCGTCGGGGAAGATGCGCAGATTGGCGACCTTTTCGGCAAGCGCGGCGGCTCGGCCGGCGCTGTTGTAGCTTCCGGGTGGGCTGCTGCTGGAGTCACCGCTTCCGCAGGAGACCTCGTCGCTATCGACGTCATCTCTTCCAACGGCCACGAAGAGCAACAACCCGCCCTGAATCTCGCCCACGATCACGCCCTCGACCTCGACCGAGGCGTGAGTCACCCGCTGGATCAGGGCCCGCATCAGAGGGGCCGCCCGCGACCGCCGCCCGCGA
>Ga0068713_1004600_pt1 | contig 10562 bp, 7 predicted proteins | sample MTBAKSrepl2MetaG_FD_62223 | JGI IMG/M metagenome (GOLD analysis project Ga0068713, IMG submission 62223) | Enrichment culture microbial communities om Arthur Kill intertidal strait, New Jersey, USA, that are MTBE-degrading - MTBE-AKS2 (Arthur... | ecosystem: Environmental > Aquatic > Marine >...
CCCACCCTACGAAAACCTCAATTCCGGCGCGGAGCCGAGCATGAGGGAACGGTGTTTCCCAACGTGAGGCTGCACAAGACGAGACCCGTCCGGCCGGAACGATGATCAAGGCCCAGAGTTCCAACTCAACATCTGTGAGGGCGTGGGTGTAGGGTGCCGTTTCGAATTCCTCATCAATGAAGCGGCCTTCCTGGTAAAGTTCGAATGTGGATTTGGATGTTTGACCGATTCGAAAATATAGCCATTTGTGTTGATCTCTGTGACATTCCCGATGTGCCACATCTTACCCCTTCCAAACTCGACAGATGGGTAGGAACGTATCGTATTTTTTAGTATTTCTGAAGGAGTCCTTCTTTCATTAAAGAGACTCGGTTGCTCTCTCGGATACACCTTAAATCGGAAAAGGTGAAAGTGCAACATGACCTATTCTCCCGTGGATGACTGTGTTTGATTACCGACGCTCAGATCAGTAGGAGGTGCTTCGAGAATCGATTCACAGGTCTTATCAGTCGCTTGCCGTGCGAGGCTTCGCATTCTCTTATGCCTTCTGGTCAATGTTTTCTCCCTTCAGTGCCTGAATGCACGGTGGCCCCCTGTCCCGCGTGGGCTCCCGAGATTTCCGATCAAGAACGACGATGATGCCCTGTTCATCCAAGCACTTCTATGAGCTCCCCCACCACCCGGACGCTGCCCTCGTCTTCGCAATCGAGCTCGATGGGTTCAAAATCGGGGTTGTTGGGTTTGAGGGTGATCTTCACGTGACGCCACGTACCGTCTTCGGAGGTCACCTTCTCGCTTTGGTAGCGCTTGACCGTGTACCGTTCACCCGTCTCCGGATCCAGGTCGTCAAGAAGCTCGACAACCACGGTCCTGCCTTGGCGCGTTCCGGTGACCGGGGAAGCAAAGAGGCAATACGATCCGTCTGGAACAGACGGCTCCATCGACTTTCCGACAACTTGCGCAACAAACATTCCTGGGCGCAATCTACGGTGGGTGCCCACCTCCACCCAATCCCAATCTTCACTATCATGGCTCTGGGGATCCCCGAACTCACCCGCGGCAAGCTTGAGGGGGACCAGCGGAACGCAGGTGACGTATCGGTCTCCGGGACGAAGTCGTACGACCCGCAGAACGGTGCGTTCGCTTTCCTGTCCTGTCTCGGTCGCTCGCACAAACCACGAGGTGTCGGTGCCCAGGCGTGTGCGCAAGGAGTCTTCGCGCAAGTAACCGGCAAGCTTTCTGAAGTGCCGGGTCATGGCGCCCTGGTCGTCCAGGTCGCTGACAGCGATCTCGATCACCTCGTATCCGTTGTTACGCAGCCAGGTCCGGATCCTCTGGTCCTGCTCGGTTGTATCGGGATTGCCGTGCAGGTGGCCGCTCAACCCGTCCAGATAGACGCAGATGCCCTCGTCCTCGGCATGGTAGGCGGCACGGTAAATGACATCCGGCGTCCTTGTGCCGATTGTTCGATCGAGGCGCAACTGCTCGCCCCGGATGCCCTCCCCAAACCCGGCCGACCGAAGCAGATGGCGCAGCTTACGTTCAGCCTCGTTAGCAGGGTAGGCTCCCTCTCCGGGCTCTTTCGAGGGCTGCTTGGCAGGGATCTCGTGCGAGAGGACTATGTGGGGTCCCCAAGACTTCAGGCATTCCTGTGCCGCCGTCCGGTGGAGGTGCTTTTGGTAATAACCGTTACGAAAAGTCTGAAGGCAGTCGATGCAAGAGGTTTCGCACAGGGAGGGGCAGTTTTCCACAACCTCCCGGGCGGCTTCGGTAATCTGTTCAAAACGTTCGCATATCTGCTCCAGAAGGCCCGACCCGCCAGGCATCGGGTCCCAGAGGAGGGCATCCACATCATCGCGGTCCACATGCCCGATTACGAGAATCTGAAGGTCTTCCATGTGCATGTCGAGCACGTGCGCGGCCCCAAATCGAAGCGCTTCGAGGACGCTGTAGGCGGTTACCTGATCCGGGCAGCCGGGCAGTAAAAGCACATCCGCCACGACGTCAGCATAGAAGCCGACAGGCACTACCGGCCGCCCGCAACGGTCCTGATGGGTCTGTTCGAAGTGCAAGCGCTGGCGGTCCGAAGAAAGCGGCGAGACGCTTTGTCCGCAGACCGTACAGATGGGGTATCCAAACCGCCCGAACCGTTCGATGGCGGTTGTGGCCCCCACATTGACGAGTCGCAGCCGCACACCGTGTCGCAGTTGCAGGCTCTGTTCACCCCATTTGAACGCCCTGCCACCGTTGTGTTGCTCCCTTTCCAGGCCATGCACGGCAACGCCCATCTGAAAGCGTAGCTCTTCCTCATCGGATATGTGCGATTGATGCACGAGGTCCACGTCACAGACGGCGATTGTCTGCAACAAGGTGGAACCCAGGCCTGCAGCCGGGGCACCGAGATCGGTCTGCTTTACAGCCTGACGCTCGCTGGATATCTCAAATACGGGCATTTCGGCCCTTTGCTCATCAATATCACGGTGGAAGCGTCTGGCAACGAACCGATGCCCGTTGGCGTAAATGAGATTTCCCGGCACGTATTCTCGAAGGGCCACGCTGGGAGGCCTGGGGAGCGCAAATTCCATGGCGCCCGTTCGCCAGAAAGGTATCTCGGCCGTGCCCAGCACAGAGCCCACCTCGAGCCCGTAACCGGGCAGGAAGCCCTCGGCTGCCAGAACGCCATAGGTATTGGTATCTTCATATCCCTCGGCCTCCCGGCGCATCCGGCGTGCAGTCCCCTTGAGCCGCTTTACCAGGGTGTCACTTCTTCGGAACAGCGCTTCATCCTCCGCTTCGAGATCCCCCTGCCGCTCCCGCAATGCGTTGAGGCGTTTGATTTGCTCCATTGCCCAGCGCAGGCGTCGCTCCAAACGGTGGATCACCTCCTGAAGCCCTTCCCCCATCCTTACGACGTGCTCTCGCAAGGCAGCAGGTCTTGTGACTTCAGCGTCGGCTTCTGGCCACCCCTGCCGAAAAGCCGCCTCCACATAACCCACCAGGTCGTCCACGTTTGACCGAATCAGGCGTTCAAGAGGCGAGAGGTCGAAGGCCTTGTCGCGAACCAGCCCGTCTTCAAAAAGGTAAACCGAGACCCGGGCCGGCAGGCACGTCTGCAGCACAGCTTCTACGGCGCGGCGATCCTCCTGCGACCGCGAACCGTCCCGGGTGTACTGGTGGAGCCGGGTGATGACCGTGGCATGGACGTGTTTGGCCACCATGAGATCGTTTCGCAAGTTAAAGGCCGGTGGATCCACTCTGCCGGCAAGAAGCTTGAGCGGTTCGGTGAAGTAAGCCCGGTCATGGGATACCGGGCGGCAATACGTCGGGTCCACGGCCATACGGTGGCGTCTTCCGGCGCGACCGGCACGCTGCCAGTAATTGGACGGCAGCGGCGGGACGTTTCGCATCATCACGGTGTCGAGCTGGCCAATGTCCACCCCCAGCTCGAGCGTGGGGGTGCAAACAAAGGTGTTGACCGCTTCCCCCTCTCCTTTGAAAAGGTTTTCCAATCGTTCCCGCTCGTCGTGAGGCACCATGGCCGTGTGCTCTTCGGGACGCAGCATCGAGTAGCCCTGATCGAGTAGGTGCAGATCATAGTTGTCGGAGTCCTCTTTGATGAATGCAAGCTCTCCGCTGCAGCGCCAGGCGAGGCAAACATTCCACGGCGTTCGACGCGCCGTCCGTCGGCGGCAGCTCTTGCAACGCCAAACTCCATGGTTCTGCTGGAGACGCAGGCGATCGGCATCGACCTGATACACCTCGCTGACATTCGGCAGGGGGTTGCCTCGTGACCCCTTCAACCGCACGGGCACAAGAAGATGCTGTTCGACGACAAACCGGAACAGGCTCTCGAGAAAGCTTTCCGTCGCATCGGGCTCGACTGCCCACTTGCGCGCCATTTGCCGAATGGTCGTATCACCCCGATCGCTGAGCCATTGGGTGATGAGTTCGTTTTTTTCACTGGCCGCACGCCGCAGCTTTGTACCGACCGGGTTGCCGACTTGCGGCAGGTAACCCTGCTGCACCTCCAAGTCCCCGTCCATCCAGTACTTGGTGAAGATCTCTCGTTCAGGGTCATACAACACCCGTTTGCGCCGCAAATAGTCGAGCAAGCCGGCGACTCCGTCACGAAGGTCTTCAGCCGGCATGGCAAGAGCTTGGGCGTGGTCCTGTATCCACGGCAACGCTGCGTCCAGGCCCTCGTATTCGACCTTCATGCGTCCCCAGGGCTCGAGGCCGATGGACTGCCGGGTAGAGAGGGTCACCTCACGCAGCACCTGGATGCGGAGGAATTTACGCCTTTCCTGTTCATGACGCCCGCCGCTTCCCTCTCTGCGCGCCACCTGCCATACCTCCGGTACGAGAGCGCGAGAAAGGGCTTCGTCTTCCCCCAGCACATCGTCGATGCTGCGCGCAAGGTCCCCTATGGATTGTGCCCCTTTCTTCAAGGCCTCCGCCATCAATGCGCGCAGACGAAACCTGCGTGCGTGGTCCTTCATCCAGCCGGCCTGGAAGGCGGCGTCCTGCCGGTTGTCGCAAAAGACCAGGAGACGCGGACGATCGGCGTGGTGAACCATATCCTGTGCGAGAACATGCACATCGGCGACGGTGGTGGCCCGAACAGGACGCGCAGGCTCCCGGTAGAGGCTGCCGAAACGCCGCCCGATGGCACCGCACGAAAGGCAGCTTCGCAGGACACCCGGGTTGTCTTTTGACTGACGCACGGCGTATAGTGCGATGAGTTCACCAGCGGCGCCGCAGTGCCGACAGCGGCGGGTTTCCCCGGGGTGGGCCGCGCCGCAGTGGCGACAGAAATGCAAGGTTGCGGTTCGGACATCTTCTTCGAGGTCTTCGTCCTCGCTTCCGCCCACAAGGTGATCCAGAAGCACAACGCGGCGGCCTCCTTGCGCTTCCTCCAAAGGCTCCCAGTACGAAGTGTCACCCGCGGCCTCCCCCCCGGACGGAATCTTTCCGGTAAACTCAAAATCCTTTAGAGACGCAATGAAGTAGTGTTGCCCGCAAGTCGTACAGGTGGCGACGGGAAAGTGGGCGTGTCTTTCCTCGCCATCCGTGGCTTCCATCTCGTCCTCGGCAGCCAGCCAGAGCCTGGGCCCTTGGCGCGTTTTCGGAAAGCTCGCCACAGCCCCGCTGATGCCGCGGACAAAGCCGTGTACCACCGGGCGCAGGAGAGGACGGCCGGCAACCTGCGCGGCGGCCCCCAAGGAAAGCCAGCACAGAATCTCCGTCTCACTCACGGGTCGCCCGATGCCCTCCTCCAATTCCTGCGGCAGCTCATGAAGGGCCCGGGGAGTCACCAGCGATTCGGTCAATCGAAAGACAAGTTCATTTCGGGACAGAGCGGTGTGGAGCGCTTCGGTCCATTGAAGCCCTTCCGGCAGGTCCGTACCCGTGAGCTTCCGATACACGCTGCGCACCGCATCCCCGGCTACTTGCTCCACTGCCGCCACGCACTCATCGAGAAGCTGTGCAGGTTCGTTCTTGGTTTCTGCCGGCACAGTGCGAGCACCTGCCCACACTTCAGGTTCGTAGGCTTCGCCCACCGTGGCCACGTCCTGCTCTGAAACCCCGAAGAAACGTGCAGCAAAATCCCGGGCCGCACCCGGGTTTTCTTTGTCGACGATGGTGGCTGAGGTGGCCACACAAACAGTGTCGCGCTCCTTGCGTCCGCAGAAGGCCCGCAGCCGATGTATCAGACAGGCGGTCTCGGCCCCTTGCGCCCCGGCGAAGGTGTGGGCCTCGTCAAACACGAGGAAGTCCAATCGCGCGTCCGCAAAAAGCTCGACATCGACCTGACGCGTGAGGAGCAGTTCAAGCTGTTTGACGTTGGTGAGCAGGATGCGAGGCTGGCACCCCTGTGTTCGCATCACCTCGCGAGAGCAGACCTCCTCCGGGGGGTGGACGGTCTCGCTTCGTCTTTCTCGGCGAACCTGAGCGAGCCGTGCTTCGAAATCCGCCCGTGAAGCCCCGGCCGGGAGGCGGATGCCGGTCACTTCACTCTCGCGCTCCGGTGTCTTTCCCACATACATGCCAAAGGGGATTCCCGTGCCGGCCAGAAGGGATCGGAGGCGGAGGAGCTGGTCCTCTGCCAGGGCGTTCATCGGATAGACGATTACAGCGCTGATACCGGGTGGGGCACCTTGATCCCTGAGCTCGAGACACGTGCTCACTATGGGGTAGAGGAAGCATTCGGTCTTGCCCGATCCTGTTCCGGTAGAGATAAGGGTTGTCTTTCCGGAGTGGATGGCGCGGATCGCTTCCTCTTGGTGGCCGTAAAGCCGGCTGATCTCATGGGGGATCCGCTCACGCATGTGCGGGTGGAAGATGCGTTCTTTGACCAGCTCCTCCACGGTTGCTCCCTGGCGGAAGGGTCTGGACAGGCTGATGTAGGGGCCCTTGAGCAGGGGCGAACGCCGCGTCTGGTCAAGGGACAGAAGCTGTCGCATCTGGGTGTGGAGGTCTGCATCGGCAAAAGGGTAGGCCGTGAGCTGGTACCGCAGGAAACTGCGAACCACCTTTTCCGTGAAAGCAATGGGGTTCAGCGCCATGGATCCATCCTCGGCTGCATGTCTTCAGGGGTCGAAACCCCCTATTCCTTGTGGGCACGCCTCGCCAGATGCTTGCGGACGTTGGTCAGCTTCCACAGAATCGCAGGATGGTCGGCTATACGTTGAGCCGCTTCGGGGTCATCCGGAAAAACGAGTTCCGGGCGCAATTCGCCGCGTTCCACGAAGGCGAGGTAGGCCTCCTCGTTAGGTTTCACTGCCATGAACTCACCGACTGCCTCCCAGGCATTTGTGATCAGATCGTCTGCCGAGGGTGCCGCGTCCGCGGCCAGCATCGGGGCAAGTTGCTCGGCCACAACGCGCCTGGTGACACGAGCCTCGAGACGGCCCAGTGTGTAGGTTGGCAGCGGGTGGTCGAGGATGGCCGCCAGTGCCATGAACCAGGCTCTGAAAGAAGGCGAGTCCTTGAGCCCTGTGGCCGATGCGGGCAAATGGGCCAGGTCCCAGACGTCCCGTGCTGCACCTCTATCGAGCATGGCCAGCATCTTGCCTACGACAATCTCCTTCAGGCTGACCGTCCGGACCCTGGGCTGGTCCAGCTCACCGGGCTGCCACAGCTCGCGCTGCTCGGTTCCGGCAATCGGCACCCTGAACAGGAAGTTGAGGTCCAGTTCGATCCGCTCTTCCGGTCCCAAAACAGAGCGGTAAGCAAGGTACATCTTGCGCCCAGCAAAGGCTTCCCTGGAGCGTTGAACGCGGTACCCTCTGCGCCTTGCCAGTTCGGCCACAGCATCCTCCACTCGAGGCCGGTCCAACAGCATTTTGTCTCGATCGCGATGGCCCGTATAGTTGTAGTCCAAATCGACGGACAGCCTTTTGGGCGGTCCGTAGCAAAGATTGAGCGCGGAACCTCCTTTCAAGGCCATGACTTCGCGCAGCAGAGGATGGCGCGCGATCTCTCCGGCCATCTCTCCCAGCCGGACGACCTTTTCCAGCGGCGAAACCGAGTAGCCGGTCTGGGCCGAGCAGCGCTCCAGGTATTCGAGTCTAACCTTCATCCGGCTCTCCCAGCCTTTCCAGTGCTTCGGGAAGGATCAGGTTCCAACGAGCCGCCAGGGCGCCCCCCCGGCGATCCCGTTCCAGGTAGTGGGGCGAACGAGGCCGGTGCTGCGCCAAACGTTCCAGCACCTGTTCCGGCACGTAGAAGGTTTGCTGAAAACGTTCCAGGAACCAGCCCGCCGCAGCCCACAGGTTGGCGATGCCGTAAGCATCCAGCACCTTCTCGAGCAGGTCGAGGTCCAGTGTGGAAAAGCCGCTTGCAGAAACCACCAGCTCCTCCAGACCTCCGGCCAGGTGCGGACGGCGAAAACCCTCTATCAGGGTGCGTTCAGGTCCGGTCGTGCGCAGCAGTCTGCCTCGCCGCTCGACGCGCAGCGTACCGAGCTGCGGATTGGCGTTGAACCGCATGGGGCCGGGATGATTTAGAAAATGGATGATGGTCCCGTTCAGGGACAAGGGCCGGCGGCGCTGTTCCACATAAACGGTGCACTCGTGCCACAACGAGTGGGCAGCCCCCAGAAGTTCCAGTGCGCTGTGGTGTGAAAAGATCCCCCCAGGGCGAAGCGCCGATGCCACCAGGAGCGGGTCCGGTTGGAATCGAGCGGCCGGCACTCCGGGCGGGACCACTGCGTATACGCCCCGCGCAGCGAGCTTCAACGTGCCGGCTTTCAGGTGGTACTTCAGCCGCTCCACCATACCAGGACGCCCCCCGTTCGGCGCAAGGATCGTGGTCGCTTCGTCCAGCGAGAAGACAGGGTGGCTTGCAAGGAATTCAGCAGTCTTCACTTGATAGTCCGTGAGGCTATAGAAAGAAAATGGGGGCTACGGCTTCTTTCTTCAGTAGACAGCCCCATCCACAGGCCCCGAAGCGGTGGGTTGCGCTTGGGCTCCACCCACCCTACAAGGGCCACCCCACCCGGTGGCGGGGCCTTCATGATGCCATGCCGACAATAGAACCAAGGGCGAATGGCACCCCCCTTTTTTCAGCGAAACGTCACGCAGAAATGATGGGGAACCCTGCTGCATGGATTTGCAGAAAGTCCAAGAACCCCCGGCGGTTGTCCGTGCTGTGCAAGGACGGGCACCCATGGCACCTTCTTACTTGACGTTTCGTGAGCTTGTGGGGGGTATTTTCCCCCTTTCATGCACTAAGTGTCAAGTAATCATGATGGTAAGGGCACTCGCGTCTCACTCGAAGAGCTTTCTTTGCTTCATCTTCGCCAGACTCTCAGGGGCGACGGAGTAAGGTGGGGCAGGCTCGGCAACCCTTCCATGCCGTTTGGCGTCGAGATCGTAGAGGATCTTCTTATAGGGTGCATCGCCGAGATGCTGGCGGGCAAGGATATGCCACGGGCTGTCTGTATAACGGGGTTCGGATTCGAGTATCTGCCTCAAGACCGAAGCCAGCCCTGAATCGCGCAGCAGGTTCTTGACCACGGACAGGCCCTCGCTACGTACTGTTCGAAGCGCCCAGCCATCCTGTGCTTTTCGGGTGTGGCGAGCCACTCCTCGCCTTCTCGCCAGTCGTTGAGAACGGTGCGCTGTATGCTGTAGTCGTTGCGGAGCGTATCAAAAACCACGCGGGTACGCACCGCCCCATATTGGCGGTCATCCCTATCAAAATTAACGAAGTTGCCTCCCAATTCCGTGTTGATCCACGCCTCGTCGAATTCGTCGACGCGTTCCCCCTTCGCCCCTGTCGGGACGATCCTCAGGTCAATGACAATGGTCTTTTCCTAACTGTCCCCCGAGCCCCGAACTCTGGCCGATATGGAAATCATCCCCACCCACGACGCGCCGGTCCGCACCCAGGGACAGATGGAGGGCCTTGAGGAACGACGTCTTTCCGGAGTTGCTCATGCCGACGAGAACCGTAACCTGCGACAGCGCCCCCTCGACATTACGCAACGAGCGGAAATTATGAATCCTCACCCTGTCCACAAGAATACCCATTGCTTTGCCTCTCATTCCTCCGGCTGTCGGTGCCCCAGGGAAGCAATCCCCAGATGGATACGAATAGCGCCTGCCGGGGTGGGACCGAGCTTATCATGTCACCGTGAATCAAACTCCTCTTAGCCCTTGGGCTAATGTCCCATTTCCGATTATCCCCAACCATTTTTCGCCTCCTGGGCACCCCCGGATATGTTTAACATTTTGGATGCCCGAGGAACTATACAATTCTTAACTATCCATTTTTACATCGATTATCAAACAGCCCGGATGCGTCAATTGTATAAAGCAGCACGTCAAGCCTATCTTTTGGTGCCTCTTTATACAATTCCCGTTGGCCTCCTCTGTGGCCTTTCCCCCCAACTGGTACGGTAATTCCAACCCCCGACCTCCCCCCAGAAGACTTGGTACTGAAGGCCCTTTGAACTCGTCGCCCTTCGGGCGGGCCTTGAACCACGATTGCCGTTCAACCCAGTGCCCGGTTCGACAGGGTTGTCCGACGGCCTGGTGTTTTTTGCCCATGGTCGTCTCCCCATGGGCAAAAAGAAAGCCTCCCTCCTGTGGCCTCGATGATTCTGTGGTGAGATAGAGCCGCTCGTCCTTTCGTGCTCAAGAGGGAAATTCCTATTCAATCGAGCTACCGTGTCAGGGACCGACATGGGGCGGCCCCACACCCATGCCACATTCAAGCTACCGATCTTCTCAAGGGCAAGGACGAGGGATGAACTCGCGCCCGTTACGCTACTCATCCAACGCCTCGTCCACCGGTTCTCGGACTGACCTGAAACGGGGAAACATCCAATCGCTGCAAAGCTGCCATGAATTCGGAGCGCGAAAGGTCCCCGATTTCAGCGGCCAGCCCCTGGCTCACAACGCCGTTTTCATACCACATGACGGCAGCGGCCAGCCTCATCTCTTGGACGAATTTCATCGGTGGTGCGACCCGCCTCCAGCAGCTCCGGTAGCTCGCGCTTTCCATGACGCATCGGTTCGAACTGTATGCCGCATACAACCTCGATCACGGGCGGA
>Ga0068713_1004607_pt1 | contig 10548 bp, 8 predicted proteins | sample MTBAKSrepl2MetaG_FD_62223 | JGI IMG/M metagenome (GOLD analysis project Ga0068713, IMG submission 62223) | Enrichment culture microbial communities om Arthur Kill intertidal strait, New Jersey, USA, that are MTBE-degrading - MTBE-AKS2 (Arthur... | ecosystem: Environmental > Aquatic > Marine >...
AGTGTTTTTATGTTTGATTCTTTGAGTAAGTTATTAAAGTCATCATGGAAATCACGGATTGCCATGCGAACGTTGGCTCGTTCTGAACCCTCTTCCTTTATCAGTTTCTCTACATCCTCAGCTTTTATATCTTTTACCTGATTCGCGATCGCTTTGGCTGCTTCAGTAATGTCTGAAATAGCAGCGAGCCCAACCCCCAACTCTCCTGCAACGGCATTTGCAGCAAAGTACTTCCCTACTCCCAGACCTATCCGCATCCAATCCACCTTATGAATTAGTTTTGCAAGGAGTTCTTTTGCACGGGGGCCAAGAGTCCTCTTGCTTGCTATCTCATCAAGGATTGTTCCCATGAGGGCTGATTTTGTGTCTTCATAACTCTCGAATAGCCAACCATTAAAATGTATGGCCATGGTATTTTTGTCACTACCATTTTCAATAGATGAACGTACCATGTGCATGAGACTAGACTTGCCACTCCCCCAATCTCCATAAACACCGATAGTCGCAGGATGAAGTGTTTTATTCTTGATAATGGAAATTACAGCTGCCACAAGATGTGTAAAATCCAGAAGATCTATATCAGTCTCATTATCCGACCACATGGTTTTGCTCCATAACTTATTGGATCATTTCGAATGCAAGATCCGTAACGAACGATTTACCGGAAATATTCCCTTTACCCGGTTCTTCTAAAAACAAGCACCTCCCAAATATTATGTTTAAAAACAGTTGCTGGAGTTTATTATAGCATTACCTAGAAGATGAGGATCGAAAAACATCCTGGTGAATTGGGCGTTTTACAGTTTGACTCTTCATACATATTTGTTGGTCTATCGACTCAACCAAAAATTTTCGAATTTGCTCTTAATTATTTCCTTAACCGCGGTGGATTCTGTAGAAAATTTATCTCCTTCAAAATCTCTTCGACTTCGAAAAGAGTTAAAACTAACTGGTCTGCTTTAGAGCATTTTTCAGTTCCAACTTACTAACTAATAGTTAAACAGTCCTAACGAATTCCCAATTTAGTTTGATCTCAATAAATCAATGTTTTTGCTATGCCATAACTCTTTTAGCAAAAAAGCATTGACCTCTGTTTAAGTATTAACGCACCTCATTTTTCGAGGTGCTAAATCACGAAACGAGGTCAGCAAATGGAATTCTTCAACGAAGCGGTCAACATTCTCAAAATCTTAGTCATCGCTCTGGGCGCGGGTCTCTCCGTCTGGGGTGTCATCAACCTGCTCGAAGGATATGGCAACGATAACCCCGGTGCCAAGAGCCAGGGCATCAAACAGCTCATGGCTGGCGGTGGTGTCGTCCTGATCGGTATCAAACTGATCCCTCTTCTGGCTGGGCTCTTCGGATAATACGAATGCAAGGCCTTTTAGACAAGATCGAGCAGGCTATTCGTGATTTTTTCATCGGGCTGATCGAAAGTATCTCATGCCGTTCATCAAGGTCATTAAATAATAACATTCAATTTACGTATTCCAGAACCTAAGAAAGATACTCATTTCACCTAGAGGATGTTCCCTTTGCAAGTAGCTTTCTCCTAATTACATTTTGAACATAAACAATTATCGTCGACAATAATGATATTGACTATTAGCATCCGAAATACTCGAGTATAGTTCTGTACAAGTTTCTTAACCCCGCTTTTTGCGACATATCCACTGTAAAGACATTACTCTTGCTGTTAAGCGTATCGCGTCTTGTCACTCCAACTATAATTTGCAGGAAGTCCTTCGATGTTTCATCAGTGATTCCACTTTTAGTAGAAAAGAGGATGATATCCGGTTGGTATAACCAAAACAGTTTATCCATGATACCCAGGTTGATCGACAACTTCGGCTGATATTCCAAACCATATATATAGGCTTTTGAGATATCAGTGACAGGAAGACATTGATACCCATCCCCGATAAAAGCCTCTTTAAGTAAACATAAGCATTGAATCATTTCAGGCTCAGACCCAATCACCTGAATAAAAGGGCAATCAATGTCATCAAGACTTCTGCTTGAATCTGGCATAAAAATAAGCAGGTCTTCTTCTGACCAAATCAAATTATGGTCTCTTTTTGAAATCGTGGAATTATTTCCTGCAATTAAAACATTTGTTTGAGAGTCAGTAATTCCAGGAAATTCACCATCAATCTCTGGGATTAGCAAAAGATCGCTATTGGTGGCTTGGTCTGTCCCTTCAACTTGGTCAAAGAATAGATGTTCTTTCAACAAATGCAAATTTCCAGGATTCCAAACACGAACCTTCCAGATAAAATCAGGTTTATAAAAGGAAGGCTCAACGTCACTTCCAGCTAAATTCTGAATGACCTTTTTTAATGGCACACTCAATTCTTCAAATTGTTTCAAAAACTCATGAACCTTTGCAGTTATGGTTGGCGCTGCATAACTATTGGCAATCTGGGTCTCATAAAGATTTGCTCCTTCCGATGTTAACTTATGAGACGATGAAGCATAAATAGTAAAATGACCCTTATCTGAGAACTCAATCCTGAATTGATCATGCTGAAGAAATGGGTCTGCATTTACTGACAGTACACCGCTGATCGCAGCAGGATAAGAGATTTCTTCCCTATTACTGCATGCAGCAATAAGAACCTGATTCTGGCTAATCGCCTCAGCGATCAGAGGCCTGAGCTTGTAGTAGTCATTCAACAGGTTCGTTCCTAAACTCAGGTGAATGATCGGAATGCATTCCTGGGTACACCATTTCAAAGCGGTGATTAAGTGGTCACAAGATGTTCGTAGATTGGTATCGTGAAAGAGGCGTAAGCTGATGAATTCGGCGCCACTGGTGTATTGGTTTATTATCCTTGCGCAAGTGGTCCCATGGTTTGTCAGAATACAATCTTCTGGCTTTCTAAGTTGAACCATATCTTTGGAAGCGCTCAGATCCTGACTGACTTTCAGATCAGGGAAGGGCAGGTTGTCGATGCCATCATCAATCAGGGCGATTCTCATTCTGATTCCCATTGCGATCAGTGAATTTCTCCTGCTGATACTTGAATAGTTCTGCAAACTTTCTTTTTTCTTTCAACAACTGCTCCTGAGTGCCTTCCTCATAAACCTGCCCATTTTCAAGAACAATTATCTTGTCTGCCATAAACACGTTAGAAAGGCGATGAGAAGTGAAAATAGTCAACTTGTCCTCGGTCATACCTTGCAGAATCTCAAAAATATCATGTTCTGCTTTCGGGTCAAGACTGGAAGAAGGTTCATCCAGAATGATTGCACTGTGTCTGCGGTACAGGGTTCGGGCAAGTGCAAGTCTCTGGTGTTGACCGCCTGATAATTCCATGCCTTCTTCATTGAAATATTTTGTCAGGAAAGAATCAAATCCGCTTTTCGAACGCCTGATTTCGCCTTCCATCCCAACATCCCTGATCCTTTGAGCCATATTAAATTCGGGATTGGGGTTAGTTTCATCAGTGAAAAGGAAGTTGTCCCGGACAGTAAAACTGAAGTTCGCCATGTCCTGAAAGTAAACGCTGAAATTTTCCCTCAAAGAGGTGATTGTATAATCTCTGATATCCCTGTCATTCAAACGGATCGTTCCGCTATCTGGTTCATACATACGCAATAACAATTTTATCAGTGTGGTCTTTCCCGAACCATTGATTCCGACCAAAGCGACCTTCTCGCCTAATTTCACGGTAAAGCTCACATTATCGATCGCTTTGTGATCCGTGTTCGGGTAGCTGAAGCTGACGTTCTCAAAAGAAATGTTTTCTATTCTCTGGAGATTCTGTTTGCCAAGGTCTTTGACCTTATTGCTGATCTTTTCATAGGATCTGAGATTCTCGATGCGCAGTTTGTTATCCAAGACTTGCATCACAGAAGAAGTCAGTTGGGAAACAGCTCCCCAGAGTTGTGCGATCAATCCAGTGATCAAAGCGTAGTCACCGACGCTTGCCTCCTTACGGAGGACTTTGGAGGCAATCTCAAAACCAATGACGACAATCACGATTTCAGGCAAAAAAGTAACCAGCGTGGTTTCAATCGTTTTCCTGCGGATCATCCCCTTTTTTTTCAGGAAAACATCCTGCCATAGTCTTTTATACCGATTCATTAGATTATCAGCCACATTGTACAAACGCAAATCCTGAGCATACCTCCTGTCTAAAGAGACTGACTGGTAATAACTCAATTGCCTCTCCGTATTTATTTGCTCAAGGCTCAGGAAATACACGGATTTTGTGTAATGAGCAGAAATGATGGCTGCAGGTATGGTGGCAGGTAACAGAAGCAACACATACAATAGGTTTTCTCTTGCGAGAACTAATGACACTCCTATCAGTGATATCAAAGCACTCACAGAATACAAAGCATTCCAAAAAAGAGAAGGGATTGCAAAACTATCCCTGAAGGCAGATAGTTGTTTGTCATAATAAGCGGGGTTATCAAAAAATTCTAGATCTGCCTTCAGGGAACGATCCATCATCACCAGTGAAATGTCCTTCTTAATCAAATCGCTGTGCATAGATTGAGCATATTGTGTGAATCGCTCCAAAGAGATTCTGCTGATAGCGATTCCCAGGAGAGCTGCAGATAATAACAGGAGAGCACTCTTGACTTCCACAGGGACCCAATTGCCGGAAAGCAAGTTGAGGAAATACTTGCCAATGAAGGATGCTGCTATGCCGAGGAAGGGTGTCATTATCTGACTCAGCAGTTGTGCTAATGTATAAAACTTTGAAGCCTTCCAAGATAGCGACAGGCACCAGCTGATTAAGAAGGACAATTCTTTTAGCATCCGAAGCATTTCAATAACTTTCTAAAATACTTACTGGTTCGTAATCTCCAGCACCACGTCTTAAATATCTGTGGTTTTTGATTTCTAATAATCCCTTTCTTTACAGATCAATAAAGTACCATTCAAACTTTAATTATTTCTATGCAATTCAATGAAAGCTCCCCCTGCAAGCTACGGGATTAACTTTCTATTCTTTTCTTTCGCTAAAATAGTTAAATTTGTCCATCTCTGCATATCCGTATGTATCCCTATTATTGTAAACATTTTTTTGTGTTTTTATCTATTCCCACATTGTCTTACTGCGTTTCTTTTTCGCAGCATACCGGGGAGAAATGCCCTCCTTTGATTATAACAATTGAATTTACCAAATTATTTATTATGCTAGCGTCATGAATTATCTTTAGATAATTCATGACGCTCTCTATACCAAAAAGAGACTACAGAGCACTATTGTTTGACATTTGCCAGATCAGGTCATAGCTATGGTTACCAGTACTAAAGTAAGCTGTATTGAGTGGAGAAGCCCAAACACTATACATAAGCTGAGTCTGTCCAGGGCCACAATCGCAAGCACAAATACAATTGCAACTACAAGTTTGTGCAGCAATACATGCGCAGGCATAGGCTTCAACACTACCGAGTTGTTGCCGTTTCCTTAATGCTTTCATGTTATACCTCCTTTCTTCTAAGACTTTTGTACAAACCTCCATCCCCCATTCAAAACAGAACCGCAATATTAACAGGTATCTTTTCTTTCATCGCTGCAACCATCCATTATTCTTTTACTTGCATTAATTCCATCGGTTTTCGACCAGTGACCAGGTTGTTTCCTAACAGAGTTCCCAGCAAAGCACCTGCCAAATAAACCAGCACAGCGACAGCTTCTGACCATTGGACTGCTTCAACCCCTCTCAGTGCAACCAGCAGGATGAAACCCACAGCCAAGCCAATCATGGTCAAAATGGAAATCTGACACAATTGCATTGTCTGAATCTTCGTCTTCCCTACACCCAGCACACGCAACAGGGCCACTTCCTTTGCTTGGTTCAAAACAAGAAGCAGGCACAAAACCGAACCAATCACTCCAGAAATCAAAAGGGTCACGGGATAGAGCCGTTCCATCAAGGACAAATTCTGTTCCATCGGTTCCACCACAGCTAACAGTTCCTCATCCCAGATTTGGATTGTCACAGGAAACAGGTTTGTTTGCTTTTGTTGTTCAAACAATTCCGATTTGAAGGTCTTCAACTGATAGTTCATGCTTGGCTTTGAATAAAAAGTAGCTTCGTAATAGTCTGGCAAGTTGTAGTAATCTGTCATACCGCTGAGATTAGTGATCAGAAAGCGATAGGGACCAAAATGCTGATCTTCAATCCATTCACCATAAATATTCCCTCCTAACGAGCTTCCAATGATAATGAAGGGAACCGGCCCATACAGCCCACCACACTCAAACACCAATTCCTGACCCAGGCTCCAGCCTTCTGTTATCATGATGTCTTCGGGAACAATCAATGGCAAACTGTGTACACCTATTTCAGCAATAGACAAATCCTCAGATAAGGATGACGGTCCAAAACCTGGCAGGAATGTTATTTCGGTATTCAATAATCCCCTTTCTAATCCATAATCCAAATTATTGATTGCAAGGATTGTGTAAGGCGGTAAAGATCTTGACGTTTCCATTTCTCCCTCTAACTCAGATTGAACCCTAACTAAAGAAGAGAGGTAACTGTGATCAATAAAACCAGTGTTCTCCACCCACTCTACAGCTTGATGAGGTATTGAATTAGTCAACCCTGAATTTTTTGTAAAAAAATCAATTTGTATCTGGGAACTTTGATAAAGTCTTGAAATTTCTACTTTGTTTCCACTGATCAAGGTTTGAAACCAACCTAATGCAAGTAGCAAGGCAGCTGCTACAACTATCGTTAGCAAACTTTTTAATGGTGAACGCAAGGTGTTGGAAGTAAAGAACTCAGTCAACGCTTTTTTGGGGTCTGCTTTTCCATAGGCTGGCATATCGAGGGTGTTCATCAACAAACTTTTGTTAAATTCCAGTTGCGTACTATCGGGAGCATTTTCAACCGCTTTCTTTTTGCTGGTGCTATCCTGAAGCAGTTCAAGCACAGGAGTCTTTGTTACCCGATGTATGGCAATATATGCGGCGACCCCAAGAATAAATAGTACCAGGAGCCAAAAACCGGTCCCATATATTGGGTGTAAAGTCAACTCTGGCAATATTCCCGAAGGCAGCGGAAGTTTGGAGATGGAATCAGCCGCCTTAACATGTGCGTTCTGCCAGGAGAGGAATGCTCCTATCAGAGAACCAATGATTCCAAGCCCCAATAAAGGAAACATCAATTGTTGATTACTTGTCCTGGCTGGTACGCCAAGCGCTCTCAGGATGGCATAGCTGCGCTGATGTTGACGCAGATAGAGGAATACAGATAAGGCGATTGCCATCAATAATGCACCGGTAAAGACTAACGAGCCTATCAGGGTGGACTTACGAAGTGGATCTGCACCTGCCATAAAGTTTCTTCCATTGTTATCGGTAAATGTCAGAACAAAACCAAGTTCCTTTAATCTGGGAGTGAACTCTTCAATGAAAGCATCCTGCAGGCGTGGGTTGGCAAGTACAAAGCTGTAAAACAGAGCCTTGTCTTGAATAGTTGACCAACTATCAGGAATAGTAAACTCATCCGGAATGGTGGTATTGGGCACATAGCTGTTGGAAAACCAATTCTGATTAAATATTGAAGATTCCATATAGGAAAAAGAATAGATTCCCACGACCTCATAAGCAACCGTCTTGCTCGGATATTCCTGCCAATGCTTGATGCCTTCTTCGCCGCGGATATAGCTGTGATAAGGGTCTTTCAGTGCTCGCATAGTGATGGTAAGGTTATCACTCAGGCTGATTCCCCTGGTCTCTGCCAGGTTCTTTGAGATGACGATCACCGGTCTGGCTTCTTGTTCATCATTACGATTGAGCCAGCGTCCTTCTATAATAAAGTAATTCTTGGAATCCAGCTGCACCTCAGGTATGGCGCTCATGTCACTCGTGCCAATCAACAAGATCGACCTGAGGTTCTGATTCAGTCGATCAATCTCAAGTTTGAAGCTCTGATACTGGGGCAAGGAAAGGTCAATCGTTTCATTTACCCCAACCGGTATATACCAGAGGTCATCCCCATCCAGCGGTTTCAAGTTAAAGGTGCTATCCTTATTAACAACATCAATCCCTGAGATCGTAAAAGGACGGTCGGGATGAGACCAGGCTCTGATTAAATAGCGTTGACCCACTTGCATCTTTTTGAGATGGGGTGTCATCCTGTCGATTTCTGCTGTATAGCGTTGAGGTATCCAGACAGCATACTTCCTTCCAGCTTGAATGCGATCCGGATACCCTGCCAAGACCTCGTCAACCTCAAAAACCAATAGATACCCAGAAAAAAAGACCGGTTTCTCTTTGGAATAGAGTTCTTCATAATCGACCAGGGTGCCATAAAACCAATAATCAAGGTTGTTAACCCCTTCCCCATACCAAAGAGAGGCATCTGCATATAAGGTTTCAGGCACATCCATTGTTCCATAATCGAAATCGGTGTTGTAATAATCCTGCATGAAACCCGCAGCCTGTCTTCTTTGATCACCGAAAGCGAAGGTTGGGCTTTTCTCTATCAAAGCCGCGCCTTCCGCATAATAGTGTTCTTCACCTTCAAAATCCTTGGAAATGTAACCGATGGAACGATAGTAACCTTCCAGACGTTTGGTCTCCCGCCAGACGATGCTCGTCTCCACCGCTTTGCCTACGAAACCATAGGATACAAGCCCAATCAGCAGAGTTAGAAGAATGGCAATGATTGGTTTGCGCACAAGGGATTTGAGGATAATTTTTTGTTTCATGATCACTCCTTAGGCTGGTTGTGCTGTCAGCGCGGAATCACTCTATCCGAAGCGCTCAGTTCTTCAAGACCAGGCGATCTCAACCTGTGGTCAGCGCTCCATCGTCCATCTTCCAGACCTGGTCCGCCTGCTCGGCGATGGCGGGGTCGTGTGTGACGATGATCACGCAGTAGCCCTGGTCATGCGCCAGTGATTTGAGGATATCGACAATGTTTTGACCGTTGGCTTTGTCCAGGTTGCCGGTCGGTTCGTCCGCCAAGATCACCCTTGCCCCGCTTGCCAGTGTGCGCGCGATTGCCACACGCTGCTGCTCCCCGCCAGAGAGATTGCCCGGATAGCGTTTGTGCTTTTCTTCGGTGATGCCCACCGACTTCAAGTAGATTCTTGCCCGCTCGATGGCTGCTTCCTTTTTGACTCCGTTCAGCTCCATCGGAAAGCAGACATTTTCAATCACCGTCAGTAGCGGGAAGAGGTGAAACGCCTGAAAGATCATGCTGACCTTCTCACGCCGGTATTGGTCAAGGTCCATCCCTGAAAGTTTCTCGCCATCCAGAAAGGCTTCACCCTCTGTAGGGCTATCCAACCCAGCCATGATTGAAAGCAAAGTGGTTTTACCTGAACCAGAAGGGCCAATCACAGCATTCACCTTGCTCTCGTCAAAATGCACTGAGACGTCGCTAACCGCCTTGTGGTCGCTTCTTTTGTAGCCATAGCTAACATTTTCTAATACCAATTTACTCATATTCTGTTCCAATCTAACTGATTTCCTCTTCTATTTGTTCAATAACCTTGCTTATCTTGTCTATCGTACTAAAACCATATTCGTTTATCGTAGTATTTTTAAAAGTTATTCCTAGCCTTTTCTCAAGTTCAAAGAAAAGATATGCTAAGTCAACATTCGAGAATCTAAATTTCCGACCCGTTAATGGTTCATTATAGTTCTCACATATCAAGAACTCCTCTGAAAAAGGAAACAATTCCCTGATAGTGTTGATAATTGCTTGTGTAGAATAATTGAACATGATCACCTCCTATCAAGATGGATGGCTAATAAATTTGTAATATGCATGAATAGACGAGGGTCATTCTTGTTGATTACGCTGAAAATAGGGATATCATCGGCACGTGGTACTTGAGAGAGCTTTGGCATTGAATAACTCATTGGGACAAATAAAGAAGACATAACATGAGTTTGGAGGTTTTCAGCTGAATCAACAACGATGTTCGTAGCCAGAGCAGCCGATATAGGTGTTCCTAACCTGATCTCGAAATCTTTGCTTAATGCCTTGACCATTTCGGGAACTGCTAATTCAAAGGGAATGCTACAAATTAAGTGATCAGGTTGGAAGGCTTGTGAAACCATATAGCTAAGAACTCCAAAACCATTTGGGGTGATGTCATTAAAACGCATTACTGCATCTGGAGCTTCAACTAATACGAACGATGGATTGAGTTCCGAAACTAGATCGTTTGCGTATCGGTTCATTTCTTCTATCTTTGTAGAATCTGCCATATCCTTCGAATCTAGAATGGGAGATAAGTTCTTAAACCCAAACAATTCACCCGCTGATGTATTACTGATAACCAAGCATTTCATGTCAATTTTGGAAAAATACTCGTTTAAATAGCAGATAGCCTCAAGAGTGTCAGGATTTTTAACAAGGCTACCGAAGAGAATAACCGGAACATCTAGTCTCTTGTAATACATCGCTTTTCCAAAAGATCTTTCCTTGGGAAAATTATTATGACTCCACTGCAAAAAGGGATCTCAATTAGACAAAAACCTAAAACTTTAATAAAATCAAGTTATGTTCAAACCAAATACCAAACACCTACAGCCCGCAATAATTACCGCCGCCAGT
>Ga0068713_1004628_pt1 | contig 10491 bp, 9 predicted proteins | sample MTBAKSrepl2MetaG_FD_62223 | JGI IMG/M metagenome (GOLD analysis project Ga0068713, IMG submission 62223) | Enrichment culture microbial communities om Arthur Kill intertidal strait, New Jersey, USA, that are MTBE-degrading - MTBE-AKS2 (Arthur... | ecosystem: Environmental > Aquatic > Marine >...
TCTGGCCAAAAATGCTGCTAAATCTCTCCATGGGTGCCTCCTCAGGTTTCTGGTTTTATAGCCAATTACCTTTTACCTGATGGATGGCACCCTTTCAAAAAACTATTTTGGACAGATGTGCCCTGATATATTAATTTTATTAGCGTAGTTATCAATTTCTAGTCGTGCTGGGCCATCACCCGCAACTGAAAGGGTCACAGGAAACCCTTTTTCACAGAGAATTTTGAAGGCATCAAGAGTTTCAAATATACCCTTTGCCCGCTCGATGCGTGCCAGGTAGAGAATCCTAAAAGTTTTTTTATCACTAATACAAGCCAGCTTCTTATCAATATCAAAACTGTCAAGAAGGGTTGGGGCAACGATTGTTGCTTCAGTAAAAATTGGTGCCGACACTTTCCAGGATAATAGTTTTTCTTTGAACTCCGAAGCCAGAACGATAAGGGTATTCGCCTTGCCAAAGGTAGCTTTGAAGAACCAGAAAAAATGATTTTCAACCCTTTGCGCAAATGCCATGTCCCATCCATGAAAAAAGACAACAACTGGAATATCACGACGAATGGCCTGATAAACTAGCAAACCATCCCGAATAAAACTTTTCGGGTCAAGCGATGGATTGATATGAATCAGAATCGGTGGTTTCTTCCTTATGCGCCAGTTAAAAAACAATTGATCGGAAATGGGATAAAAGGGATTCCCTTTACCTTTGACAGAACCGGTTTCTAAAACATCTATCAAATATTCCTTACCCTCAAGCAAAGGCAATACAGTTTTGCAATAATTCGCCACCCCTCCAAGTCCATTTAATCCAGGCGTTACAATAAGAATGGTTTTTTTGTCTGTCTCCATTTTTCTATACATCGCTCTTTTTGTGTATGAGGACATCTACCTCTAAGCATACAGCTCAAGGGCGGACGTGCGAAGAGGGCTTTCAACCTACTTCCACTTCAACAAAGAGAAGCGTTGGCATCATAGCTTTGACAGGACGACCCCGGCTACGGTTTACTTCAACACCCAACCGAAAGTCAGGTGTGCACCATGTATAATGCTCCCCAAAAACTGGACAGGTCAATAAGGTGCATAGTAACCTGAAAATGTTTTGAGGAGGGATCAGGTACCATGCACAACATAAGGCGGCGTCACGATGCGACATTCAAGGCCAAAGTCGGTCTGGAAGCGATGAAAGACAGTGGAAATGACGATGGCCCAAATTGCCAGTGAATACGGGGTCCATCCCAACCAGATCCGTCAGTGGAAGAAGCAGATCCTGGAGTCTCTTCCGGCGGTTTTTTCGGATCGAAGACCGCGAAGTGTGTGGCCTTTCAGGCCATACCCATCCGGGACCGCATTAGCCCGTCCCCACGACCACACCCACAGGGTATTGGTTTCTACGACGATCAAAAAATCACATATCACCAACTTTTCGAGGTCGTCAAATATTGCAATTGAAAGAATAGTTGAAAATCTCTATTTCTTCCTTGTACATGTCAGAAATAATGTTAATCGTTTCCTCATCATATTGTTCAGTATAATCTAAAACCTTTCCCTTTATTTCATGTGGCAGATCAATATTTGATATTTTCATGTTGCTGCATATTTTTTGAAAATCTTCAACCAAGGTCTCAAACTTTGCAATATAGTCCATCTTAATTGAACCGTCATACCTCTTTATCCAGTAAGTTTGTGGTCGTAGCATTCCTTTTCCAGAATGTCTCCTAAGGAAATCTTTAAATGAGATGTCTCTGGTTATCTTGTAATTCTTCTTATGAATTTCATCTCTCATTACGTTTTTGTACCACGAAAACGCGCGTGACCATGGGTTGCGAATAATTGTAAACTTGTAGTACGTTCTGAATTGCTCTTTGTTAACGATAAGCTTGTTATTGGGATTCATCACACGATGATGCTTATAACGTAACCTTCGAAGACCTTCATATATATTTTCTATCGAAGAGAAAATATATTTTGTAATGAAAGGCTGTTCAATCATCCTCATGCTCCTATGATCTTGTCCACCTCTTCCTTCATAATTGTTAAAATGCCCTAATGCCCTTTCTATGCTTGTCCCTGCACATTTCGGTATATGTATATATATGCATTTGTGTTCATGTGAAATCATATTCTTTCCTTTTACCGTCTTCCTTTGACGAACTCGATATATAAATAATGGCAACTTTTATCTTTCACTTCTGTGTCGGCCTAAGCTCAGTATTATATCTGAATATTCTATGTATTACTAACCGTCTCACAATAACTGTACATATGTTATGGATAATTATATAAGATAATTTTCCGTTCATAATATAACTATGTTGGTAGACTGACGGCCAAGCGCTATGATCAGTCGCTGAGGCTTGGTAATATCGGTTAGGATCTGCCCATACTTACCGGAGTAACGCACTCTTGTCAGGATTTCCATTTCCAGAAGCAGTTCCCGGACAGTGTACTGATCATTGAGATCTGTCTGGCGCATCTTCTACGCAGGGCGCTCATGTAGATCAAGGCAATTAAATGGACAAGGAGCCTGCAATCCTCCTTTCCGTATCTCGGATGGCCACCACTTTATCCCACTCAGAAGGATATTTTATCTATGGCTCTCTGTCATCCGGGAAGGGTCACGGTATTGAGTCTTGCGCTTAGATCCGTTCGTCTCAGCAGGGCAGCGATCAAGGTCAGTCCCGAGGATTGGTCAAGTTTTCATCGCCCCTCTTTTATAATATAGGTCGCAGGCTTCATCTTCACCCCCCAGGTAATCGTTCCTGGGATGCAAAGTACTTCTATTGCATAACAATGCCATAATATTATGTTAAATTAAGCGAATTTCATCCCACCGTTACAGAATCTTTAAATTATACCACTTTATACTGACTAAGGTAGTTTGAGGCGGTTTCTTTTATGTCATATGTCTTCACGACATGCGCATATGCAGCTTCAATTATATCAATAATATATATTGAACTATACTCTTTCAGAATCTTTGTTATTTTTTCTGCCAAGTCATGAATGTTTTCACTCATAAAACTATATCCGTATTTTCCATCACTGATTATCTCCATCGGTCCTTCCAGGTTAGAAACAAGTACGGGTACTTTTGCAGCTAATGCCTCGGCAACTGTCAATCCGAAGCCTTCATATCTCGATGGTTGTACTAAAAGATTATATTCGCAAAGATGCTCGTATATCCACTCTCTTTTCTTAGTCCCGATAAAGTTGCAGTAATCAGATATATCAAGCTTATTCGCAAGTAATAAAAGGTAATTGGCTGATGGGCCATCACCGATAAAATCCACGGAAATGTTTTTAATATTTTTTGAGTATACAAGATATTCTATCGCATGAAGAAAAATATCCTGTCCTTTTTGCTCATGATCAAGGCGTCCAACCTGCACCATCCTAAATATCGCGCTGGAATAATCCTTTTTCATTCTGATTATATCGGTCCTAATTCCATTGTAAACCATAACAGACGAGAGGTTAGATTTGCTCAGCAAATCCTGCTTAACCGAATTTGAAATAGCAAACAATTTATCATATTTTTTATAATAATTTGATTGAATACCCGTATTATGCACAGTTAGGAATAGCTTTGCCCTTTGCCATTTTGAAAACATATAATATTGAACAAGGTCATGATTATGAAAGTGCATTACATCCGGCCTAAGTCGCCAGAGTTTAATATTGGCAAGCAGGGTCATATATATATTCCTGCTACCGGGTTTTCTTTTCATCCTGTGAACAGTAACATTTTTGCTGATATTATCAGTTAATTTAATCGATTCTTTGCAGTTGACAATAATTAAGTGCACTTCTTCGAATTTGGATTGCTCGTTAATAATATCCACCAGCATTGATTCCGCGCCGCCGATATTAAATGCCCATATGATGTGTGCTATTTTCACTAATGACTCGTTTTCTTTGTTGTTGATTATACACTATAATATTGACTTATATACTTTTGCCAATGTTGCCTTTTAACGTTAGAGCTTTTATTTTGCAGACAGAAGAGTAACAATATGAAAATTGAAAAGGCTGCATTTTTAGAGGACAACGAATTGTTTGTGCTTGCGGTCAGCAAAAATACAGCGACAATGATGGCATCGATCCAATTGCCTCTCTTGGATTGCCGGTACAACATATAAAGCCAAGATGTCGTAAATACGATAAATATGATCATACCTAATCTTAGTAGCAGAACGACCCAAAAATTTTCGATGACTTTTATACCAGGGTTTTGTGCAACTATATAATTTAGATCATCTTGGGATTGTCCCAATATTATGTCATTATAACTAAAATAGCTAGGCAATACAATTGAATTAATGCGGGCCTCGATAGATTTATCCATTGATAAACGACTCGATATGCTTTCACCCATTTTTGTCTGAAAGATTACAAATGTAATAAATCCCAAAAGCACACAAATTGATAAACACGATATGAGAGTAATGCCTATCTTTTTCTTGAAAGTGGCTTTTGTTAAAAAAGGAACCAGAACGTGATAGCAAATAATTCCAAGTAATAATATTCCTAATGCCCCTCTTGCACCGAAGGCTACCAATGAAAGCAGCAGCAAGATCATTACGGCAGCCTTGGTCCAAGCCATCCAGTTCATTTTAAATATCGTCATTGAAACAACTGCCGTTATAAGGCCGTTGGCCAGAGGATGGCCGAAAAGTGCTGTAGCCCTGAAAAATGACTCTGACACCATACCGGAAGGCTGTATTAAAGAATATCCAATAAAATATTCCGCTATTGCAATTACAGCATTGATGCAAACAATAAATATTACGATGGTCGCAATCTTATATTTTTGTTTATTAGAAAGATATATCGCAAGCATTACATACATGATTCCAACCAAAAAAGTGTCCGCAAGGTAAGCCGTCCCATCTCTGCCGGATCGGATAATAGATACTAGTACAACAAAAACAAGGACCCAGAAAAAAATGAAAACATCATGATTATAACGCCTCTGATCTGTGATGAATTTTAAAGGTCCTTGCAAAAGAACCACAAGGAATAAAACAAACGATATTAAAAGTGTTGCTGGATGAATTTTTTGATACCATGTCCCACCGGGAAGAGTATACGGGTAAAAATAATTCAAAACCCAGTTGGATAATAACAACCTTAATATCAAGGAGATTAGAAGGGTCCCAAATATTAATGAGCTTAGTTTTATCCGCATATCGTAATGCCTGGAATATGAATATCTCCCATGAGGGGATGTAATCCGACCTTCTCAAGAATTTCTGATTTTTAACATGTTATATATTTTTTTTATTACTCGATATATTGCTTGCCGCCTATTTTGAGGGATCATATTTAAAAAGAGATACATAATATACCTTTTATCACAAATCAATCCATAATCATGCTTTATGAAATATATGTCAGCATCATAATTCATGGAATGCAAGTAGTTTAACACCCGCTTATTCCTATACTTCTTCAAGAGGGTCGCATATTCAAAATCTGGATTAGTGATTAGATAATTATTCATGAATGACATTAGGCCATTCTCTTCCAGTTTACATATTTTTTCTGTTACCATGTTTACAGCATTTCGATAATAAATAGCTCCCGCATATGGTAACCATGCTGCTTTCATGTCTAATAACATTGCCCGCAACCAGGTCTGCCCATCGCCGGCTCTCAAACAATTCTGATTTGGACAAGGAAATCCTTCCAATATAGTTAAAATATATTTTGAAAGAATGGTTACATTTGTATGTGTAAGATCTAATCCTTGCGCATGTATCTTCAAATACTGTTTTAAGTCTATCAGTTGAGGTTTTCCACTTATATTCTGTTTAAGAAAGGGGTTTATTTTGAACATGCCTTTATCATATATTTTCCACCCACAACATAGCATTTGCGCTTCTCGAAATGTTCTGGAAAGAGTGTACATATTTTCCAAGTATTCCAGCATCCACTCATCATCCGCATCCAGAAAAGCAATCCATTCCGCCCGAGCCTCTTTTATGCCCAGATTCCGCGCAGCATATCCACCGGGTCCTGGTGTGTCCCTGTGCAGCAGGCGAATACGAGGGTCATAGAATTTCAGCACTTCTTCAACACTTCCATCAGTTGATGCATCGTTAACAATAATCAACTCATAGTTCTGAAATGTCTGCTTAAGTACCGATCCAACCGAACGTGCCACATGGGGCGCTTTATTGTAGAGGGGGATTACTACGGAAAAAAATGGCATTTTAGACACAATTGCTTCCTTTAAAATATAAGAGGATCTATCGATTGGGCCATCAGTCTCAGCGCGAACTGCAGTCACAGAGCTTCAGCTATTTCTTCAGTCTTTATCAATGAATTTTGAGGATGAGATCAAAAGGCCGCCCCTCTGAGTATTTTCGGTGATGTCATGTTTTTTGTCTGCACTGAAAAATGGCGTTTCCTTTAATTTTCGCTTGATTCGATCTTCGAAAATCAAAAGGCAGACCTTCAGCCGGTTTTTTTGATCAGATCTTTTCAAAAAGAAAAAACCTATGATAAGGATTTTCAGGAACTCTATAGGTTTTCTTAAGATTTGCTCTGTTCTTTGTAAAATCGCCTATTATCTTTTTTAGCGGATAATTTAGTTTGTTGATCTCCCAATAATGCTGGCCATCGAACTGATGTTCTATCTGCCTCAACTGAGGTCTTGGAATGTGTATGATTTTCTGTCCCATCTTGGGAATGTTTAAAGAATATATCCACAGCCTTTTTGCATCGGGCAGACTAATGAATATATGGTTATCCGCTATCCTGACCATCTCACCGAAGGCCTGTAATGCCTGCTTGTAGGGTATGTGCTCCAGTACTTGAAAGGCACATACGCAGTCATAGGCATTGTCAGAAAAGGGTAAATCGGTAACTGAGGCAACATAATCCGGTTTTAACCCCGGATCGATATCTACGGTTTCCACCGAAACCCCAAAATGACCTGCCAGCTTCTTAAATATACCAGGGCCAGGCCCTACCTCAAGAACAGATGAAGGATTTAGAGAGATGACTTCATCGAGCTGGTGCCATATGCTAAGCCAACGTTTTTTGTTTACGTAATTATTAAAATTATAATGAGTCTTATCAATTCGCTTTTTTAACATCATGTCCACGTGTTGTTATCAAATATCAATATTTTATACTTAGAATATAGAGTACCTGTAGCAGATTAATCTTTTGCCTCGTACTAAACTTTTTTCCTTCAAATATTTTTTCAACGTTATCGGTCGTTATTGTTTCTCTGATAAGCTCAAAACCTTTTCTATATTCAGAAATCGCCTGTTTCCATTTTTCGCCACCAATGATCCTTTCCCAATCGCCCCAAGGTCCCTGATTACCTTTGATCATTCCTGCGCGGGTTCCAATTTTCCGCCAGAGCCAGACAACAAACTGAAGCGAACTGTTTATCCACCAAGGGAAATAGGGCAATCGCCCATCGGCATGAAATATCCAGCAGCTGGTTTTCAAATAGGGACGAAAAGCTTTATTAAATAAGCGACGGTTGACTTTCCATCCGGTGGGCACTGCAGCACTTATTTTAACAGCCTCTTTGCTCATGAATGGTTCATAAGATCGAAAAAGTCGACGATTGCTATAAAAGTAGGGAATGTCGCCTTTCGCTGTCGCAGGCCAAAGAGCGAACCATTCATGACTGGATTCAGCTCTATATATCAATAAATAATTCATCTGACTTCTTCGTCTACGATTAATAGTATCAACAATTTTAAAGTCAAAATGCCTTCCTATTAATGGCTTGCTCCTTGTTTCTCCACTCATACATAGCTGGGGGATAAATGGTAACTTTTGTTGCCACATGCTTTTACGTATATACATGGCTTTAAAAAGGCCATCCGAAATATATCCACCAAATACCGCATTATATCGATCAAGTCCACAGGTTCTATGAAACTGCAGGCTGTGTGCATGAGTGTACTGATGCCCGCTGCCGATCAAATCGCTTGCCTCGGGCAGTATGTCCAGATAATGGGTTTCCTTACGAAATTCCGCATGAAAATGTGCGCCGTACGCGTCAGCCACCTTTTTTGCAATGCGTCCCTCACGGTTCATACGGTCTAGGAATACAAAAGCATCTCGTTTGAGTTTTTTAGGCGTTAGATCTGCAACAACTCTGGAGTCCTCTCCGGCACTTATAAAGTGTGCCACTTCTTTCATGCCTTCAGTTACGCGATTCACATAATCCTGCAAGCCTTCTCTCAACACCGTGGCTGCTTCGTCTATACTTGCATACGGATTCCTCTCTCGAGGTTGCCAGTACATAACAGGAGCCTTTGTCCGACAGATTCCTTTAGATATCTCGATAGCATATATCGCTGCCGGAAGGCACTGATTGATATTTTTATATGCAGTGTATGGATAGGTGACCACATCGTTAAGAATGAAATCAGCCAGGGCAACAAGATCAAGTTCTCTGCTCTGATCTGCTGCCTTCGCCAGCGCATCCACATGTGTACCCAACATCAGCGTGGCGTCCGTAGCATACATAAAGACAGGAATAAACATCATCAAGTCGGTAACACATGTTAATTTATTGTTTACTTTATCAACCACCAGGACCGCAAAGGGCCCGCTTAAATCTTCATCCCACTGAATCGTACCACGTTGCCAGCGCTCATAAATGGCTTGCGTCCCGACGATGGGATCTGTACCGGTTAAAAAGCAGTTGTCTCTGAAATACAGCACCGGTCCGCCGATCACCACGAAGATATGGGTATCCGTCTCCAGTGGCTGAAATCCATTATACAGGTTGCGGCTGACAGCGAGAGATCCCCACTCGCCGTGAAATTCAGACACCTCGGATGGGTCATTGTGGTAAATGGACTTAATATGTTCCGTGAGCACGCCCTTGTACTGCGATGTAGAGGAATAAATAAAGTCACTCATTTAAGTGGCCTTCCATGCGTCCTGCTATAATTACTTCTGCATATAGTCATGACTATCAAAGATAAATTTAATACTACGCCTGCAAGGGAAAACAGCAATATTGCCAGCACATCGCTTTTAAATATATAAAAGCTTATAACTAATATTAATACTCGCAACAACACACTGAATATTTCGTAGATTAAGAAGAAACCTTGTAAACGTAACACCGGAATGGATGCCACGCTTGGACGGTTAATGAATGCAAAAAATATCCATAAAGCCAACCATCTGGCATACTCCCCCGCAACCACCCATTCATTTCCAAACACGACTCCAAACAACCATGGTCCGAACGCTACCACTAGGGCAAAGGGTAAAAAACCAACTGATGCCAGACCCAAGGTTGTTTTAACAATTAACCGGGTAAGGTTTTCTCCCCGGTGCTTAGCATCAGCTATTGTGGGGTAGAATACTTGACCTACAGACCCCCCGATAAGTTGTCCCGGCATATGGAGTACCCTTTGACATAGTGCATAATAACCAGCAGGAGCAGGTCCAAAAAACGAGGCCAACATCAAAACAGGTAAGCCTTGCGAAAGCGCATTGATAAACATTTGGGGGGCACGATACACCGGGAAATCATAATAATTTTTTGCAAGATCCCATTGTGATGACTTCGAATGGGGGTTTTTCTCCTGACGATTCTGCGCATCAGCTTTTTTGGCCCCAATGGCCAGCATGAGGACGTGAAGGGCGGTGCCCACGGCAGAGATTACAATAAGCACGGCCGCCACGGGCTTAAATAAGCCAATGCCCATTTTGGCGCTGTTGAGTATGAGCGCCTGAAGCGCCGCGACACGAGCGGTAATTTTGAACTGCTTCTTGCGAATTAACCACTGCTGAACTATCTGCAGCCAAGCCGAAAAGAGCATAACCAGGGGAATCAGTAAGATATATGCGCTGACGGCTTGCAAGTTGAGCAATTTCAACAGCCAGTTCCCCTTTACCAACAAGACCACAGTAAGCACGCAGGCAATGCCGAGGGCAATGTAAGAGGAAAGCTTAGCTACACCTTTGGCGTTGCTGTCTTCTTTAGGCAGAACTATGGCGATTGGATAGGACAGGGCGGCAATGGGGGTTAAAACAGCTACTATCGCCATAAATATACCCAGCAGACCAAAGGCTTCCGGTCCATAGAGGCGGGTTATGATGGGCGCAAAGGCCATGGTAATGGCCTGTGCGCTTGCGGTACCCGTGGCCACGATAGCCACATTGCGCACGAACTTGCTTTTGATCGTGCAGTGAAAGAAGCGATAGATTTTATCTAGGGATAGAGACGTTTGCATATTTTTATTTCTTAGGTTTACAGGCTAAATTTACTAATCGTCCCATAATTGTCATTAGAGTGGGTAACGTCAAAGATGTCGACAGACATCAGGAACAAGATGTAAATTCACAAAAAGCGAGCCTCCAGTTAATTATGGAACTTTTAGTAAATCACCGCCGTATCATCCCGGCGGCGACGGTGTTGTTCGTCGCCTCGTCTATCAGTATGAAACTTCCGGTTATCCTGTTCTGTTTATAGGGATCGTAAAAGAGGGGCTTCGTGGT
>Ga0068713_1004630_pt1 | contig 10486 bp, 7 predicted proteins | sample MTBAKSrepl2MetaG_FD_62223 | JGI IMG/M metagenome (GOLD analysis project Ga0068713, IMG submission 62223) | Enrichment culture microbial communities om Arthur Kill intertidal strait, New Jersey, USA, that are MTBE-degrading - MTBE-AKS2 (Arthur... | ecosystem: Environmental > Aquatic > Marine >...
GCGTTTACCATCGCGCAATTTAGATTGTATTATTTTAAACCATTGCTGCCCCGCAAACTATCTACGGGGCAATTTTTATTGATCGTTTGGGATGTTCTGGTAGTCAGCGCCAGATCGCATATTTAGCAGGAGCGTTGAAAGGCCATAGGCCTGCCAGATGCAGCTATATGGGACCAGTGGGATCACGTACCTTTGGAATGGAATTGTGACAAAGAAAATCAGCGATAAAAATTGCAATATGGTCGCAAGGATTAATAGAATTAGCAGCCATTTTGAGTCGGAGTCATTACGCATCCATTTCATCAATGCGGTAATAAAACCAAACAGGGAAAGGACCAGATAGATGCTGCCCCAAACTGGCCCCCGGAAAAAATTATTGAGGGGGTTGTTCAGATAGACAGTGGCTGATTCGAGGGTTTGCTCCTGATAATTGGCGACATCCGCAACCGCTGGTGGGGTAATAAAGAGATTGGCAAGGAGCCCCAAGGTTCGTTGAGGAGCAGAGGTCAAAATTTTTTCCGGGTTTTTTTTCGCTATGGTGGTTATCTGGTTGGTTGTCAATGTGCTGCGCGCCTTCCAGGCAGCCTGTCCCGCCCGCACAGGATGCTTCCAGAGAAAGGGATTAAGCAGAAACAAAGCCAGGAGGCAGATTGAAAGATACTGAGCTATTCTGAAAAGATAAGCACGTTTTTTCAAGCCTATTTCATGGTTTTCGTTTTCTAGCATAAAGACGGCGACTATCCCGAGCCCGATCAGGGAGGCGGTGGATTGTTTGGAAGAAAAGGCCAGCGCGGTGGGGATAGCGATTAACCATTGATGTCTTTTGAGGTGAGAGATTGCGTAAAAGGTTAGCAAGATTGTGAAGGTCAAAACCCCTTCCGCCATGACTCTGCGGGTGTGCAAGAGAATTAGAGCGTTGGAAGCAAAAAAGAAAACTGATAACCATGCAGCCAATGAACTGTGGACTTTCTGCATGATTTTGTACAAAAAATAAAGATTGAGTGGGAAGAAGATGGCAGCTGATAACCGGCCAGCCAGCAGCAAACCTGCGTCCGGCAGCGCGCCGGCGGATTGGTTCTCCTCCCAAGATGCTGACCAGTTCCAATCCTGTGGTAAGGGCGTTTGATGTGTGATTTGTCCTGCAATCCCGGCCAGATAGCGGGTAAGGGGGGCGTCCAATTCACGGTAATGTTGGCGCAGATCCTGTTCGTTTTGGGGCCGCCAGAACAGAGACGAAGGGTCAGCGAAAAACAGCTCGATATCCGCGCTCATAAAAAGCTGAGTGCTTTCATCCGGGTGAAACGGCACCTCGGGGATTCCAACCAGATAGGCAATTGTGAGCAAGGAGATGGCAAGTAGAATCAGCCAATTGTTTTTGAGGGTTTGGATCACCAGTTTTGTCTTCACCATATTGAAAAGTGTTTATAAGTTGTGCTGGAAGCAAGTAATCATTACAATATGACCAGATCAGGACTGCCTAAGATATGATTTTTACTGATAAACGCGGTAGATATTTTGTGTTACTTTCTGTCATCTTGCTGGTCGCGGCTGGTTGGAAAGCCCTGCTGCTGGTGAAAGATGTAATTCCATTTAATTCTGATGAAGCAATTGTGGCATTAATGGCCCGGCATATCCTGGCGGGCGAGAGGCCTGTGTTTTTCTATGGGCAGGTCTATATGGGCAGTCTGGATGCCTTTCTGGTGGCGATGGGGTTTTCCATCTTCGGACAGAAAGTTTGGGTCATCCGGTTAATCCAAATCCTGCTTTACTCTGGAACTATTATATCAACAGCAGCGATCGCGAATGTGGGTTTTGGCACTCGAAAAATTGGATTAATGGCGGCTGTGCTGCTTGCTATACCAACAGTTAATGTGACACTGTATACAACAGCCAGCCTGGGAGGTTACGGGGAGGCGCTGTTAATAGGAAATCAGATTTTGCTGCTTGGTTTGTTGATCCGCAGAGACATATTAGCACAGAAATATTCGATCAAATTGTGGGTTGAGGTGGGTGTGTTGGGCTTTTTGGCAGGTCTGGGTTTATGGGCTAATGGATTAACCCTGGTCTACAGCGGCCCGGTATGTGTCTGGATTTTAGTTCTGCTGGGGCGAAACTGGGAACATTTGGGTGTGAAGCGGGTTGGTTATATTGTGCTGCTCGCAGCAGTGGGGACGCTGATAGGAGCTGCTCCCTGGTGGCTTTATGGAATCAGAGTTGGTGGGCCGGCTTTGCTACAGGAGTTGATGGGGGACGCGGTGGCCGTAGAGCAGGAACCCTGGCCTGTGCAGGTAGCGCATCACGCTGTAAATTATTTACTTTTGGGCATGACCGCTTTGTTTGGTTTTCGCCCACCGTGGAATGTAAAATGGCTCGGGCTACCACTTTTGCCATTTGTGCTGTTATTCTGGGTCTGGATTCTATGGTGGTTTTTTCGCCAATTACAGGAGAAGAAGGCTGGCAATCCTGTTCGTTGGCTGCTAACCGGCGTAGCCGGTGTTTTGACGGCTGGTTTCCTGTTCACATCGTTTGGGGTTGACCCATCCGGGCGTTACTTTGTGCCCCTATCTGTTCTTCTGGCGCTGGCCGCGGGAGATGTGATCGCGCAGAAAATATCCCCACCCCGGCTTCAAGCAGCTCTGCTGGGACTGGTGGTTGTTTTCCAGGCATTGGGAACATGGCAATGTGCCCTGGAATACCCTCCGGGAATAACGACTCAGTTTGATGCGGTGACCGCGATTAATCATCGTTATGATGAAGAGCTGATCCGATTTTTACGAGAGCAAGGAGAAACGCGCGGGTACAGCAACTATTGGGTTTCTTATCCTGTGGCTTTTCTGTCTGATGAGGTGTTAATATTTGTGCCGCGTTTGCCGTATCATCAAGATATGCGTTACACCCCTCGTGATGACCGGTACGCGCCTTACAACGCGCTGGTTGAATCCAGTCCTCGTGTGGCTTACATCACCACCAACCACCCGGAATTAAATATCTATCTGCGAAAAGCATTTGAAGAACTGCAGGTAACCTGGTTGGAAAAGCAAATTGGCGATTATTATATTTTTTACAACCTTTCCAGCCCAGTACGAGCTTCCGAAATTGGGTTAGGCGCATATTCACCCTGATCGGTGAGATGAGATAATAGGGAAATGTTGAGCATACGAAAATTCTCAAAAGTAGAGCTATTAATTTTCACCTTGATGTTGCTGCTGGTGTTCATCATGGCAGCACGAGCTCCATTGGACAGTGACATGTGGTGGCATCTTCGGGCTGGCGAACAAACCTGGTCCGATGGCGCTCCCTTGAGAGTGGATGTGTTTTCCCACACCCGACATGGCGAAAAATGGATTAATCACAGCTGGCTTGCACAGGTAGGAATGTATCTCTTGTTCCAGTGGCAAGGGTTTATAGCATTGAGCGGCATAACTGCGCTGCTGGCAGCCCTGTCAATGGGAGCAGTGTATCTTCAGATGGATGGGCCTGCTTTGTTGAAAACAGCTTTGGTGATATTGGGCAGTCTGGTTGCAGCGGTAATCTGGTCACCGCGCCCACAAATGCTCTCGTTTTTTCTTCTGGCGATTGTGCTGTACTTGTTATATTCATTTCGCCGGAAAGAGAAGAATCGTTTATGGGTTTTTCTGCCTTTGTTTGTGCTGTGGTCGAATTTGCACGCCGGATATACTTTGGGGTTGATGGCCATTGGTCTGACAATTGCGGGATGGGGTCTGGATCATATCCTGGCTCCTGGGGCGCCAGAGAACATGCCCTGGAAGAAAATCCTCATGCTGTGCGGGTGGGGTGCGGCTGCCGGTTTGGCGGTCCTGCTAAACCCAAATGGAATCGACACCTGGATGGTGCCTTTCCAGACTGTCAATGTGGATGCATTGCAACAATTCGTTGTGGAGTGGTCTTCACCGGACTTTCATGATGTTTCTCAACAACCTTTTCTGTGGCTGCTGTTGGCGCTGGTGGCTGTGTTTGGCTTTTCGCAAAAAAAAGCGGATGGCGCGGATATCCTGCTGGTGACCTGGTTCGCATATCTATCGCTGGTAGCTCGGCGGAATTTTGGGCCATTTGCGCTGGTATCTCTGCCTGTTCTTTCCCACCATCTGGCGCCTTTGTTTGAAAAAACCGTATTGTGGTTAAGAGAACGAGTTGGGACAGACACGCAATTGGGAAAATATATCAGTGGAGATAAAAAAGAACAGCAGTTGGAACAGCCCGTATTCAAAAAAATTATCAATTTGAGTCTGGTGGGTTTGTTGGCTTTGATGGCGATGGGGAAACTGGTCGTGGTTTCTCATCCCGCATGGATGAGGCTTTTTCTATCCAGACAATACCCGGTGGAGGCTGTGGAGTCAATCGCGCAACTGGAAATTTCTGAAAATTTACTGAATGAATATAACTGGGGAGGGTTTTTGGTATGGCAGCTGCGCGATTGCCCCGTTTTTGTGGATGGACGAACAGATTTATTTGGGGACGAAGTAATTGGGGAGTGGATAAAATTGGTTAACGGAGAACCAGGATGGGAGGAGGCGCTGGAAAGCAGAAATGTCCGGCTGATCCTGTTGACACCAGACCGTCCGCTTGCGCAGCATCTGGACCAGGCGGGAAACTGGAAACTGGTTTATGAAGATGGAAAAGCGGTGGTCTACCGGCAGACAAGTGGCTCAATCCAATGAAGACTCTGTTTCCGTGTTTAAAGTGTAAGCGGTGGGACGGCGGTCGGTGAGAACTGGAATGGTGTTTTGAACGTGTTGAACTTCTTTAAGATCAATCCCAGTTGTAATGATTTCTTCAGCCTTGTTGCCCGCCTCAACGCAAATTTCTCCAGAGGGAGAGAACACCACGCTGGAGCCACCAAATTTTTCATCTCCGCCAGAACCAACGCAATTCGCAGCCGCGACAAAAATCTGGTTCTCGATCGCGCGTGCTTTCAGCAAAGCCTGCCAATGCGAGATGCGCCCCAGTGGCCATTCCGCGCTTAACAGCACCAAAACGCAGCCGGAGATAGCATAGGCGCGGAAGAGTTCCGGAAATCTTAGGTCGTAACATATCGACAATCCGGTTTTTCCCCAAGGAGGGCGTGCGAGAATGGGCCTGTCTCCGGCTTTTAGATAACGATCCTCATTCATTAAACCAAACAGGTGGATTTTTGGGTATTGCGAAACGATTTTTCCGGAAGGGTCGTGCAGTTGGAACACGTTTTGAACTCCACCAGGGTTCTTTTTCAGCACAGAACCGCCTATCCACATGTTATAGCGTTTACACCAAGCGGCAATTTCCGTTTCAAGTTTTGTATTTTGAGCCGCATGGTGTACAGAATTTTTCAGGTCGTATCCCGTGCTCCACAATTCCGGGAGCAACACTAAATCACTGCCGCGTTCTCCGGCTTCCAGTATGCCATGATGCGCTTTTGCCACGTTATTAGAGAATTTGCCCGGTTCAATATGCATTTGGACGAGGGAAATTGTAATCTTTGTCATCCTTGAATTATAATTGAATCCGGTGTTGGGATTGAAATAATCGACACTTGGCTTCCAGAAATATGGAAGGAGACTAATTTGATACGAAAAATGAACCCCATCTGGTTATGGATGTTTACAATCGCAGGGATTCTGGCAGCGCTGGCAGGTTTGACCTGGGGAAATTACCGTTATTGTGAACAAAATCCAGGAGGCAATGATTTTTTGGTGCATTGGATGGGTACAAAAACATTCCTGGCAGAAGGGATAAGTCCATACAGTGATGAAACCGCTACCCGAATACAAACTTTTGCTTACGGGCGCCCAGCGCAACCCGGCGAACATGAGCTGAGAGTTGCTTATCCGTTATACTCGATTGTGATTTTCCTTCCATTTGCGCTGATTTCAGATTTTGTTTTTGCCCGGGCGCTGTGGATGACACTCTTGGAAGTGGCATTGTTAACCTTGTCCGTGGTGAGTATAAAGCTCTCGGATTGGAAACCGAGGTTGTTAAACTTCGCGGCATTCTTCTTGTTTTCGATCGTGTGGTACCACGCTGTCCGCCCGATCATCAACGGCAATGCTGTTGTGTTGGTGGCGCTTGCGCTGGCTGGAGGATTGCTGGCGCTTAAGCATGATGCCGACGAATTGGCCGGGGTACTGTTGGCTTTTTCGACCATCAAACCTCAGGTTGTGTTCGTTCCCATAATCTTCTTGCTGTACTGGACCGTTACCAGAAGACGATGGAGATTTGTATTCTGGTTTTTGGGGACGTTGTTCCTTTTGAGCGCAAGTGTCGCGTTACTTCTTCCGGATTGGATCCTGCAGAATATTCTGGAAGTACTGCGTTACCCTGGTTATAACCCGCCCGGGACTTTTGGAACCGCTTTAGCCGCGTTGATCCCCGCCATGGGAAAACGAATTGGATATGGGATGACGGGCGTTCTGACATTTTTGATGCTGATTGAGTGGTGGATCAGCCGTCGAACTGGAAAAGATGGTTTTGTATGGACAGCATGTTTTTCAATCGCTGTTAGTTTTTGGATTGGTATTCAGACCGATCCGGGGAATTTCATTGTCGGATTACCGGCACTGGTGTTGGTGTTTGCTTTATGGGAAGGCCGTTGGAAGCAGACTGGTTCAGTGTTGTCGCTTGTCTCTATGTTATTGCTGGGAGCAGGTTTGTGGATCATCTTTCTGAATACACTGGAGACCGGCGCGCAGCCTCAGCAGGGGCCTCAAATGTTTTTCCCCTTCCCGGCTTTCCTGCTGATCACTTTGTATTGGGTGCGCTGGTGGGCTGTTGAATCGCCGAATGTATGGTTTGAGAAATACTCGCAAGACAACTTGCCCTATCAGCGATGAGATTACATCATAAGCAACTGGTTGGAATCGTTGTCGTCAGCGCAATGCTGCGCCTGTTGTTTATTGATTCACGCAGCATTCAATATGATGACGCCTTTACCATATTGCTGGCTTCGCGCAGTCTTCCGGAGATTGTCGCCGGAACCGCGGCAGACACCATGCCACCTCTGTTCTATTTCATTATGCATTTCTGGTTGTTGTTGGGGCGAGAACTTTGGGTCATCCGGGTGCTGACAGTTTTGATCAGCGTAGGTAGTGTATATCTGGCTTACCTTGTGGTGTGGGAACTGACCAAAGACCGCAGAGCGGGGTTGTGGACCGCGATTTTAGTGGGGGCTTCACCATTGCAGATTTATCACGCCCAGGATATCCGGATGTATGCTTTGTTGGCATTCAGCGAACTTGCGTATATGCTGTTTTTTGGCCGGATCTGGCGACGTGGCAAGGGTATCGATAAGAACTGGCGGAATTGGCTTGGCCTAATTGTATCCGGCGTTGTAGCGATGTATACACATAACCTTGCCATATTTTGGTTGATCGTTCCTTTGTTGATTCTAATCGTAACAAAAAACTGGCAGAAATTTACCCAGATGCTGTTCGCGCTTGGCCTGATTGGTCTGGCTGCCCTGCCGTGGTTGATAAAGATCCCCGGACAGATTGATAAAATTCAAAACGCTTTTTGGACACCGCGGCCCGGATTGGTTGAAATCTTTCAGTCGGTTCTCATGTTTAATGCGTCCTTGCCATTGCCGCAGCCCTGGCTGTTGATTTGCGCCATACTCAGTGTTCAGATTCTGGCTGTGGTGGTGATCGAAGTGATTCGGGATCATACGAGGCCAGAAGAGTTGCTTTATTTAATTGGGTTTGCTGTCTTCCCACCACTTTTTATGTTCGCGATCTCTTATTTGATCCGGCCTGTATTCGTAACGCGCGGGTTTCTGGCCGCTTCTTTTGCGTATTATGGTTTGGCCGGTTATATCATATCCTCGGGATGGGAGCGGCAGATAGGCAAACTGCTGGCAGTGGGATTCCTCACAGCCTTCATTCTCTCTATCCCCTACCAGATCTCCTACGCGGAATTTCCCCGTTCGCCCTATAGGGAAGCGATCCAGGGGTTAGAGAACGTACCTGATCCTGAAACGCTGGTTTTGCATGATAATAAATTGAGCTTTTTCCCAAGTTATTATTTCGCGCCAGACCTGCGACAGGCTTTTCTCCCCGATGAACCTGGTTCATCAAACGATACCCTGGCAGCGGGAACGCGGGAGGCATTAGGGATTTACCCGGAAACTAGCCTTGCGGAAGCGGTGGGAGCGTACAGAAGGGTTTATTTTGTCACGTTTGAGACGGCGCTCCAGAATTATCGAGAACTAGATGGTTCAGAGCACCCCGCGGTGAGATGGCTGAAGAACCATTATGAATTGATCGATCAGCAAGCGTATAATGATCTTCTGGTGTTTACTTTTTATCAACCCTAGAAACCTTTTATGAGCAAACGAAAATATCTGATATTGTTTTTTGTTGGTCTGATCGTTTCGTTTACGACCGCTTTGCTCCAGCACGTGCCGGGGTATATGGACGCGGAATATTATTATGCGGGGGGCATCCAGCTGGCAGAAGGAGAGGGCTTTTACGAATCTTTTCTGTGGAATTATCTGGACGATCCCGCGGGGTTACCTCATCCATCACATACTTACTGGATGCCTTTGCCTTCGCTGATCGCTGCAGCGGGGATGATCCTGGCGGGTTCCAGGACTTTTCTTTCGGCACGATTGTTGTTTATCCTGCTGGCAGCTTGCGTACCCGTGGTTACCGCTCAATTGGCAAAAGAACTGGGGCAAAGTGACACAAACGCGATCCTGGCTGGTTTGCTGGCAGTGTTCCCTGGCTTTTATGTGGTTTACCTGATAAACACGGAAACCTTCACGCTCTATATGTTATTGGGAAGTATTTTTTTGTGGCTTGCCACAAGAACCACGGTGAAATTAAAAAGTTTGTTTGTGAAATCTTTTGCGCTGGGTCTGGTGGCAGGGATGATGCACCAGACACGTGCTGAAGGATTAATCTGGTTACTGCCAGCCGCGATTGTCGTGGTTTATGATCTGGTAAAAAGCGGAAACGCTCATTGCGCGACAAGAAAAACGAAGACAATTTTGCGTGTAGCATTTTGTTTGTTGATGCTTTTGACTGGTTACCTGTTGATCATGCTGCCCTGGTATTCGCGCAATCTGAGTTTTTATGGATCTTTGATGTCTCCGGGCGGATCCAAAACAATGTGGCTGACAAATTACGACCAAACCTTCAGTTATCCTGCGGGCGAATTAACCCCTTCTAATTGGATCACAATGGGGTGGCGGTTCCACATAGCGGCACGTTGGAACGCTTTTATCGCGAATATGAAAAACTTATTGGGGGTGCAAGGGGAGATCTTTTTGCTGCCCCTGATGCTTTTGGGTATCTGGCGCGCCCGAAAAAAGCCAATAATCTGGCTGGCCGGTTTAATCTGGCTGATGATACTTGGTCTGATGACAGTTGTGTTCCCTTACTCGGGTGCGCGAGGCGGATATTTGCACTCCGGGGCAGCGCTTCAACCATTGTTGTGGGTTCTGGCTGTCGTTGGGCTCGATGTTTTCCTGGCTTTTGGAGAGCGGATTCGAAACTGGGATGTGAGGAAGGCGAAACCAGTTTTTGGAAGCGGTCTGGTGGCATTGAGTGCGTTTTTAACCATATCGATTTTTTACATGCGGATATATGGCGGAGACATTGCAAATCCAATCTGGGAAAAAAGCTGGAAAGAACATGTTGAAATTCGTGAAGCAATCAATCAATATGATATGGATGCTGAATCATTGATAATGATCAATAACCCGCCGGGATATTTTGTTTCCACCGGCCTGCCCGCGATTGTTATTCCAGATGGAAATTTAGATACGTTAACTGCTGTGGTGGAGCGGTACGGCGCACGATACGTGGTGGTCCAAAAAGATCATGTCGCTGGATTGAGCGTGTTGTACGAAAGCCCCGGGGATGTGGCTGGAATGAGGTATGTCGGTAATGCTGGTGACGCGAAACTATATGAGGTTTTATCAGGGAAATGGTTTGATCAATGACAAGTGATAAAAAACAGTCTGGGCAAATCTGGTTGATTCTGATCTGTGGAGTGTCGGTCGCGATCGGTGTGTTTCTGCTGCACAGCGCCAGGTTATACAAAACGGGTTTTCCGTTGGACGACGCCTGGATCCACCAAACTTACGCTCGCAACCTGGCCAGGCTTGGGGAGTGGTCATTTATTCCGGGGAAACCATCGGCAGGATCTACCTCCCCTTTATGGTCTGTGCTGCTTGCTCTTGGGTATAGGATCAATATTCCCCCAATACCGTGGGCATATTTACTGGGCGCGGGCTGCCTGTTTGCGTTGGGCGTAGTTGGAGAACTATTATACAGGTCGCTGACTGCACTCTCGGAAAAGCGGTTTCCCTGGTTTGGCCTTTTTCTGGTATTTGAATGGCATCTGGTGTGGGCGGCCGCATCCGGGATGGAAACGCTTTTGCATGCTTTTGGGATTCTATTGACATTGTATTTAATTTCTTTATCTAAGAGAAAATGGTTTTGGATTGGTTTATTGATCGGCACAATTGTGTGGGTGCGACCGGATGGGT
>Ga0068713_1004631_pt1 | contig 10485 bp, 4 predicted proteins | sample MTBAKSrepl2MetaG_FD_62223 | JGI IMG/M metagenome (GOLD analysis project Ga0068713, IMG submission 62223) | Enrichment culture microbial communities om Arthur Kill intertidal strait, New Jersey, USA, that are MTBE-degrading - MTBE-AKS2 (Arthur... | ecosystem: Environmental > Aquatic > Marine >...
GAGGGTCCCATGAGTGACAAAAGAAAGGCATACGAGGAAAAGTTCGATACCCAGTTGAAGGAATGGGACGCGGAGATCGCTCTGCTCAAAGCCAAGGCGGAGAATGCCAAGGCCGACGCGAAGATCGATTACTACAAAACCATCGAGACCTTGGAGCACAAACAGGATAAGGCCAAGACGACGTTTGAGGAGTTGAAGACCTCCGGGGATGAGGCATGGGAAGCCGTCAAAGGAGGTGCGGAAAAAACCTGGGCTGAAGTCAAGGCCGCCTATCACGATGCGGTTTCGAAATTCAATTAGAGCCGGGAGCTGTTGAACGATATGGCAAAACACGGTGAAGACATGAATGAAGAGAGCGGGAGCGCCGGTTCCAAATCTGATTTTATGAGATTGGCCGGCATTGGGGCGGACCTGGCCGATTTTGTGATTGCCTTTCTCGAAAAGCCTGAGATCTTTTTTTCAATGCCTTTCGAAAGGCGCCGCGAAATCGAAAATCAGATGGACGCAATTCTATCTTCCTTTGAGCCATGATGGGCGTTCACCGCAAGACCTTCAATTTTGCTGACTGAGGATGCTTTTAATAGGAGGCGAAGAAATGAATGCAACCAAAATTGCGGCAATCGTGCTCATCGTGGCCGGTATCCTTGGGCTGGTGTACGGCGGTTTCAGCTACACCAAGAACACCCATGAGGCCAAGCTGGGCCCCATCGAGCTGTCGGTAAAGGACAGGCAGACGATCAACGTCCCTGTGTGGGCCGGGGTGGCGGGAATTGTGGCGGGCGGTGCGCTCCTGCTTTTTTCGAGAAAGAAGAGTTAATTGCAATTCGCGCACATCGAGGAGAAAGGAACTCAAAATGAGAAGCAGCCAAGCGTTGTTGGAATTCATCGGGGTTGCCTTTTTGGTTCTGATAATGGCATGGGCTTTTTGATGTGATGGTAAGGCGCAGGACCGGCCCTTTCAGGATGTCCACCCGCAGGCTGATGAGTTGAGGTCAAGTCGAAGGCGCCGTGAAGGATGTGAAGGGTGCGGCCAACGAAAGATTGCGACATTGACACAGAGGTTCAGCAAAGTAAACGGAGGAAATTCCAATGGATACCACAACGCTCATCATTGTCGTCGTCGTGTTGATCTTGGTGTTCGGCGGGGGCGGCGGTTACTATTGGCGGAGACGTAGATAGGTGGTTAGTCTCATATTATGTCGGCGAAAATATGGCACGATCCGTCGACATGTTGCAGGATTGTCCAATTCTCGGCAGGTTGGGCTCGCAATGAGTTACGGGGATCGCTTCCCGGCAGGCAAGGAGGGCGCCAGAGCGACCAGACCGAGCGGGGCTCTCTTCACAGCTCCGTCTGCACCTCCCGAGTTCTCGGTTCATGGGTCCTGATCTATGGCGTCGGGAGCAGAACATCCGCAACATAATAGGGGAAGGGGATATCATGTGAACATCAAATAAGAGATGAGAGGAGGTGATACTATGCCTAACAGAGACGGTAAAGGGCCGAAAGGCAAGGGACCCCGTGATGGTCGTGGCAAGGGTAAGGGCCGAGGGACCGGCAAGGGTGCCGGCCCCCAAGAAGGCGGAAAGAAGGGTAAGTGTTGAGTCCGAACCGGGCAGGGCTTAGGCGAATGACGATGAAGGTTGTTTGATCGGCGGGTAAAGCCCAGGCCACCGCCCTGAAGCGCCAAAGCGCAGCCCACCTACACCGTCGCCTGGATTTCTTCCACATGCGGAAGGCGAACCCGAACTTTTTGCCCCGCTCAACCGATCAGGCTGGCTGGCCCTCGATTCGTGATTCAAGCACCTGGGGGTTTTGAATGCCTGTACGGCTAAAAGTCTGATGCGCTGCACCTATGCGTAGCTCCCAATGTCCAAACTCCAAGCCTCCCTCTCTGAGGGAGGTTGTGGCTTGCCGGCTAGCGCAACAGGTTATTCACCACCCCAAATCCGTCGCTTGATTCTCGCTTCTTCAGCGGTACAAAGTGCCGCAATAAACATCAAGACCGGAGAACCTCCCGGTTGCCTCTGGATCGGAAGCTAAAGCATGATCGGAACGCCAGGTTACGGGATCTTTTCCCGCCTTGCGGGAAGTTATCCCAGCAGAACGGGCGGCCCCCCTATAGACAAACTTCCACAAGCAAAGAACAATATCAATATAGCGAGGATCACATTTTTTACGTCCTTACTGTTGAGGGTACTCCTTACACCCGCTTGAGATCGGCGTGTGGATGAGTTTCAGAATCCGGTTCCAGTATAGTGATTTCGGCTAGAGAAAGAATACCTGAAAGGGAGGATTTTACAATGAAGAGAGTCATTTTGGTAAAGGGACTATTGGCAATGATACTGCTGCTCGCCCTGGGGGCTTTGCCGGGATGCGGTGAGAAGGAACAGACCCAAAGCAAATCCGGGGCCACATCCGGGGAAGATGTCAAGAAGGAGGCCAAGGAAGCTTATGATACAACCAAGGCCTACACCAAGGAGCAGATGGAGGCCTTTCGGGAACAGACGGAAACCAGACTGGCTGAATACAAGAAGGAAATTGATCAACTGCAGGCAAAGACGGAAAAGCTTGGGGGGGATGCGAAGGCGAAAGCCGAACAGCAGCTTGCGGCATTGGGTCAAAAACGGGATGAGGTGTCGGAAAAGTTGAAGGAACTGAGCTCTTCCAGCGGAAGTGCGTGGGAGCAAATAAAATCAGGTATCGAAGCGGCCCTGGAGGAGTTGGGTAACGCCTACAACAAGGCTGTGGCCGAATTCGACAAATCCTGAGAACATCGAGTTTGCCGTGATTGAGCCCCCGAATCCGCCGGAAGAAAGCGGATGGAGCATGGCATCGCATATGAAGGAGATACCGAGAGGAGTGAAGGTGCGCGGCAAGAGAATTCTCCGGTCCTTGTTTGATTTTAGGGCACGTGTCGGCAGCACCGGCCTTGCACAAGAGTATGTCGGCGACGAGCCGCCGCTGCGGTCGGAACTGTTCAGCAGCGACCAGATGAGGCGGCACGGAAAAGCGCTGGCGGATTCGCACAGACTGAGTTCGGGACGCGCTTCCGACCGACTTCTCACGCGGCTGGCTGAGAATGAAGGGGTCCTGATTGGAGCCCGCAACCTGCTGACCGAGGCGGTTAAGGCCAAGCGCCGGATTGTGCCGGCCGGTGAATGGCTGCTCGACAATTTCTATCTGATTGAAGAACAGATTCGCATGGCAAGGCGACACTTGCCCAAGGGTTACAGCCGGGAACTGCCGCGCTTGCTGAACGGCCCATCGGCCGGGCTTCCGCGCGTGTACGACATTGCGCTGGAGATCATCTCGCACGGCGACGGGCGGGCGGATCCGGAAAGTCTCAGCGGATTCGTGGCCGCCTACCAGACCGTGACCGTCCTGAAACTCGGCGAATTGTGGGCCGTTCCGATCATGCTGCGCCTCGCCCTGATCGAGAATCTGCGCCGAGTTGCAGCGCGGATCGCCGCCGACCGGGCGGACCGCAGCCGCGCCGAAACCTGGGCGGACCAAATGACGGAGATCGCGGAGAAAGACCCGAAGAGCCTGATTCTCGTGATTGCGGGTATGGCCCGGTCGGACCCGCGGCTGGTGAGTTCCTTTGTCGCGGAATTCTCGCGGCGGCTGCAGGGGCAAAGCCCTGCGTTGGCCTTGCCGCTCACCTGGATCGAGCAACGGCTTTCCGAATCCGGTCTGACGATTGAGCGACTGGTGCAGTCGGAGAACCAACAACAGGCCGCCGATCAGGTTTCCCTAAGCAACAGCATCGGCAGCCTCCGATTTCTGGGAGCCATGGACTGGCGTGAGTTCGTCGAGACGATGAGCGCTGTCGAAGAGACCCTGCGTTCGGATCCCGGCGGCCTCTACGGCAGGATGGATTTTGCCACCCGCGATCGCTACCGTCATGTCGTGGAAAAGATCGCAAAGAGCAGCCCGGTGTCCGAAAGCGAGGTGGCGCGCGAAGCGATCCGGTTGGCCGGGGAGGCCGCCGCCAAGGATAACCGTGACGATCGAACAGCCCATGTCGGGTTTTACCTGATCGACGAGGGGTTGCGGCAACTCGAAGGAGCGGCGAGGGTCCGCCGATCTCCCCTTGAGGCTCTCCGACGAGCGAGCCGCCAAGGTCCTTTGGTCTTCTATCTGGGCCTCATCACGGTAATGACGGCGCTTTTCACCGGGAGTCTGTTGGCGAAGGCGCATGCCATGGGGGCCCAGGATTGGTTCGTCGCTCTGATCGGTCTCCCCTTGCTGCTCGGCGCAAGTCACCTGGCCGTGGCGCTGGTAAACTGGCTGGCGACATTGCTGGCGACGCCGCGCTTGTTGCCACGAATGGATTTTTCCGGAGGAATTCCTCCGGAATCACGCGCCCTGGCCGTGATCCCGACGATGCTCACAAGTGCGCAAAACATCGAGGATCTGGTCGAGGCGCTGGAAGTTCGATTTCTGGCCAATCGAGACGAGCACCTGCACTTCGGCCTGCTGACGGATTTCCGGGATGCCCCTGAGGAGACGCTTCCGGAGGATGGCCCTTTGTTCCGGCTGGCGGAAAAGAGAATTCAAGAGTTGAACGAGAAATACCGGGGCCCAAAAGCGGACACGTTCTTCCTGTTTCATCGCCCGCGCCGCTGGAATCCTCAGGAGCACGTTTGGATGGGGTACGAGCGGAAGCGGGGGAAGCTTGCGGATTTGAATTCGCTTCTGCGCGGCGGACCAAGGGATCGGTTCTCCCTCATCGTCGGGGATATTGCCGTGTTATCGAACGTGAAGTATGTGATCACCCTGGACACGGATACGCAGCTTCCCCGCGATTCGGCCTGGCAGTTTGTGGGAGCGATGGCGCACCCGCTGAATCGGGCGCGGTACAACGAAGACAGAGAGCGGGTCGGTGAGGGGTACGGCATCCTTCAGCCCCGGGTGGCCGAGAGCCTGCCGGGAGTGAACCGGTCGCGCTACGCGCGATTGTGCGGGAGTGAGCCGGGTATTGACCCGTATACCCGGGTGGTCTCCGATGTGTACCAGGACCTGTTCGGTGAAGGCTCATTCATCGGCAAGGGGATCTATGATGTGGATGCGTTCGAGCGGGCCCTCAAGGGACGCTTTCCCGAGAACCGGATTCTCAGCCATGACCTTGTGGAGGGATGCCACGCGCGGGCGGGGCTGCTCAGCGATGTGCTGTTGTACGAGGAATATCCATCCCGCTACAGCGCGGACGTGAGCCGCCGGCACCGCTGGATTCGCGGGGATTGGCAAATTGCCCGCTGGCTGTGGCCAAGCGTTCCAGGCCTCGATGGAAGCCGCCGGAAGAATCCCCTCTCCGGGGCGTCCCGATGGAAGATTTTCGACAATCTTCGTCGGAGCCTCGTGCCGGCGGCGTTGACCCTATTGCTGCTCCTCGGGTGGAACATCCTGTCCCCGAGTTGGCTATGGACGCTCGCCGTAATCGGAGCCCTCCTGATCCCCCCCGGGATGGCCTCCTTTCCGGATCTGTTTCAGAAACCGGGCGATGCGCGGCTGCGTCAGCATCTTATGGTCACGCTGCGCTCCGCCGGCCGGGACTTTGCTCAGGCGGCCTTTACCCTCGCCTGCCTCCCCTATGAGGCCTTCTTCAGTCTTGATGCGATTGTGCGCACGGGATGGCGAATGTGGGTCACCCACAGACGACTTCTGGAGTGGAACCCGTCAAACGATGCGGGTCGCCTAAGCCGCACGGACCTCGGCGCCTCGTTTCGGGCAATGTGGTTTGCCCCCGCCCTAGCCGCTGCTGAGGTGATTTTTCTGACTTTTTCGAGGCCGGCCGCGCTCGCCGTAGCCGGGCCCATCCTCGTCCTCTGGCTCGCCTCTCCTGCCATCGCCTGGTGGATCAGCCGGCCTCTTGCCGACCGGCGAACAAGACTGACGGCCGATCAGGCCCTGTTTCTCCGGAAGCTTTCCAGAAAGACCTGGGCGTTCTTCGAGACTTTCGTCTCTCCGGAAGACCATTGGCTTCCGCCGGATAACTATCAAGAGCATTCCGCTCCAGTGGTCGCGCATCGCACATCGCCGACCAACATGGGACTGGCGCTCCTTGCGAATTTGTCCGCTTACGACTTCGGCTACATTCCCGCCGGGCAACTCATCGAGCGCACGGCAAAGGCCTTCCACACCATGGAATCCCTGGAACGCCACCAGGGCCACTTCTACAACTGGTACGACACGCAGTCTCTGAAAACACTGCCTCCCGCGTACATTTCGACGGTGGACAGCGGGAACCTCGCGGGCCATCTGCTGACCTTGCGGCCGGGTCTGCTCGCCCTTCCCGATCACCGGATCCTGGAAAAGCGATGGTTTGAGGGACTCAGCGACACCCTAGGGGTTCTCGTGGACACTGCGGGAGAAGGCGCTGCGGCCCTGCTCGCTCCGCTTCAGAAAGAGCTGGCGTCCCTGTCCGCTTCCCTGCCCGTTACGCTTGCGGGGGCGCGAGCGTGCCTCGAACAGCTGGCGACGGCTGCCGCGGAGGTGGTCCACAGCCTCGAGACTGACTTCGAGAGCCAAACCATGGAGTGGTGGGCGCGCGCACTTGTTCGGCAATGCCGGGATGCCCTCGATGAGCTGACGTTTCTCGCGCCCTGGACCTTGCTGCCGGCTTCTCCGGACCGGTTCAAGGGGTTTCGTGGCCTCGACGAGGTCCCCACGCTGCGGGAACTGGCGAGATTGGATGTAGCATTACTGCCGGCTGTCGAAGATCGCCTTGGCTCGGACGCAACCCCCGGGGAGAGGGAATGGCTGGGAGAGGTCAGGCGGTTTATCACCCAGGCAAGCCTTCGTGCCAAAGACAGGATGGCGGCCATTGATCGCCTGGCGCAGCAAACCGGTGAATTGGCCGATATGGAGTATGACTTCCTGTTCGACAAGGCGCGTCATCTGCTGTCGATCGGCTACAACGTTGCGGAGCGCCGGCTGGACCCGAGTTACTATGATCTTCTGGCATCGGAAGCGAGATTGTGCACTTTCGTGGCCATTGCTCAGGGGCAACTGCCGCAGGAGAGCTGGTTTGCTCTGGGACGCCTGCTCACCACCGCCGGGGGAGAACCGATTCTCCTTTCGTGGAGCGGTTCGATGTTCGAGTACCTCATGCCGCTGCTGGTGATGCCGACGTACGGTGACACACTGCTCAACCAGACCTACCAGGCGGCGGTGGAAAGGCAGATCGCCTACGGGAGGAGCCTGGGGCTGCCGTGGGGGATTTCGGAATCGGGCTACAACGCGATCGACGTTCATCGCAACTACCAGTACCGCGCGTTTGGCGTTCCCGGTCTGGGGCTCAAAAGGGGATTGGCCGACGATTGGGTCATTGCTCCCTATGCCTCGGCCCTGGCCCTGATGGTGGCGCCCGAGGAGGCGTGCATCAATCTGCAGCGACTCGCCGCTGAAGGGCTGGAAGGAGCATACGGATTCTTCGAAGCGATCGACTACACCCCGTCCCGGCTTGCGCGTGGAAAACCGAGCGCCGTGGTCCGGTCGTTCATGGCCCATCACGAGGGCATGAGCCTTCTCTCTCTGGCCTATCTGCTCCTGGACCGTCCGATGCAGAAGCGATTCGAGTCGGATCCTATGTTCCAAGCGACGACGCTTTTGCTCCAGGAGCGGGTTCCCAAGGCCACTGCCTCCTATTGGCACACCGCCGAGCTCTCCGACGTCCACACGACTCCCGGGGGTTTGGAGACGCCGGTGCGTGTTTTCAGCAGCCCGCACACGCCGACACCGGAAGTGCAGTTGCTCTCGAACGGCAAATACCATGTGATGATTACGAACGCAGGAGGCGGTTATAGCCGCTGGAAGGACCTGGCCGTCACACGCTGGCGCGAAGACAGCACCTCTGATCCCTGGGGCACCTTCTGTTACCTTCGCGACATGACGACCGGGGAGTTCTGGTCGACCTCCTATCAGCCGACGCTCAAGGGGTCGGAGACATACGAGGCGATTCTTTCGGAGGCGCGAGCGGAGTTCCGCTGCCGTGCCCATGGCATCGATACCCATACGGAAATCGCTGTTTCGCCCGAGGATGATATCGAGCTGCGCCGAATCAAGCTCGCCAACCGATCGCGGACACGCCGGACCATCGAGGTCACGAGTTACGCGGAAGTCGTTCTCGCCTCGCCGGACGCGGACGCCCTGCACCCGGCGTTCAGCAATCTCTTTGTTCAGACAGAGATCCTCCGCCGGGAGCGGGCGATTCTCTGCACTCGCAGGCCCCGCTCCCTCGGCGAACCCACCCCATGGATGCTTCACCTGATGGCCATGCACGGGGCGGAAATCGGAGAAGTTTCCTATGAGACAGACCGCAGCCGGTTCATCGGCCGCGGCAACACCGTCGCCGACCCCCAGGCGATGAACGGGCCTGCGGCGCTCTCGGGCAGCGAGGGTTCCGTGCTCGATCCGATTGTCGCCATCCGTTATCGCGTCACGCTCGATCCGGAAGAAACGGCGACAATCAATATCGTCTCCGGCATCGGCGAGACCCGCGATGCGTGCCTGGTCCTCGTCGGGAAATACCAGGATCGGCGTCTCGCCGACCGCGTCTTCGACCTGGCGTGGTCACACAGCCAGGTGGTGTTGCGGCAGATCGATGCCACCGAGGCCGACGCGCAACTCTATGGGCGCCTTGCCGGCTCGATCCTTTACGCCAATGCCTCCCTGCGCGCCGACCCGAGCCTCCTCATCAAGAACCGCCGCGGGCAATCCGATCTATGGGGCTACTCCATCTCAGGCGACTTACCGATCGTGTTGCTGCAGATTGGCGACCCGGCCAATATCGGCGTGGCACGCCAACTGGTGCAGGCCCACGCGTACTGGCGCCTGAAAGGATTGGCGGTCGACCTGGTCATCTGGAACGAAGATCACGCCGGTTACCGGCAGGCCCTTCACGAACAGATTCTAGGGCTCATCGCCGCCGGCATCGAAGCCAACGTGACGGATCGACCCGGGGGGATCTTTGTAAGACCTGCGGCGCAGATATCGAACGAGGACCGCATTCTGATCCAAACGGTCGCTCGGGCCATCCTCACCGACACTCGGGGTGCGCTGGCGGAGCAGATCACCCGACGCGGCCTTGGGGAAGTCACCGTGCCGCGCCTCACTCCGACTCGGACGCGCCTCCCCGAACCCGCGCCGACGGCTGCCTTGCCTCGCCACGACCTGCTCTTCTTCAACGGGTTGGGAGGATTCACCCAGGATGGGCGCGAGTATGTCATCACGACCGCGCACGGGCAAGTCACTCCGGCGCCATGGGTGAATGTGCTCGCGAACCCGGACTTCGGGACCCTTATCTCGGAGAGCGGTTCGGGCTGCACCTGGAACGAAAATGCCCACGAGTTTCGTCTGACGCCCTGGACCAACGATCCCGTGAGCGATTCGAGCGGAGAAGCCTTTTACATCCGTGACGAAGAAAGGGGCGACTTCTGGTCTCCCACGCCGCTGCCCCGCCGCGGGGCGATGCCTTACGTCAGCCGGCATGGATTCGGCTACAGCGTCTTCGAACACGTGGAACGCGGCATCCGCTCAGAGCTGTGGGTTTCCGTGGCCCTGGACGCATCCGTCAAGTTCGCGGTGCTGAAAGTGCGAAACGAGTGCGGACGATCCCGCCGGCTCTCAGTCACGGGATACGTGGCATGGGTGCTGGGAGATCTGCGGCCGAAATCGGCCATGCACGTCATCACCGAAGTGGATCCGGGCAGCGGCGCGCTTTTCGCGCGGAACCCATACCACACAGAGTTCGGCGGCCGGGTTGCCTTTTTCAACGTGGACGATACGACTCGGACCGTGAGCGGCGACCGGACGGAGTTTATTGGGCGTAACGGCACGCTTCGGAGTCCGGCTGCCATGACTCGGTCGCGGCTTTCCGGCAAGTTGGGGGCCGGTTTGGACCCCTGCGCCGCGATCCAGGTGCCCTTCGAGATCGCCGACGGAGAGGAGCGTGAGTTCATCTTCACGCTCGGCGCAGGCCGAGACGCCGAGGACGCCCGCAGCCTGGCGTACCGCTCCCGGGGATCTGCTGCGGCACGGGGCGCGCTCGAAGCGGTGTGGCAGTATTGGAAGCACACTCTCGGGGCGGTGCAGGTGGAAACACCGGACCCGTCCCTCGACGTGCTGACCAACGGCTGGCTCTTGTACCAGACTCTGGCGTGCCGTCTTTGGGCGCGGACCGGAACCTACCAGCCGGGCGGGGCCTTCGGTTTCCGCGATCAGTTGCAGGACGTGATGGCGCTCATCCACGCCGAGCCACACCTCGTGCGCGAGCACCTACTGCGCTGCGCGGCCCATCAGTTCCGGGAGGGAGATGTCCAGCATTGGTGGCATCCCCCCTCGGGCCGGGGCGTGCGTACCCACTGCTCGGACGATTACCTGTGGCTGCCGTTGGCGGTGAGCCGCTACGTTCTGCACACAGGGGACACGGGGGTCCTGGAGGAACCCATCCACTTCATCGAAGGCCGCCCGGTAGAGGCGGA
>Ga0068713_1004643_pt1 | contig 10472 bp, 10 predicted proteins | sample MTBAKSrepl2MetaG_FD_62223 | JGI IMG/M metagenome (GOLD analysis project Ga0068713, IMG submission 62223) | Enrichment culture microbial communities om Arthur Kill intertidal strait, New Jersey, USA, that are MTBE-degrading - MTBE-AKS2 (Arthur... | ecosystem: Environmental > Aquatic > Marine >...
CGCGGTGGCGCAGGTAGATGTTGGCTCCACTGGCCCCGGCTGCCGCTGGCGCGGAGGGTAGGGTAACCTCGACCTCGGAGCGCAGGCCGCCGGCTTGGTAGGGTACGTCGACCTGAGCCGAGGGGGAGGCAAGCGTCTCGCCGCCGGCCCCGTCAGTCCAGCTGAACCACACCTCAAGCAGGCCACCCTCGTACCCAGATAGGTCCCCCAGGGTGGGAGTGCCCAACGCCGGGGCAATTGCCGGACTGGTGATCCCTTCCCCGGTACTCACGGTGGCCACGGGGCCAAGTTCAGTCTCGCGGCCGAATTCGTCCACCCAGGTCTGACCAATCTCCAGAGCGACTCCGCTTGCGATCGATCCGGTGGTGGCCGAAACCGCCGCGGTGGGTGCCGTCTGGGGAGCAAGAAGTGGCACCGTACCGTCCCGGGCGGCCTGGGCGAGTGCGCTTAGGGCCGCGTCGATCTGCCTCACGTTCCAGTAGGGGTAGGACCAGTTCTCGGTATCGGCCTGGGCCAGCATGAGGGCAAGAAGTCCCAGGTAGCTGGTCCGCTCCGCGCGGTAGTCTGGCACTGCTTCCCTCCTATGCCTTGCGGATGGCCGGACCCACCCAGAGGCCGTTGATGATCACGCGATAGTCACTGGGCACGCTGCCGTAGGCGAAGAGGACCAGCTTGGCCGCCTTGTAGTAGCCACGCTCGTCGGTCTTCCAGCCCACTACTTCTGCACCGCCCGGCACGATCAGGTGCTCCAGCGGATCGAGGTCCGAGCGTTCGGCATTCACGCTCGGTTCCCCCTCTTGCGGCACCCATTCGGACCCGGTGAGAAAGACCGGCTTGGCCGTGAAGCGCAGGGTGCCGAACTCGATCCAATCGGTCACCATCTGCCCGCTCGCCAGGGCCTCCTCGCTGAACACCGCGAGTTGACTCCACTGGTAGGAACAGTTGTCCTGGACCTGGGCATCTCGCATGCCCCGGCCCCGCTGCTCCTCATCGCGCAGCTGCTTGAAAACGGTGGTGGTCTGGCTGACCACCCCCTTGCCGCCGAAGGCGCCTTTCATCTGGGCCGAGGTGGGGAGCCCGGTGGTCATCACCACCACCCGTCCGTGTTCAGCTCAGGTCGGTTGGGGTACTCTCGGCCCATGCTGGACCAGCCCCCGGCAAAGGGGACCGCGCCACGAGCAGCGGCAACCGCGATCTCATAGCGGTAGGCGTGCCCGTTCCAGACCAGGGAGCGGGTGACGCCAAGCACCCGGTTCTCCAGGGGCCGCATGCCTTGGCAGCCCTCGGCCGGCCCGGTCCAGCGGGAAGCGTTGGCGGCGAGATAGCCCCGGGCCAGGCGTTCCCGCGCCATGCTGCGGGCCACAAGCGGGGTGATGGGGTAGGACCTGACTTCAATGCGGTCAGACACGATCTTCTCCCCCGGCGCCAGCGCGATCTGCTCGGTGACCTCGAGCGGATAGGTCTTGCGCGGTTGGTAGTAGATCCAGCCGGGCCGGGAATCCCGCGCTGAGTAGGTCTCCCCGACCACGGTCACGTGGTTGACAGACGAGAGCCCGTCGTGGGCCTCGTACTCGGTCACCGCCCGCAGACCCGGCTGGGAGCCTCCCCGACCGAAGGTCTCCTCCCAGTTGAAGATCTGCAAGGTCCCGGAGCGATCGAGCATGACCGAGGCGCCCGACCAAGCTGCCACCTCCCGGATCGCGGTGATGGCAGGCTTGTCCACCGGGATGTACTCATCGGCGCACCCGGTGAGGCGGGCCCGGAAGGCAAAGGAAAGCCCCACCCAGCCGGCAATAGCGGCCACGATGTACTCGGCTCCGTAGACGGGGTGCCAGGCTGATCGCTGCTTGCGGTACTCGAACCCGTCGATTATCCGGTCGGTGTACTGCTGCCGGAGTTCCCCGTCGATTTCGTTGAAGTGGCTTATGGTGCAGAACTTGGGCGGGTAGTTGTCGGACCCCACCACCTGTTTTGACAGCGTGGAGCGGGCCCGCATGTATCCCGCCCGCCTGAGCTTGTAGGAGACCAGCGGCACATGGGCGTAGGCGCCGCTCCCGTCCTTGCGCCGCCAGGTCTTCTCTCCCGAGATGCTGATGACCGGGTCTTCCACCTCCCACTGGCCGGTCTGGACGCCGCCTTCTGTCGTAGTCACCACGGTGCCTTTGCCATGGGGCCCATCAGGAGCGATGCAAACCACGGACGCGGTGTCGTAGTCGGCATCCACGTCCTCGGAGACATGCAGCGACACGATGGCCTGCCCGGAAAGATGACAGTTGGCTCCGGTCAGGTTCTGGAAGAAGACCTGGCCCACCTAGCTAGACGCTGTCGCCTTCGGTGGCAAGCACGTGGGTGGTCTCCCAGACCACGCCTCCGTCCAGCTTGTACTGGGGGAGAATCTTGGCCGTTGCGTTCTCGCAGACGCCGCTGTAGCCACCGACGGACGTCTGGGCGCCAGCCGCCACCGTGGGCTCGGAGTTGTGGCGCTGGGTTACGGTCACCTGGCATTCCACGCCCCCGGCGTAGGTGATCTTGGTGCCGCTGATGTCGGGCAGCTTCTCGCTGTCGGCTTTGGCTGTCTTCTCGATTCCATGAATGGGACTCACGACGTGACCTCCTTGATAACGGCTTGGTAGGCCGCAAACGAAGAACGGGACCCCGCCCAGGCCCGGGCGGCAAGAGAAAGCTCGTGGCGCAGGCCGGGTTGCTCAAGAACCGCCAAGATGGCCTCGGCCCAATCCGCGGGCGCCGCTGATATGCATCCGGGTGGTGCCTCTTCTCTCGTGGTTACGGTGGGAACCCCCAGAGCCGCCGCCCGAAGAAGCGGGACGTCGCTGGCGGTTTCGGCGTAGGTGCCGGGTACGTAGCACTCCAGGCCGAGCGTGGCCGGGGCGAGGGCTCGTCGATACACGCCCACGTTGCCCTCGGCGTCCAGACCCCGGTCATCCTCGAAGAGGGCCGAGAGGCGCCTCGCCCGGGCCGCCCGTTCCTCCGGAAGAGAGAGGCCAGCCATGAGGGGCGCATGGTGCGAGAACTGGATGTGGGCCATGCGGCAGTCCGTCTCCCTGAGCACTCGAATGAGCGCAGGGGCAACCGCCTCCAGGCCCCGCTTCTGACGGCCGTCACTCCACCAACCCTCTTCGCGCGCTTCAGTATCACCAGCGGGCCCTTGAGATTGTGACCGACAATCGGCTTGCCGTTTTCGAGCAGGTGAGCGCCCAGTGTGGGATGGGGATGGACCTCGCCGTCCTGGGTCGCGAAGACGAGGCGCGAAACGTCCTCGAAGACAACGTTCGCCTCAGCCGTAAGTGGGGGCTCAAGGCTTCGCTCGCGCCGGCGCTCTTCTATCTAGGCTGGCTCTATGCGCGAATGGGCAGGGAGCGAGAGGCCGCGAGAGCGCTGCTCGAAGCCGGCACTATTGCCGAGGAGCACGTTCACATTCATTTCTTCGCTCAGGAAGCAAGAGTGGCGATCCCCATCTTCGCCTTGTGTGAGCGACTTGGGGCCGGATCGTTCCACAAAGAAACCATCGTTCCGAGACTCACACCACGTCTTCAGAGCAGCTATCGGGATCTGGCGGTGGGCCCAATCTACCCGACCGACGTCCCGCTTGTCGCTACCTGGCGGAGGGCGCAGCAAGCACCGTTCCTCGCGACATCACCAGAGCCTTTGCCGACCGAAGTCCTCCATGGCATGGATGCCTTGACAGACAGGGAGAGAGAAATCCTGAAGCTCATCTCACTGGGCATGCCCAACAAGATCATCGGGGCCAAGCTGTTCATCTCGGAGAAGACCGTCAAGACCCATGTCAATCACATACTGCGGAAACTCGGAGTGTCCAATCGTCTTCAGGCGACGTTGACCCTGCAGAGATATCAGCGAGCCAGGAGGGTCGCTGGAGTCGCGCGGGTCGCGGCGAAAGGCCGCCGGTAGGACACCGGGCCGCGGTTCTCGGCTGTCACGCCAGGAAGAAAGAAACGCCCCGGCCGCCTGCGGCGGTCCGGGGCGCGACATGACGAGCTGAGCCGGAAGCTATTCCTGTCCTACTTCTCGATCTGGAGCGGGATCTCGATAACGTTAGTCTGAGAACCATCCTTCGCCGAGTAGGTGAAGACTATCAGTGAGCCCAGCCCGGCACGGCTGACCTCGAAGGGCACGGTGATGTCGAACGTCCCGCGCGTTCCCGTCCCGGACGTTGCCGTCACTACCTCATCGGCAACTATCAGTCCATCCCAGTCGGTGACATTGAGCTGGAATGTGGCCTCGAATACGTTGGCAGTACCTGTGACCCGCAGGGGGCTTCTTACCGTCTCGCCAAGTGTGGGCGACTCGACCAGGATTGCCGGAGATAGTTCTTCGTAGTCGTTGCGGTTGACAGGGTGATCGAGAATAAGCCCCTCACCACCGAATACCTCGATCGGTTCGCCGTCGAGTTTGAAGTTCACGCCCTCAACGCTGTCAAACTGAGTCAACGTAAACACGACCTCGGCCAACCGCATGGCCATCGAGAGACTCCCGCCGCCGGATTCATACTCTCTCGAGAGATCTACGGTCGCCACACCGTCGGTGATCGTGAGACCCAGGAAGGTAGTCCCCTCAGGGATGTTGCTGACCGTGTGGGCCTCCCTCTCGGCGGCGGTGGGGCCGTCGAGAAGCGCCTTGATGGCGGCCGCCCCGACTGCATCGGTCTTTGGAATAACTCGGGCGGCTGCGCACATCTTCTCGTCGCGAGAGAAGTAGACGTTAACCTTCATGGTCTCTTCCGCCGGCTGAGTGGTGCTGGTTGAGGATGTGGACGAAGTCCCACTCGTTGTTGTTGTCGTCGTCTCCTCCGGCGTGATGGTCACCGTGGTCTCACTGCTCGGCGTTGTGGTGCTCACCGTCCCGCCGTCTCCCACGCCAGCAGCTCCGCAGGCTGCTGCCGCGAGCGAAACTGCAACGAGAATGGCCAGCAGAGCAACCAGCACGGATGGCCGGCCGGATCTGACCGCGGCTTCTTGCTTTGAACCGGAACTCATGATCACTTCCCCTCCTTGGGTACCGTGACTCCCTTGGTACATACTGTCATACCCAGATAATGGATTGCAGAGGTCACGGAAATGTGGCGGTTGGGTAACGATCACGTCACAAGCAAAGCCGCCGGCAGGGCCAAGGCGAAGCAGGCTCCGCCCTCGGGGCGGTTGGAGGCAGACAGATCCCCGCCGAGCAGCCGGGCGTTTTCCATCGCGATTGCGAGCCCCAGGCCACTCCCCCGGCTCGCCGAGCGGCTGGGGTCGGCCTTGTAGAAGCGGTCGAAGACGTGCGGCAGATCGTTTGGCGGAATGCCCGGTCCTCTATCGGTGACGACTACTCTCAGAGCTTCCGAGTCTGCTGCCCGACCGGAGGGACCTACCAACACTACCTTGATGGGTGGGGCTCCGTGCCGAAGGGCGTTCTCGACGAGATTGATGACGATCCTCTCCAGCCGTCGCTTGTCGGTCTGGATCACATATTCTTGGGATGGTTGCTCCAGTTCGACCGTCTTCGGCCAGTCTCGCGCCTGCCCCAGTCGGGCGAGGAAGGAACCGAGCTCAATGGGTTCAACGAAGATATCCGCCGCCTTGGCCTCGAGCCGGCTTATTTCGAGCAGGTCATCCACAAGCTGCCGCAGCCGCGTGATGTCCGCGCTGACGAGCTCGGCGAGGCGAAGCACTTCCGCGGAGCTTTCTGAGGAAGCCGCTATCCGTGCTCGCAGCAAAGACGCCTCACCCACGAGCGCCGCGACGGGGGTGCGCAGCTCGTGTGTTACATCGGCCACGAAGCGTCGTTCGCGGGCCTGTCCCGCCTCGAGATCGAGCATCTTGGCCTGCAACTTCTCTGCCATGGTGTTGAACGAGGAGGCGAGGACTCCCAGCTCGTCTGATCCCGGTCGAAGACGGATGTCCAGGTCGCCCTGAGACATCTGATAGGCCGCCCGGCTCGCGCGACCCACCGGACCGAGTAGGCCCCGCGCGAGAACCCAGCCGCCGGCTGCCCCCAGAACGGCGAGGATCGAGCCGCCGATGGCCAGGATGTTCCTCAGGCGGGCGAGATCCGCCAGTCGGCCTCCTTGGGGGAAGAAGAAGTATAGGGTGATGTCACCGCCGTGGACCTGACCGCCGACAGCTATCGTTGGTTCGCCGTCCATCCGTATGTCTTGATATCCGATGCGTCCCTCGCTCACTTTGGCCGCGAGCTCGGGGCTCACCAGGTCGGTGTTGACCTGGAAGCCCGAGATGTACGTCTCTGTGCCCGCCAAGATAAGGGTCGAGAAATCGCCCCTGGTTGCGAGGGCGTCGCGTAGTCTGCTGTAGTCCTCGGCCTGCGGAGCCTCCGGAAGCATGGCGTCGGCAAGGAACAGGTAGAAACGCGACTGGGTGAGAATCCTATCGAGTTCGTCGTCCTCCTGGGCCGTTTTGGTGATGAAATACGCCGAGAGAGCAAGGGTGATCGCCGTACCGGCGACGGCGACGGCAAAGATGAGCGCGATCCTCCGGCCGAGCGAGCGCCGGGGCCGAAACACATCTCCTCCTAGGCTCATCGTCCGCTCATGGCCGGTCGGCGCGGTAACCTACACCGCGGACCGTTGCGATGACCGCGGGACGGGAGGGATCGTCCTCGATCTTCGCGCGCAGGCGTTGCACATGGACATCGACGAGTCGACTGTCTCCGAGAAATGAGTACCCCCAAACAAGCTCCAGAAGCTTATCCCTCGACAGTACTTGTCCGGGGTGGCGGGCGAGTTCGTAGAGCAGCCGAAACTCGGTCACCGTGAGAGGCACCTCGACGGATCCGCGATGCACAGTATGCGCGGCCCCGTCGATGGTGAGGTTCCCAAGGGTGAGAGGAGGCGCCGGAGGTAGAGTCTCCGGGTCATATGGTTCGACTTGCGGCTCTGATGCCCGGCCGGTCCCCTGTGGAGTAGCAGTGTGGTCGGCACCCGATGGGTCGATTGAGGGTGTCCTCACCGAGGCCCTTCTGAGAACGGTCCGCACGCGTGCGACCAGTTCAGGGAATTCGAACGGCTTCGTCACATAGTCATCAGCACCCGCTTCCAGTCCATTGACCACATCGGCGGTCGATGCGCGGGCTGTCAACATGATGATGGGCACGAGTGAGGTCTTCCTCAGTTCCCGGCACACGGCAAAGCCGTCGAGGACGGGAAGCATGATATCCAGAAGTACGAGGCCGGGATGGTGGGTAGCAAACGCGAGCAAAGCCGATGGGCCATCCTCGGCGGTAACCACCCTGAACCCCTCCCCTTGCAGTCCGAGCTGGACCACTTCGCGCAGAGAAGGGTCATCCTCCACGATGAGCAGCGTTTCGTCCACGAGGGGATTATCCCTTGTCCGGGTGCCGGGAGTCCAGCCCCGGCCCAGTACGCTTGTAGCGTCTGATAATTCCCGCAAAATCCGATATATTGATGCCTGCACTCCTCTAGACCCCAGATGTTGTGTAGATGTACGCTGTGAGGAGTATGCGCAGGCCAGAATCCCAGGGGGGTGAAGACCGGTGAATTGTCCTTATTGCGGTCTTCCGGATAGCAAGGTTGTCGATTCTCGGGACACCGAAAGCAAGGAAGCCATACGCCGTCGCCGGGTATGCTCCGCGTGCAACCGTCGGTTCACCACGTACGAGAAAGTCGAGGAGATCCCGATCGTGGTGCTCAAACGGAGCGGATTGTCGGAACTCTATCATCCCGAGAAACTGCTGCGCGGACTCATGAGGGCGTGCGCCAAGCGGAACGTCCCCGCCGAAGTGCTTAAAGAGATAGTAGCTGATATTGAGCGGCAACTGAGGGAGGAGTCGGCCTTCGTGGTTCCATCCGAACGCATTGGGAAGATGGCGCTCGAACGCCTGCAGGAGGTCGACCTCGTTGCGTACGTGCGGTTCGCCTCGGTGTACCGGCAGTTTGGAAACGTTGAGGAATTCAAAGAGGAGCTGGAACAGCTCGCGAAAGAGGGGATCAGATGACCGTCGCCGAGCTAAGCGAGTTGTCGGCCGAGCTGGAAAGACGGCTGTCGCCCAACGCCAAACGAGTTCTCGAGAAGCGCTATTTGAAGCGCACTGAGGACGGTACTCCACTGGAAGGTCCGGCGGACATGTTCGCGCGTGTGGCCGAGAACATCGCCCAGGGAGATCTTCAATACCATCCCGATGCTCCTCTCGCCCCCGTTATCGAGGAGTTCTTCGGGGTGATGGCGCGCCTCGAGTTCCTTCCCAACACTCCGACTCTGATGAATGCCGGGCGAGAGCTCCAGCAGCTCTCCGCGTGCTTCGTCTTGCCCGTGGAAGACAGCATGGAATCGATCTTTGGGGCCATTCGCGACGCTGCCCTTGTACATCAATCGGGTGGTGGCACCGGATTCAGTTTCAGTCGGCTGAGGCCCAAGAACGATCTGGTGCGTTCCACGATGGGTGTTGCCAGTGGGCCGGTCTCGTTCATGCGCGTGTTCGACATGGCTACCGAGACCATCAAACAGGGTGGAACGCGCCGCGGTGCGAACATGGGCATCCTACGGGTGGATCATCCTGACATCGTGGAGTTCATCCGGGCCAAAGAAGACGAACACATCCTCAACAATTTCAACATTTCGGTGGGGGTAACCGAGGAGTTCATGGGTGCGGTCCTCGCGGGCCAGGATTATGCCCTTCGCAATCCGCGCGATCATACCGAGGTGGGTCGTATGGACGCGCGGGAGATCTTCGATCTCATCGTCGATCTGGCCTGGAAGAATGGCGAGCCCGGCATCGTGTTCCTCGACCGGCTCAATAGAGACAACCCCACGCCCAGTCTAGGGGCGATCGAATCGACCAATCCATGTGGCGAGCAACCCCTTCTGCCGTACGAGAGCTGCAATCTCGGGTCGATCAACCTGGCCCTCATGGTCAAGGATGGGGGGGTCGACTGGGAACGCCTGGGCCGGGTGACCAAGACGGCGGTCCACTTCCTCGACAATGTCATCGACATGAACCGCTACCCGCTGGATGAAATCGCGGACATGACCAAGAGCAACCGCAAGATCGGCCTCGGTGTCATGGGGTGGTCGGACATGCTGGTCGAGATGGGGATTGGCTACGATTCGGATGAGGCTATCGGACTAGCCCACCGGATCATGGGCTTTGTCCACGAGGAGGCGATAAGAGCATCGGAGGAATTGGCGCTTGACCGAGGTGTCTTCCCCAATTGGGAAGAAAGCACCTGGCACGCAAAAGCACGTCGGGTGCGCAACGCCACCCTCACCACCATTGCGCCAACTGGAACGATCTCCATCATTTCCGGCTGCTCAAGCGGCGTCGAGCCAATTTTCGCTCTGGTCTACATCCGTAACGTCATGGACAACACCGAGCTGCCGGAAGCCCACCCGGCCTTCGAAGAGACGCTGAAGGCGCGGGGTCTCTACTCCCCCGACCTCATGAAAAGCGTGGCGGCGGTGGGCGGTCTTCATGAGCTTGAGGTCCCCGATGACCTGAAACGCGTCTACGTAACGGCCCACGACGTCAGCCCCGAATGGCACATCCGCATGCAGGCGGCGTTTCAAGAGCATGTTGACAATGCCGTATCCAAGACGGTCAACTTCCCCAATCAGGCCAAGCCCGAGGACGTGGAGCACGTCTACCTTCTTGCCTACGAGCTAGGTGTGAAGGGCGTGACCATCTACCGTGACGGATCGCGGCAAGAACAGGTGCTCAATATCGGGGAGGTCAAACGTAAGGAGCCGAGACTCGGCGAGGCCGCACAGATGGAGTTGGGACCCCAGGGAGCTCCTCTGATGCCGGTGAGGGCGAGCCGCTCGCCGGTCCTCCGCGGCGAGACGCGCGAGAAGGTAACCGGCTGCGGCAGTCTCTATGTCACTCTCAACGAGGATGATTTCGGGCCGCGTGAACTGTTCGCCAACATGGGCAAAGCGGGCGGTTGCGCCTCGGCGTCCACTGAGGCAATCGGCCGCCTGATCTCGTTGGCCTTCAGATACGGTGTGCCCCCGGACAAGGTGGTGAAGCAGCTCAAAGGCATCCGCTGCCATGTGCCTCTGGGGTTTGGGCCAAATCAGATTCTCTCGTGCCCGGATGCCATCGGCAAGGCCCTCGCCGACAAGTATCATCTCGCGGCGGCCGATGCGGCCAAGGTTGTCGGACAACTGGAGATACCCATAGCCTTCGCGCAGGGCGCTTGCCCTGAGTGCGGGGGGGCCATCGAACACGAGGGCGGGTGCATGGTCTGCCGTTCCTGCGGTTATTCCAAGTGCTCATAGACGTTGAGCTCGTCTCGATCCTTGAGGCCGATGCGCGGGACTCGGAAGCAGCGTGCGCTGGGCAGGCGGGCGGCTACAGTGTAGCCTTCGATGCCATCTACCCCGGTGAGACATGGTGTCGCTCGGTGGTTGAGGTGGATCCCGGACGGGTTGCGGAGCTCGACGCAGAGCCGGACTTGATTCTGCGCGCGGCACGGGATGCAC
>Ga0068713_1004654_pt1 | contig 10455 bp, 12 predicted proteins | sample MTBAKSrepl2MetaG_FD_62223 | JGI IMG/M metagenome (GOLD analysis project Ga0068713, IMG submission 62223) | Enrichment culture microbial communities om Arthur Kill intertidal strait, New Jersey, USA, that are MTBE-degrading - MTBE-AKS2 (Arthur... | ecosystem: Environmental > Aquatic > Marine >...
CACCCGTTTGAGTCGGGAAGCGGTGGCGGCTGTCCACGGGTTCTCCTTTGCACACATGGGAGTAAACCCTTCGGATCCGGAGGAAGCAAGCAACATAACCATGGCATTGGGTGTTTTCTTGCAGCCGGTGACCGAGGGTACCACCTCGTTCTTCGCCAGTGAACATATCGAGATCATGAAACATCCGTTTCTTGGAACCCATGGACATATCGGCATACGCACATGGGATATCGAGCGGGCTTTGGAATATTTGAGGAACTTCGGAGTTGAGGCCGATGAAGCCACAGGAAGAAGGGATGCGAAAGGCCGTCTCACCGTCATATACCTCAAGGATGAGGTAGGGGGCTTCGCCCTCCATTTGCTTCGGGCAACATGATCCGATGACGTTGCATGCATAAGGGCCACGGGGTATTTGTACTCCGTGGTTTTTTATATCCTTTTCATATATTTCGGGTTATATTGGTAATATATATATTTGAAGGAGTCGATTATGCCGGGAAAATTTATCATTTCCAAGACCCCGAAAGGGTTCTTCCGTTTCAATCTTCAGGCGGCCAACTATCAGACCGTCCTTACCAGCCAAAACTACGCAAGCCTTCGCAACTGCAAGGACGGGATCGAGGCGATCAAGAAGAACGCGACAGCCGCAGTCGAAGACCAGACCTTGCAAAAAGTCGAGAAGAAGAAATTTCCCAAATATGAAGTCTATCTGGACAATGCAAGCCAATTCCGCTATCGGTTGCTGGCATCGAATGGACAGAATATCGCTATGGCAGAAGAGGGATACGCCACCAAACAGGGATGCTTGAATGGCATCGACGCCATCAGCCGAGCAGCAGTGGATGCGGGGATAGACGAATCGGCGTTGGGAAAATAGCCTTATACCAATCGGCAATGGCCCTGCCCGACTTTATTCCTCATTGGATATCATGGTAATCTTTTATCGCAAGATAATTATGATATCATTGTTGCATGCAAATAGAACAAGCCTTACATCAATACTTGAAAGCAAACAACTACCCTATTGCACAATTCGCCCGTGATATCGGCATTGCCCGGTCCCATCTGTACAAGATACTGCATGGCACCCACAGCCCTACCCTGCATACGGTGGAACGGATGAGTGCGGCGCTTGACATGACTCTTGCCGAATTCATTGCCATGATAGAATCGACGGTTACTGTGGATTCGCAGTGAAGGGGATCCTTATCCCAAGGCAAGAGCCGGACCAGGGAGACTTGGCCTCCTTTCCTGCCCCAAGGGGAGAGCTATGGCTCCTTACGTTGCCTACACTCGCTCGGAAAATGAAACGCAGGTGAGGCCTATCCGTTGCGTCTCTGAGCAAAGAACAACTCTTCGGTAGCCAGAGCCATTTTTGTCACCGAGAATTCGCTTCCATGCGGATAGATGTAGTAGGTGTCCTCCAAGGTCGACAGATCGATACAATCGCCCCGACCGAAATAGTCATACTCAATATGGCAGGAATACATGGATGCGACCGTTTTTTCCAATCGGAACGGCTGGCCGTCGAACACTCCATCCAATACGAAGCCATCCATCGAATGCGAAAGCATGGCGGTCCCGAGCCTTATGTATCGTTTTGCATTGGGAAGCGCGTCCACAGTGGCTTCAACTTGAAGCCGGTAGGTCCCGCTCTCCACTTCGGCACGAACATTGCCGCGCTCGAACTCGTACCAATCGGGAATATGGGTGAATTCCGTATGCAACGACTGTTCGTCATCCGCTTTGTGGACTGCGCGCAATTCACCGAGCTCCGTCATTTCCCAACTCTTGTTGCACGCAGTGCATGAGATTCGGGCACCATCGCTGGTCATGCGGTATTCGGAGAGGCAGTGGGGACACTGGTACAGGACCTTGTGCAGCCCCTCGGCCCGTTTCGGATAGTCTATGACGATCCCCTGGTCCTTCTGCCATGCATATTCATCGTAGGAGAACGCTTCTCCAATCCGTTGATTGATTTGTGCAACCGTGCTGTCCTTCAATTCCTCGACGCTCAGTATTTGCGTCAGATCGGCAGCCAGCCTGTTTCCACGCTCGGTAAGATTCCAACATGGACTGTTCAGGTAGTTGCCATGCATGTTCAGCATCACCACCGGAACACCCAACAACTTGACCATCTTCCCCAACGAATCGGGAAGCACCGCATTGGTACCGATCAAGGAGTAGCGGGCTTCGGGATACAAGGCCAGGATATCACCCTGTTTCACTATCACATGCCTGATCTGTCGGATAAGTTGGATATCGTTGGTGAATTTCCGCTTGCAAATACCGCCGGCTTGTCGCAATAGCCATTCGCGTCCGATAAAACCATCGATGGCGACCACATAGTTGGCGCGATGGGGGAAGATTGCAGCGGTGGTGACCTTGAAATCCATGAATGCATGATGGGTACACAACAGCAGATAGGGAGGTTTCAGACCTTCCATGTCCCTCTTTGTTATTACCAACCGATGTTTCCAAACTGAAGGATAACTGAGTATCCAAGTCAAAGGACGCAGATACCCACGTTGCCTGACAGGCTTGCGCACCATATCGAATCGGACTGCTGCCCGCAATTTCTCTATTCCAGTCACGTCCGAATCCCCCCGCACCCAAGGCTTTGGGTATGTGTGACAGTACCACTACGATTTGCCATTTGCAACATTTTCCGCATACCTATTGACCAATGTTTGGAAAATCTATATATTAAGGCAAGAACAGTGGCAAGGTCTGGTGACTATACAAGGGTTCGATTCCCATGCTGGCTTGAACCGGTACGATAATCTTTATGGTTTTCGTGGTAAAAAGGTGCTGATTCGGATTGTGGATACTAGGTGATTGCAAGTTTATTCCAGTGATTTTGTCCCATACTGGAAACTGCAAGTTGAACCGAAAACGCAATACCGAACGCACCTTTTTCGTTTTTATTGACAGTTCCCCTACACAGCTGTACGCTGACTGTCATGCATACAAGAACAATCGGCGCTTCCCAAGTACTGCTTGCGGGCGTCTTCTGGGGAACATACGGAACCTTCGCGTCGTTTCTCCCCTATTCCATCTCCCCACTTGCCGTCGGAGCTATCAAACTCGCAATCGGAGCTATCGGGCTCGCGGTAATCCTCATGGTATCCCATGGGGGCAAAATCTTCTCAAAAGGGACACGATTCCCAATTCCAACGCTTCTTTCCTGCGCGGTGGCCCTGGCAATAGCACAAACTTCGATTTACATGGGAATACGCAACGCGGGAGTTACGATCGCCACCATGATATTCATCGGCACCCCTCCACTATTCAGCGGTTTGTTCGCACAATTCGTACGAAAGGAACGCCAAAGCCTCTCCTGGCTCGTCTCTTCGATCATTATCGCCTCGGGGTGTTTCTTCATGGCAATTTCCGGCGATACCACAGCAGAAGGAAACCGCTTGCTGCTTGGTAGTCTTTTCGCGGCGACCGCAGGAGCCACCTGGACCTTTGTCGGCACCAATCTACGTTCCATGCAAAAGAATGCCACACCGTTGGAGTCCTCGTTTGTCGTTATGGGCGCCGCCTCTCTGGTACTCATGCCGATTGTTGCATTCCAAGGTATCGCATGGATCGCAGAACCTGGTGTGTTCTCCCTTGCCCTAGCCCTGGGATTCGTCTCGACGGCAATCCCCTATTGGCTGTTCACCACCGGAGCCCGACGTATACCGGCATCCCATGCCTTTCTTTATGGACTGACCGAACCGATAACCGCATCCTTTCTCGGACTGGTGGTATTGGGCGAACGACTCGCCTATATCGGAGCCGTCGGGTATATCCTTGTCGTCATCGGATTGGTTTTGTTTTCCGTATGGGAGTTCAGGACTGCCCGGTTATTGGAAAGGAGCCTGCGGGGACCGTTGGCATAACCGTCCGTGTACCAGCAGCTATTCCTTGGCGGCCAGCTCTTCCCACCTCAGCAGATTCTTCTCAAGCAGCGCTTGTTTCTCCGCATAGGCTTGGGTCCGTTTGGCCAATGTGGCGGGATCCACATCACGGGAAGCGAAGCCCGCCTCAAGTGCGGCGATTTCTCCCTCGACCACATCTATCCGAGCCATCAGAAGTTCCAGCTCCTTGCGTTCCTTGAACGTCAAGCCAGCCTTCTTCTCCCGTTGGGAAGGACGGCTCTTCTTCTCCTCCACTTCCCGAACAACCGTCTTTTCCTCCTCGACCAGAGCTTGCTGGTAATCGCTGAAGGAACCGGCGAACTCCACGATACATCCGTCTTGGCTGAAAACGAACAACGTGTCGGCTATGCGGTCGAGAAAAGCCCGGTCGTGCGAGACCACCAGTGCACAACCGGTGAAATCGAGGAGATACTCTTCGAGGCGACGTATGGTATCGATATCCAGATCATTCGTCGGTTCGTCGAGTAAAAGGAAGTTGGGAGCTTGCATGAGCACCCCGACAAGATGCAACCGCCGGCGTTCGCCACCGCTGAGCAATCCGATCGAGATCCTATGGAACGAAACGGGAAACCCGAACAATTCCAAAAAGCGGGCGGCACTCAAGGTCTGCCCCGGTGCGACGGTCACCTCCTCGGCAATTTCCGAGATGTGTTCGAGTACCGTCATACCGAGGTCCATCGGTGTATCGAGTTGGTCGTAGTACCCGAAGGCCGTATTCAAGCCGACATCGACAACTCCTTGGTCGGGCTCGATCCTGCCTGCGATCATTTCCAACAGGGTGGTCTTGCCCGAACCGTTGGGACCGATCAATCCGATACGCTCACCCTTGGAAAAACTATGGGTGAAGGGAAGCACAACCGGTGTATCCCCATAGGTCTTGCCGATATGCTCCAACTCGAGGATCTTCTTTCCCATGCGGCGGTGCATCGATGTGAATGCCGCCATATGTGGTTGGTCGGTGGTCAACGACTCCTGCATGATACCGATACGGTTCTTCCGTCCGGAATCCTTTCCGGTCCTGGCCTTGGGGCCACGCGACAACCATTCCAATTCCCTGCGCAAGACTGTCTTGAGCCGATCCTGCTCCGCCTGCAGACTCGACAGACGTTCTTCACGGCGCTGCAGGAACTGGGTATAGGCACCGGGATGTTGGTAGACATACCCCCGGTCGAATTCCATGATCCCCGTACACACATGGTCCAAAAGGTACCGGTCATGGGTGACCAGGACGACGGAAATGGCAGGTGATGCCAAATAGCGTTCCAGCCATTCGATAGTGGGAATATCGAGATGGTTCGTGGGTTCATCCAACAGCAACAGGTCGGCATCCACTGCGAGCACCCTGGCTATGGCTACCTTCTTGAGCATCCCACCGGACAACACCTCCATGGGAGTATCGAGAGAGGGACCCTGCAATTCTCCCAGAAACGAGGCGAAACGGGTTTGCACATCCCATGCATGGGTATGCTCGATCTGCTCCATAACCTGGTGCAACCGGTTCCCGCTCGCTCTGGTATGCGCCTTGCCTTCGTCCACGAGGGCGTGGTAGGTACGCAACAGGTGTATGGACGGATGGTCGCCATCGAGCAGGAAATCCTCCACCTTTTGCCCGCTTTGGAAGCGGGGTTGTTGTTCCAGCACAGAAATAGACAATTCGCGGGCTTTGGCGACGGTGCCGGAGTCGGTGGACATGGTACCCTCGAGCACTCGAAGGAACGTGCTCTTGCCACACCCGTTCGGGCCTACCAGCCCGATCTTCTCGCCACGTTGCATTCCAAACGTGACATCCTGGAACAAAGGCTCGTCCTTAACTGTTTTTGAGATATTTTCTACCGAGAGAATGACCATGGCCCAACAGTAGCCTGATTCAGTCGTCTATGGCAAGCTGTCACAGACCACTAGTCGGTATTGGGAAACCGGTCCTCACGATCTTCCAGCACTTCCTCTTCTGGAGCCTGTACCGGTTGCCGATTCGTCCGATTCGTATGTTTCTTGTGACCCGCAAGCACTTCCCCGAGATCCCAATCGGGATCACGTTCATAATCGGGTCTTCTGATCGTGTCTCGAATTCCTCGCTTCATTACCCACTCCTTCGCGCCTCCCGCGGCACTGCATAAAGTCGATAGCGGCTTATCGAACCGTCTCGTACGGCCAATCTACGATTCCTCCGAAGTCATATACATTCACATACCCCAACGACGCAAGCTTGCGTGCTGCCTGTGCGCTCCTATTGCCACTTCGACAATAGACGAGGATCACATCGTCCAATTCGGGCAACTGCCCGGGTTTTTGGGTCGTACTTATGGTCTCATTCGGAATCAGGATTGCCCCGGGAATGTGTCCCTGGGCATATTCGGCATCGGTTCGCACATCCACTATGACAAGCGGATCACCCGAATCCATCATCTCCTTCGCCAGTTGGGGAGAAATCTTCCTGTATTGTGCTGTAATGGCAGTTGCCACATCAACTCCTTCCTGTCTCGATGCGGACGTAGAGTTGCCTTTACAGGAAATGGCTCCCAACACCAGAACCAGTACCAGAACCATTGTCGCTATGTTTACAAAACGCATCCGTATCTCCTCGTATGCACAATATGCAAAAAGGATTGCCCGACGTCAAGCTCAAGCAGCCGCCGACCGCCACGATTCATACGAAAACCACCTGAACGTCCACCAAGAAAAAAAAACAACCGGCCTATTGACAATTGTACTAATACACTAGTACAATCCACTCGGAAGGGTTGTTATGACAAAGGATGCTGACCAGACACCAATCACGTTTACTCTCGATCCCAAGAGCGGAATCCCCTACTACAAGCAAATCATCCTGCAAGTGGAAATGGCAATCGCCGACGGGCGCCTTTCCAAAGGTGCTCGGCTACCGACTGTGCGCAGCCTTGCCGTCGACCTCAGCATCAACCCGAACACCGTTGCCCGCGCCTACAATGAAATGGAAATCAGGGACATCGTGGTGACACAACAGGGTTCGGGAACATTCATAAGCGAGAAACAGATCACCATCGATGCAATTGAACGTGAGCGGATCCTCACCGAGATCACCCGCTCATTTATCACGAAAGCGGCTTCCTACGGCTTCACACTCGAAGAACTGTTGGACCACATCCAAGACCTGGGAAGCGATATCGTACCAAAGGGAGACCTATCATGAATCTATTCACCCGAAAATTCGAACGCATCAAGAACTTGCAGCAGTTCACGTTGAAACGCGACTTCGCTTTTGGCGCCGTATCGTTCTTTATCCTCGCGCTCTTCATCGGCTGCGGCATATGGATCCAGATGACCCTGTTCCCCTGGATCCCCTTCGATCCAGTGATCACCTTGGCGGTGATCATCCTGGCGGCAGGGCTGCTGGTATCCCTTTTACCCATGTGGGCAACCATCATCCAGTTCTGCGTAATCATCTGGCTGATCATCCTGGGACATTTGGGCAATGCCCTCTACCCGTTGGGTTTGGCAGGTACCGCCGGCCTGCTTGTCGCCTCGTCGGTCCAATTGATCCTGCACTGGGACAAGGTGGTGGTATTGCGCATGGGACGATTCAGGAAAGTGCATGGTCCGGGCTTGCTGTTCCTCATACCCTTGGTGGACCGGATCGCGGAATTCGTGGATACCCGTATACGCGCAACGGATTTCAGCGCGGAGAAGACGTTGACCCGCGATACCGTTCCCGTGCATGTCGATGCGCTCGCCTTCTGGATGATCTGGGATGCGAAGCATGCGATCCTTGAAGTGGAGAACTATATCGAAGCGGTCATCCTTTCGGCCCAGACTGCACTTCGCGATGCGATCGGCAAACACGACCTTTCCTCGCTCCTATCCGAACGTGAGGAGCTGGGCAAGGAAATCCAACTTGCCCTCGATGCCAAGACAAATCCGTGGGGGGTCACCATCCTCTCGATCGAGATCACCGACATCATCATTCCGAAGGAATTGGAGGATGCCTTGAGCAAGCAGGCGCAGGCCCAGCGGGAAAAGCAGTCCCGGGTAATCCTGGCGACCGCGGAGGTCGAGATTGCCAAGCAGTTCGAGGAAGCTGCCGTCATGTACGCGGAGAACCCCACAGCCTTGCAACTGCGGGCAATGAACATGGTGTACGAGGGAATCCGGCAGAACAACTCCATGATGCTCATGCCGGCATCGATACTGGACAACATGAACCTGGGTACGGTGCTCGGAAGTGCAGCCCTGCAGAAATCGCAGACACCCGCACCTGCCAAGCCGGTCGACACCGAAGAGCCGGAAACCGGGCGGAGGTAGAAGATGCGGTCGATGTTCCTCGTTGTACTGGCAGGCAAGAATCTCACACGTTACAAACGAAGGACAATAATCACTGCGGTTACCATAGCGATCGGCCTGATGCTGTTCATCCTCATCGATTCGATCCTCATAGGTGTCGACAGGGAATCGGTGCGCAATTTGTTGTGGTACGAGACCTCCTCGGTGCGGATCATGGCCACCGGCTATTGGGAAGACCGCTTGATGCTGCCGTTGGATGTATCGATCGACGACCCCTATGCGAAGGTACGGTTGTTGCAGGCGCAGGGCTACGATGCCACGCCGCGGATCATGTTCGCCGCCGACCTTATCCTCTCCAGCGAGGACTTTGGGGAAGAGGGGAATCTACCTGTCCAGGTAACAGCGGTGGATACCACCTTGGACCATACCGTATTCCGGTTTGAAGACACCTTGTTGGAGGGACGCTTCGCCGAAAGCGGCAAGAACGAGCTGGTGATCGGGTCGTGGATGGCCGAAGACCTGCAGGCAAAGGTCGGGTATTGGGTGACGTTGGTCACCCGTGGCAATGGAGGATTCTTCGAGGCCATGGACATGCGGATCGTGGGAATTGTCAATTGTCCGAATCCGAATGTGAACCGCTCGCTGCTCATGGTACCCATCGATACGGTCGCCGATTACCTTGCCATGGAGAATCTGGCCACCGAGATAGACATCGCCTTGCCCGAAACGGCCGATGTCGATATCGAGGCCCAAGCGATAGCGCACCTCATGGGTGCATCCGACAACTCTGCGACGGTCATGACCTGGAGGGATTTGGCTGGAGACTACCTTGCCATGATTCACGCCGAACGCGGCGGGTCGTCGACCATGTTGTTCCTGGTATTCCTGATTGCCGCAGTGGGTATTTCAAACACCATGCTCATGGTGATCAACGAACGGACCCGCGAATTGGGAATGATGCGGGCGTTGGGAATGGATGACGGAAGCATCCACTGGCTGTTCATGCTGGAAGCAGGAGGAATCGGTCTGCTGGGCTCGTCGATCGGTGTGGCCCTCGGCATGCTGGCGAACATATATATCGTGCAGGAGGGGTTGGATTTCGGCTTCTTCATGCGGGAAATGGACATGGCCTATCGGGTGCAGGGCATTTTTCGCGGTGCATGGAGTTTGAAAAGTATTTTGACAACGTTCATTTCGGGAATTTTCCTTTCCATGCTGGTTGCGTGGATTCCGACCCGACGGGCCATCAAAATGGATATTCCATCTTGTCTGAGACACCAATAGGAGGAGACAACATGATTCAGGTGCAAAACGTTATCCGCAACTACAAGGCGGGAGAAACAGTAGTCAAGGCGCTCAAGGGAGTATCCCTGGACATCGGCGATGGGGAATTCCTCTCCATCGCAGGACCTTCCGGCTCCGGAAAGACGACCTTGCTGAACCTCATAGGGTGTATCGACGCTCTCGACGGGGGAGAGATCACTATCGGGGGACAGCCGGTCTCCACCATGGACAAGAAGGCCAAGACCGAGTTCCGTCGCAACAACCTGGGATTCATTTTCCAGACCTACAATCTTATACCGGTCCTGAGCGCCTACGAGAATGTATCGTTCGTGTTGTCTATCCTCAACATCCCGGAAAAGGAGATCGAGGAACGGACCATGCGCATACTCAAGGAAGTAGGACTAGAGGGAATGGAGCACCGCCGGCCCGATCGGCTCTCCGGTGGCCAGCAGCAACGCATCGCCATTGCCAGGGCTCTGGTGAAGAACCCCAAGATCGTCCTGGCCGATGAACCGACCGCCAACCTCGATTCCAAGACAGGCGAGGAGATCCTCAAGCTCATGCAGGAGATGAACCGGAAGTACCATACCACCTTCATCTTCTCCACCCACGACAGCATGGTCATGGAATATGCGAAACGCCTGGTATTGTTGCACGACGGGCAGATCGTCAGCGACGAAAGGAGGTAACCGTGAGATTCATCATCTCATTGGCCTTGAAGAACCTTACCCGGTACAAAAGGCGGACAATCATCACCGCGGTGGCGATAGCTGTCGGGTTGATGATGTATATCGTGGTCGATTCGATTTTGTTGGGAGCCGAATTCGAATCGATGCGCAACCTGCGCTGGTATGAGACCGCATCGGCCCGTATCATGCATCCCGACTATTGGGAAGAACGGTTGATGCGTCCCTTGGACATATCGATCGAGGAACCGTATGGCATAGTCGAGACCTTGCGGAAGAAAGGTATCGCAGCGGCACCA
>Ga0068713_1004657_pt1 | contig 10449 bp, 9 predicted proteins | sample MTBAKSrepl2MetaG_FD_62223 | JGI IMG/M metagenome (GOLD analysis project Ga0068713, IMG submission 62223) | Enrichment culture microbial communities om Arthur Kill intertidal strait, New Jersey, USA, that are MTBE-degrading - MTBE-AKS2 (Arthur... | ecosystem: Environmental > Aquatic > Marine >...
CTGGCTGTCGGCGTTACCGGCCTGCAGCTTTTGGGGGCCGCGTTCTGGATCGAGGGCTTGTTCAACGGAGTTGCCCTTATTCTTGCCGTGGGGCTGACTCGCTACCTACAGCGCGAGGAGCTGTAGGGGCGCCGCGGACGGGGGAGTCAAAACTCGTTGATCCCGTGCGCGGGGATCAAGTGGTCTTCCGGGAAGAAACCTCCTGCGCGTGTCGCCGGCGCTCACAAATGGGCGCCGGCGGGAAACCGCTGGCCATCAAGAGCCGCTTGGGCTGGGAAGGACGACTATGTTGGACATGAAGGGCAAAGCCGCCATCGCCGGCCTCGGTCTCACCGAGATGGGCAAGGTCTACGGTCGTACGTCGACCGATTTCGCCACCGAGGCGATAGCACTGGCCCTAGAAGACGCCGGGCTTGCCAAAGACGATCTTGACGGGCTGCTCATCAGTCGTGGACTGATGCCGCTGCTATCAGGGGTTCCGGGCGAGCTCGGGCCTGAGCTCGCGAGCGTGCTGGGCCTGCCCGATCTGGCCCTGCTAAGCGTGATGAACTCCTATGGGGCGACAACCGGAGCAATGGTTCAGTTGGCTGCCATGGCCTGTGCCACGGGAATGGCCAAGGCTGTTGCCTGTGTTCACGCCGACAACCCGCTGGTGGCCGACAAGTCCAGCGGAGCTGCCTACTCGATCCTGCCGCCCTCGGGTCTAGCCAGCATCTACCCCGCCGTCGGTCTCATGGGCTCCAACGTCCACTACGCCGCGGCCGCCCGCCGGCACATGGAGCTCTACGGCACCACCAGCGAGCAACTTGGCGCCATCGCCGTGGCCCAGCGCAAGTGGGCTCTCATGAACCCCCGCGCGCAGATGAAGAAGCCCATGCGGTTGGCCGATCATCAGGCCTCGCGCATGATCTGCGATCCCCTCCGTCTCCTGGACTGTTGTCTCGTTTCTAACGGGGGCGTAGCGGTGATCGTGACCAGCGCCGAGCGGGCCCGTAGCCTACGTCAGCCCCCCGTCTACATCTGGGGCTGGGGTCAAGGTCATCCAGGACCCCGGCCGGACAAGATGACTCATACCGGCGCCATTGCCTCCGGCCAAGCTGCCTACCAGATGGCCGGTATCAACCCTGCCGATGTGGACATCTGCGAGTTCTACGACTGCTACACCTATACCGTCCTCGTCACCCTCGAGGACTACGGATTCTGCGAAAAGGGTGAGGGTGGGCCGTTTGTCGAGGACGGCAAGACCGGACCTGGCGGCAGCCTGCCGGTGAACACCGGGGGCGGCCAGCTCTCGAGCTACTACATGTGGGGTATGACCCCCCTCTCCGAAGCGGTGATCCAGGCGCGGGGCCAGGCAGGTGAGCGCCAGGTGCCCAAGCGCGACGTCGTGCTGGTGAGCGGCAACGGGGGCAACGCCCTGGTGCATCACTCGACGCTCGTACTGAGCCCGCTGCCGGCCTAGGGGCTGGGGAAGGAGTGATCCACTGATGAGCGAGACACGGCAGGAACCAGCCTCCCCCAAGCCGGTCGCCGTTCGCGACGAAGACAGCGCCGGCTTCTTCGATGGCGCCGGCCAAGGAATCCTCATGCTGCAGCACTGCAGCCGCTGCGGCGCCTACAGCTTCACCGAAGGCCACCACTGTCCGCAATGCTTGACCCCGGTGGAATGGGTGAAGGCCAGCGGCCGGGGAAGGATCTATAGCTGGACGCTGAACTACCAGCGACTGCACCCGGCTTACGACGCGGACCTGCCCAACCTCTTCGGCTGGGTGGAGCTAGAGGAGGGCCCCATGATCATCACCAAGCTGGTGGACCTAGAACAGGACGACCTGCGCCCGGGCATGCCCGTGAGCGTTTGCTTCATGGCTGACCCGGGCGGGGAATCGGTGCCGGTGTTTGGGCCGGTACTGGCTGGGGGTGGCGAGTGAGGGGTCGGAAATCGGCGATGGGGTTGATGCAAGAGCAGGCTCCTGGTTGTCGGTCAATCAGTCAAAGGAATGAATAATGACTACCAGTGATTTGAAGCAGTTTCTTCGTCCCAAGTCAGTGGCAATCGTTGGAGCATCGAAGACTAAACTGGCTCTTGGTAATGAAGCTATAAGAACCTTCCGCGAGTTGAATTTCAAAGGCAAGGTCTTTGCAGTCAACCCGAGATACGAAGAGATCGAGAGTTTCCCATGTTATCCCTCTATCTCGGCAATTCCAGATCCGATTGATGTTGTTATCTTCCTTGTTTCGAGCGGCGCAGTTGAAGTCGCAATCCACGAGTGTGTAGAAAAGACCGTCAAGTTTGTGGCTATGTTCACCTCTGGGTTTGCAGAGAAGGGTGATGAAGGCAAAGCGGTGCAGGACAGGATAGTGTCGCTCTGTAGGGCGAACGGTATCAGGCTGTTGGGCCCCAACACCATGGGTTGTTACAACTTTGTGGATCAGATCATGCTCACGATGTCGCCTCCCGTGAGGTATCTAGCGGGGGATGTGGGCATAGTGAGCCAGAGCGGGGCTACGGGTCACTACATGGTCGGCCTGGCTCATGAAGAGGAAGTGGGCCTCTCCTACATGTTGTCGACGGGTAACCAGCCGGACATCAACACGCTCGATTGGCTAGAGTTCCTGATCGATGATGTGGATACCAATGTCATCGGCTACTACTTCGAGGGAATGCCGGACGGTGCGAGATTCGAGTCACTTGCCGCGAAAGCCCTCAGCGTGCATAAGCCCATCATCGCCATAAGGCCGGGTGTTTCCGATGCCGGCAAGAGGGCGGCACTGTCGCACACGGCTTCGCTGACCGGATCCGGCAAGGTTCTGGAACTTGTGGCCGACCGGTATGGCATTACCTTGGTCAATGAGGTCGACGAACTGGTCAATGCCACTAAGGCGTTCCGAAGCGGGATGCGGCCGCAAGGCAACCGTGCGGCCGTCATCGTCATCTCAGGCGCGGCAGGGATCATGTTCGCTGACCGGCTCTCGGAATTCGGCTTCCAGATGCCCGCTCTGTCTGAGGAGACGCAGCGACGTCTCCTGGAGGTGGTTCCCGGCTACTGCTCGGTGCGCAATCCGGTCGATATCGGCGCCACCTTCATAGCCATCCCGGAGTTGTACAAGCACTGCCTGGAGACGCTGGTGACGTCCGGCGAGGTCGACGTCGTGATCGCTCACGTGACCACCGGCGAGGATATGGCCGGAATGAGGACCGCGCAGGATATCGTGGATGTAGCCGGCCGGACGGACAAGCCGATCCTGTACTTCGGAGGGGGTCCGGAATACTGGGTGGCGGAGGTTCGGCACTTCTTGACGAAGAACCGTATCCCCGCCTTCAGCACGCTGAAAAGCACGGTGCAGTCGGCCTCCTACCTTCTGAAATACGAACGGCGGTACACGGCTTCTCTGGAGTCCGTAAGCGGTGTAGACCAGGGTCGGATAGGGATGGGCGAGGTGCATCTGCCGGAGGCGGCGGTGGTGACCGAGCCCGAAGTCAAGCAGCTCCTCGACCGCTTCGGAATCCCGGTACCACGGGGGGGGGTCGCAAAGAGCGTCGATGATTGTCGCACTTTGGCAAAGGGTCTCACTTATCCCCTGGTCGCGAAGGTGGTGTCTCGGCAGATAACCCACAAAAGCGATGTTGGAGGCGTGGTGTTCCCGATCGCGGACGAGCCCGCCCTTCTACGGGCATTTGAGTCGATCATGGCGAGCGCTGCCGAGCATGCCCCGACGGCGGTCATCGACGGGGCGCTGATAGAAGAACTCACGCCTGGGCCGTTCCTCGAGGCGATCGTGGGGGTCACCAAGGATCCGACCTTCGGGCCTGTTGTGATGTGCGGGCTGGGCGGAATCTACGTCGAGGTCATGAAGGACGTCTCACAAAGATTGGCTCCGGTCTCTGACGCCGAAGCCCTGGAGATGATCCAGGAGTTGAAGAGCTACCCTCTGCTCGTGGGTGTGCGGACCGGCGCGAAATACGACGTCGGCGCGCTTGCCAAAGTGCTGGCCCAGGTCTCACAAATGGCCCTGGTGCTGGGGGATAGGTGGAGCGACTTCGAAACAAATCCACTGGCAGTGCGCCCCGAGGGCCAGGGAGTGGTTGCATTGGATGGACTGATCACGCTGGATAGGAGGTAGGGCATGGACGTTCTTGCCGCTGTTGTGAAAGAGCAGGGCGCTTTCGTAATTGAGAACGTCGAGCTGAACGGACCCCGGCCCGATGAAGTCCTTGTGAAGATCGTCGGCGCTGGTATGTGCCACACGGACCTAGTCGTGGTCAACCAGAACGTGCCGCTTCCCCTGCCCATGATTCTCGGTCACGAGGGCTCGGGTATCGTGGAAGAGGTGGGAAAGGACGTCGACACCGTTCGGCCCGGCGACCACGTGGTCTTGAGTTTTGCCTATTGCGGTCGCTGCGACAACTGCCTAGCCGGCAAGCCGGGCTACTGCCGCAATTGGCTCGCGTACAACTTCAGCCGCGCGCGCCCGGACGGCTCTTTCGTTCACCATCAGGGCGGCGAGCCCATCGGCGGGTCATTCTTCTGCCAGTCGTCTTTTGCCGGCCACGCTATTGCGCACAAGAGCAATGTCGTTAAGATACCAGCCGATCTGCCGCTGGAGATTATGGGTCCGCTGGGATGTGGGATCCAGACTGGAGTCGGCGCCGTGCTGAATCGCCTCAAACCGTCACCGGGCGATAGCTTTGCAGTATTTGGAGTCGGCGCGGTGGGCCTGTCTGCGCTGATGGCGGCCAAGGTTGCGGGCTGCGCGCCGATCATCGCGATTGACATCCACGACAGTCGTCTCGAGATCGCCAAGGCCGTGGGGGCCACTAATACCATCAACGGCACCGAGGGCAATGTCGTCGACAGGATCCATGAGATCAGTGCTACGGGTGTTGACTTCGCCGTTGAAACCGCTGGCCGTCAGCAAGTCATCCAGAACATGATCGACTCGCTTGAGCCGGACGGCTCTTGTGTCCTCTTGGGGCTGCCGCCGAGCGGTTCGGTCGTCACTTTGGATCACTCCTCCCTCACCAATGGGCGGACGATCATGTCGACCATTGAAGGGAACGCGGATCCGCAGACGTTCGTTCCTTACCTGGTGAGCCTGTATCAACAGGGTCAGCTTCCTATCGACAAGATTATGAAGGTCTATGATTTTAGAGATATCAATAAAGCTGCTCACGATTCAGAGAGCGGAGCAACTATAAAACCAATCCTGAGAATGTAGAAGGAGGTTATTATATATGTGCAGATACTGTGTAGAATTCGGCAATGGTACTAAGTGGTACCTAAACCCTGAGAATTATCGCAAGGAGTTGTTCAGCAGGCCCGGCCACGACAACGGTTTCACCATGCTCACCGGGCCTGGCAAGAATACCTTCGAGATTGCCGGACTCGCGGACGTCGAGGACGCCATCGACGACTACAGCTTCGGCGGACCTCCCATCGGTGTTGCCCAGCAAAAAGTGAAGCAACACACGGGACAGATCGTGCCTCTGGAAGACGCACTGCGCATTATCGACTTGTCCGGTGACAAGTTCTTGCTCATGCATTGCGCCTGCCGCCGGTACTTCGGGCGCGGAGACGTGTACTCATGCCTGTTCTTTGAACCGTGCATCGAGAACGCATTGGAGAAGAGACCATGGGAGACCGACAGCAAAGTAATTGACAAAGCAGAAGCGAAGCGGCTGGAGATCGAGTTCGACAAGAAGGGCTTGTTTCATCTGGTCATGGATTCCGGGGTGGAGCGGGATGGCCGACCGCCGATCGTATTGTGTCACTGCCACACGACGGATTGCACGGCTATCGAGTTCAACACGCAGTTTACGGAGCAGGGAAACCCCGGCATTGTTTCAAAGGGCGAGTATGTAGCAAAGATCAACAGGGAGAAGTGCGCCGAAGGGTGTGCCGAATACCCGCTCTGCGCCGGGATATGTCCTTTCGGCGCGATGAGGTACAACCCATTTGATCAAATCGCCTCCGTGGCCATCGAGAAGTGCTACGGCTGTGGAGTGTGTAGGCGGGTGTGCCCTACCAAGGCAATCAGACTCGTCGATAGAGAAGAGTACCCTGCCCTGGTCGATGTCTGGTGATATAGGGAGAAGTACATATGGGCGTTGGCATTGATCCCAAACTTACAGAAGTTCACAGCACCGGGCATGTAACTCCCCGGCATAGATTGATCATCGACCGCGAGCTTTGTGGTAACGCCGTTGTCTGTCTCAAGTGCGTGAAGGCATGCCGTGACTACGGCCCGAATTGCATCGGATACGTCAACAAAGTAATCCCGGAAGCCGGTGACCAGGCCCCGAAACGGCTGGAAGAGATCCAGCACTTCGTCTTCGATACGTTCATGTATAGGTGCGACGCGTGCGGAAGATGCGTCGAGGCCTGCCCCAAGGGAGCCATCACCCTGCGGCCTGCGACACGTGCGGTTCCGCGGGCCGTGGTCTATAGGGACGCTTACAGGATCATGTGCACGACCCTCAAGGACGGCACGGTACCGGAGGCGCAGAAGGTGCTGGATGACATTGCGGCTGCCGCCAAGAAGACCGCGGACTAGGAACGGGCTGCATGCCTAGGCGCGTGATGGGCGGAAGGCTGCTCATCGCGGCGGCCGCCGCCTATTTCGCGGGGCGTCGCTACTGCGTCTTCACGAACTACAACGTTCCGGGCACGGACAACACAGTCGTGGATGTGGCCGCGGTCCTGCCGCGGCTCAAGGAGTTGAAGTCTCGCCTGAAGCGGGGCTTTGCACCCACTGGGATACTGGCCCACCTGATCGGTTCGGGGTGGGTGCCGGTGAAGGAGATAGCCCAGGTAACGGGCTACAACCTGGCGTTCGTAGCGAAGGTTCTAGAAGAGGCCATGGGGCAAGGATGGGTGGAAATCGACATCACCGGGCCGGAAGCTCGCTGCCGGATCAAAGACTATCGGGTTCCGGCCAAGGAGTGCATTCTCGCTTTCTCGGGAGCTGAGCAACTGGAGAGGAAGCTGGCAGTATGGCGGGATCTGGCGAAACGTTGCAGTGGAGCTTATTTCATATTCCCTTACGGGCTAGACGCCAAGACGACAGATCTCATTGTCTCGACCGGCGCGGGGATAATGCAGTATTACGAGGATCATGGGATCTTCCAGGAAATTGTTCCGGCCGATCTGTGTGATATCGAAGATGAAAAGGGTTTTGCTTTGATGACCGAGAGAATTCTCTACGATGATATCTGGGTAAAGGTCGGGGAAATAATATGATCGAGAGCACCAAGGTCATTGCCTTCTCCGGCAAGGGAGGAACCGGAAAGACGACGGCCGCGACACTCTTCCTGTCCGCTATCGTCAGGCGGACAACAGGCCAAGACATCCTCGTCATTGACGCAGACCCCGACGCCAATCTGCAGACCACCCTTGGTATTCAGATCACCAAGACGGTCGGGAACATCGTCGACAAACGGAAACGAGAGATGGACGACCCGGGGCTGATCGGGGAGCACCTTAGATTTGCCCTGTGGGATACGGTGCTCCATGGAGATGGCTTCGATTTCTTGGTGATGGGGCGCAGCACCGGCGTGGGCTGCTACTGCACAGTGAACTCGGTGCTCACGTCCTTGTTGCATGAAACCCTGAGCATGTATGACATTGTGCTGATCGATTTCGACGCCGGTCTGGAGCACTTCAGCCGTCGTACTGCGGATCCTGCCGGGACGCTTATCGTCGTCTGCGATCCATCGGGCTTGAGCTTCGATACGGCCAAGCGTATCAAGGCTCTCGTGGACGAACTTGGACTGCCCTATGAGCAGCATCTTCTGGTCGGGAGCCGGTATAGCTCTGCGCAAGAATCGGTCTTCATGACGTTGGCGGAGGGCATCGGCTTCGGGGTTCTGGGGCTCATACCCTTCGACGAAGAGATCGCGACCAAGAATCTGCGGGGAGAAAGCCTCCTCTCCCTCAGCCCGGCAAACCCGGCGCAGGAGGCTGTGGACAGGATGGTTGAAGTACTGCTGGGCCGGGAGGGCTGAGTCGTGCAAAAAGTGTACCGAGTCGACATGAGCAGGGGACGCATCACGTCGGAAGATGTCAAACCCGAAAACCGGCGCTGGGGTCAACGCGGGTCCATCGCCAAGATCATGGATGAAGAGGTGAACGCGCGGTGTGATCCGCTGGGGTCCGAGAACAAGCTCATCGTGTCGACAGGGATATTCGCCGGCACTCAGGTGCCGTCTGCCCACAGGCTTTCCATCGGCGGCAAGAGCCCTCTGACCAATGGCATCAAGGAGTCGAACGTAGGGGGCAATGCCGCCACCTATCTGGCCCGGCATGGGATCAAGGAGATAATCGTCGACGGCCTACCCTCTGACGAGAGCTGGTATCTCCTGAGAGTCGACAGCGCCGGCGGTCTGGCGCTCGTGAACGGCGATGAATACCTTGGCCTGGATACCTACGAGTTGTGCGAGCGGCTATACGAAACGTACGGGAAAGACGTGGCGATCGTCGCAATCGGCCCGGCCGGTGAAAGGCAATACAAGATTGCCGCGGTGATGGTCAGTGATCACGCTACGAAACATCCGTGCCGGGCCGCCGGCAGGGGCGGCTTGGGCGCCGTGATGGGCTCGAAGCATATCAAGGCCATCGTCATTGAAAGAGCCTCCAACAGGTATCAGGTCGAGTACGCCGACAAAGAGGCGTTCGACGCTGCGAACAAGAAGCTGCGAGAAATAATGCGGGCCGGCGTGCCGGAGGACATGCTGTACCAGATCGGGACCATCGGACTGATTGACTATGCGGGTGGGTTGGGCATCGTACCCGTGCGCAACTTTTCGGGTGCGACTGTTGACCAAACGATACTGGACGGCGCGGGGGCGGCCGCCTTCCTGGCGAAGCTGGAGCAGAATGGCGGGCGGAAGAATCTGGTCTGCCAGCCCGGGTGCCTCGTACAGTGCCACAACTCATATCGCAACGCCAATGGGGAGTTCGTCACCGGGGCACTGGAATACGAGACGGTCGCTCTACTCGGCCCGAATTGCGGCATCGGTGACCTCGACTTCCTGGCAGAGATGGACCGCGTGTGCGACGAGATAGGGGTGGACACTATCGAGGCCGGCAACATCATCGCAGTATGTATGGACGCAGGCAAACTGGCCTGGGGCGATGCGGAGGCAACCCGAGGGCTCATGCAGGAATTGGCCAACGACACCGGTTTTGGCCGTCTCATGGGTATGGGCGTTGAACCTGTCGCTCACGCACTGGGCGCCAAGCGCATTCCCACCGTCAAGGGCCAGGGTCTTGCCGCCTACGACCCCAGGAACTTCAAGGCCATGGGGGTCACGTACACCACAACGCCCATGGGGGCTGATCACACGGCCGGTCATCCCATGGGGCAGCCGGAGTGTGATTACCTCAACAAGGTAGGACAGGTTGCGCTCTCCCGCCGGATGCAGGTGCTGTCGGCGATGTGGGACAACATGGGCTGTTCGTTCAACCTTGCCTACACGTCACGCGACCCGGATATCCTCCCTGAACTTATGGCGGGACTTCTGGGCGGAGATTGGACCTCGCAGGACGTCAAGCGCACCGTGGGAATGGAGACCCTAATCAGAGAGCGGAGGTTCAATCAGGCCGCCGGTCTCACCGCCGCCGCCGACCGGCTACCTGATTTCATGTACACGGAGAAGTCGGTATTCCAGGAAATGGTGTTCGACATCGGTCCGGAGGAATTGGCAGAGGCATACGACTACGACGACATAGTCTGGATTGCCTCATGAGCCGGGGGGTTCTAGGGTGACCTCAGGGTCCGCGGGGCCAGACAGGTCATGATCGAGGTCAACGGCGACGAGTATTGCTGGAAAGAAGGAATGACGGTCGGGTTCGTGTTGGAGATGATCGGTGGGAAACAAACGCTGGAGAGCATGTTGAGTGGGAGGGTGGTCACAGTCAACATGCGGCTGGTGCCGCCCGGTGACTTTGGTAGTTGGCCTCTGAAGGATGGCGACCAGCTTAGAATTCTTCGCGTGCCTGGCGGTGGATGAGACGAACGAAGGGGTGCACGGCAATGGCATACCAGACCATTCTGTTTGAGCGAGTGGGACACGTCGCCGTACTGACGTTGAATCGTCCTGAGGTGTTGAACTGTGTCAATCCTCAGCTGTGGCAGGAAGCCGGCGAGGCCCTCGACGAGTTCGAGCGCGATCCCGAGCTCTGGGTTGCGATCATCACTGGAGCGGGAGAGCGGGCCTTCTGCGCGGGTGCCGACCTTAAGGTGCTGGCTGCGGGAGAGTACGTGATAACCGAGCAGATGGCGAAGTGGGGTTTCGCGGGCATAGTCAGGCATTTCGTATCCAAGCCCCTGATCGCCGCGGTAAACGGATTTGCGATGGGAGGCGGTACCGAGATTGCCCTCGCCTGCGATCTCGCGGTCGCGTCAGAGAACGCCAGATTCGGCCAACCGGAAGTCAAGCGCGGGATCCTT
>Ga0068713_1004674_pt1 | contig 10416 bp, 8 predicted proteins | sample MTBAKSrepl2MetaG_FD_62223 | JGI IMG/M metagenome (GOLD analysis project Ga0068713, IMG submission 62223) | Enrichment culture microbial communities om Arthur Kill intertidal strait, New Jersey, USA, that are MTBE-degrading - MTBE-AKS2 (Arthur... | ecosystem: Environmental > Aquatic > Marine >...
TCTCGTTTTTGGAGTCTTGAAATCCGGAATGCCTTTCGACCCAAATTATCTTAAGAATATGAGTGCTTCCTCTTGACTTTAAAGACAGCATCTACGAGCCCAATCTACCATTTCCCCCATCGACGCAATATACACTTGCGACATTCGTGAACGTTGGGTCACTTCCATTTGCGGTCCAATTTGTGGATAACATATCATCCGCAATGTCCGTCAACACAAACCCGATCAGGACAAAATTCACATTGACATGGTATATAATCAAAGGTATGATAGCAGCCTTTGGAGTATTAAATACTAAGTAGATGAACAATAACCTTTTCGTTTTGGAATTTTTGCTTAAATGGCACTGCCAAACACCACAATTTTGTCCGGGTACGTTCGGCGCACACACCAGCAAACAGCCAGAACTTGATCCTTTCGGGGGAAATATACCAATCGAATCCTCGCGGTCCATCGCCTGGAAGCATTTTTCCGGGATTTATCCACCGCCTGCTGCTCATTAATTAATTCACAGAAAGAACTAACTATTTTCCAATTTAAAAATAGCTGGCTTCTTCTGAAAGCATTTATTCAATTAATTATTTTTTACTTTTTTTAAATTGATATTAAAAGGACTGAAATTATTATGGGTTATTCAACAATCAAACGTTTTCTCATCGGAGAACCATTCCCAACCAGTCACGACACACATGAACGTCTTGATAAAAAACGTGGCTTAGCCATTTTTGCTTCAGATCCGATCAGTAGTAATGCCTATGCCACGGAAGCCATCATGCATGTTTTGGTGGTGTTGGGAAGCGGCGCACTCGCCATGACCATGCAAATCGGTCTGGCTGTCGCAGGTTTAGTCTTGTTAGTAGTTTTTAGTTATGTACAAACCATCTTGCATTATCCAGATGGAGGTGGAGCATATACGGTATCAAAAGATAACCTTGGAAAACTTCCTTCATTAATGGCAGCAGCTGCATTGTTAATTGACTATATTTTAACTGTATCAGTCTCAATTTCTGCCGGTGTGCGTGCGGTAACCTCTGCTTTCCCAGAATTATTTGATTTTCGTGTATTAATAGCAATTATTGTATTGATTTTAATTACCTGGATCAACTTACGTGGTGTGCGTGAAACTGGTACGATCTTTGCTTTACCTGCTTATGCCTTTTTTGCAGGTGTATTCGTCGTAATCATAATTGGATTGATTCGTTATTCTGGAATTTTTGGTGTGACACCATTGGAAATCACCCCACATGTAGTTGAAGCACAGGTAGATGCAACCGGATTTCTATTTATCTGGTTGATCTTACGCGCATTTGCTGGCGGATGTACCGCATTGACAGGTATTGAAGCCATCAGCAATGGGGTTAAAGCATTTAAACCACCAGAATCCAAAAACGCAGCTATAACAATGGTTTTCATGGGATTGATGGCAATGTCGCTCTTTGTGGGGATTACTTTCTTGGCTACCCATATGCTGTTGATCCCAGAAGAGGCAGAGAGTATTCTCTCACAACTCACCCGCCGTACGACAGGGACCGGTTTTTTGTATTTCTGGGTTCAATTCTTTACTGCTGCTATCCTTTTCCTGGCTGCCAATACTGGGTATCAGGACTTTCCAAGGCTGTCATTCTTTCTGGCAAGAGACAACTTTTTACCACGCTGGTTAATGATCCGTGGTGATCGTTTAGTCTATAGTGCTGGGATAGTGACTTTAGCTATACTAGCCTCCATTATCATTTTTATTTTCCAGGCAGATGAAATCGCTATGTTGCCATTGTATGCTTTAGGAGTGATGATGAGCTTCAGCTTATCTCAAGCTGGTATGTTCCATCTAATGGGTAAAATTAAACTCTTAAAACCAGGCGAGAAAATGCGAACCATGGTGACAGAAATTCATTACGAGAAAGGTGCCTGGTGGAAAAGAATAGTGAATTTAATAGGGGCAAGTGTTACCTCAATTGTCTTTATTGTATTGTTGATAACTAAATTCATAGAAGGAGCTTGGATTATTGCTATTCTTATACCGATTGTAATTTATTTATTTTATAGTATTAACAAACATTATGAAATTGTTGCTCACGCATTAACAACCCAGGGTCTTGCTGTAAAACAGAGTAGTGGTGTTGCAGATGTAGTCATCGTCCCGGTTGCCGATGTCCATCGTGGCACTTTACTGGCAATGCAATATGCCGCTCGTCTCTCAAAGGACGTACGTGTCCTTACCGTCTTTACTGATGAAAAAAGTAAAAATCGTTTTGAAAAACGCTGGAAACACTTCAGTGAAATCACAGATAGTTTGCAATTAATCAAAATTGAATATGATTATCGTGATATTCTCAACCCGATTATTAATTATATTAAGAATGTCAACGACCTTGAATTCAAAGATCAATTGACAACTGTTGTGATTCCCGAGTTCATTCCGGAAAGCAAGTGGGCATCCTGGTTACATAATCAAACAGCTTCCCGCTTACGTAATCTTTTGCGCGATGATAAAGACATTGTCCTGATTGAAGTTCCTTTCCATATCGATGATCGACACAGTCAGCAGGATGAAGAAGAACTTATTCATGATGAAGAAGATACAAATGGCGAAGAAGTGATTGAAACGCTTATCCTGGTCGGAGGTGATGATCAGGATAATTTGGATGAGACAACAGATTTCAAATTAAAAGGTTCAGAGGATGACATATCCTCATTTGATAAAGATGCCATCGATCAATAAGTGTAGGCTCATTAAATTAGCGTAAATGCGGAGGTAGTGTCAGGAAACCCGTCTTGCCACTACCTTTTTCATTATCGCTAAATGGGAACTTGCGGACGATGAATTCACAGGCTTTATCACCTGTTGCTGAACATGCCAGCTCCTGTACCGGGTATTCGTCACGTCCGAATAGATAGTGTAATCCTCCGCGGATCATACCCACTGTATAAAAACAGACTGGTGATGATTTTCCATGCACACCCCAACAGGCAGCACATTGCTGAATGGTCAGGTGATAATGACTCGAACTCTCTTCGATTTTAATTTTTTGATCACTGGTCGCCTGCATTAAGTGACTGATCGTTTCCAGACTGACTCGTAGGCGCAACGTGCTTTCTGTGTTTTTATGCAACCAACGTAATGTCTCACGCGCTACTTCTGTTCCCCCAAAACTGCTGGCAAAGCTGCGTTTTGCTGAAGAATACACCAGAGATTTTAATGCTGTATTTCCAAAGATTTCCTCAACCTGTTGATTGATATCGACCAGTGCTTCATAAGGAGCGGTTTTTTCATGGCGGGTATTCACAATTTTGCGAACATGATCCATCCATCCAGAGCGTTTTAATACCATAATCACGCTCTTCTCCCCCACCAGAGCCACCAGTTCGTTCAGGTAGGATAAGAGAACTTTGCCAGAGATATACATATCGCTGTCTGATACTGCGCTCATCCTGTTCCTTTGAAGTATAGGGACTGAAATATTATTCTGCATACACCTGTATCCACAAATTCTCTACTTAGATTATAGAATTTTTTCAGTCCAAATGGCATGTTTGCCCCTTACAACCCGGTTGAATCATAAATTTTTGAGTTATCAATTCTGTAAGGTTTTTACTTTGCATTTATTGTACCAATTTTTAAAAGGAAAGAGCTCTTTCCACTTTTCCCTCTATCATTAATGATTTTTGGGTACCTTTCTCCACATGTATTTTGTGCAGACGGTGCCCGGACTTGAATTATAGCATTTGATTTTTAGGATTCAGGTTCGTTCCCGGTAGCAAGAATCACTTTTTGTATGACTTCTCCCATGGGAATCTGGTGTTCAAGAGCAATTCTGTGGCAATCTTCATATTCCGGGGCAAGTTGAATCACTTTTCCATCCTGCCACTTGCGTTTGACTCTGACAGCCCCCCACTCCGTACGGATATTCAGAAAATCCCGCTCTGCTTCATAGCGTCGGACCGGGTAGACTCGCACACCAAATGTAGTAGATTCCTGTAATAATAATTTTGCCAGTTGCGCTTCCTGCAAGCGATTAGCGACAATCGAAATTTTCGTTGCTGGGCGATTTTTCTTCATGAAGATTGGTTCGTAAGCGACATCCAATGCTCCCGCAGCGAAGCAACGTTCCATCAAATGCCCGTACCACTCAGGGTTCATATCATCAATGTTGGTTTCGATTACGATGTGTTCAGTATTGTTGTCTGACAGACTTTCGCCTATCATTACGCGCAGAATGTTCGGCCAGGGGGTATCCTTCGTACCGGCACCACTCCCCTGCCGTTTCAATGTCATAGCCGGTTTCTCAAATTTTGCGAAGGCAGCCAAAAAAGCGGCACCTGTTGGCGTAATCAACTCCAGCGAAGCCGAAAAAGGCCGCATTGGGGCATTACACGCCTGTAAAAGAGCCATCGTCGCTGGTGCAGGTATTGGCATAGGTCCATGCTGTGTGTTGACTGTCCCTTCACACCAGGGTAATGAGGATGAATATACTTCGTCGATCTGAAAATAGTCCATAGCAGTGCAAATACCGACTATATCGAGAATCGAGTCGGTCGCGCCGACCTCATGGAAATGTACCTCTTCCGGATCAACACCGTGGACATTCCCTTCAGCACTGGTCAGCAATTCAAAGATTTTCAGACTGTATTCTTTCACGCTGGGAAGTAATTTGCTTTGTGACAATAGCTGGCGAATATCAGACATGTGACGGTGATGATGATGGGTATGCTCGTTTTCTTCCTGTTCGAGTCCGATCTTAAAATATCCGGCTTGAATGGCACCTTTCATCACTGGGTGAAAAGAAAGATGAAACGCTTCGGGTAAATCAAGCAATTCATAAGCGTTTTTCAACACATCGATGGGTAAGCCGGCATCCAGGAATGCTCCCAGAAGCATATCACCGCTGATTCCGGAATAAGCGTCAACATATAAAATCTTTGTCATTTCAATCCCTCATTCATACTACCACTGCGAAATCCCTGTAAATCCAGGGTTACATACAGGAAACCACAGTCTTTTATTGAATCGACAATTTTTTCTCTTTGAGCCATAACCTGATCAAATCCATTGATTGGCACTTCAATCCTTGCCACAATATCGTGATATCTGACACGTAATTCAGAAAATCCCATTTTCTTAAGGATCTCTTCTGCACAGGCAATCTGTCGTAGACGTTGATGGTTGATCTCAATCCCATAAGGGAAACGGCTCGCCAGGCAGGGTGTGGATGGTTTCTCCCAAACGGGAAGGCCCTGCCATTTTGCCAGTTGGCGTACCTCTGATTTCGTGATTCCAACCTCTGCCAAAGGACTCAAGACGCCCAATTCCTGCAACGCCCGCCTCCCCGGCCGGTAATCACTGAGATCATCCGCATTGGAACCATCTACCAGTTGTGTGATTGCGGACAAATGTGCCTTTTCCTGGATGATCTTCAAACGTTCTCTTTTACAAAAATAACAGCGTTGCGATGGGTTGGAACGAATTTCCTCGACTTGTAATTCATCCAGTGGGATTCGGAATAGCTCAACACCCAGGCTTTCTGCAATCTGCCTGGCATCTTCAACTTCCTGAGGGATTTCCATCACAGATTCTATGGTGTAAGCAGTGACATTTGATGTTCCCAAAGCCTGAACAGCCGCGGCGCAAACCAGCGCACTATCCACTCCCCCGGATAAAGCTACACCTATCTGGTCATAGGTCTGCAGCCATTCAATCAGACGTTTCCATTTAAAAAGCGTTGCTGATTCTGGATCATTCATGCTGACCGGTTCCTGTTAAACCTTGCCGGTTGATCAGGGCTGCCTGATAGCCTGCCCCAAAACCGTTGTCGATATTGACCACTGAGACACCGTTGGCGCAGGAATTGAGCATGGCCAGTAATGCAGCCAGTCCATTGAAACTGGCTCCATACCCCACACTGGTAGGCACAGCGATCACAGGCGCGCTCACCAACCCGGCCACCACGCTCGGTAAAGCCCCTTCCATGCCTGCCACCACCACCAGCGCTCTGGCTGTATGCAACAGGTCGATTTTGTCCAACAAACGATGCAACCCCGCCACCCCCACATCGAAGAGTCGTGTTACGCGAGAGCCCATCATTTCTGCCGTAAGGGCAGCTTCCTCTGCTACCGGGATGTCTGCGGTACCACCGGTTAACACCAGAACACAGCCTACCCCTGGCTGGGGATTTGACTGCCAACTCAGCATCCTGGGAATGGGATGATATTTCACCTGCGGGTAAGATTCCACAATTTTATGGGCAGATTGCTCGGCAATACGGGTGATGAGCAGATCGCTTTCCTGCGATAAAATCCGTTCCGTAATTGCCAGCAACTGCTCTTCACTCTTGCCTATGCCAAAGATCACCTCAGGAAAACCACAACGTATTGCGCGTTGTTGATCCAGGCGCACAGCGTCACCAATATTTTCATAGGGGTAATTTCTGAGAGACTGTAAAGCCTCTTCAATGGAAACATGGCCATTCTGGACTTTTTGCAGGAGATTAACCAGAGATTGTTGGTTCATAATGATTTGTCTTAATCAGCAATACCATAACGGATGATACAATAGATAGCCTGAAAGCCATCTTTCCAGCCAATTTTCTTACCTTCTTCGTAAGATCTGCCAAAGTAAGAAATTTGTGTTTCGAAGATCCGCCAGCCACGCCGGGCAATTTTAGCTGTCACTTCCGGTTCAAAACCAAAACGGTTTGATTTCAGAGGGATTCCTTTAATCACCTCAGCTCGGAAGACTTTATATCCTGTTTCCATATCAGTTAAATTTAGATTGGTAGTGATATTGGATAAGAGCGTGAGGAATTGATTGCCGGCGTAATGCCAGAAATACAACACGCGATGGGGTCCACCCAGAAAACGCGATCCATACACCACATCCGCTTTATCATCCAGAATCGGTTTTAATAAGGTCGGGTAATCACCCGGATCATATTCCAGGTCAGCGTCCTGGATCAGGATAATATCACCGCTGGCTTCCTGAAAACCACGGCGCAAGGCTGCCCCCTTCCCCATATTAGCAGGTTGTTGATAGACCTTGATTTCAGGGTGTTCAGTTGCCAGACCCTGCAAAATCTTCACCGTGCGATCTTTAGAGCCATCATCCACGGCAACAATTTCAATAGATACATTCTCCAGGTTCACATCCAACACGCGTTGTATGGTTGTGGAAATATATTTTTCTTCGTTATAAACCGGGACGACGACACTGAGTTTTTTCATAGTCTCTCAATTCAATTTTTCATTCTTTTACAGGAATCCAGGCTGGTAGTAATTCGTACTCCCCCGCTAATTTTACTATGACTTTACAGTAATTATAAATATTTCAACCAATTGGCACGAATATTGAATTCGAGCGTATCGATTCAGATATTTTCGCGTCTTAAAAAAATAGAGACGAGAGATTTACCATTTATAAAGAAAGAGGATAATAATGAAATTAACTTTGTTCGCGCGAAGTATCATATTGATTATCGCTTTGCTTTTTGTTTTGGGCTCCATTACTCCGGCAAACAGTGAGCCGGAAGTGAGAGTCTTTGTGGAATATCGTGTTGGCCAACAAGCTGGTGTGCAGAATACATTGAAAAATGCCGGGGCTGCTTTCCATTATCAATTTGATGAACTGAACTCATTCGTGGTCAGTTTGCCGGAAAGTGCCTTGAATGGCATCCGTCGCAACCCGAATGTGATCTCCATTGAAGAAGATCCAATTCGTGAGCTGGTTCGCAACATGCCCTCCGAAGCGGCAGATGTAACCGCAGAATCGATTCTACCGGAACAGGTTGTACCTTACGGGGTTGATATGGTGCAGGCTCGTGATATCTGGGATGCTAATCGCGATGGAAGAATTGACAAAAAAGCCCCCACTGGCGCTGGCAGAACGGTATGTATCATTGATACAGGTCTCTATACGGGTCATGAAGACTTTGCTGGCGTCGATGTAAAAGGTGGTATCTCCCAGGTGGATGATAACTGGGCAAATGATGGCTATGGTCATGGCACTCATGTCGCCGGTACGATCGTCGCTCAGAATAATGAATATGGTGTGGTAGGAGTCACTCCTGGAACTGTATCCTTATTTATCGTCAAAATATTTGATGACACTGGCGCTTGGGTCACTAAAGCACATGCATCCGACCTGATTGAGGCTGCTTTTCTATGCGCAGACAATGGAGCCAACATTATCAGCATGAGCCTCAGTGGTACCAATAAAAGTGGGAAAGAAGAACAAGCATTCATTCAAGTTTACGAACAGGGCATTCTTTCCGTAGCTGCTGCCAGCAATGATGGATTACCAGATTATCATTACCCAGCCTCCTACGATTCAGTCATCTCGGTTGGCGCACTGGATGAAAACATGTTAATCGCTGATTTCTCTAACTTCAACGACCAGGTCGAATTGGCTGCACCAGGGGTTGGAGTTCTCAGTACAGTACCGTTTATTTCCACAGCATCCGTTACAGTCGATGAAGTATCCTATGTAGCATTGGGAATGGAATTCGCACCAACTGGAACAGTTACCGGCGAATTGGTTGATGGTGGTTTCTGCTTAGCCGCAGATCCAACAGCAGATTGGTCTGGCAAAGTCGTGTTATGTTCACGCGGATCAGTCTCTTTTCTTGAAAAAGTAACCAAAGTTATGAGCAATGGTGGAGCTGCCGCCGTAATTTATAATAATGCACCAGGTATTTTCTCTGGAACTCTGGGCGAAGCGGGTGATTACATCCTTGCAGTCTCGATCAGCCAGGAAGATGGACAATACCTGGTTGCAAACAAAATTGGATCAGTTGCAACTGTGACCAGCACTTTCGATTTTCCTGCCAGTGGTTATGAAGCCTGGGATGGTACTTCCATGGCAACCCCACATGTCTCCGCCGTCGCTGCCCTGATCTGGAGCTGGGACCCCTCCCTGACCAATGTACAGATTCGCGAAGCCATGGCCGCCACTGCCTTGGATCTGGGTGATCCAGGCCGCGATGTTTACTATGGTTATGGTCTGGTACAGGCATTTGACGCCTGGGAATATCTGGGTGGTGGAAAACCCGGTAAAAAATAACAACATCCGAGGACATTCCTTAAGTTCTAAATTTGCCATAATCCTCGTCCCTATTCTAAGCCTGATCCCCTACTCTCCCCAGGATGGGGATCAGGTGATTTAACGAGCAAATAGGTTTTACTTATTGTTATGTTCGTTGAATACTTTACACCTATACGCATTAATTTATAAGTAGATGAATTATTGAATAGCCTGTGTGCATATTTTGCATTCTGGCCTGCGTGCAATTCTTTCTTTAAGGCCTTAAGGCAATTGTTTCCTGTTGGCCTGCGTGAAATTATTGCATTAAGGCCGCCAGCGTGCAAATATTGCCCTCCTGGTGCGTGCAATTCTTGCCCGACTCGTGAGTGCAAATTTTGCACGTGATTCATATCACTACTTAATTAACTACTATTAACTACCTTTAACGAGTAAAAGAAATTTTTTAATTCCTTTGATGATTTCATTGAATTCTTCATTTACGAAATATGCGTGGGTTGATTTGTTCAGATACGATAAGGATATTAAATGATCCCCTAATCCTCTTTTCAATATTTCGGCGCTTTTGGGGTTGACGGTTTCATCATGGATGGATTGAAAGAGAATCACCGGTACCTTTACCTCAGTCAATATCTTTTCTGTCTGGCTGGCGACCCGATTGACATCCAGCAATCGAGGGATCCATAAAGGCAGTGTCCACCAATCGTTTAATGCAACACTGAAAGTTTCCCGATAGGTACGAATCATGGGATCATCGGCTTTTCCTGAACTCAATATTACCCGCAGTGCCATGGATATTTGATGAATGCTGATGCGCGTTTTGATGGGTGTATTCAGTAAGACAATCCCATCTACCGGATATATCAGAGATGCATTCAATGCCAGCAATCCACCCAGTGAATGCCCAATCAGGATTATTTTTGAATAGGTTTCCTTCAAGTGTGATATTTCTTGATTGACATGAGTTTGCCAGGTGTCCGCGTCGGATCTGAAGAAAGCATATCCGTTACGCCCATGCCCAGGCAATAATAGCGCTTTGAAATAAATATTCTCATCTTTAAGAGCCTCTGCAATTCTTCGAAACTCGAAGGGAGATCCCATGATGCCATGCATATACAGGATGACAAAATCAGAAGCTGTTGATCCAATTGAAAATGGCTCGTGGTTGTGATTCATTATTCCTAATTCTAATGTGAATTATTAAAACCGGAATCCCATCGATATTACTGGAAATCATTATCTCATCAAACAATGATTGTGGTATCATCACGAATTGCCTCACAATTAATCTTACTATAGAAAAGAACGTTGGCTCAAAAAGAATGTTACCCTAGAGCGGAAAAAATCTCCGCGGAGGGAGCAAATGATGAGTCAAAGAAGTAAACGGG
>Ga0068713_1004681_pt1 | contig 10404 bp, 7 predicted proteins | sample MTBAKSrepl2MetaG_FD_62223 | JGI IMG/M metagenome (GOLD analysis project Ga0068713, IMG submission 62223) | Enrichment culture microbial communities om Arthur Kill intertidal strait, New Jersey, USA, that are MTBE-degrading - MTBE-AKS2 (Arthur... | ecosystem: Environmental > Aquatic > Marine >...
TTGACGGTCAGACAGTCCGACCGATTCAAGCATCTCATCCGTGCGTGCCTTGCGCTTCTCCTTAGGCCATTTCTGCAGGTTCATTATGAAATCGACATTTTCGGATGCCGTCAGTACCGGGATGAGGTTGTATGACTGGAATACAAAGCCGATATGATCAAGCCTGAAGTCAATAAGATCAGAGGCTTTCAGCTCTGACAGGCGATGACCTGCAACTGTAATTTCTCCTCCTGTCGGCTGATCAAGCCCGCCGATAAGGTTCAGAAGGGTGGTTTTCCCCGAGCCCGAAGGCCCAACAATAACTGCGAACTCACCCTTTTCAAAGTCCAGTGTAACCCCGTTTACGGCTTTCACCTCAATTTCGGTATCGTGGTAGGTCTTGAAGACATCATTTAATTCGACTACTTTCATTGTTATTATGTTTTATTGTTATTCACCTCTCAATGCTTCCACCGGATTCAGCTGCAGTGCCTTGCGCGCAGGGTATATTGCCGAGATTATTCCGGTTAGTACTATGAGCACAGTAAGCATGATAAAAAAGTCCGCGCCTATTGTGGGGTACAGGTGAGCGGAATAACCCATGGCTTCTATGCCTTCGGAATACTTGACAAGGTTTATGCCTGTACGTCCGGTGATTCCTATCACAACCCCGCTGACTGCCATTCCGGCAAATCCGCCTACGATCGAAAGAAATATTGATTCGAGCATTACCATTGTAAAAATGCGGCGCCTGTTCATGCCAATTGCTTTCAGCATTCCGAGTTCGCGGGTGCGCTCAAGCACTGCCATAAGCATGGTATTGACTATCCCGAAGGCGAGAGCGGCAAGTATCAGCACCATGAACATGCCATATATCTCGGTGATATAGTCAACTATCATCGCAAGATCAGTCTGTATCTCCTTCCAGTTAAGCACTTCGAGCCCGGGCAATTCTTCCCTGACAACAGGTGTCACCTTGTCTGTAAGATCATTGTTTTCAAGCCTGGCTATGATCCGGTGATAGGTGCCATTCTCCATGCCGGTAAGGTTGCGCAGCTCGTCCTCGGGGACGAAGACCGAGGTAGACTCAAAAAGGTCATTGTTGGTCCGGAAGATGCCGCAGATCCTGAATGCCGCCCCTGTCTGCTGCTTGTCCATATCGAGGAAGGTCAGGATGATCCTCGATCCCTCGCGGTATGACCAGGCTGCCTCTGTGATCTTCAGTCCGTATTTCTTTAATTCCTTCTGTGTAAGAAGTGCAGTAAAGGCCTTGGAGAATTTCTTTTCCGTAGTGAATCTCTCCCCCCCGAGTGGCCTGAGCTTTTCAATCACATATGCCGGAACTTTCTCTGCCTCCAGTGACTGAAACGATTCGGAGCTGAGGATATAGCGGATCACATTAAGCTCTTTAGCCAGCTTTTCCCCTATGAATACGCTGTTGAATTTTGTTTCGGCGCCGAAGTAGCTGCCGGTGCCCGGGATCAGCCTTTTGTAAAGGGTAAACATTTTTTGTTCCTTTTCAACATCTATTCCCGTTATTTCGACGCCGTTGCTGCCGGTGGCCGTGGATGCGATTCCCCTCACAAGCACTCTTCCCGTGACATCTGTCACACCTTCGGTGTTTTCAAGTACGGAAACAACATGTTTCGGATCGGCGAGGCAGTTCTGAATGTCTCCGCTGCTCCGGAAGTCCTTGTTGTTTACCTGGATATGTGAAAGCTCCTCGTTGACGGCGGCATCTATCCGCTGTTCAACGGAGCTGTTTATCGCAGCCATTGCGAACACACCTGCGAACACTCCCACTGTTACGGCAGATATCACCGTGAAGCTCCTTGTCCGGTTTCTCCAGACATTTTTCCAGGCTATTGATATTAACATGGTATTATATTTTTTCGGTCGTCAGTTTTTGGTTCTGACTTCGTTTGTTCATTTGTTCGTTTGTTCCAATGCCTTCCCTGCAATCTGGCTGCTTCTCCGCCAGCTGGCGGACCACTGGGCCATCTTTTAACGCTCGCCCCTGTTTGTTCGTTTGTTCTTCTTGCTCCATGCCCTCCCGCTTTGCGGGACTCGTCTCCGCTGCAGTCTGGCACCTTCGCTAAATCAGCCTGCCAGGCTGATTTTTCACGCTCGGTCCTGCCGGCTGGCGGATCCTCGCATGCTCCACTTGTACGCCCCTTGGCGGATGCCATATCAACTGCGCATTGCATTTATTACATTAAGCCTGAATATCTTCCTTACGCTGAACGCGATGGCAATTGACAGTATAAGCAGCACGACCACCACCTGCCATAGGTAATATTTGTCAGGAAGCAGCATCGGCATCACCGGTTCAAACCCGTAGTCTTCGTACATATGAGCCATTTCTCCGGTGAACCTCAGTGGCCTTGCATGACCCAGGAACACCAGTGGCAATGAAGTGACCACTCCTGCCGCCACTCCCAGCAGGCCCATGAACAGCATCTCCATGCTGACGATTTTCGCCAGCTTGTTCTTGCGCATACCTATTGATACCATCATCCCAAACTCACGCCGCCGTTCAGCCATCATCATCAGCACCGTGCCGAATACTCCGAATGCTATCACCAGGTACAGAATTCCTATCATTATCGCCCCGCTCTTGTTATCTGCCTCCATCTGGTTGAGGAGAAGGGCATTTATTTCCTTCCATGTCCTCAGCGTAAGGTCTTCGCCACAGACTTCGAGAAGCCTCTGTTGTGTCTGTACAAGCTCTTTGTCATCCGAATTCCTGATATTGATCACGGCCGATGTGGCCATTCCCGGAGCTGCGTACAGGTACCTGGCATCATTCAGGGTAACATATACAAAGACATTGTCAATTTCAGGCGAGGGTATGCTGACTACACCCCTGACGACAAACAATCCGGCAGCGGTGGTGCCATGGTAACCCTGTCCCATCAGGACAATGGTATCACCGACTCCGGCGTTCAGGTAATCCGACAGCCCGTTTCCTATGACAGCATATCCGGAATCAGATTCAGCCAGGTAGCCATTACGAAACGAAGCATATTTATCCAGGAGCGGCAGCATCTCCGGCTTATCTGATTCCTTTATTCCAAGGTCGCCCGTGAGACGCTGCTCATCTGTATAGGCTTCGTTCGCAAAAACATCGAGAAGCTTGTCAATGCGGCCCGGAACATTCTCAGCCTTAATGGCTTCCACAGCCTGCGGGGTCAGCTTGTACTTCACGAGGCGGTTTTTAATGTTAAGCGCATCGTCAGCGTTGGAAGGATCCATGCCTATTACCATAACTCCCTGTGTCCGGCTCCCGGCAGCCGCAAGGGCAAATGACTCGAGTCTCGGTACCACCGCTTTCACGTTCGGATCACCTTGAATCTTCTCCGTCACAGCCGGGTCAACAACAAAGCTGTTGTCAAGACTCGGTTCGTCAAAGTAATCCTTCTGCTGCAACTGGAGCCAGCCGGAATACGACTCAATGACATCGGCGTACATCTTACTGTACGTACCAAGCTGGAGCGACCTCATTATCAGCGCAAAGAAGACGGCAAAGAAGACTGACGCCGCTGTTATGACTGTTCTTCTCTTGTTACGCCAGATATTTCTCCAGGCAAGTTGATAATCTTTCATGATGATAATTCTTTCCGGTTAGACCTGTCACCTGATGGTTTTCATGTTCTGCTGCGAGAAAAAGCTTTCCTGAATGGTAATATTGAATTTTATCTCCAGGATTTTCACTATGGTCTTATTGCCTTCCTTGTCTGCCTGTATCAGTTCGAGGGTGGTAGGTATGAACCTTCCGTCCATGGTCTTAAGGTCAGTACCCCGCTCCGTTCTGACCAGGTAACCGTCCTCATCATACAGCTCTGCCTTCAGGGTAATGAATTCATTACAGTCGACCCACCAGATCTGTGATCCCCAGAGTACCTCGGCATCTTCACGTGCGGTAAGCTTTATCTTCCAGCACATTCGTCCGTCTATCTTCTCCTCTCCTTCAATCGTGTGGGTATAATCATCAACCACCGAAGATTCCCTGAGTATATCGTCATTTGTGTAATCTGAACCCATCCATCCCTGTGACATCATTGAAGGAGGCAGTTTTATCAGCCTGTTGATGGCAGGATTCCAGCTCCACATCTCGCTCCCGCGCTTGAGGAATGTCTGACCCTTCTCGCGTGCCGGTGCTGTGATCAGGGTCAGCGCATATTCATCTTCCATTGCCCATGACTTAAATTCTATAGTACGCTGCCAGGTGGGGCGTACTATGGTCATGCTCATCACGCTGTAGCCCGACATCTCACCGTTGAACTTGTCATCAGTCTTTTTTACTATTTCCTTTGCTGTCAGCTGTTGTCCCGCCATGGTCAGGCCTGCAGCCTGCAGCAGCATCACCGTAATAATAAGACAGATCGGTTTGATTGACTTTTTCATTGGTATCTCTTTGTTATCGGTATCTCTTAATTAAAGTATCTATCATTTTTTCAAAATATTCATCATGGTACTGTTCGGGGGCAAAAATGTAAGTCAGGGCAAATCCCTTGACGGTATTTGTGAATAAAAGCATCTCGGTTACCGGATCATAATCCGGTCCGGCTGTTTCCTTCTTTCTTGTGAAATAGTCAGTCATCAGGGTCATCATGTTTTCAGTGAATTCATTAAGTGGCGTTCCGGATACCTTCAGTGAAGATGAATCATCCGTGAAAAGTTTTTCATATACCCCCGGTTGCATCATTATCCTGTACACCAGTTTCCAGAACTGCCTTTTTTCACGGAAAAGTGTGAATATCTTCCGGATGAACATTTCAAATTCATCTTTCGTAAGCCGGCTGTCGTGATCAGGATTAAAATTATGGTAAATCTCCGTCAGTGACCTGTTGATGATCGTGACAAGAAGGTCCTCCTTGCTTTTGAAATAGTTATACATGAGGCCCTTGGAGATTCCGGCGTGCCTGGCTATATGGCTTATTGTCGTAGCATGGAACCCATTATTTGAAAAATGTTCCAGGGCCACATTCATGATGAGGTTTTTCTTTTCCTCCCTGATCTCCTCGAATTTTGCCGGTGATCTTGGTGACATAGGTTTTGATTAAACGTTCATTCAATAATAATGAGCAACAAAAACCGTTTAATGATTGAGCGGTCGGTCAAAGATAAAACACGAAATTGCGAAATGCAAATTTTTTTTCAGGGAGCAGTCAATATGCAATAGTGTTGGCAGGGTGCCGGGAGTAAGGAGCATGCGAGGATCAGCCAGCCGGCAGGACCGAGCGTGAAAAATCAGCCTGGCAGGCTGATTTAGCGAAGGTGCCAGACTGCAGCGAAGACGAGTCCCGCAAAGCAGGAGAGCAGGTGGATAATCCATAGGCCATAAAATATTGCGTCATGGGGTATGAGGGGATCCGATATTTGGCGCGGACAAGTCCCATTGAGCAGGACAATCTCCACGACCTGTCCTCAAAATACAAAAAATCCGGAAAGTAACCTGCCTCCCGGATTTAATATGAGACTGACCGCAGACCAGCTATTCCTTGACAGTATCTGTTTTAATTGAGAAATTAATCGGTATGGCATAATAAATATCAACCGGTTTGCCGCCCTGTTTCCCCGGAATCCAGTTCCCTATTCCGCTCAACGCTTTTACAGCCTCTGCATCAAGCAGGGGATGAACGCTTCTGATCACTGTTATATCTGCCACTTTGCCTTCAGCTGTAACAACGCAACGTAGTATGACCCTCCCCTGAATTCCCTGTTCTTTTGCTTCAGGAGGATATTCCAGGTTTTTGTAGATATCATTGAATAATGCCTGATCTCCACCCGGATACGCCGGCATTTCTTCTACAACAGTGAATATTTCACCATTGCTTACTTTATCAGGCAGCGTGAATTTGGCTACTACTTCGGCTGTGAACGGTTCATTCATCTCCGGGTTCACTGGAGGCGTCCACAGCGGGGATGTCCGTATAACTTCGGCAAGAGCCATACCAAGCAGCGTGTTTGTTGCACCGGCGGGTTTGACGTTTGTGACCGAACCGTCGGTATTTACCGTATAGCTTACATGGGCCCACCCTTCAATGCCATTTCTTGCAGCCTCAACAGGATAAGTGGTACGGCTTACTGCCCAATCGTTGAAAGCAAGGTACGAGTTGCCCTCAAATGTTGGAAAGTCATTTTCTGACTTCCTTCTCAGGGGGACATTCATTCCCATTTCCCTTGCTTTCTTTACAGACCAGATTTCAACTGCACCCGTAGCGCCCTTATCTCCGTATTTTTTAACAGCCTCCTCCGGCGAGAGCGCCTTGTACATTCCAAGGTCATCCTTCATCCTTTCCATGACAGTGCGCTCATTTTCGTCAGTAAGAACACCATCAACCACAACAACCGGCAGTTTTCTGGCAGGATCAAACTTGATTTCTGAAGGATCTACATAATCAGGATCAGGGGACATTTTAACTGATATCTCTTCGTCAGACACCGCCTTCACCGGCAGAGCTTCATATCCCCTGTGAGTAAACAGAAGTATAACGTTATCAGGGATATTACTTAATTCAAAACGTCCGTCACTACCGGTGATTACCATCATTGTCGTACCCGACACATTCACGCTTACGCCCGGGAAGGGGGTGCCGTCTTCCCTGTAAACCACCCCTTTAATATTTTTCTGCACCAGGGCTTCCGCTTCCCCCGGGGCAAGTCCTGATGACGCTGATAGTTCAGCATAAACATATCTTGGAGAGGCAAATGCATAGAACAGCACTGCTGCAAGAGGCAGTACTATAAGAAGCTTAAGCTTCCTGTAAGGAGAAAATGCTATCTTTTTCATCATTTCAAATCTGTTTGTGTTAAACGAAAAACTGAATGAATTTGAGAGGCTCAGCAAGCGGGCATTGAAGACCTGGTTTAGCAGAGCCGCCCTGTAAGCTGCCGGGTTGGATGAGGTCTGCAACGCTTCCTCGTCGGCAAGGTGTTCGTGGTTTTGCCTGACAAGGGCTGAGTATACCCATGCAAAGGGGTTCATCCACTGAATCAGGCTCATCACCTCAACAATCAGGAGATCGAACCAATGCTTGTTTCTATGGTGCACCATTTCATGGTTCAGTATCTCCCTGACCTCCTGCTCACTCACTGAAGGATTGATAAAAACATAATTGAAAAATGAGAAAGCCGAGGTATATTTTTCAGTTCTTACCAGTAACAATTCTCCTTCCCTTTCCACCGAAGCACTTTGGATGGCACGGTGAAGAGAATGGAAATAAAAAAGTGTACGGCACATTAAAAGCATCATTCCAGTTGCATACAACAGCAGGAACAACTGCAATGGCTGTTTTCCTTCCCGGGCCGCGGGCATCGCGGAGGGCTGAAGCACAGTATCAACCGCTGCTGCATTCGCTTCCTGAACCACAGGAGCCGGGAGTTCCACCCTGTAATGGACTGTTATAAGGGGAAGAAGAAGTGATAATACCATTCCCGCAAAAAGGTAGGCTCTCTTAAGCCTGAAGAACCTCTCCTTCCTGAGGATAAGAATATAACACAGCGTAAATCCTGACAGCCATGCGGCAGATTTCAGAAGAAAAAGAGCAATTCCTTCCATATTTTAATCCTTTTGGTCATTTTTCAATTCCCTGCGGGCCTCTTCAAGGATCCGGTCAAGATCCTTTACTGACAGGTTCTTTTCCCTGGCAAAAAATGATGTCATAACAGGGAACGAATTGTTGAAATACCCCTCAAGCAGATCGAACAACTGATGCCTTGAATACTCAGCCTTCGATACCAGTGGATAATAAAGAAACACATTGGCATAAGCCTTATGTCCGACATATCCTTTATTCTCAAGCACCTTCAACACTGTTGAGATCGTGTTTCGCGCCGGCTTCGGATTATCAAACTTCTTTCTGATATCCTTCACCACACCCTCTTCAAGATCCCATAAAATCTTCATTATCTGCTCTTCTGCCTTTGTCAGTTGCATAATAACCATTTTAAATAATACACAAGTAATACCCGCAGACGGGTATTATTTAATCAATCCTTCCTCACAAATATACGACTATATTTATAGACGTGCAAATATTTTTTGAATATTCGTCTATTTTTATAGTCGCCAGGGGTTATTTAATATCAGACATGATAACTACAAAACTTGATGCGCTACGCGCAAGACCACAAGACGTAAGACCCTAAAACGTCTCCAGCATCTTCAGCAGCTTTTCCCGCGTGGTGCCTTCACCGGAGCGCTTCATCAGCTCGTTCAGCCAGTTTCCGTACATTGGATTAGGCAGGATGATGTAATGAGAGCCGAAAAGCTCCCTGTCGGCTTCAACGGCAGCAAACCCGAGGTCATCACCCCTGCTTTCGTATATACCGCTGAGGTCAGCCAGGTTGTCGCCTATAAGCAGAATAATTTCATAATCATTTGCGATCATCGACCTCCTTTCGACTTTTGATGAGGATGTCTCCTTAAAAAGCATGTGGGCGCTGTCGGCATCGGCAAATCCAAGCGCCGACATATTCCTGATTGTCGGCTCCATCTCAGCGACCATACGGTTTGAAACATAGAATACCTCAACACCCAGTGAATCGGCGTATCGCGTGAACTCCACAGCGCCAGGCAGGGCTGCGGCACTGGCAAGGTCAACCCATAGTTTCCAATCACTGTTGTTATATGTCTTGTTTTGCAATACTTCCCAGCCTTCGAAAGGACTGTTATCAAGAACCGTTTCGTCAATGTCAAGCACCACGGCCGGCGGCAGGGCTCCGTCTGACCATGCCAGGTTCTCGGAGAGCGCTATCCGTGCATTGCGGTAACACTGAAGGTACAGGGCTTTCATCTCGGCAGATCTTTGATACCACAGGGTAGCCAGTATCAGCTGGTCCTGGTTCTCTTCCCGTGACTGGCTTTTCTGCCTGACCGTACCGCAGGAGGCCAGTATAATACTGAAGGCAACAATAATAAGCTTCTTCATGCGTTTTTATTCTGTTGAAAATAAACCGGTTGTCAAAATCGGCCTTTTTTGCTTGTTATCGCCTAAGTAACAAATAATTGGCTGATCTTGTCCAATTTGTTTGAAAGATTTTTAACTTTAACCGTATATACAAAAAGTAATCTGCAATGTCAACCTTAAAGCTGATGCTGGGCATGATCCCCTCAACCGCCAAACTGGAAGATGAAGAGAAAGCCCTGGTTTCCGAGTATGAAAAAATGATCTCCTTTGCCGGCTCCGATGCGCTGGCGAAGTACAATACGCTGAATGAAAGTGTCAATTCAGCCGGATTCAAACAGAAGAGAAAGGAGATTGAATCGCTTACTTACAAGGGATCTGAAGAATACACCAGGGAAACCGAGTGCCTGAACCTGAAAAAGGCAAAGGACATCAAAGGCTATTTCAAGACCGGGGGCAGTGCCTTATTGAAAAATTTCACGGCACTTGACGGATCTGACAGGGTAAAGGAAATCGAGGACCTTAAGCTGTTCATCCAGTCGCCAGAGTTCAGGCAAAAGGAAAAGATGAAACCTGTTACTTTCAAGGATACGGAAGAGTATGGCAAATGGCTTGAATACAAGCAGCTTAAAAAAGATAAGGAGGTTAAGAAAAATCTTAATCCCGACAAGGTGAAGAAATTCGGCGAACTTGAAGCCCTCGTCTCTTCTTCGGCTTTCCTGCTCAAAAAGAACATGAAGCCCGTGACATTCAGGGACACCCCCGAATACCTGAAGTTGCAGGATTATAAAATCAAGAGCAAGGCTTCAGATGTTGTATCATATTACAAGTTCAAGGACTCAAAGGAATACAGCAACTACATCCAGGTAAAGGACTCTGCGCGGCTAAAAAGACTTCACGAGCTCGAAGAATATCTGAAGACCAGGGAGTTTACGGAGAAAAAGGAATTCCTCCTTGACAAGCGCCGTTTTGAAAAGACGGAGATGTTTAAGGAGTTCAGCGAATATGAAACGCTCAAAAACTCTCCTGACATCAAATGGTATTTCAGTGTAAAGGATTCGAATAAATTTGATGTATTAAAGAACCGTGAGCTTACCTTCAGCGATGAGTTTGACGGACCGGCACCTGACGGGAAGAAATGGCTCAACAAATACTACTGGGGTGACAAGCTCCTTCACGACAGCTACAGCATAGCCACTGACCTGCACTGCTACACCCCGTCTGACAATTTCGAGGTTCGTCACAGCGTACTGCGCATCATCACCAAGCCCCAGAAGATAAACGGAAAGGTATGGGATCCATCCAAAGGATTCTACACCAAGGATTTCGCCTTTACCTCGGGCATCCTGAATACCGGTGCAGCATTCAGACAGAAATACGGTGTTTTCACCGCCAAGATAAAGCTCTCAGGGCAGCAGGTCAGAAATGCCTTCTGGCTTCTGGGCGACCGGATCACTCCTCATGTCGATGTCTGCCGGTCAGGGAACGGCAAGGTATGGTTTGACCTTTTCAC
>Ga0068713_1004690_pt1 | contig 10394 bp, 7 predicted proteins | sample MTBAKSrepl2MetaG_FD_62223 | JGI IMG/M metagenome (GOLD analysis project Ga0068713, IMG submission 62223) | Enrichment culture microbial communities om Arthur Kill intertidal strait, New Jersey, USA, that are MTBE-degrading - MTBE-AKS2 (Arthur... | ecosystem: Environmental > Aquatic > Marine >...
ACCGGGCTGAGGGCCTCTTCAATACGGCCAGCCAGTTCCCTGACTTCGTCGGGAAGCTGAGCAGGACGGATGGCCTCGAGAAAACGCTCCAGAGCCAATGTAAAAACAGTGATGAGCGTCACGCCTTCTGAGATAAATTCCATGTTACTGAACAGGCCCGTCCCCTTATGACGCATGGAAAGGCGAAGCCAAGTCAACGCCATGTGAAAAGGGCTTTTGTTGCGGATCATGGGAAGTTTCGAGCGCAAGTATTGTGTGATGAACAGGAACTGGTTTTTGTGGACCGGAGGCGCATCTTCGGCCAATTCATGGAAAAAACCGAAGGTGGCCTGCCTGCTCTTCACCTGATCCAGGGTGAGCAGGTCTTCCAGTAAAAGAGCACGGAGCTTTTCCCGTCCCTTATCGGTTTTCGTGTAATCAAAAAGAGCGAAGATTCCGGGTGTCCCGTCAGTGGACTCAAACAGTTCAAGGTCTCTCATGGTCTGGGCGTCAGCTGTCATGACAAGGCTCCTTTTCAGATTGGAATCATAAAACGGCAGCTCCCTTTATTATACAAGGGGAGAGAAGGATAACAAGGGAAAAGGAACATCACCCGTCTCCCGGTTGTTGAGTTAATGCTTGTTTATTTCGAGGCGGGACGTATAATAGAGCGGGAGGAAAGAACATGTATAAAAAAGCTTTATTGGCTGTCACAGTCTTATTACTTTTGTTTTTCTCAGTGAACCTGGTCTTTTCCGCCGGGGATTTTTTTAAAGGCCTGGCTATGATCAACGACGTCCACACCATGGTCCGTGACCATTATGTGGACCCGGATGATATCCGGGATCAGGATATGGCCTATCAGGCCGTCAAGGGGATGCTTGAAGGGCTGGACCCCCACACAGCCTTTTTTACTCCCGAGGAGAGCCGGGATATGCTAACGGATATCGAAGGCTCTTTCGGAGGGTTGGGGATCCGTATCGACAAGAAGGGGGATTTTGTCGTGGTGGTCTCTCCTATTGAGGGGACCCCGGCCTATCGCATGGGAATGCAGGCCGGCGATAAGATCGTCGAAGTGGACGGGGAATCCGCCGTGGGGCTTTCCCTTGAAAAAGTGATCAGTATGCTGCGCGGAGATATCGGGACCAAGGTCCGCGTGGGTGTTCAGCGGGAAGGCGTTCCGGAGCTTCTTACTTTTGAGATCGTCCGGGCCAAGATCGAACTGCCCAGTCTGTCAGGGGCTTTCATGATCGATGATACCACAGCCTATATCCGTTTTATCCACTTCCAGGAAAATTCCCTGGAAGAGATGACAAAGGCCCTGGCTGATTTGAAGGCCAAAGGGATGAAAAACCTTATACTGGACATCCGCTACAACCCAGGGGGGATCCTTGAGATCGCTTACGGGATTGCCGACCTGTTTATTCCTCAGGGAAACGTCATCGTGTCCACCCGGGGACGTGACGGAGTCCTTCTCGAAGAATACCGTTCAACAGACTCTACCCCCTACGCCGATATCGGGCTGGCTCTCCTCGTGGACCGGGGATCCGCTTCAGCCTCCGAGATCCTGGCCGGGGCGGTAAAAGACCTGAAAAGGGGACTCATCATCGGTGAAAAGACATACGGGAAGGGGTCTGTCCAGAGGATCTATTCACTCAGAGACGGTTCTGCGTTGAAAATGACGATTGCTCACTATTATACCCCTGCAGGGATCTGCGTGGACGGCACAGGGATCGAACCCGATATTCTTGTGGAGACCCCGCCGTTTCCCGTCCAGCTGGCGGATCTTCTCCGGGGCGGGGCTATTGAGGAGTTTACCGCAGAACGGACGGATGTCACACCGGAAACCGGCGATGATGCTCTGCTCTCCTCCTTCCGCTCCTATCTTGAAAAAAAAGGATATGAATTCAAAGAGCATTTTTTGGGAAACGGGATCAATGCAGACCTGATCACAGAGAATGTCCCGGACTGGAAGGGGAAGATCTTCACGGCCATAGCCGGAGAACTCACCCGTCAGATTCGTTACCGGCTGCTTTACCGGGACCGTGGAGAAGAAGCCGCCAGGATCTATCTGACCAGGGACGACCGGGTGATCAAAAGAGCCAGAGAAGTCCTGGAGAAAAAGGACGGCAGATGATTATACTCGGCATCGAGACATCCTGTGATGAGACATCAGCTGCACTTGTCCGTGACGGCAGGGTCATCCTTTCCAATGTGATCCATACCCAGGAAGTCCATCAAAAATTCGGCGGAGTCGTCCCTGAAGTCGCCTCAAGAAATCATGTAGTCAAGATCTTCGAGGTCCTTGACGCTGTGGAGAAAGAGGCAGGCATGCCCCTTCATGATGCCCATGCCATTGCAGTGACGCAGGGCCCCGGGCTGGTGGGAGCTCTTCTCATCGGTGTGAATACAGCCAAAGGGTTGGCTTATGCCTGGGGGAAACCCCTGATCCCCGTCCATCATGTGGAAGCCCATCTCTATGCCAATATGCTCCATTTCGGCGACCTTCCGTTTCCCTTTCTCGGGCTCATCGTCTCAGGGGGGCATACTCATCTGGTCCTTGTCATAAGTCCCAGACAGTACAGGCTCATCGGGCAGACGCGGGACGATGCCGTGGGGGAGGCGTTTGACAAGGTGGCAAAGATGCTGGGGTTGGGATATCCCGGAGGGCCGGCTGTGGACCGTCTTGCTGCTGATGGTGATGAAAATGCTTTTATATTCCCTGTCCCCGTCCCCAGGGACAATCCGCTGGATTTCAGCTTCAGCGGACTCAAGACAGCCGTGCGAAACGTGATCGCCTCTGACCCTGAAGTTAAAAAAGAGGATGTCTGCGCTTCTTTTCAGAAGACAGCGGTCCTGGCTCTGACCAGGAGGGTGGATCTCTTCTTTTCCGCAGAGAAACCTTATCCCCTTGTCCTTGCAGGGGGAGTGGCTGCCAACAGCCGTATTAGAAAGGAATTTGCGTCTCTCGCCGGCCGTTACGGAGTCTCTCTCTTCATTCCGCCTCCCCGGCTTTGCACAGACAACGCCGCCATGGTGGCTGCTCTGGGATGTGACCTCTTCTCTGAGGGAGCTTTTCTGGAAGGAGCCCCGCTTCTCTCTCTCAACGCGACAAGTTCGCTTTCTTTTGTCTGACAGGATTTCGGCTACAGGGGTTACGCCTGGGATTCTCCGGCAGCCCTTAACAGGCGGTTAAGGTCAGTCATCACACCGATGACATGGGTCAGCCGGCCTGCGTCATCCCTCTGGACACGCCAGCGTGAGAGAGCATAGAGGGTTCCGCCATCTCCGGCGGACAGTGTGAGAAAAAGGGGCGACGGAGGGCTTTGCTCTTTCAGATCCTTCAGGTAGCCCCATAAATGGTCCTCATAAATATCGGAAAAACAGATTTCTGAAACCGGGCGGCCATTAAGGTCCTCGCCGGAATAATGGAGGATCGTCTTAAAGGAAGAGTTGGCATATTCCACGTGTCCGTTCTCATCCAGGACCAGAAGAGGGTCGGGGAGGATCTCCAGCAGAGAACGGAAGTGAGCTTCCGCCTGGCGGATCTGCTGATGGAGGAGGTCGCGTTTTCGCAGGTTCGACGCCGACAGGAGAAAAAGAAGAAGTGACGTCCCCAGGACAAAGAACCATCCCTTGAACAGCTGCCCTTTGACATAAAGGGGCACCGGTACGGGAAAGAGCAGTCTCAGCACGTAATCGGAAAAAAGGATCCAGAGAAAACCCGCGATAAGGAATATAAGGGCGGTTTTCAGGGCATCTCTTTTCCATGAGTAATGATGAGAATCTCTTATCATACTTTATTATAGAGAATAATTCCCCTTTTCTCAAGGGAAAAGAGTCCTTGACGGCGGCTGAGAGGCTCTTTATTCTCAAGAAAAGGAGCGTCTATGAAAGTACTTGTCACGGGATTTGAGACTTTCGGCGGCGATGAACTCAATCCTTCGGAAGAAGTCATCAAAAAGCTTCCTCAACGGATCGGGGCTGTCCAGGTCTGTACCGGATGTCTCCCTGTGGTTTATGGAGAGGCTGAAAAAGAGCTTTTTGCCCTCATCCGTGCTCATAAACCTGACGGTGTGCTCTCCCTGGGAGTGGCCACAGGACGGTGCGCCCCTGAACTGGAAAGGGTCGCCCTTAATCTGGATGATGCCTCCATGGCTGATAACAGAGGAGTCCTGCGCAGTGGGGACCTCATATCACCTGCCGGCCCGGCGGCTTATTTTTCCACGCTGCCGCTGGAGAGGATCCGCTCGGGATTCCGGGAGAAGGGGATCCCTGTTTTTGTCTCTCTCTCCGCAGGAGCCTTTCTCTGTAATCACCTCTTTTATCTTCTCATGGAATACGCCACCCGGTGCCGACCTCCCTTGATGGCCGGGTTTATGCATCTTCCGGCTCTTCCCGGACAGGGGACAGGGGCAAGACAGCGCCCCACCATGTCCCTCTCTCTTCAGATCCAGGCGGTCACCATCACTCTGGAAGCCATGGGCGCAGAAGGCGTATGACTCCGGGCTGGCGAAAACACCGTGGTGAGGCCTCTCTCTTTTTATCGGCCTTTTTTTTCAGCCTGACAGCGTTGGCGGTCAAAGCCGCTTCAGTTCATTTTACGGGAGCCTTTATCGCTTTTTTTCGTTTCGGGGTAGAGATCCTTCTGTGTTTCGGGCTTCTCTACGCCCTGAGACAACAGTTCCGCGTGAAGAAGCCTGGGACCTGGCTCCTCCGGGGATTCTTCGGAGCAGGGTCCATGGCCCTCTATTTTGTGGCCATCAGCCTCTCCTCCAGCGGAAGGGCGACTCTTCTGTTCAACACCTACCCTCTCTTCGTCGCTCTGACCGGGGCTCTTTTTTTCGGGAAGAAGATGAATGCGGGCCATGTGGCCAGCCTCCTCCTCTGCGGGGCGGGTGTCTGGCTTGTCTTCCATGATAAAAGTGATTTCGGCCCCTTGGGGGATGCTGCGGGGCTCCTTTCAGCCCTGTTTGCGGGGATCTCGATCCATTTTCTCCAGAGATCCAGGGAAAGCAATCCTACCGTTATCGTCTATCTGGCCGCTGCTTTTTTCGGGATTGTCTTTACGGCTCCCTGGGCGGGATCAGCCGTCTCTCTCTCCTGGCCGCTTGCTGCCATGCTGGCCGGGGTGGGGGCCGTCTCTCTGGCGGGACAGCTTCTTATGTCATACGGGTTCAAATATATTCATCCCACACGGGGGAGTATCATCGCCTACTCGTCGCTTCCTCTGACCATGGGCGCCAGTTTTTTCCTCTTTCAAGAGCAGTACCATCCGCTCTTTTTCCTAGGGACCTTTTTTATCGTCGCCGGGCTTCTGATCAATCTGTCGAATAAGAGAAATAAATGAAACTTTTCACGGCAGAGGGGTGTCTCATGGGCACTTGATTGCTGAAACGACTTGTTTTCACAAAGGAGAACAATGACCACCTTTTCAATGACCACATATTGATTTTTCCCTGTCCTTACAACACTTCAGAGAGAATTCTTAAGGAGATAAGATGAAGAACACCTTTTCCTCCCTTTATCTATTTATGAAGGGACATCGTTTACTATACACAGGAGCGGTCCTGGCCATGGGAGCCGCTACCCTCTTCGGACTGCTGACCCCTCTCGTGATCCGGTATGCCATAGACACGGTCATCGGAGGCAAAGAGGTCACGGCTCCTCCTCTCTTTGAAGGGATTCTTCGTTTGTTTACCGGGGTGTTCGGAGGAACGCTTTCTCTGGCGGAAACGGGGATCCTCTTTATCCTCCTCTCACTGGGAGGGGGCTTTTTCCTCTATCTCAAGGGGAGATGGTCGGCCATGGCGGCAGAATCCATGGCCAGGGGGATCCGTGAAAGACTGTATGACCATATCCAGCGGCTTCCGTACGCTTATCATACCCGGGCGGAGACAGGGGACCTGGTTCAGAGGTCCACATCGGACGTGGAGACCATACGGAAGTTTCTGGCTACTCAATTCGTGGAAATCGGCCGGGCCCTCTTTATGGTGGGGCTTACCCTCTCTTTCATGATCCAGCTCCATAAGGGGATGACACTCTACGCTATGGCTGTGGTTCCGGTGATCTTTCTCTTCTCCTTTGTCTTTTTTATGAAAGTCAAAGGAGCCTTTCAACGATCGGATGAAGCCGAAGGACGTCTGTCCACGGCCCTTCAGGAGAATCTCACCGGAGTCAGGGTGGTGCGCGCCTTCGGCCGGCAGTGTTACGAAGAGGAGCGTTTTGACGGAAAGAACAAGGAGTATCAGACGCTTACCTATCGTCTCATCGCGCTTCTTGCTCTCTACTGGGGTGTGTCGGACTTTCTGTGTCTTCTTCAGATCGGGTTTGTCCTTTTCATGGGCGGAGCCGTGGCTCTCCAGGGGGGGATGACCGTGGGCACACTGGCGGTCTTTGTCCTTTATGAAGGGCGTCTCCTCTGGCCGGTGAGGCAGATGGGCCGTATCCTCACCGATATGGGGAAGACCTTTGTCTCGGTGAGGAGGATCATGGAGATCCTCGAGGAACCGGCTGAAGAGGACCTCCCCGGGGCTGAAACTCCTCCCATCAGGGGGGAGATCGTCTTTCAGGGAGTCTCTTTTTCCTATGAAGGGGGTTCTGAGATCCTCAAGGATGTCTCGGTCCGGATTCCCCGCGGGGCTACTGTGGCGGTCCTGGGCCCCACTGGCTGCGGGAAATCCACGTTCGTCCATCTCATCGCCGGCCTCTATCCCTGTGAATCGGGAGAGATCCTTATTGACGGGACCCCGGTGAAGAGGATCCGGCAGGCGTGGCTTCGCCGGCATGTGGGACTTGTCCTCCAGGAGCCGTTCCTCTATTCGAAATCGCTCCGGGAGAATATCGGGATCACCGGGGAGTCTCCCCGGGAGGAGGATGTTCATGCTGCAGCCAGGGACGCGGCCATCCATGAAGTGATCATGGAGATGGAAAAGGGCTATGAGACTGCTGTGGGCGAACGCGGAGTGACGCTCTCAGGAGGGCAGAAACAGCGCGTGGCCATGGCCAGGACACTCATGACCCCGTACCCCATCCTGATCTTCGATGACTCTCTGAGTGCTGTGGATACGGAAACGGATGCTGCCATACGGAAGGCGCTCTCCAGGAGAAAACAGCATGCGACCACCATCATCATCTCTCACCGGATCACTACTCTGGCTGAAGCCGAGCTGATCCTGGTCATGGACAAGGGACGGATCGTCCAGTCCGGGACTCATGCTGAACTTTTGGCTGAAGAGGGGCTCTATCATAGGATCGCCGCGCTTCAGAATGACCTGGCCCAGGAACTTTCCCATGTCCTGGAGGGAGAGGATGACACAGAGAGGAGAGACCATGAGTACACCATATAAAGAAACGACCTATTCCAGACAACTGGATATGACATTGTGGAAAAAACTTCTGGGTTACGTCCGCCCTTATAAAAAGCAATGCCTTCTTCTGGCTTTTTTCATGATCCTGTGTGCAGGGGCGGATGCTTTGTATCCTCAGTTTAACCGGCTGATCATCGATCGCTTTGTGGAACAGGGGACCTTTGAAGGGATGGGGTTTTTAGCCATGGCCTATGCCGCTGTGGTCTCTCTCCAGGCTCTGGCTGTCTGGGCGTTCATCAGGACAGCGGGGCGCATCGAGATGGGCCTGAGCTATGATATCAGAAAAAAGGCCTTCCGACGCCTGCAGGAGCTCTCGTATGACTATTACGATACCACGCCTGTGGGGTGGATCATGGCGCGGATGACTTCAGATGTGACCCGCCTGGGGGAGATCATCTCCTGGGGGATGGTGGATGTGGCCTGGGCGGTGACCATCATGGCAGCCATGCTTGTCTTTATGGCCGTGCTAAACATCAAGCTCACTCTTCTGGCCCTCTGTGTGGTCCCTCTTCTGGGCCTGATCAGCTATTATTTTCAGAGAAGGATCCTGAAGAGCTATCGGGAGGTCCGCAAGACCAACTCAAGGATCACAGGAGCCTTCAATGAAGGGATCACCGGAGCCAAGACTACAAAGACATTGGTCCTTGAAGAGAAAAACCTCGGGGAGTTCAGGCTTCTTACGTCAACGATGTACCGATCCTCTGTCCGTGCCGCCGTGGTCTCTTCCCTCTTCCTTCCGGTAGTCATGACTCTGGGAAGCATCGGAACGGCTATAGCGCTCTATTACGGAGGGGCCCGTGCCCTGGAGGGAGTCCTGACTTACGGGACCCTCTTCATGTTCATCTCTTATACGGTCCAGTTTTTCGACCCTGTCATGGCTCTTGCCGGCATATTTGCGGAGATGCAGAATGCTCAGGCCGCAGCCGAGCGTGTCCTGGGGCTCATCGACACAGAACCCTCGTTGAAAGACGATCCTGAAGTCGCCAGTGTATACGGAGACAATTTTGCTCCACGGAAAGAAAACTGGGTTCCGGTGAGAGGCGCCATCGAGTTCAGGGATGTCGACTTTAAGTATAAAGAAGGAGAGCATGTCCTCAAGGGGTTTAATCTCAAGGTCCGCGCGGGCGAATCGGTGGCCCTTGTGGGAGAGACCGGATCCGGAAAGAGCACCATCGTGAACCTGGCCTCCCGCTTTTATGAGCCTACTTCGGGATCCATCCTCATCGACGGGACGGATTACAGAAAAAGGTCCCTTCTGTGGCTCCATTCGCACCTCGGGTACGTTCTCCAGACACCGCATCTTTTCAGCGGGACCATCGCAGAAAATATCCGCTACGGAAGGCTTGATGCCTCTGATGATGAAGTCAGACAGGCAGCTCGGCTGGTCAACGCCCATGATTTCATCACGGGTTTTGAAAAAGGGTATGAGACTGAGGTGGGAGAAGGCGGCGGGCGGCTCTCCACCGGAGAGAAGCAGCTCATCTCATTCGCACGGGCCATCCTGGCCGACCCTGCCATCTTTGTCCTGGATGAAGCCACATCATCAGTGGACACGGAAACGGAAGCCCTGATCCAGAAAGCCATCACAACGGTCTTGAAGGGAAGGACCAGTTTCATCATCGCCCACAGGCTCTCCACCATCCGGAATGCCGACAGGATCCTGGTGGTCAGAAAAGGAGTGGTGACAGAATCAGGAACACATGAGGAGCTTCTCCTTGAAAAGGGCTACTACTACCGTCTCTATACCAACCAGTTCATGGAGGAGCGGGAAGAGGCACTTCTCGACTGATGTTTCGTACTACGTAAGGATATCCCTTGCATTCTCCTTTTCTCCCGATACAATGGGAGAAAAGGAGGTCATCATGACAAATAAAATGCGATGGGACCTGAGTCCCCTCTACTCTTCTTTCGATTCGGATTCCTTTCATAAAGACATGGCAGAATTGGACAGGCTTATTGAGGATATGGCCCGATGGACAGAGTTTCACGATCAGGGGCTTTCTCCTGTGGAAGTCATGGAAGGATATCTCACCCGATCCAACACCCTCAGAGACCGCCTCTCCCGGCTTATCTCCTACGCTTCGCTGACCCTCAGCGTGGAGACGAAGAATGAGACCGCCCAGGCCGTCATGGACCGTATCATGAAAAAGGCTGTGGAGCTGCGTGTCCCTGAAGTCCGTTTTCAGCGATGGCTGAAAGAGGCCGGTGACCTGGACAGATATGTTTCAGAAAGCAGCCTTCTTAAAGAACATGAGTTTATCCTCGAAGAGATGAAAGCCAAAGCTGAAAGGATCCTGGAAGACCGCGAGGAGTACCTGGTCGCCAGGCTGTCCAATACAGGCGGACGGGCCTGGAGCACTTTGCAGAACCTCCTTACAGCCAACCTTATGGTGGACGTGGAGAAGCCGGACGGGAGTGTGCGGGTTCCTCTTACTGTGGCCAGGAACATGGCTCATTCCCGTGACCGCGAAGAGCGTAAAGCCGCTTTTCAGGGGGAGCTGGAAGCTTACGGTAAGATCGAGGATGCATCAGCAGCGGCCTTAAACGCCATCAAGGGCGAGATCCTGGCCCTTTCAGAGGTAAGAGGCTATGCCTCTCCTCTTGAGATGACAATAGAGGAATCGCGTATGGACAGGGAATCTCTGGAGGCCATGCTCCGGGCTGTTGAAGAGGCCCTCCCCCGTTTCCATACCTATTTCAGGGCAAAAGCAAAAGCTCTTGGCTATGAGGGGGGATTGAAATTTTATGACCTTTTTGCGCCTGTGGGAGATAGCGACAAAGATATCTCCTATGATGAAGCGCGGAGCCTCATCATCGGGAAATTCGGAACATTCAGTCCCTCCCTGAGCGAGTTCGCCCGGAGAGCTTTTGACGAACAGTGGATCGATGCCGAACCCCGCGAGGGGAAGAGGGGCGGGGCCTTCTGTTCCAATCTTCATTCCATCGGCCAGAGCAGGATCATGGCCAACTTCAGCAACAGCCTTAAAAATGTCATCACACTGGCCCATGAGCTGGGACACGGTTATCACGGCCATTGCCTGAAAG
>Ga0068713_1004694_pt1 | contig 10381 bp, 9 predicted proteins | sample MTBAKSrepl2MetaG_FD_62223 | JGI IMG/M metagenome (GOLD analysis project Ga0068713, IMG submission 62223) | Enrichment culture microbial communities om Arthur Kill intertidal strait, New Jersey, USA, that are MTBE-degrading - MTBE-AKS2 (Arthur... | ecosystem: Environmental > Aquatic > Marine >...
GCGTCTTGAAGGACGCGGAAATGGCGTGGACGTGCTCCTGCAGGGAGCGGGATTCAAGCTTCAATGGGGCCGCGTCTTGAAGGACGCGGAAATGGACCTACGTCCTCGATCATACGTACCTGCTCGATCCGCTTCAATGGGGCCGCGTCTTGAAGGACGCGGAAATCACGGCGAAGATCATTGTTAGGCATAATGTGCTCCTGCTTCAATGGGGCCGCGTCTTGAAGGACGCGGAAATTTCGAGCGCGGCACGCGGAACAGCGGCAGATGCTCGCTTCAATGGGGCCGCGTCTTGAAGGACGCGGAAATCGCGATTCCAGGCATGCGATCCGCTTCTGCCCGCGTGCTTCAATGGGGCCGCGTCTTGAAGGACGCGGAAATCAAACCGCGTCGGGGCCCCCTGGCCCAGCACCGTATGCTTCAATGGGGCCGCGTCTTGAAGGACGCGGAAATGGTGTGAGGTATGTGTGGACCAAGAAGCATTTCGTTGGCTTCAATGGGGCCGCGTCTTGAAGGACGCGGAAATCATGGAATCGACGTGCAGGTCGGGGGCGGTATCCGCGGCTTCAATGGGGCCGCGTCTTGAAGGACGCGGAAATGGCAACCGCCAGAGGCCGTGCTGCTGTACAGTGAGCTTCAATGGGGCCGCGTCTTGAAGGACGCGGAAATTGAATCAACGGTTAGCACTCGTTTTCTGCCCGCTAAGCTTCAATGGGGCCGCGTCTTGAAGGACGCGGAAATTGTACAGGTGCGAGGCGGACACATTAATCATGTCCTGCTTCAATGGGGCCGCGTCTTGAAGGACGCGGAAATGACGATCACGCGGTACGTGGACACGGACGGCGGCGAGCTTCAATGGGGCCGCGTCTTGAAGGACGCGGAAATGCACCGCCCCCCGCCTCCGTCGTGCTGACCGGCGTTGGCTTCAATGGGGCCGCGTCTTGAAGGACGCGGAAATACCGGAAATCACCAAGCTCCGGAAAGAATACGAGGAGCTTCAATGGGGCCGCGTCTTGAAGGACGCGGAAATTTGCCGCCTGCGTCCTCGGCAGTGTCGCGTGGGGGGGCTTCAATGGGGCCGCGTCTTGAAGGACGCGGAAATCTGTTGATGACAGTACCAGTGCGAGCCTGTTCGCTAAGCTTCAATGGGGCCGCGTCTTGAAGGACGCGGAAATATGCCGCTACAGAGATCAATACGGACCTGCTGGCGAGCTTCAATGGGGCCGCGTCTTGAAGGACGCGGAAATGGCACTTCTGGCAACCCGCCCTCCCGCCAACAGTTGCGCGGGCAAAAACGAATGACTTGTCCGGACGGGATATTCAGACAATCAGCCCTCCAACCAAAACACACCATATCTCCTTTTCGAGCAACAACTTCGAGTGATGCCCGGGACTCACGAACCACGTCGCCTCTCGCACGGACTCGCACCTTCTGGCCCCTTGGATCAGACTACCACCACACGTTGTGGCGGGCGATATGGCAAGCCTATGCTCTCCAAACCCTGCCCGATCTCCAAGGGATTGTCAGCAGAACCAAGATCAAGCAGCAGGACCTGATCTTCACGACAGTGTACATACTGCTGTAACTCGCCCTTCAACGACGCGTGCTCACGGGCGTCTAATTCGCACAGAAAGACACTGTACTGCACATGATCGCCCCGGTCCATCAGCGTCTGGAAAATGCGGTTGCGTTGCTTGTCATCCGAGACATCGTAAGTGACAAGGTATCGCCGCCGCATTTATCACCTCGTGACCATCCCCGGGTAGGTGTCGATCTCACCCCGGACCCAACGTGCCAACAGCTTGGTCTGCAGACGAATGATAGTCCGCCAGCAGCAGCGATACTCAAAGACCGGATGCGTGACCAATTGATCCAGTCGCCCCTCGTAGGCCCGAATGAAGGCCTTGCGCGCGGCCGGCCTCATGGCACAGCCGGCCTTGGTCATCTCAAAGCCGTCCTGCCCAACCATGCCCGTATTGAGCGACGTGAGCACGGCCGAATCCACAACCGGGGTCCGAAACTCCTCCATCAGGTCGAGAGCCAACCCCGGACGCCCATGGCGGGGTCGATGATAGAACCCCCAGTACGGATCGAATCCTTCGGCCAATAGCGCGATCGTGCATTCCTTGGCCAGCATCGCGTAGCCAAACGAAAGCAAGGCATTGATCGGGTCGCGTGGAGGACGGCGGTTGCGATTCTGGAAATCCCACTCGGTGGGTAAGGCGTCGCTCTTGATCATGCGCGAGAAGTTGGCGAAGTACACCTTGGCCGCAATCCCTTCCACACCCAGGAGAGTCTCGATGCTCGTGGCCGAAGCCGCGTGCTGCATTTGCTCGGCGAGATCATCAAGGGCCCGCTGCGACAGATTCGATGCATTTCGGCGAAGCAGGGTCCGCTGGCCTGACACCTTGGCCGTGACAACCTGACGGGCAAGCTCCAGGCACTTGGGGGTATCGTCGACCACCCGGAACTGCGAAGCCCGCAAAAACGCATTCTTCAGGCCAAGCCCTTGTGTGAGACCGTAGAACCAGTGCCCCATGGAGAGGTGCACAATGGGCACTCCTTCCTCGCAGAGCAAATGAATGGTCTGGGCCGTCACGGACACGTTGCCGCACAAAACCAGTTGGCTCGTGTCCGCGACCCGCGCCGTCGCCAGTTTCTTCTTCTGCTTCCAGATCACCAGGGCCTTGCTGGTTTTGCAGACCGTCGCGCCCTGTTCCTGCACGTACAACGGCAAGGCATTGTCCCGGACAGGAAAGAACCGGCGAACTGTGGCTTTGTCCGTATCCGTGGGCGTGACACTCTCACGCTGCCGACGCAGCAGCCCTGTCTCATCCGGCAGGCAGATACCCGCCAGGCTGCATCCGTTGCATTTGGGACTGTCGTCCAGCGGTGCGGGCGGCGTCGCGGCCGAACATGCCGAGCGTGCCAATTGAATCAGCTCCAGCGTCCGCTGCTCCAATTCCGGGGTAAAGGGCACATCCACGCGTGTCCGGGACCCGGCAAAATACAGCACCCCATGATCGCACTGATACCCCTTCTCCCGCAGGAGCAGCCCCTGAGCCATGAGCTGCACCCGTTCCGGTTCGTACGAGCGCTGCTCATTGTTGGGCACCCGGCCCCGCTTGGTCTCGACCGGCACGGCGACTGTCTCGGCCGTGGAAACCAGGTCAAGCTTTGCGGTGAGGCCGAGCCGCACGCTGTCGAGGGGAATAGAACGCGTGATTGTCGGGCGCTCATCGCCCCCCTCAGCGGCGGCCTGGCCTTCTCCATCAGGCGATGCGGCCGAGTCCTCGTCCGAGGAGGGCTCCGGGTCCGGTAACACGTGGTCGAGCCGGTCCGCTCGACGATGGACATTGCGCCCCTCCACGGTGTACACGTTGTCCGCCCAGCGACCGTCCACGTGCATCAGGTGAAAGAGCCGGGGGCAGTAGGCGTACTCATTGAGCATCCGCACGGGAAGCAGATCGGGCGTGCCACCGTTCGTGCCGGCCGGAGCCTCATCATCAGAGGGGCCGTTCATGACTCCAATTCCCATTGACCCTTATGGACTTGCCAAAGATCGGCCAGAATGCCCGGAAGACTTTAGGATTCAGCCGCCGCAAACAGCCCGAGGCCACAGTGACGGCCTGCACCGATAGCGAGGGGACCAGGGATGGACTCGCGGAACAACAGCCGAACATGCCACGCGGGGAGACGATACCGCACGGGTTTACCTTGCCGTGTGCGGTACTCCCTCGCCGCCAGATAGTCGGGCATACGGTATTGAGCGGGGTGCTGGGAACCGGACCAGTAGGGTGCCTTGCGAAGGGCCAATTCCTGAATCGCATCGACCGGTATACCAGCATCCTGCAAAGCCGCCAGAAAGAGTTTCTCGGCCTTGGCATGCTTTCCATCGTCGAGTCCCGGGAGAACCACGGGAGTAACCGTGCACCACGACCTCGCCGGATTGACGTGTCTGACGTATCTTTCGATCATAGCCTGCGAACTGCGTCGCCACAGGTCCAAGAGAGTGCCCCGCCGGTTACCCTCTTTGTCCGTGAGCGTCTGGTTGCGGAGTCGGAGCTGTGCCCAGGCGGCATTCGTGCTGTCGCCGCCGTAGGGCTCAGCGATGACGAGGCGGCGAATCATACCGTCGGCGTGTTCATGCCCGATCGACGGGATGGGCAGGTAGGAGAAACGCGGCGGGGTGGCTTTCGTGCCGTTGACATGTCCGGCCACATAGACCTCAGCGTCTACCGCCCCGTCGTTAAAGCAGAACTCGTGTGTGTCCTGTCTGGCACACCGGCAGGCCAATGAACGCAACATAGCCGCGACCTTGACCGTATCGACCTGCCGAAACGCGACCCCTTCCGGCAGTTCGAACGCGACACAAGGACGGGGTGGCAGGATGGTTTGTCGCAGGTAGGAAATCACAGAGAACGTGGTCGGACGAGATGGCGGCGAATATCGATTCCCAACAACACGTTCAAGGAAAGACACGTGACACTGTTCCAGGTCGTGCAGGGTGCCCATTCTCGGGACCCGCGATTGGACATGCCCAGGCCGGTGACCCGCATGAGGTCTCCAGCGATGCCCCGGCAAAGCCGTCACCTTCTCTTCCCCCAAGACGCATCCATGGCCGACCACATGATCGATCCCCCAGCCCAGCGCCACAAGGTGGCGGGCTTCACGACAAATCCATTCTGCATGTGACAGGACCGTGGCGCTGTCGCCGTCAGAGATGGGCCAGAGGTAGTGCACGGTATCCCCGTCCAAAAGACGATGGGGCCAAACCGTCTTCCCTGTTAGCCGTGCTTGGCGATCGAATTTCCTGTCCGCATCATTATTAGGCACAAAAAGCGTGTACGGCGTCGATTCACGCCGCGCCGTAGGAGTAATAATGAGAGGCGGGGCGCACCGTTCCCACCACTGGAAAGCGGCCTCTTTTTCCGTCGACCATTGCACGTTCCGACAGCCCAAGCGTGAACCGGCGAGCACGGCCTGAAAGAGCCGTAAGGGAGATGGCGGCCACTCCGGTTCACCGGTATGCGCCTTACCATGGAACCGCGAATCCAGAAAGGTCAACGAAATACAGAGATGACGCCTCATGTCTCATCTCCAGGTGCAGCGTTGCCGCTCTTCTTTCGACGGGCTTTCTTTCGCTCCTCCTTGGACTGCCCGATTGCAGCTTTGGCGGCCTTGGGATCAAAGATCGCTTCCCGATCAGCGCCCACGCCGAACGCCCGGGCCGCAGCCTCTGCGTATTCCAGGGCTCGGGCGTGCGACAGGTCGAGGTCTTCCCGCCGACCGTCATGATGGACGAGTTTCCATTCCGTCGGTCGCCCCGTTTCGGGGACAAGCTGGCAGCCTTCCCGCAAGGACAGGTCCTGCGGGGCGGTCAGACTCACCAAGGCAAGTCCCAGGATATACCGACGCAGTTTCAACGACGCCTCGTCTTCTTGGGAACCGGCCCCAAGGCTTCGCAATACGACAAGGTTCAAGGTGGCGTCGCGGCGGATCGAGCCTTGGTCTTCGAGTTGGACTCCGCCGTGACTCCAAGGGGCCGGCGCATGGCTCAAGCCCAGTTCCGACATCGAATCTTGTTGCGTTTTCCCCTCCGAGGCATCGAGCAGTCCCATCCCCACATAGTCCAAGGCGGGAATGTACTGCGCTGAGCGATGGAGGGGGCGGACGCCATAGGCGCGTATCACAGATCGGACAATACGGGGCAGCTTGACCTGAGTCGCTCGCGAATCCCAGGCCCCAAAGATCAAAGAGGTCGGAGCGATCTTCGCCAAGGGTACGGCGTCTCCATTCTGGGCCGCTTCAAAGGCCCGACTAAGGTCGCCGGAAAGGTCCGAAAAACGTACGATGGCATCTGCGGCGCGATGCCCGGCCTCCAGCAAATTCACTTTTTCTTCGCCCGCTTTGATAACGACCTGTGGGACGAGATCGCTATAGGGCGTCCTCTCGAAAAGCGGTTCCATGCGGTTGGCCTGTGATCCGGCGCTGTCGATCTGGCAGACACTTGTGCCATCCTGGAAATGGTCGATGTTGTACCCCATCCACTCCTCTTCGCGCATGCGTTCTGGTTTGGCGTAGGTCGGGGGGAAAATGACCCCATCCCTGCCCTCGACGGGTTCCAACCACTGGCGCATCACCATCGCTGCGACCTTACCCTCATTGCCAAGTAAATTATCGAATTGAGTCAGAATTTCCTTCATAGGCTTCTCCTTGCTGTGTTTAGGCCTTTGAATTTGCCGCGATAAACAACTCTCGTACAAAAGCTCTCGGTCCGAACCACGGGAAACGCTCCGATGGCAGCAACACGAGCAACAGGTGCGGCTAATGGGGCATGCCAAGTAACGTACCGTACCACTTGTTCCCTGGTCTCGAGGATGGGAAAAAAACGTTGAAGCCCGATTGCCCCGATCATTTCCACGGCTGGATGCGTTGGCAAGCATTTAAGGCGGGCATGTTCATTAAGAGAGAAACCTACATCCAACGCGTTCCAACTCAGATCACTGTCGAAGCCGTATGAACCTTGCATTCGCTCGGTAACTGTCAACACCTCTTCCGGCTGGGTAGCGAGCCTATCGATGTTCTTCTCGAGGGACCTGCGCCACTTACAGAACATCTGTCGTGACGTGGCATTTGCAGCCCATGTCTTGAACAGATTAGGCTTCTTGTTCTGTCCCAGCCACCAGTCAAGCCGCATGTTGATCGGATCCCCGATCGCCAGGGCTTCTATTTTTGGATCATCCGCAGAATTAGGTATGGGCTTAACATCACACTTGACAACTGGTGTCAACAAGTCGGACAAATCTGTCCTTGCATTTCCTGCCGCAAGGAAGAACCGCCCGTTTTCAAACCAGCCCTCAGTTCCTGGCCAAAGCCGGTGGGCCAGTTCCAGAAGACCGCAGCAGGCGAAGAACTGGCCGGGATTGGTCACGTCGACATTGACGCTAAACGTGGGATCGGGCCACTTCATAGGCGCTCCTTATTGTCCTCGGTCTCGCTGCTCCGTGATGCCAGGATGTCTGCCGCCCGCAGAAGCGACTCGAGCCATGCCAGACCCCAGCGGCCGAATTGCTGTTGAAGGCGGGCGAATCGGCGCAGCGTCTCCAGCGCAACCTGCTGGTTCGTGGTGATCGTCGTGGGCAGCGGATCGTATGCCGTGTCCTCAAAGTGCGGCCGAGCCCGACCATGATGGGCGGCGATCAAGTGGAGGATCAGGTCCCGTTCCGGGTGATCGGCAAGCCGTGGGTCACTGCTCGCGTTCACCAACGACCCGAACTCATGGCGATACCCCCCGAGAAAACGTCCATGCTTGTACTTTGGCGATTTGGCGAGCGGTTGACTCGGGTCCGCATTGCAGGCGTACTCCTGCCACAGCCGGCGGTCTTTGCCGCGATCATGCCATTGGGCCGCCGCCACCAAGGCGTTTCTGAGGGGAGGATCCAGGCCGAGGGCATCCGCCATGCGATCCGCATACTTCTCGACCAGACGATGGTGCGCATCCAGTGCCTGTTCAAACCTGGGGGTTTCGGGGTCGTCCAAGGCGGATCGCCGGACCGGCAGAGCCAGCACGAGCCACTTGGCTTCACCTTCCGCCTCGGGATCCTCGGACGGCTCTTGCAGGATGACCGTTTGTCGTTCGCAAAGGGGCTCAGGAAGGGCGTCTGCAGTCTTCTCCGCATCGAGTCGTTCGTATTGGACGCTCCCTGAAATCTCGATTCGGATCCACCGTTGACGCTTGCTCTCTCCATGTTCGGCAACATCCAAGGCAGCCTCGGTGACTTTCGCGTCCAGCATGCCGTGGGCCCTCAGTCCACCGACCTCGGTCGGCAGGACAACAGTATAATAGTCGATGGCGCTGTCGGCGTCGTTTTTATCCGTGATTTTGGACAGGTTTGACCATCTGGCTTGGCCTCGCTCATCCAGGAGAACAACTTGACAGTCCCAACTCTCGTCCGTCTTCCGATGCACGCGCAGCAGCTCGGTGAGTGCCTTGCGGATGCGATCCGTACGGTCCCGCAGTCGCTCGTGGACCTCGACCCGGCACGCTTGAAACCACATTTGGAGGGTGGCCTCATCGGCCTCAGCCTTGGCTAACAATGAAACCTCCTGTCGCCAGAGGACGTAGGTCTCTGGTTGATCATCGGTCAGGCCGTGCAGATAGGCGGCAACTGGGGGCCGGCCCGGCATGGACCCGGCAATGCTCGTCAACGACCACGCATCGAGTAGAATGTCGGTCAGCGGTGGCCAAGCGGGCTCCGGGGCAAAGGCACATCGCTTCTCCTCAGTGGACAAACCCTCTATCAGCGCCATCAAATGGCGGGGGCTCACGTCGAACTGATTGCCATCACCCATCCATTTTCTGAGAAGGGCGGCCGTGTTTGCGATGGCCTCGTCAATGGGTTGCTTCTTCTTCGTCCCGACATCGGTGTTCCCCACGACATCGACATAGGCAATGCGGTCGGCTCCGCCGCGACGGTTGATGCGCCCGAGACGCTGGATCATCGAGTCCAAGGTGGAGAGATCACAGACCATATGGTCCGCATCCAGATCAATCCCGACTTCGCCCGCAGAGGTGCTCACCAGGTAGACCGTCTCGTCAACTTGAGACCCAGGCCGCAACAGGGCTCGGTAGACGCGATCGGTCTTCACCAGTTGGTCACGTTCATACCCTCGAATGGTACCCGTCAGAACAGCCACGGGCGCCTCATTCCCCTTGCCGAGTTTCTTCCGGAGACCATCAACGACCTTCTGGGCGTCCTCCGGCGACCGGACATAGACCAAAACTTTCGAGGAACAGCCTTCGTGCGCCGTGGCCTGCTGAACGATCGTTGCCAGAATTTCCTTGTCGCCCACCTCATGGAAACGCAACACCTTCGTCGCGTTCAGACGCTGTTTCACTGTCGGATTCTCCTCATCCTCCGGCCCCAATCGCAGCGATCCCCCGTGATCGCTCCGCCCCGTTGCCGACAGCTCCATCACCCATAATGAACGTGGTTCGTTGTCGGTTTCCTGAATTTGCTCCACCTCGCGGAGCAACTGGCCGAAGGGGGGTGTCAGATGGGCCTCATCATGAATGACCAAAGCATCCTGGCCGACCAGCCCGGCATGGTGGGCTCGATGGTAAGGCCCATCTCCGTACCCGCTGAACAGCAACTTGCTGCCGATCATATCAATCGTGCCGACGATCACCGCCGCTCGGGCCGGATCAGACTTCCATTCCTCATTGTCTGCAAGTTCGCCCCGAAGCGTGCTCACGGCCAAGGGTATCTCGTTCGTCGTGGCCAGTTGATCAAGCAATCCGGCAAGGCATTTAAGTGCTTTTTCGCGTATGCCCCATTTGGGGTTGTCGGGATCCAAAAGTCGTTGCCGCATCTGCTCGACTGTGCTCGTCGCCTGATCCACTACCGTCCTGCGATTCACAATGTAGATCAATCGCCGAGGCAGTCGTACACTCCCCTTCAACGCCTGTGTCGCCAATGCAGTAAGCCAGATCGGAATGACTGAAGTCTTTCCAAGACCGGTGGGAATACAGCAGGTGCTCGGAATCGGTGGTCCTGCCAGGAAGCGTTCGAAAAGCCGGTTCTGCCAGGGGAACGGCTGGTGATCCGTCAGCGCCTGGAAGGCATCGGTAAAACTCAGTTCCCCTGACCCTGCTACTGGTACTCCACGATCAGGCATACGAACCTCCTGTCAACCCCGTCGCCCAGGCAAGTCAACTGCGGGTATTGTCTGACCGGCCACGGCGCAAATCAAGAAAAACTGGGTTTGATGTCAAAGATTCAAGGATTGGACACAACCGGCGACGTTGACGAGGCAGGCATTTCATCCGAGTCATCCATTCGTTCAGTCGGGGCGTTTCCCTCTTCTGTCTCTGGGTTGGCCTGCATCCCGGCCCCGGCCTCCGTCGTCTCGTGCGGGCGCTCAGGTCCTGGCCGGGTCGCCCGCCTTCTTCTCCAGGATCAACGCGATGCACTGAAGATACGAGGCGATGTCACTCAACCGGGCCTCCCCAACGATGTTCTTCTTGAGCACGTCCATCCAGGCCTGTTGTGCGGCCGGATCGGGCACAAAGCAGCTCGTAACCGTGCTTCCATCCGGGCTCCATCCCTCATAGACCCAGCCACCCGGCACGCGGATAAGCCGGTTATCGCCACCCAGCGGGACATCCTGCCCGATTTCCAGGGCCTCCAGTTCCAGCATTGTGGTCATCGTGTTCTCTCCGTGAACTACGCAGGGGCAGGCTTGTCCACCCCCGCTTCATCTCTCACCTCAGTCCGCCTGCGGGGTCACACGGCCACTGCGGGCTGGTTTTTCCTTGGTCTCCAGTGCCTCGGGGGTCTTCAAAACGGTTGGATTCTTGTGCTGTTGTGCCCGCTG
>Ga0068713_1004699_pt1 | contig 10372 bp, 9 predicted proteins | sample MTBAKSrepl2MetaG_FD_62223 | JGI IMG/M metagenome (GOLD analysis project Ga0068713, IMG submission 62223) | Enrichment culture microbial communities om Arthur Kill intertidal strait, New Jersey, USA, that are MTBE-degrading - MTBE-AKS2 (Arthur... | ecosystem: Environmental > Aquatic > Marine >...
CAATCAAAGACAAACCGGCGGGAATACCGGTTGCTTGGGATGCTTCTGGTGTGATAACACCCAGGATATCACCTGGCGGAACAAGTTCAGGAAGGTAGTCTTTCGGCATAGGAACGGCCTGCCATTTCCAATCCCAGGCTTTTGCCCATGTCTGCCGCTTATAATCAAAGGGCATATACCCCACCTGACAACCAACCGAATCAACAAATTTACCTGTCAAAAGATAAGTAAGATAACCAGATAAAAACACATACTTATACGTATTTTTCCAGATTTCTTTCTGATGAGTCCTTATCCAATTAGCTTCTGCTTCAGCCTGTAAGTAGGACACCGTTTTAGAGGCACCAGAAATTTTAAACGCCAATCCCCATAAACCCTTCACAGAGGGTAAACCTTCAGTTCGCCGCTGGTCCATCCACAGCATCGCCGGACGAAGTGGGTCACCATTTTTATCCAGGTTAATTACTGTGGCACGTTGGGTGGTCAATGCAACAGCCGCAATGCTGTCTTTGGATACAATTTCCTGCTTCCACAAACCAAGACAGGCTTCACAAACTGCATTCCAGAAAACTCTGGGATCCTGTTCACTCCATCCTTGCTCAAGGATTGAATAAGCAGGGAGATGTACCTGCTCTTTTGCCAACAAATTTCCACGTGGATCAAAGACAATTGCTCTGACGCTTTGAGTACCATTATCTATTGCCAGAATATTTTCAGCATGCATTATCTCTCTCCCAACTTACCCAACTTGAATTCAGACCACCTAAAAAACAATTGTTTTCCAGAATGAATCTACAACGAAACTAACAAAACATGACCCACGAATGTAATTATAACAACAAGCGTGTCCACGAAACGAAATTTACAATTTTGTCTGCTGCAATATTTTATTTATCAGCCGATAAAAAAGATAACACCTCGAAAAACGCAATCATAGTGTATAAATTAAGCATGAAGCCAATTTTATCCTGCGAGAACTATGAGAATTTCTAGGATGTTTTCCATTGCCCCGAGTAATCAGATGAAAAAATGGATTATAAACCTGCTGCTCTGTATACCCATTCTTTTCCTGTCCGCTTGTGTTCGTAATGTGATACTGGAACCAGCTTACATATCTGAAACTATTCCACCCATAATCAAAGCACTGACAACTGAAACCCCAAGCCCTTATCCTTATACAGCTGCTCCTCTTTCCACACAAACCGCCACAACAACAAATACAGCAACCCCAATACCCACCCCCACGCCACTCATTTTAAGCGGCGCGGGGGATATTGCAATTTGTGGACAACAAGGTGATGATCTCACCGCAGAAATGCTCAAAGAGATTCCTGGGATCGTTTTTACTGCTGGGGACAACAATAATGAAGCTGGTACATTATGGGAGTTTGAGATGTGTTTTGATCCTTCCTGGGGGCAATTTAAAGACCGCATTCGCCCAAGTGCTGGTAATCATGAATATCTGGTTCCAAATGCAGAGGATTATTTCGCATATTTCGGTGATGCGGCAGGTGAAATCTACAAAGGTTATTATAGTTATGATTATGGTGATTGGCATGTCATTGTGCTGAATAGCCAGTGCGGTTGGGTTGGAGGATGCGGGCCAAGTTCTCCTCAAATCGCGTGGCTGAGACAGGATTTGGAAAATCATCCCACCCTTTGTGCCCTTGCCTATTGGCATGATCCAAGGTGGAGTTCGGGGTTAGGAGGTAGTTCATTCTGGTTAGATGCTTTTTGGCAGGTTCTTTATGAGTATGGAGTTGAGTTTGTGATAAATGGAGACGACCACAACTATGAACGCTTTGCTCCTCAGGACCCAAATGGCAAACTGGACCAACAGAAGGGCATCAGACAGTTTGTTGCTGGCACTGGTGGGGCTGGACAGAGACCGTTCAACTCCCTCCTTGAAAACAGTGAGGTCCACCACACAGGTACTTTTGGTATATTAAAATTTGAGCTTTACGAAGACCATTATCAATGGCAATTTCTATCCGTTAAAGACAGTACAATTGTTGATAGCGGACAAGATTCCTGTCATCCATGACAAGATTTAAATTGCTTCAAACAAGAAATACCTTTTCACGGAAACAGACAGTAATAAAAACGTAGTAAAAAGGAGGGTCTGGTTATGATTTCTGTTTATCTGATTTTAGCTTTGCTTATTGCCGTGGTGGCAGTTATCTTCGCGCTTCAAAACACAACCCAGGTTACGATCGCGTTTTTGTTATGGCAATTTGATCAATCCCTGGCATTGGTGCTGCTTTTATCTCTGGCTATTGGAGTGATTATCGGCCTTCTCACCATTTCCCCAACAGTAGTCAGAAGTAAAATGGCAGCATCCAACCAAAAGAAAAAGCTTGATTCCCTGGAAAAGGAAATCAAGCTCTATCAGAAAAAGCTCAGCGAAACCGAGGCCGCGCAATCAATAGCTAAGGTTGCTGGAACTGAAAACGAGGCATGAAAAGCACAAGAATCCGTTAAGCAACAATGCTATTTAATCTGCTCTATGGCAGGACATTCCAGGGGTTGACATACCCGCCATTGTAACGGAGCTCAAAATGTAGATGTGGGCCAGATGATCTGCCTGTATTCCCCAAACCAGCAATAATATCGCCCTGGTAAACACTTTGCCCGCACACAACATTCCAAGTATCAAGATGTGCATATAATGACTGCCAGCCAGTTCCATGATCAACCACCACCATGTTGCCGTAACCATGGTCGTTCCAGCCGGCATAAACGATCACACCCGAGTCTACCGCATAGATTGCGTTGCCAACACTACCCCCGAAATCGAGCGCAAAATGGTTTGTCTCAGGCGTGTAATCATAGCCTGAAAGCAAATGCATCACCGTCGGATAGATAAATGTGCCATTTCCAATAGCTCCGCCAGTAATCGCGCCGCAAAAACCAGGACCAATATTTCTGGCAATAGCAGGATTTTCTCGGGTAATTTCGGGTGCCGTCCATGAAATTAACTCACGTTCTCCACCGGGGACAAAAAGCTCTGTCCCAGGCTCAATTTTGGGGTCTTCATATAATCCGACACTCTCTCTGGTCAAGTGATTACCCGGCCAATCCACAATCTCGTCTGGTGAAACCCCATAATAGTTGGCCACGCCATTCAAACCTTCACCCTCGCTCCAGCGATGTAAAACACCATCCTTTGGCAATATATTAATTTGCATATCCGGCCAAAGGTTATGAACGTTATCTCCAAGCAGATATAGATTACCCCAAAATACCGTCTCCGGCCTGAGCCCAAATTTTTCAGCGATTCCAAAAATGGTATCGTTTTCCTCGACTGTGTATTGAATAATTTCTTGTCTGGGTTTTGCCACCAGGTCTGTGTGGGAGACAGTATTACGAACAACTCCATCTGAGTAGGTGAAAATCTCCTTGGGTGAATAATAGGGTAGAGGGATTTCCCGATAATTGTCTTTTGACAGAATTTGCGTATCCTGGATGTCAGCTTTAGCTAACGCAGTCGAAGTTAGAATAGAATCAAGAATAATCCAGGATAAAAGTACAAAACACAATCCTGCAAACACATATTGCAGATAATTCAGCACGGTTCTTCTTACCATAGTGTCATAATACTACCGATAAAACACAAAGACTGTCAAGTGGATCCCAATATAAATAATTATATCTTGCGTATAGCAGTAAATTGTTAAACAAGATATAGTTCAGCCTGTGGAGTTCCTAAATATACCGCTCCATTATCTGTTACCAGAACATCCTCTTCAAGCCCAATACACCCATATCCCGGTACAATAATATGCGGTTCAATTGTGTACACTTGCCCGGACTCAACAGGGCGGAGGGGCAAATCTCCATATCGATCCCACATCGGCCCCAATATTCCACCGCCATCATGCGCTAAACGACCCAACTGGTGCCCGGTGGCATGCATGAATTCTGGATAGCCATTATCGACAATTACGGCCCTGGCGGCAGCGTCGACCTCCACGCCAGTCACCCCTGGTCGCAATATCTCAAAAGCCGCCTTAACCGATGCAAGAACAATATTAAAGCCCTGCCGGACCGGTTCTGGCGCTTCATTTTCACCCTCTCGTAATACGTAAACTACTCTTTGGATGTCAGAACAATAATCGTCTTTGCAAACCCCAAAATCAAAATGGACAATATGCCCTCGCTGAATCACAAGGTCAGTTGGTTCGCCGTGCCCCATGGGGGAATCGGGCCCTGTATTCACTGCGGGACATCCCGATGGGGTCCAGGCATGGGACAAGCCTGCTTTGTCTATCTCTCCATGCATATAAGCGGCAACCATTTTCTCTGTAAGCCCAGGTCGCAAAAACGAGAAAGCGTTTTGATAAATTCGCTCTGTTTCAAAAACCGCAGATTTGATCCGTTGAATTTCTATTGGGGTTTTACATCCACGCAGCGTCGAGATAACTTTTTCGGCAGAGATTAACCGGTTGACAAAAGGCGTTCCATCCAATAATTCCTCAACCAGTATTTGATACATGCCATAGGTCAGCCCATCTGCCAGAACATCATCTTTTGAGATATTAATAGCAATGGAATTCGGGTTTAGCTCTTCTAAAACCTGTGTCAAATCAGGTCGAATCGATTGATCATAAGACAATACTCTGTCAAATGCACCAGTGCTGCGTGCTGCTTCCTCTTCAAAACGTCCAACAATGGCTATTTTCTTTCCATCGGCGCAAATTATCAACGCGCTCAGCCAGGTCAGTGAAGAATTGCCATAAATCAAGGGTAAAACAGGATCTCCTCCAGCAGAGGTCTCCCTTACGAAAGTCAGCCACAGATCGATACCCTTCTCTTTAAGTATCTGTGCTGCCTGTGAAGTTTTTTCAATCACAAGCTTATTCATTTATTCCTCCGCTAACAAAAACCCTGAATCCCTTTTTCTAAAAACAATCGAGATCAAGGGTATTGAAAGAAAATTCAGACAGGTTATTGCGACAAACGCCCATCGAAAACCAATTCCGTCAGCCAGAACACCCGAAAACGCCATTCCCGCTCCTTGCGCGATATTCGTGGCCGCCATCAGGATTGAGAACATGGAAGCCGCAATTCGCTGATCAGTATAATTCATTGCCAACGCAAAATAAACCGTCTGATACGTTCCATAAGCTACACCAAAAAGCGCAACCAGGAACCAGGCCAAAAATTGGTTCGGAATAACTGCCAGGAAAAGCACTCCAGCAAAAGCAAGCCCGATTGAAATTTGTACTGATTTCCGTTTACCGATTCGATCAATTAATTTACCACCTGTTATTCCGCCCACAACAACACCAATGCCCCAGATAGTGGTTACAAAGCCAGCAGTACTTAAATTTATCCCAAATTCAGATTCTAGAAATGGATTGACCAGCTGGTTCGCCCCTGCAATGATCATGAAGAAAACAAACCCTAAAGCTGCCAGACCCAACACCGCAGATTGACGAAATGCTTTAAACGCACTCCACTCAAAGGTGCGCTCAACAGGGCGCGCCGCTTCCTTCACAGTAAGAACCATAGGTATGGGCAGAAGTGTGATCAGCGCCAGGGACCAGAAAACTGCCAGCCAGGATACATTCTGGGCGAGCAAACCAACAATTGAAGCAGTCACAACCACTCCCAAAGCTCTGCCGGCAACCATAATGCCCTGTATTGTTCCTTGCTCCTCATCCGGGGTAGTATCCAGCGCCAGGCCATCCGTGCAGGTATCATACAAAGCCATTCCCATCTGCAGGATAAAAGCCAGTGCAACAAAACCAAAATATTGCCGGGCGGGATCAATGAATGGCGCTGCTATCAAACAGGCTGTCTGCACCAACAACCCCAGAAAAATATATGGTTTGCGATGCCCGAAGCCAAAGAGGTTTACGCGATCGCTCAACATCCCCAGAAAGATCTTAATAACAAATGGTATTAAAGCAATCGTTGCAAAAATACCTACATCTGTCATTGAGAGCCCTTTAGATAGAAAATAAAGGGCATTCAGGGCCGTAAAATAACTGAGTATTGTCCCCTGCGAAAAGTATAGCAATCCAAACATGGCGTAGCGAATTGTCTTATTTTTGGGCATCAGGCTCACTCTTTAATTCGTAAAATGTTTGTAATACCCGTACCAAACCGCTGTCCGATGAAATCAAACAGGGCGGCACACGGGCTCAACAAACAAATAAAAGCTGACATTATAGCCAATCAGCTTTTATTTTACCTTTTTATCTTCGCTTAGTGATAATTATTGCGTCTCAATCCTGCCCTTAATTTGCTCTAAATCCTTCTGGATATTTTGCAATTTGGTTTTTGCGTCAAGCAGACGATTATTTTCGGAACGAATGAAGCGAGTATAAGGAGAAATGGCTGTGCAGATTTGTTCCAGGCTGCGTTCGATTTCCCGATCAAAATGATTGGTAAGTGAATTGACCAATTGATCTCGCATGGCGCTGACCTTCTCGTTCATTTCCTGGTTTGCTTTTCGTCGTTTGGCGGGGATCACAAAAAGCCCCAGCACCGCAACCAATCCTGCCAGCAAAACACCGGTCACATCTGCAGCCATGGTTGTAGCCAGCGCGGTAATGGCTGCTCCTAACCCGACAGCTCCGACCTCCATAGCCGCTGTAGCAGCTACCGCAGCCTGCGCGCCCGAAGCAATCAACTGCGCCTCCCGGGTCTTATCGTACCTTTTGACAACTTGTCCGGCGTCTTTGCTGACCGACTCAATCAACCGTTCGCGATCATAATTAAAACTGGCGATACCCGGATCACCTATGATCTGTTTCTGATGATGGCGCCGGCGCTCTGCGAGGTGATTCATGATAGATTCCCATTGCCGGAAATCATGATCTACCATCCAATCAATCAGCTCATTAACTTTATGATCGATTTGTTGAGGTACGTCTTTTACTACCATGTGCTCAAACTCGGTTTGGATTTTGTCTTTATTAAGCAAGTCCAGAATACGCGCCACCCGCATTGTCTCCTCAAAATACGACTGGCCGCGCTGTTCCATTTCGAAGAGAATGTTCTTAATATCTGACATCCTGAATTCGAAGTCATTTACCATATCGGCTTTGTACTGCTCTAATTGTCGATCAACGTTATCCAGCGTACTGATGTCTTCAGATAATAGGGTTGTCCGTTCTTTAATGACTTCCAGATACCGGTTGGTAAGATGCAAACCAACGCCAATCGGATTCAAAAATTTTAGCTGAACACGACCTTTTTCATCCAGCGTGGCATAAATGTATTTTTCTAACGATTCAAACCTGCTTTCATTCCAAAGCTCGGGCTGGCCTTGTTTTGCCAACAATGCTTTACGCGAGCTCACCGCGAAAACCTCTGGAGTAATCCCTAATAAACGGAGCGTGTTATCGCGGATAAACAATTTGATTTGTTCAATCTCGTCTTCCGATTGAAGAATATCAATTTTATTGAGTACAACCACCAGCTTCTTTCCCCAATCCCGAATCCGTTCCAAAAATGCGCGCTCGCTCTCTGTAAAAGGGCGGTCAGAGGAAGTAACAAATAGAACCAGGTCTGATTGTGGAATAAAACGAGATGTGATTTCCTCATGTTTTCGAATTATGGCGTTGGTACCAGGTGTGTCAACAATGCTCACCTCTTTCAGCAAATCCAATGGCGCGCCAATGATTTGGATATTTCCATCTAAAATGCTCTGGCGCGGGGCTTCTGCGTATCGAAGTGTTTGGATTTCTGCCGTTGTTGGAGTAACACCTTCTTTGAGTAGTCTATCGCCCACCAGGGCATTGATGAAAGAAGATTTACCGGAATTGAATTCACCTACCACAACCAGCATGAAAAGATCATCCATTTGCCGGATCGATTGGGAAATTGTCTCCTGATCTTCAGGCGAAATCCCAAACCGGATCAACGCCAGTTGAAGATCATTCAGTGTTTCACGCTCATCTTTCAACAAGATCTCTTGTTCTTCACTTAAAATTCGCATATCGATGCCTCTTATGAAATACTACTCAGCGGATCGATTAATTTCCTGGCGTATATCATCAGGGTTAACCACTTCACGCAACTGATTGCGAAGATCCATAATCTGATCTGTTATCTCACGGATCCGATCATACAGCGCTCCGTTGGCCTTAATCCCCTCATTGATCAGGAAAGCAGCGCTTTCTGATCTGCTTTTTGTGACCTCAGTCTCAACCAGCATATCCAGGTGACGCAGCGCCTCATCATTGACGCGCACCATGACAACATTTCCGCGCCCCTGTAATGCGGAGCCCAATGCTTGCCCAAATGTCTCAACCTGTTTCCACGCTTCTTTTAAATCAGGCTTAGCCGCTTTGGGTTTGTGTGCCGCATCTTCAGACGATTGCTCTGTCTGAATCTCCTCATCACTCTGACTGGCAGAGTAGGTTGGAAAATCAGGCATTTCTTCCATGAGTTCATCTCCAGGTATTACTTCTTCTTTCATATCATTCTCTCCTAACAGGTAATCCGGTTATGTGTAATACAATTACACGTAATTAGTATTATATCATGGATCGTAAAATGTCAATGGTTTTGCAAATAGCTTTTGCATAGATTGAATTTGCAACAGCTGTTGCAAGCCAAAAACAAGAAAACAGTCCATTCCGCCTGAGGAGACGGACTGTTGAGTTTTATTTTGGACGAGAAAGGGGAATGTTTAGCCAGCCAGATAAACGCGCGCTAGGTGGCTAAGTTCACAACACATAAAGAAAATGAGTTTATTATGGTTTTTTACATTTCAAGAAAAAATGACCATCACTCGCCCAAATGTTGCGTTTCTTCAGTCAAAGATTTTGCGGCTTTGATGCGCTGCTTTACGTCTTCCAATGTGGTGTTTTCCAAAATATCCGCAATCGCATTACGCACATCCAGCATAACCATCCGGAGCCCACAGGTCTTCTCATCAGGGCAGTCGCAAGGTTCATAAGCCATTTGGCTGACACACCGGACGGGGGCAAGCGGACCATCCAGTATGCGAACAATCTGGCCAAGATCGATTTCAGAAGCGGCTCTGGCCAGGTAATAACCACCACCAACGCCGGAGCGGCTTTGCAGCAAACCGGCATTCTTCAAAGTCAGCAGGATTTGCTCAAGAAATTTAATTGGGATCTTTTCCGTTTTGGCTATTTCTTTGATTTGCACCAGACCATTCTCTGTGTCCGCGTTGGCCAGGTGGATCATGGCGCGCAGGCCATATTCGCCTCTTTTTGATAAACGCATATCCAAAACCCTATTATTTCTATAGAATATAGAAAAATATTACATCTAAACTTCCCTGCTGTCAACAATATCAAAGGACTGAACAGTTCATCGTATTCTATTGATCCAGACAATATCGGAGATTAGATGGCAGGGGAGTGGATAGGTTCCGCGCCAGGATTTTTCAAAAACAGTCAAGAATAAAAAACAACGACAATACAATCCACCAATGAAGTTTAGACTATAACAATTAGTCTCATGTTTTATTCGCTCGGCTAACGGGCAGGGGAGAATTGTTTCAAATAAGCCGCGAAACCAAAAATTATTTATGTTGGTGATAAGGTTTATTATACACAACATAATTTAACCGCTCTAAAGCGGCTGCCTGATAGTATAATGGTTGCAATGAGCCGTGATTTACGTGAGTTTGATAGACAAACCAACCGTCAATTAATCGTTGGCGGCCTGATCCTTCTCTTTGTTGTCGGCGATGGATTAATTTATCTGTTCTACGGAACAAATGCCGCCTTGTTTGGTTTACTATGTATTGGCGCGGGCCTTTTGCCGATACTTGCGATTTGGCTGGTTCTAACCCTGATGGACCGATTTGTTAAATCCCAAAATCCAGAAGACCGCTAATTGGTTAGTTTTTATTAACCACCACACCTGCTTCCTAACCAATTCCCAACCCCTGAGCGTCCGAAAAACATGACAATATCCTGTTCTTGGGCACCAAGAACCACTGCTACACGAAATTATTCGTCGAAACAAGGCGATTCTCCCTCAAAACGAGCTCCCCAAATCTTAATCCGGCCCTTTGACCAGTCACAACCCCAACCATTCGGGGGATGTTCTTTGATTTATTTTGAATTATCCTCAACCGTGGTCCAAAGAGACGTTGTTCATGATCGCTCAGGGAACAAATCACTGGCCATTCACGTCTTATAGAAAACACCAAAAATAATGGTTTTCAAGGATGAAAGGAGAAAGCCAATATGTTTAATAATTTATCCAATAAAGATATTCTTCTTGCGGGCTCAATTTTCCTGAGTGTTCTGATTATTGGCGGCCTTGTAAGCGGTTTCTTGCTGCTGCCTTATTTAGAACCAGGCACTGTTCCGGTCACACAGGAAGCTATTTCGCAAACACTGACTTCGCGGGCCACATTAAGCGCTTTTGAGAC
>Ga0068713_1004710_pt1 | contig 10332 bp, 9 predicted proteins | sample MTBAKSrepl2MetaG_FD_62223 | JGI IMG/M metagenome (GOLD analysis project Ga0068713, IMG submission 62223) | Enrichment culture microbial communities om Arthur Kill intertidal strait, New Jersey, USA, that are MTBE-degrading - MTBE-AKS2 (Arthur... | ecosystem: Environmental > Aquatic > Marine >...
CGTGCGGCGCGATTTGTGGTAATTTAATAAAATGAGTACCCTTCGGGGTGCGAGAAGAAAAAGGAGGAGTACAGGATGAAGAAGATGAGGATCTTTTGTGCGGTCGTTTTTGTTTTTTTGGCAACAGGGCTGGCCTATGGGCACACGGAGTGGGCGAAATATAATATGAAGTGCGTACCGGAAGATTTAAACATAGGAGAGAACTTGTTGGAGTGGAATGAAGATCGTCAGTGTTACAATATAAATTGCTGCTTCTGCCATGGGGCCCACCCCGGCATCCCCGAGGGCCCCGGAGGATGCAAGAATCAGTAAGAGAAGAGGCGCTCTTTCTTCTCACCACGACGGGACGCCTCGGCCAACCCGGTTGATCGGGTTGGCCGAGGCGTCCCTTTTTGCTTTCGGATGTTCCGTCACCCTCCGAATCGTCGGTCTGTACACCGCCCTCAAGTCGGGGCGTCTTGATCTGTCTGGCGTGGTATTTTTTCTTTGCCCGGCGGTCCGGATGAAACTCAGAGCCGCGTTGATGCGTCGTAACTGATCACAGGGTTCGGCACAGCACAAATGCCGGAACTCCCCGAACTGAAAGCCTTCACAAGGCGCTGCAGATGCGAGGCGGCGGGCAGGCAGACGTACTCCCTGTACTTCAAGTGCGCGCCAACAAAGCAGATGCGGTACCCTGTGAAGGCTTACGATGCGTCCGGGCCGTCGAGGACCTCTCTCACCGTGTTGAGAAGGTCGGTGAACCTGTAGGGTTTCTGGACAAAGGCCGCAGCCCCGGCCTGGAGGATTTCCTCCACCCCCGCCTGCTCGCCGTAGCCGCTGGCAACGATGACCTTCACGGCCGGATCGTTCCTGAGGAGTTCCTCGATGCATCTCCGGCCTCCCATCCCGGGCATTCCGAGGTCGAGGATCACCAGGGAAACGCGGTCCTTCTCTCTCCTGTAGATCTCTACGGCCTTCTCCCCGCTGTCGGCGACGATGCACGTGTATCCATGCCCTTCAAGCATGCTGCGCCCCACGTCCAGCAGGGACTTTTCGTCGTCCACCAAGAGGACCGTCTCGGTTCCCTTCGGGGGTCTTCTCTCTGTTTTCGGCGCAGCCGGGTCAAGACCATCGCCCCCTTCAAGTACGGGGAAATAGATCTTGAAGGTGGTGCCTCGTCCCGGTGCGCTCTGGAGGTGGATGTATCCGCCGTGGCTTTTCACGATGGAATACACGATGGCGAGACCCAGACCTGTCCCCTTTCCGGTCTCCTTGGTGGTGAAAAAGGGTTCGAAAATGCGTTTCCTGTTCGTCTCCGTCATCCCGAGACCTGTGTCCGTCACAGTGAGCACGGTATATTCGCCCGTGGCGACCCCAGGGAGAAGCGTGCCCAGTGCCCCGTCTACGAAGACATTCTCAGTCCTGAAGGTGAGCCGGCCCCCTTCGGGCATGGCGTCCCTGGCGTTGACCGCAAGGTTCATCATGATCTGTTCCACTTTCACCGGGTCGGCGTTGACTGGCTTGAGGTCCCCGGCGAGATCCAGTTGAATGGTGATCATCTTCGGGATGGTCCTTTCAAGGAGTTTGTGGACCTGCATGACCTCGGCGTTCAGGTTCAGGGGGCGCATTTCGTTTTCCACCCTGCGGCCGAAGAGGAGGAGGCGCTGGACGAGATCCCTGGCCCGTTCCACGGCATCGGCCATGGGGGCCAGGTATCGGCGGTCCGGGGCGTCGGTCTCTTTTTTTGCCAGGAGAAGCTCCACGTATCCCGACAACGCCTGGAGGATGTTGTTGAAGTCGTGGGCGATCCCCCCGGCCAGGGTGCCGATGGCCTCCATCTTCTGCACCTCTTGGAGCTGGGCCTCCAGCCGCCTGAATTCTGTGACGTCCTTGAGGGTGTGGGTGTAGCCGGTCAGGGCGCCGTCCTGGTTCAGGATGGGAGACGTGGAGCAGATGAAGGTCCTGCCCTGGAGGGCCTCCGAGGTGATTTCCTTGGTCTGGGGTTTCAGTGTCCTCGAGGTGAGGGCCAGGGGACAGGCCTGAATGGGGTGGCCTTTTCCGTGCATCACTTCGACGCACATCCTCCCTGCGAGGCCCGCCTTGGCGGTCCCGAATGCGTCTGCCGCGGCCCTGTTGACCCGGACGATCCGGCGTTCGCTGTCCAGGATCATCACCATGTCGGTGATGGCGTCGAAGGTGTTCTCCCAATCCTCCTTCGCCCTGCGGAGGGCTTCCTCCGCCTTGAACCTTTCGGTGACGTCCCTCGCGATCTCGATGAGGCCCACGATCTGGTCGTGCTCGTCCCTGACCGGGATGCCGTAATCCTCCCAGTAGGACTCTCCCACGACATCCATGGCGGGCTGGTGCATGATGCCGTGCTCGATCTTTCCCGTCTCCAACGCCCTGGCGCACGGACACCCGGCGCAGGGTTCGTCGGAATTCTGGAAGAACTTGTGGCAGGTGTGGCCGATGAGCTGCTCCGGAGATTTGTTCACAATCCCCGCCGCCTTACGGTTCGCCCAGACGATCTGCATGTGCGTATCCACGTGCATGATCATGTCCACCGAGGCGTCGAGAATGGTGCGTATCTGTGCTTCGCTCCGCCTCAGCGCCTCTTCCACCCGTTTCCGTTCGGCGATCTCCTTGTCCCGGGCCACCAGTGCGGTCTGGAGGTTGTCGATCATGGTGTCGAAGGCCCGGGCCATAATGCCGAATTCATCTCTGGAGGTGAGCTCGGTCCGTTCGGACAGGTGCCCGTTGGATATTTGGCGTGCCGTCCTTGCGAGCCGCAAAACAGGGGTGGTGATGGCGGACGCCATGGCCAGGGAGACCAGCAGGCCGAAACCCAGGACAATCAGGGAGACCACCACGAACATGTTTTTCATGGTTTTCGCGCCGGCCAGGAACTCCCGGTCGGGCAGGCAGGCAAAGACGACGCAGTGGAGTTCCTGCATGGGCGCGTATGCCACGTGCATCTGCACGCCCTCCACGGCGGCCCGGCCGAAGCCCGATTCGAACGCGCCGGCACGAGACCGGATGTCTTCGCTCAGGTCGCCGCTGATTCGCATGTCCGTCAGGATTTTTCCCGTCTGCGGATGCAGGAGATATTGCCCGTCCGCATCGGTGAGGGCGAGGAAGCCGGTCTCCCCGAGCCGGTACTCCAGGAAGCGCCCGGCCAGGCGGGCGAGCGGGACTCGCCCCACCAGCACGCCTTCGAACTCCCCGAAATTTTCGCGGCAGTAAGCAAACTCCACCCCGGGAGGGGAGCCGGTTTCCTGTTTCCAGGAAACATCGACGAAGACCCTGTTGGGGGTCCAGATAGCCTCCTCGAACAGTTCACTGCGGGAAATATCACGGGTTTCGCCGGACTTTTCACCTTCGATCAACTTGAGTTCTTCCATCCCGTCCATGTTGACGTAGCTGAGGACGGGGAATCCGCCCATGAAGCCGTTCAGGTAGTCGCTCAGCATTCCTTCGTTGAGGGTGTGTCTGTAGACCTCCAGGGCCTCGCCCCTGGCGATCTGTTCGAGCATCGCCTTTTGGTTATCGAGTTCCATCCGGATGTGCTGGACCCAGTCTTCGGCCACGTAAAGGAGGTGTTCACGCTGGATCCTCTCCAGGCTGTCTACCATGAGAACATAGGCCGACGTCCCCAGAAGCAGAGAAACCAGGAGGAGAAGCCCTATCTGGGGCAGGAGGATCTTTGTCCTGACGTTCCACATGGCCGGCGGTCAGTCTGCAGCGAGGACATCGCCCGTCGAATCCGGGGCCCGCATCTCACGGAAAGGAACGACTCCGTGCTCCATGAGGATCTTCATCCCTTCTTCTTCGAAAAGGAAATCCACGAATCTTTTCCGCAGGCCCGTCAGTTCGCCCTGAAATACAATTCCATAGGGCAGGGCGAAGGGGTACGCGCCGTTCAGGACATTCTCGGGCGAGGGAGAGACGCCGTCGATTTTGAGGATCCGCAGTTCCGTACCGCTGAAGGCGGAAAGCGCCGCAAATCCGATGGTTTTTCTGTGCCTTGCCAGGGCCTCCACCATCTTGGGGGTGGTGTATATGATCTTCGCCGCCGTGTTCATGCCGGACCCAAAGCCGGGGAGGCGGTTCTTGAGCGCCGTCAGGCACGCCTCGCCCGGCTCTCTGGTGATGGGATAGATCTTTCCCGACCTTCCGCCGACTTCGTCCCAGTCCGTGATCTCTCCGGCGTAAATCTTGAGGATCTGTTGCGAGGTGAGGTTATCCACACCGGTGACGCTCGGGTGTACCGCGAATACCACTGGGCACTTGGCGAAGATGCGCTGGGTGAGGCCGAGTTTCTTCTCGTTTTCCGCCAGCGGGCGGGCTGTCCTTGCAAGGTCGGCCTTGCCGGCGGCCAGGGCTTTGATACCACCGCCGGAACCGATGCTGTCCGGGATTCTGATCTTGCCGCCTTTGAGTTTTTCTTCCAGAGCTCCTGCTACGATCCGCATGATATTCTGGGACTCTCCCGTTCCGGGCACCACGATCTCCTGTCCTGCGAAGCCGCGGAGAACTTTGTCCGCAGTGGCCAGAAAAAGAGGGGGGATCCGGTATTCCAACACGTCGGCGGCATTGGCGTTGATGATGACCTCGTGATGCGAAGGCCTGGCGATGGGGATTTCCGCCGGATCTTTCTCCTTGGTCAGGATCTCGTACACGGCGGGGAAGGCGAGCCTCCCAAGTATTTCATAATTCGCCTGGACGGCGATGATGACCGTTTCCCTGCCGTCCCTGAGCCCCTGAAAGGTGCTGGAGACCACCGGCAGCCTCCTGGGGATGGTCATCTTCGCCACATCGCCCATGTGCTCGTAGATCAGGCTGTCCCTTGGGACCCACAGGGCGTCGATCCCCTTCTCATCGGACAGCGAGGCGATGGCGGACTCCATTTCATCCAGTGCCACGATGGTCCGTTCCGCCAGAGCGATATCCAAGGCGCCGTGGGCCTTTCTGGCCTCCACCACCTCGGCAGTGGCGACGGGATTGGCCGGGTTGTACACGACCCCGAGGGTCTTCAGGTGCGGGAGCGCCCTCTTGAATACGCTGAGCTTCTGTTCGGCGTCGATCCAGTTGCTGCTGCCTGTGGCGTTACGGCCTGGACGTCCCCAATCCTCTGCGATCCCGCAGGAGACGGGATTGGTGACCGCCGTGAAGACAATGGGGATATTCTGGACCTCTTCCAGGGCCCAGAGCGTTGGTTTTGTGCCGATGGTGCAGATGAGATCTATCCTTTCCGATTTCCACCGGCGCAAGGCGTCCCTGCTCTCGGCCTCCGAACCATGGGTGGACTTGATATCGAACCGGTGGGGGAGTTTGCTGAGTTCGATGCCGTCGATGAGGCCGGAAAGCGCCTCCTGGTTATGCTGGAATCCGTCGACGATCAAGATTCCGATGCGGAAGTCCTTGCCTTGACCGGATCCGGAAAGGCAGGAGAGCAGGATCAGGAGAAGCGGGAAGATGTATCTGATTTTCATGATCAGTGCCCCTCGGGGAAAGAAGGAAACGGATCGGGAGCGGGGGCGGCGCCGAGACCGCATTGTCATTCGGCACCCGCCTTTCTCCGGTCGATGCAGGTGTCTCGCGGCTCCCGCGATTCTTATCGGTTCTCTTGGCCGGATTCAACACCCGTTTACCCGCGCCCATGGGTGCAGACCGCCCGTGTCGGGAGCGGTCCCTGCGCCTTTCACGGGCCCTGAGCGCCGCACGGTTTCCTGGACGAGGATCCGCCGGCGTCCTGTGCGGCGGTTTCCGGTCTTGGATAGCGCGAAGATCCCGAGTTTTTTCCAATGTACAGAAGGCAGGGGCCGTTCGCCAGTCCTTTGTCCCGTCGTCACCGCTGGGCTGTGGGCCCGCTGCCTCCGTCTGGTCAGCGCTCGGGGACATTGGGACCGGGGGGCAGTGGGACCTGCTGTATCCCGTTGACACTGCGATTGGTTGTTTGTTAATTTCGCGTCATGCTCAACAGGGTGGTGGCCCGTTTTCGCGATGGACGCGTTCTGAAGGGGACGACGGCGAACTTTTTCCCCGCGAAGGATACGTTCCATGTCAGGACCCAGGACGGGGATCTGGTGGAGATCCGCCTGGAAGATCTCAAAGCGGTGTTTTTCGTAAAGGATCTGGCGGGGGACCCCGGCTACGACGAGAAAAAACACTTCGACCTGGCTCGGGTTTACGGCCAGAAGATCTCCTGCGAATTCCAGGACGGCGAGTGCCTTCTTGGCTACACCCAGGGCTACAATCCCGGCCGAAAGGGATTCTTCCTGATTCCGGCGGATCCGAAGAGCAACAACGAGCGGGTCTTTGTCGTTCAGAGCTTTACCCGCCGCGTGAGTGTGGTGAAGGGATAAGGGTCCTGAAACGGTTACCCGGGGGCGGCGGCATGGAAATCATCGATGCCGGGTATCGAGCCGGGGCGGACGGCCCGCTCCCTTTTCCCGCCGAGACCTGAACGCTGCGTCCAGTTGTCCGGATCCGACGTCCGTGGGGCCGGGATGATACCTGCTGGCTCATGGAAAGGGGGGAGGGGGCAAGGGGAGCGGCGTCTCCGGGACTTGAGGCCGCCGGCCCCGAGGGGTTGCGGGCCGCGAGGACGACGGGCCGGCGTTCATCCCGAGGACGTCAGATTTTTTTCCTCTTCCTCAACTTCCTTGAGTTTCTTCTTGTAGTATTTGAGACACCGGCGGATGAACTGTTTTCGTCCCCGCTCCTTGCTGAGGTCTTCTCTCCCCGTCGGCGCGTCCCAGCATGCCAGCAAGATCAAGCGGGGAGGAAGGTTCATGTTGAGCAGGCACTGGATCTTGCTTTCGTAATAGTCCTTGAGGGTCTGGCACCGCAACTTCTTGCTCTTGGTAACATGGATCAGCGGCAGCTTGTTGGAGGTCTCAGACTCTTCTCTCTTCATCTGTTTTCAGCGGTGAAGCCGGTGGCATTCACTCTTCTTATCGGTATTGCGCTTCGTGTCGTCATATCTCCGGAGCCTCGGGCCGTCCAGGGCCTCACTGCCGGGAAGGGGCCGTGAAGACCGGGTCCGTCCGTTTTCAAAATCGAAGCGCCGGGAGCCTTCCGGCCGCCCCGACGGGTTTCAGATCGGGCCCGAAACTCATGGCGCGATGTTCTGCCAGTGGTAGGCCTGCACTACACCTTTTATCCGGGTCTTGTCTTCCTGGCTGACCTGGACGAACTGCACGCCGATTCTGTGCCGCAAGCCGTCCCGCCGTGTCCAGCGCACGATGCCCTTGATTTTGAGGGGCGGGCTTGACGAAACCGCAAGCGTCAGCTTGGTTCCAGGATCGAGAGAGCGCGGCGTCTCGATCTGGAGTCCGCCTTCGCTGATGTCGCACAGCCGTCCGGTGAGAAACCTCTGGCCGTCGGAGCAGTCGACCTCCCACGCAATCGGCGCCCGGATATGCCTCCTGAGATTTTTGCCCGCAGGGTTTTCCATGGGGTCAACGCGCCTTCGGGCGCCCGGCTGAACGGGTGTTTTCGCAGCCCCGATTTCAGATGTCTCATCCTCTCTTTGTATCGGCGCAGCCCGCGGCGGCCATGAAGGCGGGGTAAAGGGGCAGGATGGGGCGCTTTTCCTATCGAGCGTCCCTGCCGCCGCTGTCATGTCCGGACTGCAAGGCAAAGCCCGTCATGCTCCGGGGAGTGGAGGGGCAGCAGGGCAAAGAGATGCACAGCCCGCAGGCCGGATCCGTGCCGCACCGCCCGGTTGAAGCCGTCTGCGCCGCTGAAGCCCACGTTGTCCGCCACCAGCATGCCCCCGGGGCGAAGAAGCCGCCGGCAATGATCCAGCGCCCCGAGGTACCCGTCTTTGTCGATGTCCATGAAAATGAAATCGTACGGGCCGGTGAGCCCTTCCAGGGTCTCCACGGCGTCTCCCACCCTCACCTCGACCATATGTTGGAGTCCGGCCCGTGCCAGGTTCGCAAGGGCCCGTGATGCCATGCCCGGATCCCTTTCCAGGGTGAGAACCCTGCCGCCCATGGGTTTACAGGCCCTGGCCAGATGGACGGCGGAGTATCCGTTGGCGGCCCCGAGTTCCAGAATCCGCCCGGCCCCGGTGGCCCGGGCCAGTATGTGGAGCAGTTCCCCAACCACCGGTCCCACGATGGGGATCCCGAGGGTCTCGGCCTCCTGCTCGATCTCTCGCAAGAGCTCGTCCCGGGCCGGAATGAACTGCCTGAAATAGCTTTCGGGATCAGGGATCATCTTCGACATGGTCTCCTCCGTGCCTGGGCCTGTGTCTCCCGGCATGGCCCTCTGTGCGGCCGTCTTGGTGGATTTCCCCGAAGGTGGGGTATCCTCCGGATCGCGCCGGCGCCGGCCCTGAAGCCTCCGGGGCCGTGTTCTTCAGGGGCTGCGCGAGTGGGCCGATTCGCAGGACGCGGCGGCCGATCGATGTTTCAGGAAACGGTGCCCCGGCCGCAGAAATCCGCAGCTGCTCGCAGGGGGCGGAAAAGACCCGTGCTGGTCCGGAGGCCGGCCCTGCGATGCGGTCTGGTCATCATGCCCTGGAGCAGGAAACCTGGCCCGCCTCCGCATGGACCGGAGTGTCTTGAACGAGCCGGAGATCTTTTGACCGGGCGCTGATTTCCCCCTTGAGCGAGGCGCCCGCCTCCACGGAAAGTTCGGCGGCCTCCACGTTGCCGTTTATCACAGCGGTTTTTGTGACGGAAATCCTGTCCGATGCCACGTTTCCGTCCACGCTGCCGTGGCAGAGGAAACACACGGTCTCGATGTCTCCGGTGACGTGCCCCGATTCACTCAGGATAAAGTATTCACCCTTGACGTTTCCGCGGACGTTCCCGTCGATCCGGACCTTGCCCTTGAACGCAATATCTCCGGAGATGGTCATTTCAGCGCCGATGACGCTGTTGATCGCGTCTTTTTCCGTGGGGACCGGAAATCCCCGCCCCTGGTCCCCGCGTTCCTTGAAAAATTTCATGCGCATCACCTTCCCGTGGAGGCCGATTCCTCCTGCAGGGCCTTCGGTTGAATGGAGATATGCCTGGCAATGTTCATGAATTTCATGGGATTGACGTGCCTGTTGTCGTAGCGGATTTCATAGTGTAGGTGCGGGCCGGTACTGCGCCCGGTGTTGCCCAGCAAACCGACGACCTGGCCGCGATCCACGTGCTGCCCGGCCTTGACGAGGATCTTTTTCATGTGGGCGTACAGTGTTTTGAACCCGTTGCCGTGGTCGATGATCACGTACAATCCGTAGTTCCTGTCCCGCCCCCGTGTGCAGACCACCCCTTCCGCCGTGGTACGGATTTTCGTTCCTGTGCTGTTTTTGAGATCCACCCCTTCATGAAACGCCAGTTTCCCGTTGATGGGATCCGTTCGCTTGCCGTATTTCGATGTGATGATGCCGGAGACAGGGAAGCCCAGGGGGACAGGTTTGATACGGTCCAGACACCGGTCGGCCCGGAATATGACATCGCCGAAGGATTGCGGCGCAGGCCTGGTGAATGGGCCGCCGCTTCCTCCTCCCTGTTCCTTTGTCTCTGCCTCGGCCTCAATGCCGAGTCCCACCGCCGAGAGGATGGATTCCATGAGATCGCTTCGTACCCTGAGTTCGTCCAGGGCGTTTTCCACCAGGGTCCTGTTCTCCTGCTCGAGGGTGTTCACGCTGGCACGGAGACCGCTGTTGCGAAGCTTGGCATTGTGCAGGTCTCGTTGGAGGTCGCTCAGACGAAATCTGAGGTCCATGTTTTCCAGGGAAAAGCTGATCGCCACCAGACTCATGATAAAGAGCATCATCACGAAGGCGCAGGCCACCCCCAGCCACATCTTTATCTTGAATGTCGAAAACGCGAGGGCCTTCACCTGGCCCTCTTCCCCCGTGACTATGATATGGATCTTGTCCTTCATGTCCCTTCCACACGCGGCTGTTGAAATTTGACCCCGGGAGAAGGAGAGGGCGATCCAGCGGAGCAATTCGGAGAACCGAGAAGCGCAGTGGAAAAATCCGCCCGGGGTTTCAGTCCCTCGGCTATCATCGGGAGCCCATCTTTGTCAAGCACAAAATGTCCGCCGCCGTGCAGGGACACGCCCACCCCGATCAATATCCGATGGCAATGGTGTGCCCTCGTGGGCCATGCTTCGCCTTTCGATGGTCTCAGCACGGTCTTTTCTCAGCCTCGGCGCGGAGGCCCCGTTTCTTGAATGCGGCAGAGAGGGAAACCGGTCAGGTGCGTGATCCGTCCTTTGGCGGCGGGGTAACTGATCACGGGGTTCGGCACAGCCCCAGTGCTGCTTGAAGAGGCAGAGGGACCTCCGGGCGGTTTTTCCCCGGGGTCCCTATCTGGAAGGTGGATGCAGAGCCGC
>Ga0068713_1004713_pt1 | contig 10330 bp, 7 predicted proteins | sample MTBAKSrepl2MetaG_FD_62223 | JGI IMG/M metagenome (GOLD analysis project Ga0068713, IMG submission 62223) | Enrichment culture microbial communities om Arthur Kill intertidal strait, New Jersey, USA, that are MTBE-degrading - MTBE-AKS2 (Arthur... | ecosystem: Environmental > Aquatic > Marine >...
GCGGTTGAGACCCCCGGAGCCGTCGTTCGGGTCCGGGAGCTGGAAAACGAACTCGCGGAAACCAAAAGCAGTCTGCATGTAACCATCGAGGAATTGGAGACTTCCAACGAGGAGCTGAAATCCTCCAATGAGGAATTGCAATCCACCAACGAGGAGCTGCAAAGCGCCAACGAGGAATTGGAAACCTCCAAAGAGGAGCAGCAGTCGCTTAACGAGGAACTGGTTACGGTCAACTCCGAACTGCAGGGGAAACTGGAGGAGCTGTCCATAACCACCAATGACATGAGAAATTTGCTGAACAGCATCAATGTGCCCACCATATTCATGGACAATCATCTGCGTATCAAGCGCTATACCGCCAGCGCCATCGACCTTTTCAACCTGATCTCCTCCGACGTGGAGCGTCCTCTCCCCGATATTTCCCACAAACTGGAATACTCCAGGCTCTACGATGACCTCAGGCAGGTCATTGCCACGCTGCAGCGGCGCGAGGCGGAGGTAAAAACCAGAGGCGGCGACTGGTACAACATGCGTATCTCCCCCTACCGCACCATAAATGACTCCATTGATGGAGTCGTGATGACCTTCCAGAATATCAACGAACAAAAACGCGCCACGCAAAAAGCGGAGGATCTCTCCGTATTCAACGAAGCCATTGTGGACACCGTGCGTGAAGCGTTGCTGGTCCTTGACAAGGACCTCAAAATCATCTTTGCCAACCGCTCTTTTTACAATACTTTTAAAGAGTTCCCGCCCCACACCGAGGGAAAAACGATCTACGATCTGGGAAACCGCCAGTGGGACATACCTGACTTGAAAAAGGTTTTGGAAGAGATTCTTTCCAAGGATAAATCCTTTGAGGATTTTGAAGTCAGGCATGAATTCCCCTCCATAGGAGAGAGACGAATGCTCCTGAACGGCCGTAGGCTCACCGGCGGGAACGCCGGCGACGGAAGAATTCTCCTGGCCATCGAGGATGTGTCCGGCCGCGGGGAGGCGTGACGGAATCCGGGAAACGAACGGCGAAGCCATAAGCGAGCCCTCTCCCCGCGCGGGTTGGTTGAAGGGCCTCTGACCGTTCACGGGGTCCGGCGGCGGTCACACTGACCGGCCGGGTCGTCCGAAACAACCGACAGGAAAAAACATGCGCGCAAAAACACCCATGAGTGATCTGCGCCACAGAGCGGAAAAGCAACTAAATTCCCGCCTGCAACGGCCTGACCTTAAAAGGATTCCCTGGACCGACCTGGAAAAACTCGTGTACGAACTCGAGGTCCACCAGATCGAGCTGGAAATGCAGAACGAGGAGCTCAGACGGGCCCAGGAGGAGCTGGAGGATTCGCGGCTCAAATACTTCGACCTGTTCGAGCTGGCGCCCGTGGGATACGCCACCATGAGTCCCCTGGGTATTATCAGGGAGGTCAACCTTACCGCCGCGAGCATGTTGGGTATAGAACGGTCCCGGTTGATCGGCCGGGCCTTTTCCTGGTATGTGGACGAGTCCTCCCAGGAGGCCTGGCTGTCGCTGCTCATGCAGGTCCGGGATAACGGCGACAAACGATCGGGTGAGCTGGCGCTGATCCAAAGGAGAGATGAGAAAGACTCGCGGCGCGTTCTTGTAGAGCTCATGACGGCCGTCGGAAACGCGGACCTCATCCGGGTCAACTTGGTCGACATCACCGAGTCCAAACGGGCCGCCGAGGAACTTCGTGAAAGTGAGGAGCGATACCGGACCCTGTTCGAGTCGATTGACGAGGGATTCTGCATTGTTGAAGCGCTCTTCGCCCAGAACGGCCGGCCCGTGGATTACCGCTTCCTGGAGACCAATCCTGCCTTTGAGACGCAGACGGGGCTGCGCGACGTGGTGGGGAAGCGGATAAGGGAGCTGGCCCCGAACCACGAGGAACACTGGTTCGACATATACGGCCGCATCGCCCTGACCGGCGAACCCGAGCGATTCACCAGGGAGGCCAAATATCTCGACAACCGATGGTTCGATGTCTATGCGTTCAAGGTGGGGCGCCCGGAGGAACGGAAGGTGGCCATCCTCTTCAATGACATTACGGCTCGAAAAAGAAACGAGGAGGAACTGCGGCGGCAAAAGGATCAGATGCGTCTGCTGATCGACGCGCTGCCTGCGCTCATGGCCTTTGTCGACACGGATCGGCGGTATGTTATCGTCAACAAGCCTTATGAACGCTGGTTCGGGCGGCCCGCGGAGGAGATCATAGGCAAGACCGTGCAAGAGATCCTCGGAGACGAGGCGTACGAGGTTATTTCCGAGTATGTCGACGCCGCGCTTTCCGGGCTGCAGGTTACTTATGAAAGCATTGTGCCGTATAAAGGCGTTGGATCCATCCATGTCAGAACCACCTTGGCGCCGTTTATCTGTGAAGAGGGGAAATTGAGGGGCTATTTCGCGCTCATTCAGGACATCACCCAACAAAAGGAGGATGAGGAAAAGCTCAAGGTCGCCGTGGTCGAACGGGAAACACTGTTGGGAGAGATCCACCATCGGGTCAAAAACAATCTGGCGGTTATCAACAGCCTGCTCAACCTGCAAATGGGAAAAACGCCCGAGGAAAGCGCGCGGCTTTTCATCCAGGATTGCCAGTCCCGGATCAGGTCCATGGCCCTGATTCACGAATCGCTCTATCAGGCCAAGGATTTTTCCAGACTGCATCTCAGGGACTATGTCTCCAGCCTTGTCAACGCCCTCCTCTCAACCTATCGTGTTTCCTCAAGCCGGGTGCGGCTGGACCTGGACATAGAACAGAACATCCTCCTGCCCTTGGACTGTACGGTCCCCTGCGGGCTGATCCTGAACGAGCTTATATCCAACTCGCTCAAGCACGCCTTTCCACCGGGGCATAGCGGCGTGATAACCATACAGGGCCGCCAGACCGGCGACGGCGAAGTGGAATTGAAGGTGAGCGACAACGGCGTGGGCATCCCTGATCATGTCGATATCCGCAAGACCGGTCAACTGGGTTTGCAGTTGGTGATCAGCCTGGTGGAACGGCAGCTCAAGGGAACGCTGGGGGTCCAAATAGAAAACGGAACCACGTTCCTCATCGCCTTCGACCCGTCAAGATTCATGAGAGCATGACGCGCGGGGGCTCTCTTCCGGAGGGGGCGCTGAACTAAAACTTTGTTGAAAATGGGAGGACCCTTTTTGGCAAAAAGGGTCTCTCCCATGCCCACCCCCAAAAAACTGAAGTCTTGGGTTTGCTTTTTCCCGTCATTGCCCGACTTGATCGGGCAATCCAGCCCCTGGGGGCGCGGGGGGAAGCTATTCCCCCGCATGGCCTTAATTTCATCCTTCCCGCCAAAACGCGGGAATAATCAAATAATCCTCTTCGGAACCGGCCCATGCCGCGCGGCTTGTCAGATTCCTGAAGCCCGGCGCTTTTCGCACGTTTTCGGGAATGGCTTTCCGCTCCGCATAGCGCTCCGCGCAGGCGTCAAGAATCCATTTCATGCCTTCCACGTCCGCGTGATTGTATTCGATCAGCCGTCGCATGGCCTCAAGGTCGCCCCATTTGTATTTGCGCCAGAGCGCCGGGGCCGCTTCTCCCCGCATATCCGCGATTTCAGTTTTCCTGGCGAGCCCGATGGCCTTTTCAACGGCTTTCTGTCCCCCGGAAAGACCCACCCGTTTGGCGAAAAAGCGCAGGTCGAGATGTAGAGGCGGCGTTGCGAGGTCTTTGAAATGTACGCGCAGAAATTTCAAATCGAACAGGACGCCGTTGAAGGTGACCAGGACCTTGGCCGCGGCCAGGGCCTCCCTGAGCGGCCTGTCGTCCCGTCCGTTGATGTACACGCCATAGCGGCCGCCCATTGACCATCCCACGATGGTTACGCTGTCGTAGTAGACGCTTAACCCGGTGGTTTCTATGTCCAGAAAGAGCGTGTCCCGCGGAAATTCCAGCGCCGCCCGGTAATACTCGGCGGGCGGCAGCGTCCGGGCGAAAAACTCCATGTCCCCGCGCGCGTAGGCCGCCATGGATTCGGACAGCCCCGCGTCAAAGGACGCGGCGCCGAACAGGGCTTTTTGCTCCGATTTGGCGGCGGCGTACGCCTCCCAGGTCGTGAGGCCCTTTTGCCAGAGAAGCCGCTCGGTCTTCCCGCCCACTCCCTTCAGATGTAGAAACGTCGATCGCAGCATGGTTCGATACGGTGGATTGCGTTGTTTATAGGTGAATCCGCCCGGCGCAAGGCTACCAATCCCGGCGTTTTTAAGCAAGCCCGGACGCGGCGGGACCGACGGAGCAGGGAATCAAAACGTTTTATGGTCCCCCCCGGCGCGGCCTCTCACGCTCATTGTTCGTCATCCCCGGCCTGATCGCTTATGAGCGGCCGCGAGCATATATCTCGCAATAGATGATATAAGTAAGGATGTCATAAGTATGTTTAATGAATAAAAAAGAGATTTATACTGATAAAGACAGAAATAGGTGATAAATAAAAAAATATAAAGTTATAAAAATGATAACCGATTTACTAAATCAACGGTTATGAGAAGAATAAGAGCTAGCGGGAGGGATGAAAACAATGGGTTTGACTCTGGGTAAGAAGATTTCTTTAGGATACCTGGCGGCGCTGATTTTTCTGATGGTAATCAGCATTGTTTCCACCTTGGGCGTGGGCGAAATCGTTAAGAACGCGGATGATGTCATAAAGGGGCATCAGCTTGAATCCACTCTGGCGTACCGGGAAATAGACCACTTATGCTGGGCCAACCAGGTCAACATGTTTCTGCTCGACGAGTCCGTGAAACGGCTCGAAGTTCAGACAGACCCCACCAAATGCGCGCTTGGAAAATGGCTGTACGGCGAAGGCCGCAAGGAGGCGGAAGCCTTTCTTCCTCAACTCGGCTCCTATTTCAGCTCCATTGAAGACCCGCACCGCAGGCTTCATCAATCGGCCATAGTCATACAGGATCTGACCCTCAGGGAGGGCAGGGGGCCGGCAAAAAAAGCGTTCGCGGAACAAACGGTTCCGGCTTTAAGGGAAACGCAGGGACTGCTGCAGGAGATTTCGAGCGTGGCCAAATCGCAGATAATGACCGATGAAGCCATGCTGGAAGCCGCGGAGGGGACCAAACGAAATGTTATCGTCATCGGCGCCGGGGCGGCGCTGGCCTGCGTTCTGTTTTCGCTGTTCATATCGCGTTGGGTGGGCAAGGTTTTGAGAAGAATTTCCGCAAGCATGCGTGACGCCGCCCATCAGGTCGCCTCCGTGGCCGGACAGGTGTCGGGCTCCAGCCAGTCTCTGGCGGAAGGGGCTTCGGCGCAGGCCGCTTCATTGGAACAGACCTCCGCGTCTCTGGAAGAAATGGCCAGCATGACCGGGAAAAACGCGGATAACGCCAATCGGGCCGATGACATCGTCAAGGAGTCCAAGCGGGACATGGAGGAGGCCAGGCAATCCATGACGGAGTTGAGCCGATCCATGGAAGAAATATCCAGCGCCAGCGAAGAGACATCCAAAATCATAAAAACCATCGATGAGATCTCCTTTCAGACCAATCTTCTGGCGCTGAACGCGGCGGTGGAAGCGGCGCGGGCCGGGGAGGCCGGAGCGGGTTTCGCGGTGGTGGCCGATGAAGTGCGCAATCTGGCCATGCGGGCCGCCGAAGCCGCCAAAAACACTTCCGGGCTGATCGAAGGAACCGTCAGGAGCGTCCAGGCGGGGTCCACGCTGGCCGCCAGAACCAGCGAGGCCTTGGATCAATTCGTCGCCGGTTCTCTGAAGGTGGGCGAACTGGTGGCCGAAATCGCGGCGGCGTCCGGCGAACAGGCGCTGGGCATAAAACAATTGAACTCAGCGGTGAGCGAAGTCGACCGCGTCACCCAGCAGAACGCCGCCCAGGCCGAGGAAACGGCCGCCGCGTCGGAGGAAATGAGTTCGCAGTCCGAGACGCTGAACGATCTGGTGGAGCAACTCATCGTCATGGTGCAGGGCGCCGCCAAGGGCGGCTCGATACGGGGAAGCCGTGACCGGTGGAAGGAACTGCCCATGGAACCGGCCCGGCGATTAGAATGATATATAAAGCAATTTGGGGAGGAACCTTTTTGAAAAGGTGGTCATCGTTAGCTCCGACAAGGAGTACATGATCTCCTTCTCCCTCCGGGAGAAGGTCGGGATGAGGGCTGATAAATACAGCGGGGGAATCGCTTCCCCCGCGCCCCCTTTAGAGATTTCTCGCTGCGCTCGAAATGACCGGCGGCGCCTGAGGGCGCATGGATGAGAGCGCGGGCAACCAGGGACCAAGTCGGATTGACCTCATCGCGAAAGAGGTTTTGGCGCCTCACCCGCGCTTTCCCAGCCCCCTCTTGTGGTCGCTACATGAAATAACCACACAATTTTTCCACAGTGGAAACATGTTGAGAGGAATTTGTTTAGAGGGAGAAGTCGACAACCGAAAATAACTTTTATCGGTTCTTGGTGTAAGAGCTTTTTTTAGAGAGCGTTTTTATAAGAGGTTTCAATTTTTCAGGGGCTGCGGCGCTCGAAACATTCAAGGTTTTTTTGCGGTCCCCAAAATCTATCGTGATGCTGTGAAGCACCGAGTCGGGCCTAAAATTATCTTCCGATTGAGCAATATCAAAAAAGTCTGAATTGTCAATTAACGAAAGCAGGCGGTCCGCTTCCTCTTTTGATCCCGTATCGCTGTCAAATTCGTATTTCTTTTGGAGGCCCGCAAAACCGCCGCTTTCATGATATATAATCTTCATTTATCCGCTAGTCCCCAATATTTCATATGACCTTAACCTCTTCCCACGCTTCTCGCACTGCTTTTTCTTCGAGGCTTCCGGAGCCGTATTCCTCACGGGCAACGGCTATGGTACTTTCAGCCGCGTTTATAAAAGAGGATGAAGGGTGTAATTTATGAGCTAAGGTTTTATACCATATTACACCCGTTTTCTGCCATGCGAAACCACCAATGCGCATTGCAGCGAGATAAAATGCGTGATTCGGTATTCCGGAGTTTATATGAACTCCTCCTCGATCGTTCCATATTGGCAAGTCCAGGTAATTATCCATATTTGCCGGTTGAGGATCTGTGCCTATTATTGGATGGTTGACATAAGCGGTACCTGGAGCTTTCATAGACCTCAAAGCATACTTATCCCCAATAAGGACTTTTTCTCCGATTAACCAGTCAGCTTCTTTGACATCGAGGCCAAGTACCCGTTGCTTGCATAGGGAGCCAAAAACATCAGAAAAGTGTTCATTTAGCGCGCCCGGTTGGAATTGATAAACAAGCTTGGCGGTGTAGTCGGTAACGCCATGTGTCAGCTCATGGGCTGTGATATCGATATCAATGGTGAATCTGGTGAATATTTGCCCATCACCATCACCGTATACCATCTGTTCTCCATTCCAAAACGCGTTATTAACGTCCTCCCACCGACTATCGACAGTATCCCATTCACAGATGTGGACAGTGGAAATTAAGGGCATTCCCGCATCATCTATGGAGTTACGCTTGTATTCTTTCCAAAACAGATCCCACGCATGGCCGGTTCCTTCATACGCTTCATTAACCGCGTCATCTTCAACCGACCCGCCTCCTTCGTCTCGCACAAGGACGCCTGGAAGATTATCCCTGCATTGAGCGTCATACACACGTCGGATCTTTTTTGCTGTAAAAGATTCCAGGCCAGTAAGCATCCTTGGCCGAATTAACGATGGCTGCCTTTGTAGCAGGGATCGCTCCTCTCTAAGGGTTTGCCCCTGCATGAGCGCGCGCAACGCGAGTGCGCGTTGTTTTGTATCTCCCTGCTCTATGATCCTTTCCAACATATGCGGCGGAATTATGCAATGGATATGATTGCGACCAAAAGCCATGACCATTACCTCCTGTAAAATAATTTAATGATATAAACTTGTTTTGCGGCGTTAAGACCGAGTTCATTCCACGCGGAAAAATATCGTAGACTTTCAGGGCGCTCATGTTCTCTATGCGTAGTTATATTTGTTATAATAATTATAGCAAATATAGCTAAAAAGATAGCATGTCTCTGCGGATGCGAGATCCAGTACGCAGCTTATTCCGAGCGTTTTTGCGGTGGAGAGATTGTTGCGCCGATGCGATTCGAAACGTCGCTTTTTGCCAAACCAGCAGGATCTGAGAATTTGAAACAAAGGGCATGGGGAGCGATGAAAAAGAGAGGTAACACCGCTTAATACTGATTTTATTTTAGTGCTTACTGAATAAATATGTCAATTATGTTTTCAATACAATTGACATATTTATAATTCTATATACCTTTGCGTGAAGGCCCCGCTTTCCGGCGCTGCGCAACGTTCATGGAGATCCCCATCCGCGCCCGACCATCCTGTCCGGGATGAAAAGTATTGAAACTTACCAGAGGATTTGTGCGGACAGAGACTTGGGAACCCGGCTTTCGCCCTATTCACAATGGGGATTTTTTAAAAGGAGGGTATGGGGGGAAACTTTTTTTAAAAAAAGTTTCCCCCCATCTGTTATTCAAACGCTTTTTACGTTCTTTTTATTTTTCTTATCCTACTGAATGGTCTGGCACACCTGTTCGATGGCGCGGGCCAGAGCCTCGTCTTCTTTTCTCACATCTTCAAGCGTTTTCGGTTTGACCTCGGCGGGCCTTTCCTCCAGCCCGTATTTCCATTTCAGGAACTGTTTTCCGGTGGTCGGATACAGGGCATAGATCAAGAGATCGTAGTCGTCCTTGGCCAGATCGCCGATTTCGGCCCTGGCTTTTTCCAGTTCGGGCTCCAGATAGTCGGCCGCGCGTCCGGTCACCGGCTCCTGGCCGCGTTTGTAGCCCTTGAGCACTATCTTGGCCACTTCCGGGTCGATGGGAGTGGGGGTTTTGCCGTACAGGCCGTATACCAGGTCCTTGACCTGATTGGTGACCATCTTATACCGGCCGAACAGCACGTTCAGCACGGACTGCACACCCACGATCTGGGAGGTCGGCGTTACGAGCGGCGGGGTTCCGAGGTCCGTGCGCGTTCTGGGAACTTCCGCGTACACTTCGGCCAGCCGGTCCAGGGCCTTGTTTTCCTTGAGCTGGTTGACCAGGTTGGAGATCATGCCGCCGGGCACCTGATGCATGAGCACGCCGGTGTCGATAACCGACATCTTGTGCTTGGCGAAATAGTCGCGGTACTTGGGCGCGATTTCTTCAATGTAATCACCCATTTTGATGAGCGCTTGCAGGTCCAGGCCGGTGTCTCGATCCGTGCCGTACAGCGCGGCCACGATCGGCTCGGTAGCCGGCTGTGAGGTCCTCAAGGCAAACGGCGCCAGGCAGGTGTCCACGATGTCCACGCCGGATATGGCCGCTTCCAGATAGACCATCGATCCCATGCCGCTGGTGTAGTGGGTATGCAGATGGATGGGAATGGTGATCTTCTTCTTCAGCTCGGTTATGAGCTTGGCTATGTCGAACGGCGCCATGATGCCGGCCATGTCCTTGAGGCACAGGGAGTCGGCGCCCATGTCCTGCAGCTCGTTGGCCTTGTTTACGTAGTATTCCAGATTAAACACGTCGCCGCCCATACGGCGTTCGGTCAGGGAGTAGCAGATGGTGCCTTCGAAGAATTTGCCGTTGGCCTTGATGCGCTCCACACAGGTTTCAAAGTTGCGGAAATCGTTGAGCGCGTCGAAGACGCGGAAGATGTCCATTCCGGCTTCGCACGATTTGTCCACGAACAATCTGACCACGTCGTCGGCGTAATTGCGGTAGCCGACCACATTCTGGCCGCGCAGCAGCATGCTGAAGGGGGTCTTCTTGATATATTTTTTGAGGATTTTGATTCTGTCGAAGGGGTCCTCAGCCAGAAAACGATGCATGGTGTCGAAGGTGGCGCCGCCCCACACTTCCATGGCCCAGAAGCCGATATCATCCATTTTTTCAGCGATGGGAAGCATGTCCTCGGTCCGCATGCGCGTGGCGAACAGTGACTGGTGAGCGTCCCGGAACGTGGTATCCATAATCTTTAGGGGATTTTTCTTGCCGCCTTCCAAAAACTGATCCATGTTTAAACCTCCGTCCTGTGTATTGTCTGTGGCTGGTTTTGAGCCGCGTTAAGGCGTTCTCTTGCGACAGCGGGCGCAGTCTGCGCAATACTTGGAGAAATATGGACGCCGGGGAGCAAAGGCTTCAGACAGAAGAAACTTTCTTTTCTTCGCGCCTTTTCTCGCGGGAATTAAAGGAGATCACACATTGGGGTCTGAATTTGCAATAAAGGTTGGGATCCCGACACTCGACGCCCACTTCGACACATTCTTCACAATAACCGATCTCATGCTTCATGCACCGCATGACGCTGGGTT
>Ga0068713_1004718_pt1 | contig 10328 bp, 8 predicted proteins | sample MTBAKSrepl2MetaG_FD_62223 | JGI IMG/M metagenome (GOLD analysis project Ga0068713, IMG submission 62223) | Enrichment culture microbial communities om Arthur Kill intertidal strait, New Jersey, USA, that are MTBE-degrading - MTBE-AKS2 (Arthur... | ecosystem: Environmental > Aquatic > Marine >...
CTGTGGTACCTGAAGAATGCAGCGCCATTGCTCAGGGAGTTGGTGCGCGTCTCGCGGCGGCTGATCTTCATCGCGATGCCCAACCCCTATCAGGTCGGTTATATCGTGCGGAAGCGTTTTGTCGAGCCGGAGTTTTTCAAGACGGTTGATGAACGTTGGGTCGATATGGGGCTGATTAAGTCGGTCTTAGCCGCCGAAGGGGTGGAGATCATTGACGAGGGCGTGTTGGATGTGCCTCCCTGGCCTGATACAGTGATGCCGGCCGCCGACTTCCTCAAGAAATTGGGGATCCGCTCCAAGAAATTGGAATCACGTTTTACCGGAGACGATTGGACCTGGAGTACGATGGACTATTATCTGGGTCGAAAACCCGAACTGCGCGATCGGGTGATGCGGTATGCCTGGTTGGACAGGTTGCGTGTGCCCTGGCGGTTCAAAGTAGTCTGGGCGCATCATCGTTATGTGTTGGGCATCCGGGCCGAAGCGGGTTGAGTCCGAAGCGCGGACCGGGTGGTAGACCGTCATGATGGACTGGGGAGAGATAGATGAGAGTGCTGATCACGGGAGGCGCCGGATTCATCGGCAGCCACGTTACCGCCTGGTTGCTGAAGCGCGGCGATGAGGTGATCTGTCTGGACAATTTCAACGACTATTATGACCCGCAGCGTAAACGGCGGAATATCGAGCCGTTTCTCGAACGGCCAGGATACTCACTTCACGAAGGGGACATTCGCTCGCTGGAAGACCTCCAGGCCGTGTTCGGCGCCAGCCCGATCGATAAGGTGCTCCACATCGCAGCTATGGCCGGCGTGCGTTACTCAATCCAACATCCGGAGCTGTACGCCGCGGTCAACGTGACGGGGACGACGAATGTCCTGGAGATAGCGCGCAGACACAACGTGCGCAATTTCGTGTTTGCGTCATCGTCTTCCGTCTATGGTGCACGAAGTGAGGCGCCGTTTCGCGAGAGTGAAATGGCCGACTGCCCAATCTCTCCCTATGCGGCTACGAAACGTGCAGCGGAACTGCTGACGTTCACCTACCACCATCTCTATGGCCTGAATTGCACATCGCTGCGGTTCTTCACCGTCTACGGACCGAAGGGGCGGCCCGATATGGCTCCCTATTTGTTCACCCGTTGGATATTTGAAGGAAAAGAACTGACCATGTTCGGTGACGGTTCGTCGCGGCGGGATTACACCTACATCGACGACATTGTGGCGGGCGTAGTCGCGGCACTCGATGCGGATTTGCCGTTCGAAATCATCAATCTGGGCAATTCGCGCACCGTGTCGCTCAACGAATTCATCTCCGTGGTGGAAGATGCTGTAGGAAAACGGGCGAATGTCGTTTCGGTCAATACACAGCCCGGAGATGTCCCGCTCACCAGCGCAGATATTCGGAAAGCACAGGACCTGTTGGGTTATTCTCCGCAAACGGATATCAGAGAAGGGATGAACCGGTTCGTGACCTGGTATCGCCGGGAGGTGCTGGGCCAATCGGCGTGAGCGCATGAGTACATTAGGGCTGCTTTCGAAAATACCGTTGTATACATCTTTCCGGCGACTGGGGTGGCCCAGACTGTTGCCATTCAGCCTGGTGATCAGCGTCTGCTATCGCTGTAATTCACGGTGTCACACGTGCAATGTGTGGAAGAAGCACGCCGACGAACTTTCCCTGCTAGAGTGGGATCGGATTTTTGCCAACATTGGTCGTACCCCGTACTATTTGACTTTCACCGGAGGTGAACCTTTTCTGCGCCGCGACCTGGTCGAGTTGATCGCGTCCGCCTATACCCATTGTCGCCCTGCCGTGATCACGTTGCCCACCAATGGATTGTTGAGTGATTTGATCCCGCAGGAGGTCGAAGAACTGCTGGAGGTTGCACCGCATAGCAAGTTGGGGATTAATCTTTCCCTCGATGGGCTTGGCGACCAGCACGACGCGATTCGTGGTGTGCCGGGGAACTTCGCGCGAACACTGCAAACATACCACGCGCTGAAAGCGATCGATCATCCGAATCTGACTGTGAGTTTGCACACGGTCATTTCCCGGTACAACGTGAAGGATATCCCCGCGCTCTATGCGGAACTGAGTGCATTGGAGCCGGATTCGTACATCACAGAGATCGCGGAAGAGCGCGTGGAATTGGATACCGTTGGGCTTGACATTGCGCCTGACCTCGAAGACTACGCAGCCGCGGTCGATTTTCTAACGGAAAAGCTCCGGGAACGGCACTTTGGTGGTATCAGCAAGGTCACGCAGGCTTTCCGGCAACGTTACTATGAGCTGGTCAAGCAGATCTTGCGTGAGCGCCGGCAGGTTATCCCCTGTTATGCGGGTTGGGCTTCGGGCCACATCGCGCCTGATGGCGATGTGTGGACGTGTTGTATCCGTGCGGAACCGATCGGCAATTTGCGCGAGACGAATTATGACCTGCGGCCAATCTGGTTCGGTTCTCGTGCTGAAGCACTGCGGGACGATATCCGCGCGGGGGGATGCTACTGTCCGATGGCAAATGCCGGGTACACGAACATGTTTCTGCATGCCCCAACCTTGATCCGGGTTGCGTTGCAGGCTTTGAGATAGCGTCCTGCAATCTTCTCTATATAGCCCTGACGTCTTGGAGGAATACATGAACGAGAGCAGCAAAGTTCTATATATCGCAACCGATAGCCGTCTGCATCAGCCGCCGGATTGGTTCTATGAAGCATTTGTCCGCGACGGGTTGACGCTCGTCCAGGGCGATTGCTGGGCCAACGAGGCGGACAACGCGGTTCTCGCGCCAAACGCGCGGGCAATGCTGGTTGGCTCCGGGCGCTATCCGGTCACGAGCGAGTCTCTCGGCCGGCTCGAGAATTGCGGTCTCATCGTCCGCATGGGAGCTGGTTACGATACGGTGGATGTCGCCGAGGCGACGCGGCGCGGTGTAATGGTCGCCAACATGCCGGCGAATATCCCGGAGGAAGTATCCGATCACGCAATCGCGTTGTTCCTGACCTGCCTTCGCCGGCTGGTTCCGCAAACGGTCGCGCTGCGTTCCGGCAACTGGGAGCCGTACTATGCCTATCCGGCGCTGCGGTTGCGTGGCCAGACTCTGGGCCTGGTTGGGTGCGGGCGGATCGCTCGTAAGGTGGTGGCGAAGATGGTTGGATTCGGGTTGACTTGCATCGCGTATGATCCTTACACGAGCGCCGCTGAGGTGGCTGACCTGGGCATTGAGCTGGTGGATTTCGAGGCGTTGCTCAGCCGCGCGGACGTGATCTCGCTGCATGCACCTGCTACCGCTGAGACACGCGAGTTGTTCAATGCTGAGGCGTTTGCCAGGATGAAGCCTTCAGCCATCCTGATCAATACGGCGCGCGGGGCGTTGGTCGACGAGCAGGCTCTGGTGACTGCGTTGCAGACCGGACAGATCAGGGCGGCGGGTCTGGATGTCTTCGCGGAGGAACCACTCAAACCCGACAATCCGCTGCTGCAATTGGATAATGTCGTGTTGACCCCCCACGTAGCGAGCTATAGTGAAGATGGATTGGTTGACTATTTTCAGGCGGGCCATCGCCTGATTTCCGAATTCGTGTTGGATGGCAAGGTGCCGGATTCGCTCATCAATCCGGACGTGCTGCAGGTGGCGTCGTGAGGACGGTTGTGCGCGCCCGGTGTTCGTTTAACGAGTCTTCCGCGATTCGTTCTGTTGTTGGTGGGGATTGTTTCTTGACGTTTGCCCGGAACACACGGTTGGCCCTACGTGTTGTTGGCATGTGTCGGGAATGGGGTGATAACGTCCGATGAGTTGTCCAATTTGTGGTATGGTCAAAGAGAAGGGGGCTTTGGCCTGCCCGCGCTGCGGGCATGACTATACTTCGGAAGTGCGCCAGACATTCTGTCCGGAATGCGGAACACCGGTGCCCAGGCAGGCCAAAGTCTGTCTGATGTGCGGTGCTTCGGTGGAGGATTCCGCGCCATCCCGGAAGGTCCCGCGCATCCCTTTGCCCAAGATATCCTGGCTGCCGGTCAGGTTGCCCGATTCCATTCGGGTGACGGTGTTGTTCGCCGTGTTGACCCTGTTCGTAATGTTGGTGGTGCTTATCCGGTTTGTCGGTCCGCTTCTGGCACAGAGCGTGCGGCGGGACCAACCCATCGTGTTGACGACTCCGGCTCGCCTGCGCCTGCCGACCTCGACGGTTACGCCGACGCCCAGCCGTACACCGACCTCGACGCCGACCGTCACCCCGTCTCCAACCGAGACCCCGATCGAGATCTATCATGTGGTGGCAGTGGGCGAAAATCCCGGCTCGATAGCCGCCAAATATGACATGTCTCTCGAACAGCTCATGGAGGCCAACAACATCGAGGATGCGCGCAAGCTGCGCGTTGGCCAGGCTTTGCTGATACCACCGACCTGGACGCCCGAAGACGCCACGCCAGATCCCGACTGGACGCCTACCCCTACGCCGTTTATCTATACGGTCCAGGCCGGGGACAACCTGAGTTCGATCGCGATTTGGGCCGGCACGACGGTGGACGCGATCATGAAAATGAACAAACTCGAGAACCCGCGCTGGCTGAGCGTGGGACAGCAATTGGCCATTCCTTCGGATTCCAAGAAACAAGGAACGCCAACCCCAACGCTGGATGTAGAATTTGCTGTCCACATTGTGGAAAAAGGTGATAGTTTGCTTGGATTGGCGATGGATTATGGGACGTCAATCGAAGCCATCAAACAGGTCAACCATATCGAGGATGAGCGATTCATTCGTGTCGGGGAATCTCTGGCAATCCCTCTGGGGACTTCGACGCCTACACCGTTACCTACCCCACTGCCGACGAAGACACCCACTCCCGGCCCTCCCTATGCCAAACCGATTGTCCTCTTGCCAGCGCAGGAAGAGCGTTTCTGGGGAGATACCGATCCCATCCTCTTGAACTGGATTTCGGTTGGCATTTTGGGAGAGGACGACTGGTATCTCGTGGAACTGAAACATATCGTGGGACAACAAGAAGTCGAAGAGTACGGCTGGACGCGCTCTACGTCCTGGCGTGTTCCGCCTGAGTTGTTTCCAGGCCCAGATTCTCACCAACACCTGTTTCGCTGGCACGTGCGCGTCGTTCACGGCGTGGGGGCCGATGTGCCTGACCCGGCCAGACTCAAATCTAAGAGCCCGTGGAGCGACATGCGGACGTTCTATTGGTACTAAATGGGCGCACGCGCCATTCGTCGCATGCGAGATTCATCCCAACGAATAAACGTACCTGCTTCTCTGCATACTGCACAGCTTGCGGCGGTAACGGCCTGACGCGCCATTGGCCACTGGGCCTTGACCGGCGAAGGCGGAGCAAGCAGCTGCACCGCATGTGCCTTCGCCGTTGCTGCGGGTCTGTTCCTGGCGTTCCTAATCCGTGTCTCGTTCAGCCTGTTCCGCTTGTTCGCGCAGCCAGCGACGGATTTCATCCAAGGTGGGCGGCGAGATGTAGAAGACCTGAATGTCTCCTGGAAATTGGAGCGCGTGATCCTGCCCGATGATCATCAGAGCGATCTCTTCGTTCTGCAGATCTCGGTTCAGCGCCTCGACCAGCTGTTGGGATCGTTTGCGACTGGCTTCCTGGTAGGCAGCCGACACCTGTCGCAAGACCTTGCTACTCGTCACGATCGCCAGACATCTTCCCCAGTCGAAAGTTTCTTGTAACAACTCCGGTTCTTCGATCGCAACCAACGCGGCGCCTTTTTTGACTTTCCGGTCGATCATGCGGTGCGCCTGCGGATTGGATCGTTTGAGAATCTCCAATCCCTCATTGCCTCCGGCCATCAAGGACTCGTGGTAGATCTTGCGCACCTGTCCGAAGTTAGCCTCCAGCTTACTGACGTGATCTGTAACCTCCCGCCAATAAGCTGCGACCTTCTCAGCATAGCCCTCCGGGCCATCCGGCATTTCCAATACCAGAGGGACAAGGTATAGCTTGCGGCCAATAGGTGTCTCACGTTCGGTTTGTGTCCCGTTGTCCATTGGTTGACCTCCCCGTCCTCCTTTTACCTGGATTTTGTCTGGATTCGTGGCTCTCATTATAACATCTCTGCGGACAGCGCCAAACTATTCGGTTTATCTTGCCGTGGCACTGGTCGCAAAGCAAAAGGCCACTGCTCGCCAGTGGCCTTGCTTGGTGCTGAATGTTGTTACCGGTTTCTATTGGAGCGGAATGACCAGTTGTTGCCCCGTGTAGATCACATACCACGGCGGGACAATGTTATTGGCTTCAGCAATCGCGTCCATGGAGACTCCAAATCTGAGCGCAATGCGGAACAGATTGTCCCCGGCCTGGACAACGTAGATGTTACCCTGCTGCAATGCTGGTCGTGCTCCCATAGGCTCCACATACGAGGGGGCCGGCGGCGGAGCTGCCACTTCTTGCGGAATTGGCGTTGGTTCCTCGGGAGCCGGCGGCACCGGGATGAACAACTCCTGCCCGATGGACAGCAGATCGTCGTTCATGTTGTTGACGAGCATCAACTCCTCGATGCTGGTGCCGAAACGTACCGAGATCGAGAACAACGTATCTTGTTCCTGAACGGTGTAGTACTGCCCCTCTTGATCGCCAACACGGGGTATCGCGGTTGGCGTCGGAGGGAGTTCCACTTCCGGCGTGACGGGGGGTAGGATCACCCGCACAGTGGGGATTGGAATCTCAATCCCTTCGACGGTCGGTGTCGGCATGCCGGGCACGAGTGTTGGGGTCGGCTCCTGTTCGATCGGCAGTGGGGGCAGTGGGGTTATTCCCAACAAGCCCTCGCCCGTTGGCACCTCGATGACAGGCATGTCTGCGTCCGTTGTGGCCTGCTCGGTCTCTGCTGCGCCTGGTCCTGTCACGACTTCAGCCTGGGGCACCTGCACGCCGACGACTGCGGTAGCCGGACTCTCGGCAGTGGGCACGATACCCGCTTCGGCTCCAGGAACGGATGTCGGGGAAACCTCGGAAATACCGTTGCGCTGTGGTTTGGCTCTCGTACAGGCTGTCATTCCGGTTAGTAAGAGAATCGCGACCAGTGCCAATGAGACAGAAACAACATAACGACTCTTCATGGCGTTGCCTCCTTTTTGTTTCAGACGGACCACCCCATGGCAAGTCAGGCCGGGTTCTCGAAAGGTTCTCTTACCAGAGATACCTGCCGGAGAGAAGACCAATGCCGTCATACCACATGCTGGGGAGACTCGATCAAGCGTATCGAGAGCAATTGGTATAGTAATGGTACATTGGTATCTATATGTACCTTTTCCCATTATAACACCGATTACAGGCTATGTCAAGATGTACAACCTTAAAGTATACAAAAAGTAAACAAAAATCGAGGGTTTGCCTGTTAAGGCCAGACTTGCGCGAACTGGTTGTCTGCGACCTGAAAGATGAAGACCCGTTGTTGTTTCAAGTCTCCGTGCTCGTCGAACGCGATGTGACCCATCACCGAGTCGAAATCCAGCGTCCGCGCCGCTTGCAGGATTTTATCGGGTTCGATGCTGTTGGCCTTGGCAATCGCTTGGACGATCACGTCCATTGCCGCGTAACCGTTGATGGAATAAGTGTCGGGGTTGCGATATTCGACCGCTTGATACTCCTTGACCCATTGACTATCGACAACCTCCCTTGGACTCGGCGCAAAAGCACTGAGATACATCCCTTCGGCGGCGCCGCCCGCCTCGTCGATCGTCGCGGACAGGAAAGTCCCGTCACTGGCCAACAGGGGGACCGTAACGTGAGCATCCACCAGGTCCGCGCGCAAATAGGGCGCTTCGATTTCGTAGCCGGCATAGAATATCGCATCGGGAGCAGCTTCACGGATGCGTCTAACCTCATCCGTATAAGTCTCCTGGCCTTCCTTGACCTGAATTCTCGCGACCACCTCCGCACCCAGTTCATCCAGCGCGCGCGCGATCTCGTTCTTCAATCCGATTCCGTACTCGGTATCGTTGTACACCACGGCGATTTTCTTGGCGCCGAGTTCATCGACCAGGAATTTGGCATCGATTTGCCCCTGTGCTGTGTCGTTGGCATTCACCCGGAAGAAATTGGAATATCCCTTCTGCGAGATGGAGACCTCCGATGCCGTTGGAGTAATGACCAGAATGGGCAGATCCTTATAGATCTCCATTGCCGCCAGAGTCTGTCCGCTGTTGTAATGCCCGATGACGGCGACGACCTTCTCCCCGCCGGCGATATCTGCCTCGATTTGTTTGGCGACGTCGATGGCAACATCCGAATCCGATTCGTCATCGATGCCCACGACTTTTAGGGTGTAGCCCGCAACCCCACCCGCCCTGTTCACCTGCTGTGCTTTCAGGTTTGCTCCGCCCAGCACCGTCTGTCCTCCGTTCGCCTGAAAACCGGATAGCGGGACAGCGACGTAGACGAGGAGCTCCCCTTTCGGTTGCGGTGCACCACAAGCCACCAATATCAAAATAAGCGCTAAGGGTAGGATACACTGCAGAAACTTTGTCATGTAGACCTCTCTTATACAAAACGGTACTCGGTAAATACTTGGCATGACCACGCGGCATCGTGCTCGCGAGGATCAGCGCTGGACGGTCTACTCCATGACCGGGCGATTGTCCGCATAGATCTGGTCCATGGTGTCCACGATATCTTCGAGGACCGCAACCTGTTCGCTGATGTCCTGTGCGATGCGCTGTGCCCGACCTCTGTCCAGATCGCGTGCCTCGATCTGCCGGAGCTGTGAATAGATATTGCCGAGATCGGCAAGAGTCTTTTCCAGTTGCAGGTCCGCCTTTTCCATGCGCGCCTTCAACTCTTGGAGGTTGGTCCAATGCGCGCGTTTGCTGACCAGTGTCTGTTCGAGCTGTGCTTTGATGACCGGGTCACGCTCTGCGGCAAAACGTTTCTCCAGCTCGGTCAGGGCAGCGGGGACCACGGTCATGTCACGGGCGATGACCTGATCTGCCTGATAGGCGTCCAATCGTTTCGATAGGTAGTACATGTTAGCAATCCATGCGTCGATGCTGGTGACGGTGTCTTGCAGTCGTTCTTTCAGCACTCCTGCTTCCGACTGCTGAATCAAATCGTTCATCCTCTGGTGGTAATCGAGGGCCTTCTCCACCCGTTTGCGATAGCTGGCATGGCGCAGCGTGCGTGGGTTGTATTGTTCGCGCAACATATCCGCTACCAGACGCTGGCCCGTTTCCGGATCGGTCACACTGGCCCAGATGATCCCAGTCTCGGCGACTACGCCGAGCAGGAGCCAGTACCACCACTGCCACCATGCGAACGGTTTCGGGATCAAGAAGACCAACAGCAGAGTCATCGCGATCGTAAGCGCGCTCTCCAACCGGAAAAATGCATACGAGACCATTGTCCACCAGGTACGTTCCTTCAGAGGATCACGAAAGGTTGTGCGATTCGACATGAGTTGTCACCTTGAATGTCTGCCATCATGCCACGGCGAACAGATCTCGCCGGGCGTTAGTTCGAGTGTGAACTCTCCACCGATCCTGCTGCGGGCGCGGCTCTTTCCCCGTTCGCCTGGATCGCCAGTCACTATCTTCGGGTAGGCCATCGCCTAGAAGTAAGTCGACAATATCTTGTACAAGTCACGGATCGTCGCCGGATCACCTTGCCGGACCTGACCATCACCGGCTTTGGCGAGAGCTTGGAGTACAGCATAATCTGCATCGTCGCCGTAAGCTACACTGAAGATGACCACGGGAACACCGCTCCTGTTGCCTTTTTCGATCGCTGTCACCAGATCGCTCAGCCAGATACGCGAGTTGTTCTCGCGTCCATCGGTCATGACTACGATGGCGTTGATCCGCTCTCTTTCGCCGGCATCCTGCAAACGGGCGTAGGCAGCCCAAACGGCATCCAGAAGTGCCGTGTCTCCAGCGGCTCCCATTCGCTGGATCTCATTGAGCACAGCGACCCGGTTCTTGCTGAGTGGACCCAACGGGATGATGTTGTTCACCTGGCTGGAGAAGGTTACCAGGCCAATGTTCTCCTGTTCTCCCTTGACCTGATCGATGAACGTGTTCATCGCTTCGCGTGCCGCCTCCAGCTTTTCGCCCATCATGCTGCCCGACGTGTCAGCGATCAGGAAGACATTGGTTTTACGTTTCGTGTACCACCACACGTCTCGGACAATCTCCACGATGGGTGCGCTCGGAATTTGCAGCGCTGTCTGCGGTTCGGTGGGATCGACACCGTTGGCCATGCTCACCGGAGATGCCGCAGCGGTCAACGAAATACTCAAGTCAGTAGGGCGGAAACCCTGGGCCAGAACTTCGCGCTGTGTCGCGTCCGATTCCAGGTATTCGCTGAACTTTTGAAAA
>Ga0068713_1004719_pt1 | contig 10327 bp, 7 predicted proteins | sample MTBAKSrepl2MetaG_FD_62223 | JGI IMG/M metagenome (GOLD analysis project Ga0068713, IMG submission 62223) | Enrichment culture microbial communities om Arthur Kill intertidal strait, New Jersey, USA, that are MTBE-degrading - MTBE-AKS2 (Arthur... | ecosystem: Environmental > Aquatic > Marine >...
TTCACCTCACAGCCCAACCCATAGCGCAGCCTCGGCACCTCCTCAACCCATGCTCTTTTCACGCAACAGCTTTGATTCGGACAGCGATTGGCAAGGAGCTTATTATCTCTTTTCTATAAAAAAAATTTAGCAACCATTCAAAAAGACGTGTTTTGAGGGTCGCTGGAAATCGTAGGCATATATCACGTTTTGGGTGTATAGAAGATCGTGGCATATCGATAACATATGTCATCCGGGCAGGTAATAAATCGTGTCACATAGCGAGAGACCGCAGAGGTCAAAAGGTCCGATTTATTCTTGAAAAAGTATGAGTGCGCACGATATAAATTGCAGATCTGGAGTCTGCGATGTACAAGTATGTTCTCATCCTATTGTTGGCCTTATGGGTGGCGGCCCCGTCCCATGCCGGCGAATACGGGTTTGAAACCACCTCGGAAGGGATTGTCGATGCCCTGACCCGTCCGTCCCAGGAATCAAGGGGGCCGACACGCAGCCTCACGCGCTCGCTCGGCCTTGGGACGCGGGCCATAAAGGTTGTTAAAAAGGACCAGGGAAAAACGGTTCAGGAAACCGTGGTGGTTAGTGAAGCGCCCCCTCCTCACAGCGTCAATATCAAGATCGAATTTGACTTCAATTCCTACGCTATCCGACCGGAGTCATACGGCCTCCTCAATGAATTGGGCAAGGCACTCACCGACGACAGGATCAAAGGAAAGACACTGATCCTTAATGGCCATACCGACTCGGACGGATCAGACGCCTACAACCTGACCCTGAGCCTGAACCGAGCCCTGTCTGTTCAGAATTACCTGGTGGGCAATTTCAATATAGAACCGGACCATATCCGGCTGGTGGGGTATGGGGAGGCCCTGCCCCTGGTTCCCAATATCTCCCCCAGGAACAAACAGCTAAACCGAAGAGTGGAGGTTCGGGCCATTCCATGACTTTTGAAGACGTTGCATCTGTTTGAATTCACATGGCAACCTGACCCATCCCATTCCCATCGCTACGGTGCATCATGCAAAAGAAATTCATCCTCACCCTCGCCATAGGCATCTCCTGCCTTTTCGGATTGCCTGACCGGGTAACAGCGGCGAGCCGGACCGCGCTCGTGATTGGCAACTCGAACTACCCATCAGCGCCCCTGCAGAATCCGGTCAATGACGCACGGGATGTGGCCGAGGTCCTCAAAGGTCTCGGCTTCGAGGTCCTCTGCAAGGTGAATGCAGGCCGAGAGGAAATGGATGCGGCTGTGCAGGATTTCTATCGGAACCTGAACCGCGCCCGCGTCGGCCTTTTCTACTATGCAGGCCATGGGATGCAGATCGATGGGACCAACTACCTTCTTCCCGTTGATATCCAGGTGGCGTCATCTGCGGATGTCAAGCACAGGGCGATCAAGATGGACTGGATCCTGGCCAAGATGGAGGATTCCGGGAGCAGGGTCAATATCGTGGTCCTGGATGCGTGCCGGGACAACCCGTTTCGAGGACTCAGGGGCGCCGGAGATGGGCTTGCCCCGATACAGTCCGTGCGAGGCTCCTTTATTGCCTATTCCACCTCCCCCGGTTCAGTAGCCAGGGACGGCACAGGCCGCAACGGCATATATACGACTCATCTTCTCAGAAATATAAAACGGCCTGGCCTCACTGTAGAGGAGGTATTCCGGGAAGTCAGAAAGGGCGTTGCAGAGGATACCCATTTTAAGCAGATCCCATGGGACAGCTCGTCCTTGATGGGGGCTTTTTATATTGCCGAGACAGCGGCGGGGGATAGTGAAAGGAAACAGCAGGAGTTTGAGAGGCAACCGGTTGACGTTGCCACTATGCCCCAAGCGCCCTCTCAATCTGGTGCTCCGTCACCGACCGCCAATGAAATCGCCCGGGACGGACAATATGTGGCATACGCCAATGGTATTGTGTGGGATACCAGCACCGGACTTGAATGGAAGGTTGGACCTGACAAGGACATTACCTGGAATGAAGCTCGATCGTGGGTCCAGAGCCTCAATCTTGTCGGTGGCGGGTGGCGGATGCCGACGATGGATGAACTGAAAGGTCTTTATAACGAAGGAACCGGCTCCCGTAACATGAAGTCATTATTTAAGACGACTGGCTGGGCGATTTGGTCAGGTGAAGAAAAGGGTTCCTCCAATGCCTGGTTCTTCTCCTTCAACTTCGGCAATGGGTACTGGAACGGCCGCAGTAACTCCTACACCTTTCGGGCCTTTGCTGTGCGTTCCCGAAGCGATGGATAATTTGACGGTAATGGGTACTGCCTGAAGTGAAAGGCAGGCGCGTTGAATGAACAACCCATTAGAAACACAATGTAATTTTCAGAGCATTTTGGGTTGAAATTGGCCAAGGAAGAACTCGATAATTTGAAATCGCAGATTGTGACATCAAGATCACATTGGGGATATCTTAACTTCACCCATGGACCATGAGAAAAAGGCCGTGAGCTACGCGCTGGAGACTCCCTGCAAATGCATCCCCCCCACCTCCTGACGGGTGCCATTTCGGCCTGCTGGGTGGGAAATTCTCATTTGAAATTAAACCCTTGGCTATAGAAGCTTAGGTCCGACATGCACCCCTCATGAATATTTGCATATCATGATATCAAACACGATCAGCGGCATTCAAGCGGCTTATCCGCTTTGTTTTGTTGCAGGTTTCAGGTTTTCCCTCAGTGGGCTGTAGTGTCCGTTGAAATGGAGAGATACCGTGAACACGTACCCTGTTCAAGTGGACTCCGCAAAAATAAAAAACTTGACAGAGGCGGATACTTGCGGTAATTTCACCAATCTTCGACGTTTTCACGTTATTTGCTGAGGTCAATATGCTCACAAGAAAAACCTTGGACCAGATCCTGGAGGTGCTGAAAGGCGTCCGAAAACACCATGCTATGGGCAAGCCTCTTCTCAAATCTTACCAGCGATCTGTCAGGGATGTTGCCAGGCTTTACCACACAAGTTACCAGACCATTGCGGACGGCTGCAGAAGGCGTCTCAATTTGGCTGACAGGGACGAATTCCTGCTGCACGTTGACAGGTGGCTTCGTGGCGATCCAACGGGATTGAGCGCTCTCTTGAAAAACAACGTATCCGAGTTTGAGCACATTAAAATAAATAATTTTCTGGCAGAATATTCGAGATCGGCTGAACCTCGATCAGTTCAAGGGGCCACCCCAAGAGCGGATCTTGAGACCGAGGTAGTATCATTCCGCATAGATAAAGAGAAATGGGAGCAAATGAGAGTGATGGCCCAGCTATCAGGCAGGTCCATCCCGGAATGGTTGGCTGATCGGGTCGGATCTATGGTTGAGGCTGAATACCTCAACCATTTCAAGAAAATATTCGAGAATATGAACTCCAAAACAAGAAAGGAGGTCTTGGGGATACTGCAGGATGAAAGGACGGAATCGAAGATTGATGGTCGCCGGAGCGAACCGGACTTCTTGAGAATATGCACAAACAGTTCATCGGGAAAGGCCTTCATCCATATCGAGGAAGTAAAGGATGACAGCGCCCTCTACGTTACCCCGCAAGGTAAAATAAAGAGCCTTTCCAGCAGGCTTTTTGAGCCGCCAAGGGAGGTCGGAGAATGCGAGGCGCTTTCAGAAGGTCTGATCAATCAACTTCAAGTAGAACGATACCGGGAATTCGTGGAGAATGATGCTCTCGTTTCTTCACCGCGCAACCCAACAGGCTCAGGCCCACCTCCCTCCGAGCGAATTACCGAAGACGATCTGATACCCTATATCGTTTCTGTTTTGCGCGACAAAGGCGGAAAAGCGATAAAGACGGAGGTCGAGGAAGAAATATACCAGATGCTCCGGCCTATCTTTGAGCAGCCGTGGTACCAGCAACGCGTGTCAAATGGTATGGTCCCCCGCTGGAAGCATCATCTGGCATGGGCCAAAGAAAGGGCCAAGAACAGAGGTCTCATCAAGCCTCCCTCGGAATCCGGTCGTGGCTACTGGGAACTTATTGAAATGGAGGGATAGAGGAACCGAAAATTCAGCTGTTGCAAAACAAATATACTCTAAGATGCTGCTATCAACACCTGAAAAGCCTTGGAGCTATTCAACCGGCTGATCGACTTAGTCTTGCTTCAGATCTCAAGTTTATGTTCTGTGGGTTGAAGTTTTTAAATCTCAATATCCAAATCCACCAAGGAAAGCTGGCGGATAGCATTCTGTCAGGCCAAAAAGATGGGTGACGCCACATTGAACGATTTTGCGACTATAGTGGGGCTTCTCTTCGGTGGAGCAGGCTTTGCTCTCGGTATCTTGAATTACTTCCGCGACAAGTCCAAGGTAGTTGTGGATTTGAGCTGGGATATGAGAGCCGTGGAAGGCACAAAATACGATACGAACAAATTGTGGGGCGTCGTTTACGTAACAAACGTTGGCAGGCGACCAATTTACATAAGTCATGCCGCTCTCAGGCTTCCAAAGGGTTATGAGCATGCTTATTTGGTACTCATGGAGGGAGTGGAAGGGAAAAAACTCACAGAAGGAGACCCAACTCAAATATTCATGATAGAGCAGGGGATGTTAGAATCTTATGCGAAAGATTGGAAGCGAATCGTCGCCCAGGTCAGTGATTCCAGTGGCAAGGTTTGGACATCCAGAAAGCGGAAAAACAAGAAGAGGCCTTCGTGGGCCGGAGGCTAGATGAGTAGCTATAACAGGCCAAACCATCAGTTTAAGAGTCAGTAACCGGATAAAGTGCTGCGCGTTGCACCCAAAACTTTAGCGCTGCTATACCTTAAGGAGAGGTGATCAATGGGAATATCACCGGATGAGAAACTGCTTTTGCAGAAAGTTCGCAGATTTGGTGAACTGGAAAAGAAATTTCTCAAATACACCTATGAGACCCCTAACCCAGCGACGAAGGATGAGTCTAAGGATTTCCTTATGAAAGCGGTCCAGATCGCATGGGATGCATTCACGTTAAGAAGTGAGATATTATATGAAATCAGTGAACTGCGAGAAGTTACAATCCATGACAAAAACGCGCTACGATTACTGGACGGCATACGGAACGGAGACCCATTCTATTCCATTTCATTTCATGAAAAATTGTTTAGTGAAAGTGAAGACGTACCGACATCAATGGATGATTTCTTGAGGCAGAAATTCGACAATCTTTTCGAAGAATTCCATTCGTGGTTCGATTTAATCGGTTATTTTGTAAGCAAGGCCAGAATTGGACCAATTATATCAGCATCTAAAATACCGAATTATCTTCTTGCTTATTTTTATGAGTTAAAAGAAACATATTCCTTTCATCAATATAGGTCCAGTCTCGCTCTATGCCGTTCATTACTGGAAATGGCCCTTCATGACAAACTCAAAGCACGGGGAGTATTCGAAGCGACCAATTCCAAAGTCACCCACATTGACATAGCCAAAGAAGATAATCTTAACAGATATATCAATATCGCAAAATGGGAACGCCTGCTCTCACGTACCAGTTGTGAAACTGCACATGAAATTAGAACCGTCGCAAATTCCATTCTTCATCCCAAAGATAAAGAGCCGCAATTGAATGCCAACCAGGTTTTTGAGACTATATTCGACACGATTAGAATTATTGAAAACCTCTATAGATGAACACGGTGCTTCAAAATGGCCCACCTGTGCCAATTGGGCTGAGGCAAAAGTACCGCGGTTGATTCAGGACAATATCCTTTAGGGGTAGAAAAAAACAGAGTCTTTTTCGATTGCAATGGGTAACGGCGGTTAGGGTTGGTCATGTAGGAGAGGGCCGATGATGCCATTTGCCTCAAAGAGAATCAATTGACAATATGGCAAGGGTGTTTGGGTGGGAAGAGCAGCGTTTATCCATATTCTGATTCTTTTTTCGCTTTTTCCAAACTGGCGGACTCTGTATGCTGAGAATTGCCCGGGAGCCGTTGATCTGTACAATCAAGCAGCGGAGGCAGTTTCGCCAGCCCAAAAGGCGAGGTTGCTCAAGGCTGCCATTCCATTGTGTGGAGACCCGGAGATCCTTTCAAGGGTGTACAACAACCTTGCCGATGCCTATGACCAGGATAATCGGCTCTCTCTTGCTCTCCGATATTACCGGAATGCCCTGGAGATTAAGCCCGACCTGTCCACAGCCTGTTACAGTGCAGCCGATATATTTTTCCGTCTCAAAGATTACCAGAGCGCGGGAGTCCTGTATGCGAGGGGGCTTCGCTACTCGTCCTCCACGGAAGAAGCTGATTGCCTGGCAGCGTGCCGCGAATTGGGCAAAACCCATGTGATGATTTATTTCGAACGGGACTCCCATAAAATCGCCGAAGTCTATCAAGATCGTCTCAATGCTCTGGGCCAGACAGCTAGTCAAGGACAGCGGATGATTTTCGTAGGCCACACATGCAGCCTAGGCAGCGACAAATACAATCTGATACTCTCCCTCAGACGGGCCAAAGAAGCGGCTCAGTACCTGACCGAGCATTTTCCTATTGATCCAAAACAGATCGAAATGTTCGGGAGTGGTGAGGAGACACCACTTGTGGACAATGACACGTCAGAAGGCCGAGCCTTGAATCGCCGAGTAGAAATGCGTTTGGAGAATGAAGCTCCGCTTCCAATGGGTTGGATGAGTCGCTGAGGCTGTATCTCGCCTTTATTGCATGGGAGGAGGGAGGAGGATTCCGATGAGAAAGAAGAAAACCATCATGCTGTTGTTGCCCTTGATTTTCTCTGCCCTGCTTATGGTGTGTCTGTGCCCGGTCTCAGTTTTTGCTGGGACTGCTGAGGAGGCCAAGAGGCTGAATGATCGGACGGTGGAGCTTTACAGGCAAGGGCGCTACAGCGAGGCTATTTTTTATGCTGAAAAAGCCCTGGCGATCGCAAGGGAGGAACTCGGGGAAAATCACCCGAATACAGCCACAGCCTACAATAACTTGGCCGTCCTCTACACTGACATGGGAAATTACGTCAAGGCGGAGAGCACGTACCGGCAGGCCTTAACGATTAGGAAGAATGTCTTTGGCGAAGAGCACCCGGATACGGCCTCGAGCTACAGCAACCTGGGAGGTTTCTATGCAGATATTGGCGATTACGCCAAGGGCGAGTTGCTTTACGGCAACGCATTGAAAATCATGAAGAAAGTTCTTGGCGAAGAGCACCCGAATACTGCGACATGCTATAGCAGCATAGGGGTTCTTTATCACGAGATGGGAGATTACGCGAAAGCCGAAAACAATCATCGACAGGCCCTGGCGATTCGGACCAATGCTTTAGGTGAAAAGCATCTCGATACTGCCACTAGCTATAACAACTTGGGGGCTCTTTATGTTGATTTAGGTGATTACACAAAAGCTGAGCCGTTGCATCTGATGGCACTGAAAATTTACATGGAATCCTTAGGACAAAAGCATCCGAGTACCACAACAAGCTACAACAACCTTGGGACACTATATTCTTATACAGGTGATTACGTTAAGGCGGAGATTTTTTTCCAGAAGGCCCTATCGATCAACAAAGAGATCTTGGGTGAGAAGCATCCCTCAACCGCCACAGGGTACAACAACTTGGCGATGCTTTATGAGACTATGGGAGATTACGCCAAGGCAGAACCCTTTTGCCAACGAGCCCTGACGATCTTGCAGGAGACGCTCGGGGAAAAGCATCCTTCAACCGCCAAATGCTATAACAACTTAGGCTTACTTCATCAATTCATGGGAAATTACGTGAAGGCCGAGCAGTTGCACCAGAAAGCCTTAGCGATTCGTAGCCAGATGCTTGGGGAAAAGCATGCGGATATTGCAGAAAGCTATAACAATCTGGGACTGCTTTACGAGGAAAGCGGGCATTACGCCAAGGCTGAGCCATTTTACCAGAAGGCCATATCGATGCAAGACGAGCTTTTGGGCGAGAAGCACCCGAGTACCGCTACAATCTACAGGAATCTGGGGTTGCTTTACGTAAAAGAAGGTGACATTGCTCAGGCCGAGGCGATCTTCAGGAAACAGAGCACATCCGCAGGTCTGGGGCTTTGCTATCTTGCCAAAAGGGAATGGGCGAATGCCCAAGAAGAGTTCAATCGATCCCTCCGTCGGAATTCTGATAAGAAGAGATATGTTATTGGTAACTGCATAGGCCTTGGCTTTGCCTTGGAAGGTCTTGAGGATTACAGGGGGGCCAAAGAGCAGTTTCAAAGGGCCATTTCGATTATCGAATCGCAAAGAGGAGAGCTTTCGGGCAGTGCCAGGGAAACCTTCATGGGGGGTAAAGTGGGGGCTGGGTTTTCGCGGATGGATGCCTATGAGGGGATGATTCGGGTGATCTGGAAGGAGAAGGACAAGGGATATGAGGCAGAGGCTCTTCAGTACTGTGAGCGGGTGAAATCCAGGGTGCTGCTGGAAATGCTGGAAACGCGGGGGGTGAAGGGAAGGGATGCGGCTGATGAGAAGATCATGGCCAGGGACCGAGAGTTTCAACGGAAGCTCATTTCCCTGCGAAAACTCGAAAAGACCCTGGACGAGCTTGCGGACAAGGCCCCGCGGGGGAGACTGGGGGAGGCCCGGAAGGAGCTGGCGCAGACTGAGGCCGCTTATGAGACATTCATCAAGGATGTGAAGCTAAAGAATGCGGAGCTGGCCTCCCTCATTACGGTGGATGTGCCCTCCGCGGGCAAGCTCCAGGCTCATCTGGACGACGACACCACTCTCCTGGAATACTTCACCGGTAAAGACCGCACTTACGCCTGGCTCATGACGCGGGACCGGATTCGGATGTATGAGGTCCCGGTGGGGGAAAAGGAGGTCTCGGATATGGTCAACACCCTCCTTTTGGCCAATATCTCGAACCGGTCGAGACGCCCCGAGCCCGTGATCATACTGGCCCCCGGGGAGAGCAAGAAAACAACAGAGGAGGAGAGAAACAGGAACAGAGAGGCCTTTCTGGACGGGGCCAAAGAGATTCATCAGGCCCTCATCGCGCCGGTGGCTGGAGACATCAAGACGGGCAAGCTGCTCGTGGCCCCCCACGGGGCGCTCCACAAGGTTCCTTTTGGGACCTTGACCGATGGACAGACCTGCCTGGTGGACCGCTACGCGATTACGGTCGTGCCTTCAGCCAGCGTCATCCCCCAGGTCGCGTCCAAGCGCAAGGCCAAAACCGGTGCGCTTCTGGCCATGGGCAATCCCCAGACCGAGTATGTGCCCCTTGGGTTTGCGGAGGCCGAGGTGGATCAGATCGGCCGTTTCTTTCCTGCGAAAAAGGTGTATGTGAGGGATAGGGCGACAGAGAAGCGGCTGAAAAGGGAGGCTGCGGGGCCGGGGGTCATCCACCTGGCCTGTCACGGAGAGTTCCATGACCGGCAGCCGCTTCAATCCGGGTTGCTCCTTGCCGACGGGGCAGGAGACGACGGCAGGCTCCAGATCCACGAAATCTTCGGCATGGATCTCCGCAACGCCAGCCTGGTGACATTGAGCGCCTGTGAGACGGCCTTGGGGACCATCTCCACGGGGGACGACATGGTGGGGTTGTCCCGGGCCTTTATCTACGCCGGCACGCCTTCGCTGATAGCGAGTTTGTGGGAGGTGGACGACCAATCCACGGCGATACTGATGACCCGCTTCTACGACAACTGGAAAAACAAGGAGATGACCAAACCGGAGGCCCTGCGTCAGGCCCAGCTCTCTCTCAAGGCCATGCCCCGCTACCGCCACCCCTATCACTGGGCCGCCTTCGTCCTGATCGGCGATTGGATGTAAAGAGACAGAAAGAGAGGCCGTTGACCTTTAAAACCAGAGCGTAGCCGCAGAAGGGGATGGGAAAGAAATCCTGTAAAGGCTGGCCCTTGAAGCACCCTGCGACGATCCGTGCATTGTGGCAAAACCCGTAATAGTCCTGGGGACAACTATGTAAAGCAAGGCCATTTGAAAAGAGGTCCTTCATCACTGTTTTACTGGCAACAGTTTGGCTGATAGAAATCGGACGCACAATCCAGCCAGTTAATCAGTACAGGAAAATAGCGTCACAGAGTTGTCAGAAAAGACCCAACACTATTGACCGGCGATATGGCTTCATGAGGACTGGATGCGGGACTTGGAAGATAGGGTAATGGGGGTTCTGTTCGGTCTGGCTGCCGGGGACCGGATCGGAGGGCCGCTTCGGATGGCCATTCGAGTTGCCGAGAGTCTCTGCGAACGCGGCTGTTTCGATGTGCATGACATTGGCAGACGCTACCTTGAATGGTGGCGTGACGAGGCCTTTGATACGGGGCCGACCGTAGCCCAGGTACTCTCGCTGGTGGCATCCGGCGTCGTGTTTGAGCAAGCCGTGGTTCAGGTGGATAAAAATG
>Ga0068713_1004723_pt1 | contig 10319 bp, 10 predicted proteins | sample MTBAKSrepl2MetaG_FD_62223 | JGI IMG/M metagenome (GOLD analysis project Ga0068713, IMG submission 62223) | Enrichment culture microbial communities om Arthur Kill intertidal strait, New Jersey, USA, that are MTBE-degrading - MTBE-AKS2 (Arthur... | ecosystem: Environmental > Aquatic > Marine >...
TGAACAGTAAAGGTAACATCATCCAAAGCCAGAATGCTCTCACCGATGCGCGCAAAGGCATCTCGTTGACCAATGCGCGTATAGGGGTCCGGCTGTTTGCGCACCCGCGCCCACCAGCGGTTCAGGTCGCGGCTAATGGTGCCCGTGCCAATCACACCCAGGTCGTATTGTTTGGTAAGATGTTCGACAGAAATAACGTTGTTGGACATATTTAATTGATCATTCCCAAAAATATTTCACGCGTCAATTTTTTTATATACCTGTGGAAGATTGTTTTGGATTCCTCGATGGATGTAATTTCTATGCTCAATCATACTTGGTATTTTCATCAATACAAAAGCTTTGGCTACTAGCAAAATGAAGGCCTCTTTAAATCGTAAATCGAACAAAGCCTTTACTATCCTCAAGCTGTGGGTCACAAACCAATTAAGTGACTGTTTAAAAAAACTGCTTGGGTTATTAGTCAGGATATGGATGATATTGCTTGTTTCGCGTATTGCTTTGAGCTTCACTTCACCCCAGCCAGTTTGAGTAGGGATGTTACTGATCCGTTTATGATAAATAATAGAGTCGGGCAAAAATGCTACTTTGAAACCATTTAATCTGACACGATAACAATAATCATCATCTTCACAATACATGAAAAAAAGATTTGAAAAACCTCCGACCTTTTTTATGCAGTCTGACGAAATCAGCCAGGCAGCAGCATTAATAAATGGTAAATCGTAGCTTGTTTGAATGCGGTCAAAATATAGATCAGAGAAAAAATGAGGATTGCCCCGATTAATATGCCCAATAACCTTAGGATCAATTTCAGATCCATCCCCATTAAGATGAAGGGGGCTGATGATGCCATATTCTGGATTGCCTTCCGCGAAACTAAATAACTGCTCAATTGTTGTTTGATCTACCAACGCATCCTGATTCAAGAGAAAAACATAATCAGAATCGTGGTCCATGGCATAACTGATTCCCAGGTTATTAGCCTGTCCAAAACCAATGTTTTCTTTTAGCTGTAAAAGAACGATATTGGGATAATTCTGCAACAGCTCTAGCGTTTCATCTGTTGACGCATTATCTACCACCACAATTTGGACTTTGTAACTGCTGTCTAGTAGGCTATCAAGGCAACTACAAATAGTTTTTGTACCATTGTAAGTAACTACTACTGCAGATATTTTTTTTGATGAATTGTTGATTTCTTCAGTCATCACAGCTTAAATAACTTCACACGAAATTGTTCTAACTATAGTCACAAAAATATTTACTCAGCAAGGTCTTTTAAAAAGGCTTCAAGCGCTGACAACTCTTGATCTTTTACAATTTCATTTCTTGACAAGGCTTCATAAATGTTATAAAGATTATCCATAATGTTCGTATCAGCTGAAACAATGGATTCACCAATTTCAACCACTAGCTTACTGTACCGATAGGTAGTTAACTCATCCTGAAAATCCTTAAACAAGTTGTGAATATTTCTAATCTGAACAACATTGGGTGAACAAAATCCTACTGCATAACCATAATGCTGGGCAATTATTTGGGCTATGTAACCCCTAAGAATATCTGTGAACCTGAAATCCACAGTCAAAGGTAGATACAGTAAAGGAAATAATTGTTTGATAAAATACGTGTTTTGAGAATTCAGTGGACAATAATCGCCTGGGGCAAGAAGTAAAGGATCTTTCTGCAAAAAGGAAAAATCGGAAGCAGAATGGGTCAATCGATAAATTGCATCGACATCAGGATCTCCATCTACCAAACCCTGCCAAATACCGACCTTTGGGTTAATGCTTTTTTCAGGCAAATTTAATTTTTTTGTTTTACCTATAGAAGGCACTATCTCATCGAGAGGAAACCCTCTCGGCCATAGGAAGCCATTTGAGAAGTGTTCATATACATTAATAAAACCTTGATTTTCCGGCGCGATCCATACTTTTTCGGAGTTTATTGGATATATCCACGAATCGGTTGGGTAGTTGTCATCATCTGTGTCAATGATACTGGTCGCCCCAGTTTTACTGGCAAAAATATAGCCAATATTCTTGCGTGAATAATGAGCGAGAGGCAACAATTTGTTGATTCTGTAGCCCAATCGCTCTTGCTCAGCGATACTCAAAAAACTAATACCAGGCGAGAACCAATCAAGAGGGGTTTTTGTGTCTCCGATGACAACACAAGCTAAATCCTTTCGTTTATTAATTGTTTCAAATAATTTTGTCGGGGGGTTTATGGTTGTTACTACTACGTAATCCATATTAGTCTATCTCCCATGTTGACAGCTTGATCGGGTGAATCCACAGGTATTTTACCCTCTCGCCGACGAATAACAGATCTACGTTTCCATGAAACTGTTTACGTAGATCTTCCAGATCGGTTTTTCTAAAGTCACTCCAATAAGCTTTGGCTAGATATTCAGTGTCTTCAAGGGTTACTAAGTCAGTGGAGGATAGTGCCAGAGCTGTAGGTACAGCAATTTCCGCGAACATGTGCATCGAGCAGAAAATCCCACACAAATGCACAAATCTACCGAGAGAATCTTTATTAACGATGAAGAAATCTGAATATCCCTTCAGCAAAGGGAATGGTAGCTCTCTCTTCACTTTTGGAAACGCTTTCATAGGCAACCTCACCCTCCGTTTCAGGATTTGGTAGGTAAAAGCTTCAAAATAGTTTTTGCTTATCGCACAGAATTTGCTAAGAGATTGATATTCGAAGAACTCATCGTCTGGTGTCTCTGAAAATATCTTGTGCCTCTTAATTTGCTGTAGTGCTGTATTCTTGTCAGGTAATTCTTTTTCAAAGTTGATACCTGGCGTTATAAATCCAATTTTTTCATCCGAAAAATTCTTCCAAGATAAGGAAAGCGGAGCCAAGGACTGTATATCAGATATGAAGCTTGATTCATCATGAAGTTTTAACGATTCAGTGATGTTTTCTTGATTTATATTTGGATTTAAAAGACAATCATCTCCAATAAAAACGTAGTGCGTGACTTCATCTGAAACAAATTCAGGGTAAGCCTGGCGAAAATAATCCTGGAAGGTCCAAGAGTTGCCATAGACCCTTATGATCCGAGGATCAGAAGGATCTCTGTAAAATGGGATAATAATTTTTATGTTATCAAATCTTTCCCCGTAATATTTGTACAGTTTTGGAATATTCTGCTCAAACCGGTGGTTAAAGAAAATCACTAAACAAATTTTGTTGGACATGATTTTATTACTTGGATTCCATTAAGTTCATTAATTCTTTTTCTCAACCATATTTAGTTTAAATTGCTTTCTGATAGCCATCAATAAAGATTCGTTTTCAGGAAGAAGACTCATTAGACCATCCATAATCGAATGAAATGGGCATATGAGGGCCAAACAACTGGGTCTCTGCGTAAGAGACGATAAAGAATTGATGTGGCTTCATCGCATACGACGCAAACAAAGGTGAGAGAGGCTGAAAGAACCGCTCCAAATCCAACGATTATGATGAAGACCCAAAAATTTATCTTGTTAGTTAAACTAGACACACAAGTAACAAATTTGCTGTTCAATTTTGGAAACCTTTTTGTCAGGATTTGCCTGTAATTCACCCAAGAGCATAACATAACTATGCCAACAAAGTTTGTAATAACTCGGTTGAAAATCGGAAGCTCATGGCTGATAAGAAAGAATTAATATGTTTCTGCTCTCAGCTATTAAACAGTATCAATAAATGTCTTTTCAACTCGATTGAAAATCACCACACCGATCAAGAGAACCACAAGCATGAAGCCAAAACTGTAACCCAGTCCCGCCCACGAGGCATCGCCGGCGCCAAGGAAGCCGGCACGGAAGGTCTCGATGATGGGGGTGACGGGGTTGACATCCGCCACCCAGCGCCACTGTTCAGGGATGCTGGAGACAGGGTAGATGACAGGCGTGCCATACATCCACAGGCTGACACCGAATCCAACCAGGTGCTGGAGGTCGCGGTATTTGGTGGTAAGGGAGGAGATGATAATGCCAAAGCCCAGGCCAAGCCCTGCCATGAGCAGGACGAGCAGCGGCAGTGCCAGCGCCCAGCTGGTGAAGCGTACAGCCGATCCGCGCAGGGCAAAGAAGGCGAAATACGCCAGGAAGAAGGCCAATTGGATTGCAAACGTGATCAGATTGGAAATCACAATCGAGATCGGCATGACCAGACGCGGAAAGTAAACCTTTCCAAAAAGGTGGGCATTGGAAGTGAAGGTGGTGGATGTGCTGGTGAGGCAACTGGAAAAGTAACTCCACATGATAGTACCGGACATATAAAAGAGCATCTGGGGCAATCCGTCCGTGGGGAGTTGGGCGATGTTGCCGAAAATGACCGTAAAAACCAACGAGGTGAGCAGTGGCTGGATGATGAACCACAGCGGACCCAGGATGGTTTGCTTGTAACGCGAAACAAAATCGCGCCGCACAAACAGTCCAATCAGGTCGCGGTAGTGCCAGACATCGCGCAACTGCAAATCCCACCACTTTTTTCGTGGAGTGATGATGAGATCCCAGGAATCATTTTCAGTTGTGGTTTGAGTTTGGTTCATATAGTTTAGAGTTTCTGAGTTCGATTAAGGATGTTGTTGATAAGTCGATCAAGTATTTCCTGGATACAACGAGGACATTAAGAGACCCCCACCCATTATCCCTCCCCCTTCGCCAAAAGAAGGCTGGGGAGGGCTAGGAGAGTTGAAGATCCCACCACTTTTTGCGGGGGGTGTTGATGAGATCCCAGGAATCATTTTCAGTTGTGGTTTGAGTTTGGTTCATATAGTGTTGAGTTTCTGAGTTCGATTATAGATGTTGTTGATAGGTCGATCAAGTATTTCCTGGATACAACGAGGACATTAAGAGACCCCCACCCATTATCCCTCCCCCTTCGCCAAACGAAGGCTGGGGTGGGCTGGGAGAGCTGCAGATTCCACCACTTTTTTCGTGGAGTGATGATGAGATCCCAGGATTGTTCCGTTTCGGAGGTGTTGTTCATAATTGATTTCTATTTTACTGACGGAAGACGAAGGCCGCCGTAGATCAGAAGAGAGAAGGCAAGAAACTGGACTAGATTCATGAATTCAGCATTTGCATGGTAACTGGAGACTACCAATGCTCAGACGGGGGACCGGTCAATGTTTGCTTTCAGCTTTCAGCTTGGGGCTTTTTGCTGATCTTCCGGCCCCCTTCACGCATCTATTATTCAGCTCACAAATTGAGCTATTTTGCTAGCCCAACTCCTTATCATCTATCCAACGATAGTCATTACCCTGGGTGGATACGGTTTCACCAAAGGAATCCTTCGGCAGAAGAACACGACCTATGCTGGAAAAATATGTGCGCTTGGAGAAACGCAATTCATCAGCATCACAGTTCACACAGTGAGTGTCAACGATTTCTCGAAAGTTTCGATAAATCCGCAGCATTCCACCACAATTAGGGCAGGCATAACGCTCAAGGATGGCAGGGTTGCCACTAGCTAATCCATAGGGAGGGATATCCCCCATAACCTTGCTACCGGCGCGGATAAAGACATGACGCCCAATGTGCACGCCTCCGATAATCTCGGCACCTGCTCCAATCCGGCAGAATTTTTCAATGATCGTCTCCTGATCTGCCAGGTCGTTCTCCTCCCTGAGCAAGCCAACGACGGTATCGTGGGCAATATAGGTGTATTCACCGATGCGAAGGGGCCCTACCAGGGTCACATTTTCACGTACGTTAACATGGGGCTCCAGCGTGACTCTGCCAAAGATGGTCACGTTTTGGCATAGCGTAACATGGTCCTCAAGTACGGCTTCCGGGCTGATCTCGCATCCGGGGTCTATGCGGCAGGTTGCGTGGAGCTTAGCGCCTTCAGCGACCTTTGCCGTGGAATAATTTGGGTTTAAGGGGGTTGGGTATATCATGGTTTGCTTATCTCCTATTATATAGAACGTTTGTTCTATTATAGAAGATATTTCGGGAAAATGCAAGAGGGCTTTAGTTGGCAGTTGGTAGCCGAAAGCTGGCAGGTGATATTCAAAACTCAAAGATGACAGTGAAGACAAGCGAGGTGAGCAGCGGCTGGATGATCAGCCAAAGGGGGCCGAGGATGGTTTGCTTGTAACGCGAAACAAAATCGCGCCGCACAAACAGGGCGATCAGGTCGCGGTAGTGCCAGACATCCCGTAGCTGCAGATCCCACCACTTTTTTCGAGGGGTGATGATCAGGTCCCAATTTTCGTCAGTTAATATCTCGTTTTCGCTCATAGGATAGGTGTTTTACTCACTCAACAGGTTCTGATGGATCCAGTCGACGGCGCGTTCGTCCCAACGGTAGGTATAGGAAGTGCCATCCAAAGACGGAATAAATACGTATTCCACAGTTAACAGCTCATCGGGGATTTGGGCAGCGCGCAGGTTATCGAGTTCAAAGTTGCTCAAAAAGCACATGCCAAGGCTGGCGATCTGGTCAATCGAAAGGTCGGTCAGAAAGGCTTCGCTGAATTGGTTCAGCAGAGATGGCACCTTCACAAGCGACGCGGGCTGCATCAGTTTGCTTAGGATGGCTTTCATCACCAGGGTCTGGTTGCTGACCCGGAAACTGTCTGAGTAGTTGGTGCGGATGCGCATCAATGCCAGCGCGCGCTCGCCGCTCAGGGTTTGCGGTCCCGCCGGGAAGGATCCCAACGATGGACTGGGATCGGTAACGTTCTGCGGCAGGTTTACTTCCACCCCGCCAATTGCGTCAATAAAATTGATCACGGTGTCAAAATTGACCACCGCATAATGCTGGGGGGTAACGCCAAAGTTATAGCGAATGACCTCCGCCAGCGAATTTGCGCCAATACCCTCGCCCAGGTATCCGCCCCAGCCTGGGGTGCCAAACAAATAAGCCTGGTTGATCTTCATCGGGTTTTCTTCGGTGAAGCGCCCTTCCGGCGCTTCCACCAGCAGGTCGCGCGGCAAAGCCACCATGTTGACCTTCATTTCCACGAAGTCCACCCGCACGACTCGGATCACATCTGCCAGCCCGTAGGTGTACTGCGGGTCGCTGTAATCGATGCCCACCAGCAAAACGTTCCAGGCAGCCTCATCGCCGCAGACCGGTTTTTTGCCCGCTTCCAGCGTCGGTTCAGCGAAAACCGGCAGCTTTTCAAGGTTCGAAGGAGGTTGAATTGCCGCAACTCCCCCCCCTTCCACCGGACCGACTGCCATTGTAGGCAGACTCAACGGTTCTGAAATCGATTTGCGCAAGGCTGGACCGATCCAGACGAGGTAGAGGAAGGCCAGCAGAACCGCAATGCCCAAAAGAACATATAGGAATATCCTCCAGCCGCTGGTACGTTTCTTTTTCAAAGGTGACGGTGGGTTCACACCTGCGATGCTTATAGGTTGGGTATCTTTCATTTTGTTTCCAAATCAGAAAATTTGCGGATGGGTCATGCTGCTTCCGGCTACGGGATGAGCGACTCGCGGATATAGTCCGGCACCTCCGCGTGCGGGATGAGCACCCAGCCGCCACCAGAAGTGATGTAGCTATGAAACATCGCTGAAGGTATCTCGCGTACGTGGATGTCTTGTTTGTCAATTTGCTGCGAAAGGCAATAGAAGCTCTGCAGATCGCGCAGGGTCAGATCGCTTTGGGTGGAGTCGTTTTTGAGCAAAGCGACAATCAGACTCAACACCTTGGCAGGGCTCAAGTCGCTGCGAACTTTTTCGAGCAAAGCTTTTAGAACCACTGTTTGGCGGTCAATGCGCCTGAAGTCGCTATCGTACTCTCTGATGCGCATAAAAGCGACCGCGCGTTCGCCATCAAATTGGTTGACTCCGGCTGGAAAATAATTGTGGGCATCTGACGCCGGGGTTTCGAGCGTCACCTCCACACCCCCAACAACATCTATGAATCTTGCGATCTCGTCAAGATGCAGCACAAACTGATGGTCGATCTCCACTCCAAAATTGTAAGCCGGGTTTTCAGCCAGCGCCTCAGCTCCGCTGCCAGCTCCGAAAAAGTACTCACCGTAACCAAAGGTGGCGTTGATCCGCCCTTTTTGGATGCCGTATGCCTCAAAACCCACCACCGAGACGAAAAAATCGCGCGGAATGGCTACCAGGTTGATCTCAGGCTTCGCAAAGTCGATCCTTGCCAGTCGGATGGCGTCTGCCTGGGCGTGTTCATCGATGCCGAGGATCAGCAGCGTAAGCGCATCCGACCTGCCGCACACTTCCGCTTGCGGGGTTGGAGTGGATGAGATGGTTGGTGTATTTTGCGCGGCATCAGAGTTTATTTCCGATTGCAGGGCAATAGGAGTGATCAGGATCGGAGCCTCACCTGCATCCTCTGCCAGCTCGGTCGGAAGAGACTGGATCAACTCGTAGAATTCCGGGGCGATGGTTGCCAGCGTGCCGGGCGTCAATGCCAGGGGTGCCGAGCCTTCAGATGGCAGCGTCGTTTGCACGATGCATGCGCTTGGCAGAAGAGCCAGCAACAGGCAAAAGCAAAGAATTATGTGCCGTTTTCGCGTGATATTGTTGGGTTTCATCGGGTAAGGATTAACTTGTTACCTGGTTTAAAAAACGCCTCCGCCCTTCCGACATGCCTTTCATCTCGGACAGGGCTTTACTTTATTTGTCTACCCCCTCTTCTTTGGCTATTTCAGCCGTTTTTTACTGGTTTTCGGCGCACCTTTTCCACCGGAACTTCCATTCGCATCATACTACCCTGCATCATTTTTAGAAGCACAGTCACCCGTTCCTTGCCATTAACGCACTTCTCAAAAATACCTTCCAGCTGCCCAATTATACTATCTTCCACCAATACAGCATCACCCGCCATGAAACCCGAGCGTGCCTGCTTTTGTTCAAGATTGAGTTGCTGTGTTTGGCGGCGAACCGCCTCGATAAGATTGTTGGAAATGGGCGCGGGAATGCCGTCAAAATGAACCAGACCAATTACGCCCCTCATCAAGAATACTTTTTCAGAGTAGAGTTTTTCGGGCTCGTCGTTTACAAAAAGGTATCCCGGGAAATAAGGTTTGAGCGTGTGAGAACGGGGATTGACCGGTTTGACTACATAGACCGGCAGGTAATTGGGGATGAATTTGGCTTTTAGCTGATCGTTGACAATGAACTCCATATTCGACTTGCAGCGCAAAGCGTACCAGCGATCACTGGAACCAAGTGAGGATGATTCAATGGTTCTGAGGTCTTCCATCTCCATATTCCTGTCGCGTTATTATAACCTGTCTTTAATATGTCAAGGCTAGATAGAAATGTCCTGTCTTTAATTTATCTGAAATATCGTCCCCGCTCCTTTTCTGTCATCCTCGCGTAGACCTATGTAGGGTGGATTGGCGTCATAGTATCTGTGACTCTTCTGCAAAAAGGTATGGGCGCCACTTTTTCTTGGCGAAAGTGGGAGAAAGTTGTCAAAATATGCCCCAAATACTTGCTCATTGCCCATAAAAAGGCTGAAAACGCCATCAAAGTGGGAGAAAATTAATTGCAAATGTAGAAAAACGAGTAATTGCAGCAGAGTCATCTGTGCATTCCTAAACTTCGCTATAGCCAACCCACAATTAACAGCAAATCCGTCACATTGTGCCCTCTGGGTTTTGCAATCTCTATTGCGCCTGTGCCCGCCGTAGGCCGGATTGCGCATTTCAATCCGGCATTTTAGTATTCGCAAGAATAGTTCATTTGTAGGGTGGGTTGGCATCTCAATACCTGGATCTGCCTCAGCATCATGAGAGCCAACCCACCTTCTATAGTGATTCTGTTACATCGTGCCCTCTGGCTATCGCAAGCGCAGTTCGTAAGCCGGAAATCGTGCCCTATGGGTATTGCGGTTTTTAATCCGGCAATTCAATCGTCGCCTGCACCGTTCTTTTGTAGGGTGGGTTGGCGTCAAAGTCTCTTGACCTACTTCAACATCTACATAGCCAACCCACCATAACCAGGGATTCTGTCACATCGTTCCCTCTGGCTATCGCAAGCGCAGTTCGTAGGCCGGATCAACTTGCTCGAAGTGTATACACTCCTGCCCTGGAAACGCAGTAGGGAACGGTCGCCTGTGCCCGCATAGCAGGGTATGCGCCGTTCCGGGTGTGAAGTGGAACGGGACAAGCCGCGTTCCCTGCCACAACTGAGAAGACGCGTCTTCGCGAGCGTCTGTTGCGTGAAAATCTCTCCTGCGACTTGTCATCGCGAGCCAAACGCGGCAATCTCTCCTTTGTTATCAACAAAATAGCAAATACGAGATTGCCACACCCCCTTTCCGTTTACTCCAACTCGTGGTCGTCCGCCTTCGGGGGTTCGCAATGACAAAAAGAT
>Ga0068713_1004729_pt1 | contig 10302 bp, 9 predicted proteins | sample MTBAKSrepl2MetaG_FD_62223 | JGI IMG/M metagenome (GOLD analysis project Ga0068713, IMG submission 62223) | Enrichment culture microbial communities om Arthur Kill intertidal strait, New Jersey, USA, that are MTBE-degrading - MTBE-AKS2 (Arthur... | ecosystem: Environmental > Aquatic > Marine >...
GAGAATATTAATGGGCACTTCCAGAAAGTTGATGTGATTGGCAACAGCGATCAAAGGCCCTTCAGCAGGGACTTTTTCCAACTCGGTATCTTCAATCCGGCAGCCAATGCTTGTGAGCGCATAGAGAATGGCGTTGGTGAGCGTTTTTATCATTTTTATGGTCTTTATATAGAACGATTATTAGAATATAAAATTCAGTATATCCGAAAACACGCCGAAATGGAAAAAGTTGTCTGTTTGAAGATTATGGGACCGGCGTGGGTAAAGGTTCTCCCGCATTTACGACCACCATATTCCCCAGAACCCCCCAGGAATTCAGAAATACTTCATTGGGTGTTTCATAGAAACGACCGTTATTCATATAACGGACGCGGTCAGGGTTGTACCCGGTTACGATGACCACATGTTCATAGGCCGCGACGATGGTGGTGTTTCCTTGCGAATCGGTGTATTCAGCGGGAACGCCGCCCTCTACATTGCCAATCACCCAGGCAATCACCGGACGGTCAGCGGCAACCTCGGCTTTTACCTCTTCCAGGGTATATCCCTTAAGGCCTTTGGCTGGCATGCCATACTCAGTCAGTAAACTGGCAATTGGCCCGGCATGAACCCCATAGGAATAGGGTGGAGTCTGTCCCCAGGGGTCCCGAACATTGCCAACAAATCCCAGGTCAGGGTTATCGGAAAGCGGGATTTTATGCTGAAATTCATATTCATTAATATACACGCCAAAATAAACAGCCCAATCAATCGCAGCGCTGGTTTCGCAGCCCAATGGGAAGAACTGCCTGTGTCCGGAGATATTGGTGATGTAATGCTCATCCGGAAGGGTTGGCGGCGCAGTTGGCGTGACAGATGGACTGGGAGTGAGGGTTGGAATTGGGGATGCTGTTGGTGTGGCTGACGCTGTTTGTGACGGCAGCTGGACAGATTCAGGCAGCGGTGTATTGATATCTGGCAGTGGGGTCTCCAGTGCCGCGGAAGGATCAGCAGAGGGAGTGAGCGTACTGTAAGAAGATGCACCCGGGCTGCAGGCAGCCAGCAGTATGGGGATGAACAGAAATGCTTTGAATAATCTGAAAAAATGTTTGTTGTGGTTCATGATGTCCACGGATACCGGTAATAAACCCTGCTGTCTCTGAAGCAGGTCAGGATTGGAAACGCAGTAAACGGCGGGCTGCTTCCCGCATGGTTTCTTCTTTTTTGGCAAAATTGAAACGGACACGGGTATTGCCCTGCCCCTTGCCAATATAAAAGCTGGAGCCTGGAACGATAGCCACACCGATATCCCGGGCAATATATTCCGCAAAATTGCGGTCCAACGACCAACCAGGCCGGTGGTATTTGTTTTGATCCCAGTTAAGGTTGGCGAAATCGGCCATGACGAAGTAAGCTCCTTCAGGCTGGTGAAAAGTGAAGCCCGCGGCGGCAAGCGCTTCCAGCAGAATAGTGCGGCCGGAGAGGTATTTCTCACGCATCTTGATATAGTAGGTCTCCGGCAGGTCCAGCGCGGTGATCCCGGCGGTCTGGAAGGGAGCCGGGGCGCAGACCGTCAGGTAATCGTGTACCTTGCGGATTGGGAGAGATAATGCCGCACAGGCCACACTCCAACCCACCCGCCAGCCGGTCACCGCGTAGCTTTTCCCAAGACCGCCAATGGTGACAGTGCGGTCTTGCATGCCGTCCAGGCTGCCGATACTGGTATGCCGGCGGCCTTCAAACAGGATGTGTTCATAAATTTCATCGGTCACCGCGATTACACCGTATTCCTGGCAAAGCGCTGCAATCTGCTCCAACTCGGAGCGAGAGAAAACACGGCCAGTGGGGTTGTGAGGCGTGTTGATGATCACCAGGCGGGTATGATTGTTAAACGCCGAACGGAGTTTGCACAGGTCAAATGTGTATTCCGGCTCATGAAGAGAAACAAATCGCGGAGTAACTCCTGCCATCAAACAGTCCGGAACATAGTTTTCATACCAGGGTTCGAAGATGATGACCTCGTCCCCCGGCATGGTTAAGGCCAGTATGGCGGCCATAATCGCTTCGCTTACCCCGCATGTTACAGTAATGTCTGTTTCGGGATCGGCCTGTATGCCGTTGTAAGCGGCATACTTCCGGGACAACGCGGAACGAAATTCGGCGGAACCAAAGGGGAACGTGTACTGGTTGTCCCCGCCGCGGATAGCTTCCAGGGCTGTTTCCAGCACTGCCTGCGGTGGTTCCAGGTCCGGCAGCCCCTGAGACAGATTGACCGCACTGCACTCATCCCCAAGACGGGTCATTTCCCGGATGACGGATTCCTGGAAGGTATTGGTTCGATGGGCGAGGGTGATTGGCATGGTATTGCGCTCAGTTGGTTTCATAAAAAAGTGATGTGGTCCTTTTTTGACAACAGTGACGGTAAAAATCACAATCCTTTAATGGTTTGTTGGTTTCCATTACGATGGAACCCAAAGCCCGGCAGATGGGGCTATTCCCCTGTCAGCCGAGCTTAGAATTAGAAAAGCTAAAGCAAGTCTTCAAGCAGAGATTACGCTATTTGGCTGCGCCAACGATTGTACCACGCAGCACCTTACCCGGTTGGGGCGCGAATAAGGTCTGGTTTCCCAACAAGTTCAGGAAAAATCTTTATAAGAGCGCTCGATGCTGTGATGGCCGGATTACTCCTCAAAGCCGCTGTTTTGGATCGTTTTTTGATACCACAAGGCGCTGAGCTTCGGTGTCCGTTTCAGAGTTTTGTAGTCAACCCGGATGATTCCAAAACGTGGAGCGTACCCCAAAGCCCATTCAAAATTATCGAGCAGGGACCAGACAAAATATCCCTTCAGGTTTACGCCCTTTCCAATCGCCTGGTGAGCCGCGGCAAGATGAACTCGCAGGTAATTGGTCCTGGCTGGATCCTTCACAAAGCCATTTTCATCCGGATCATCGGGAAAGGCGGAACCGTTCTCGGTGATGTAGATTGGAAGCTTTGTATAGTTATCGGAAACATCTTGGAGTATCGCGGTCAGGCCAGACGGGTGAACATCCCATCCCATATCGGTTTTTCCCCAACCGGGCGAACTGATCTGTTCCACGTGCGCGCGCATCAGGGTTCCATGGGGATCATACGATACTTTATTAGACATGTAATAGTTCACTCCCAGAAAGTCCAGGGGCGCGCTGATTGTTTCTAAATCTCCAGTTTCGATTTTTGGCTGGTGAGCGCCAATCCAGTTGAACAGATATTCCGGATATGCGCTTTTAAACACACTGGAAAGGAACAGCCCCGCATTTTGTTCATAAACCCGTTGGCAGGTCAATTGGTCAGCTTCGGATTGGCTGGCGGGTGTGTAATGGGAAAGATTGAGGACAATACCAATTTTTCCCGGATTACTCCCGCTCCGGAAAACCTGCACTGCTTTGCCGTGGGCTAAAAGCAAATGATGCGCGGTCTGGTAGGCCAGGGAAGTGTCGGCTAAACCGGGCGCGTGGCGGCCCTCGCCGTATCCGATGAAAGAGGAAACAAACGGTTCGTTCAGGGTGAACCAGAATTTTACCCGATCGCCAAGATGGTTGAAAATGACCCGAGCGTAATCGGCAAACCAATCGGCACTGTCGCGATTGGCCCACCCACCTCTATCTTCCAGAGCCTGGGGCAGGTCCCAATGATAGAGAGTCGGGCAGGGCATAATACCCGCTTCGAGGAGCTGATCGACCAAACGATCGTAAAAAGCCAACCCTTTGGTGTTGATCGGGCCGGAGCCTGAAGGAAGTACGCGCGGCCAGGAAATCGAGAAACGATAGGCCTGCATTCCAAGAGACTTCATTAACGCGATATCTTCAATGTAGCGGTGGTAATGATCGCAGGCCACGTCACCGGTATCATTGTTTAATATGCGATAAGGTTGGTGTGAGTAATGATCCCATATGCTTGCCCCCTTTTCATCTTCTTGCCAGGCACCTTCAATCTGGTAAGAAGCAGTGGCAGCTCCCCATAAAAAGCCATCAGGAAATTTAAGCATGTGTAATAACCCTCCAGACATAATTATCCCGGAGTGCGGCCCCGGTGTGGGGAGTTGCCCCAGGTCTTAATAGGCCAGGTGACCCGTTTATAAGTTGAGTTGATCCAGAAAGTAAGGAAGCTGTTGACGCCACCAAATCCAATCATGACTGACATCCTGCCCCCAGAAATCTACCCAGCAAGGAATACCTTTATCTTTCAGGACTTTTTTCATGGCATACGCGTGCGCCATCATAGATTCTTCCCATTGGCCCTGTCCCACGCAGATACAGATGTCACTCTTGCGATAGAGTTGCAGTATCCTGGGGTCATCCAGATTGGGCAAGTAATGCAAAGGCGAATTGAAGTAAACATTTTCGTCCATGTAGTCGCCAATAAACATCTGAAGATGGAAGAACCCGCTGAGGGAGATCATTGCGTCAAAAAATTCGGGATGGCGGAAAAAGAAATTGGCCGCGTGATACCCACCCATATCGCAACCCATCGTGATGATTTTTCCACGATACCCACAGTCTTTATGGATGAAGGGGAGTACTTCATGAATAATATAAGCATCGTATTCTTCGTGGCGGCGGGCACGGTCGACAGGAGGGAGAGATTCATTTAACCATGATTCATTATCCACGCTATCCACTGTGTACAGCCGGATTTTTCCGGATTCAATGAAAGGAAGGCATGCATCGACCATTCCAAAATTTTCAAAATCAAAAAATCTTCCTCCCCGGGTCGGAAAAACCAAGACCGGTTTGCCTTCTTTGCCGTACACTTTTAGTTCCATAGTACGGCCAAGATGGGAGCTATCCCACTGATACTGTATGGATTGAATGTCATTTTGCATAAGTCTGTTCCAGGATTGCGCCAGCGGTGAGGCGCAGAGTTGTTAAACACAAAATGGTTCCGCAAAGAAGCGAGTCATGCGCATACTTTATTATAGACAATTCTATGAATTTTTGTTAAGTTCTGTTTAACTTGGATCCATGGTGACAAAATAATTTTGCGGGTTTCAGATTTCAGGGTTTGTGAGAAGGATAACGTTATAATATTGATTATCGGTGCCAGAGCGCGATTCAGAAGGAACTGGTAGAAGACCGCAAGATTTTCTCAAGGGAAATCAAAATTCATACATTCCACCTTACCCCATGTGAGAACTTCAGGGTGTGGAAATGAAAAAACTATATAGCATAGATACCCATCCTCGCACGGACTGGTATTGAGAAATTGTTGAATAGCGGGCGCGTTTCTGCTTAAGAAAGAATGCGGCGGTTGTACCAGCGGCTCAGACCAATGCAATGGATTTTAGGAGCCGCAAAAAGCATATAAACAGATCTATCATTTGTGGAAACAAAATTACTGTCTGGCGCAAGAGGTGTGATTTCTGTTTTCAAAATATCAGCAACATTGTCAGCAACATAAAGCCAGAAAGATGAACAACGGTTGATTCTATCAGGGAGAAATGGATGGTGGAGAAAACAGAAATCAGGGAAAAGATCAAAAGCCTGCCGGCAAATTTATGGGCTGTCAGCCTGACCAGTTTTTTTATGGATATTTCCAGCGAGATGGTGATTAATATCCTGCCGCTGTTTCTATCCAATGTGTTGGGTGTCAAAACCAACCTGATTGGTGTGATTGAAGGAGTGGCTGAAGCCATCGCGAGTATATTAAAAGTGTTTTCGGGATGGTTATCCGATCAATTAAAATCAAGAAAATGGCTCGCGGTGGCGGGGTATGGAATTTCTGCGCTGGCTAAGCCATTTTTTGCCATCGCGAACTCATGGGGTGTGATCGCGGGTGTCCGGTGGGCGGATCGTGCAGGTAAAGGGATCCGGACCGCCCCGCGGGACGCGCTGGTGGCAGATTCTATGGATGAAGAGCACCGTGGTCTGGCGTTTGGCTTTCACCGGGCTGCAGATACAGGCGGTGCTGTGTTGGGTCTGCTGATCGCGCTGGCGGTGGTGTGGGCGGCTCAAACCAATCAGGTCAATCTGGGGGTGAAAACTTTTCGAACTTTGGTGTTATTCAGTTTGATTCCCGCTTTTCTGGCAGTGCTGACACTCGCATTGGGAGCGAAAGAAATCGAAGTGAAGCGAGAACACGAATTGCCAAAATTCGCGTTCCGCTCGCTGGGAAAGCCTTTTGTGGTTTTCATGCTGATTGTGGCAGTCTTTGATGTGGGGAACTCCTCGGACGCGTTTTTAGTGCTGCGGGCGCAAGAGAGAGGTATCAGTGTGATTGGAATTCTGGCAATGCTGGCGGTTTTTAATCTGGTGTACGCGCTTGTGTCGGCCCCTGCCGGATCCTTATCGGATCGAGTTGGGCGCCGCCAATTGATCATAGGAGGTTGGCTGGTTTACGCGTTGATCTACCTGGGGTTTGGTCTGGCACAAACCGGCTGGCAGGTGTGGGTCTTATATGGGCTGTATGGTTTTTATTATGGGATGGCTTTTGGTACCGCAAAGGCCATGGTGGCGGATCTGGTTCCAGAGGAATTACGAGGCACTGCTTATGGTACCTATAACGCGGTTTTGGGAGTACTGGATTTCCCCGCATCGGTGATTGCTGGACTTTTATGGCAGGGAGCGGGAAGCTGGCAGGGGTTTGGCCCTTCCGCGCCTTTCCTGTTTGGCGCAGCAATGGCGTTGTTAGCCGCGGCTTTGATGTGGAAGTGGATGCCAAAAGCGGCGGGTACGGCAACCTGAGCCAAAACATTTTCGTGAGATTAAAAATGCCCCAAGCTCGTAAAAGTTGGGGCATTTTGGTTTCGACCGATAAGAAACAGAATCAGTGTGAGTGGATATGCCCGTGATCCAGTTCTTCGCTGGAAGCGTTGCGCAGTTCGCGGATGGTAATATCAAAATCAAGTATTTTACCTGCGAGTGGGTGGTTGAAATCTAACAGGACAAAATCCTCGCCCACTTCGGTAATTGTCGCGCCAATTAATTCGTCGTCCTCATCACGAAGTTCGAGTTCCACACCCACTTCGACCGGGATTTCTTCCGGCATATCACTGAGGGGAACGCTCATCACCGCTTCGGGATCTGGCTGGCCATAACCATCCTCGGGGTTCACGCGAACCTTTTTTGAAGCACCAATTTCCAAGCCGTATAATTCTTTTTCAAGCCCTGGAATAATATTTTGATGTCCTTGCAAGAAAGCAATAGGGCCTTCCTCTTCCGAGGAATCATACAGCTCGCCATCCACGAATAATTTGTAATCCATGGTAACGACAAGATTTTCTGTCACAGCAGTAGGGGTTGTTTTACTTTCCAAAATTTTCTCCATTTCTAAATAATAACATGCTGATACATTCTATCATGAGAGTCGGGTTTTACTTTAAGCTCTTTTTTGAAATCCTTATACATTTTGGTTTTTGATAGAAGCGCTATGGTTGGCAATCTCATATTACAATTAGGGTGATGCAATTTTTCGCGAAGGAGAAATTTAAGAATGCAATTCTATTTTATTCGCCATGCTCAATCGTTTAACAACGCGCTGTGGATAGATACTGGTTCATCGGACGGCAGAAGCGCAGACCCGGAACTTTCTGAGAACGGCAAGGTTCAGGCAAAGCTTCTCGCGAAGTATCTCAGCACGGCTATGCCAACAATCCCGCAGGAAAAAAACGGCGATCACGATCACACAGGGTTTGGAATTACGCATATTTATTCCAGTCTGATGGTGCGGGCGTTACAAACAGGTTCCACGCTGGCAAAAGCCTTGAATTTGCCGCTGGTTGGATGGAAAGATGCACATGAATGTGGCGGGATTTATCAGAAGGATCCGGAAACTGAGGAACGGATTGGCTTACCAGGCTTTGGCAGAAGTGATTTACTGAGACGTTTTCCGGATTTGGGCTTGCCGGACTCCATTGATGACAGCGGTTGGTGGAACCGGCCTTTTGAGGAGAGAGAGGAGCGCTTACCCAGAGCCCAGCGTTTTCTACATGAGCTGTTCGCGCGGCATGGTGGTACTCAGGACAGGGTCGCCGTGGTCAGTCATTTTGGATTTTATAATTATTTTATGATGGCTTTGCTGAAAGTCCCTGAAACCAGCGAAATACTTTTTGTGATTAACAACACCGGAATTACCCGGATTGATTTCGAAGAGGAATTCAGTCGATTAATTTATGCCAATCGCACTGATTTTTTGCCTCTGGATTATTTCAGCCGCTGATGGTTTGTTTTTGTTCTCAAACGGATGTAAACGAAAACACCTCGACTGCTCGAGGTGTTTTCTTAGAGAGGTGTATTTTGGGAGGGCAATTTTTCATTGCCGGGAACAGAAAGGATAATTGCTCAGGTAAGGACTTCACAGTTTTGAATTGAATCGTTTTCAACCAACCACTGCCAGCCCAACAACAGGAAATTCAGCTTTAAATCGCTGAGGAAATGCCCGGATGCGGCCGCCCGCCAATCAAAATTTACGGAAAGATCATTTTCTTGTTGCGTCAGATATTGGCAGGTTTCGTTCAAAAAGATTTCTTCCTGGCGGAGGATCGCTTCTGGATCCGCGGTGGGCGGCAGGTAGGGTGAGAGTGCGGTGTGAGTGAAAGCATTGCCGTATTGATCAATAAAATAATTATCGATCAGGATATAGCCATCCCATTCAACTCCCATTGCGTTTAATCTGTTCATGTAGTCTTTGGAAAGTTCCCCACCGGGGCTGAGCTCAAAATCACCTCTAATTTCCTGTGACCACGAGGAATTCTCTATCGATGGGTAAATACTTTTAAAGATCAGATTGGGCTGGTCTGAGAAGGCTATGAATAATCCCCATATCGAGATCATTCTTGGATTTTCTGTGGTGAGGTCATCCACCTGGATCAGCAGAACTTTTTCCTGCTGAGGCAATGCAAGTGGGGTGGCAGAAGGTCGGGGCATTTGCGTTGCCCGGGTATATTTTACGGGGGATTGGCTGGGTGTGGGAAGGATTATTGTCTCTGCGGCAGCAGAAAGCTGGCGCTGCCGAAACAGGGGGTAAACCAGCAGCGATGTGGTTTTCCCCAGGTAGAAACCGGGGATCGCGGTGACAGCGAAAACAATGGCCATGATGAAAGCGCGGAATTTGTTCATGCAGGTGGCTCCCCTTTGCCGATAAGCTGGCTTTTTGGACGTCCTTGTTTAAGTGGATGATGAGTTGATTTCTGACCTTTAGTCTGGTCGTTCTGATTGGCAAGGATTGAAGCGGAATTTTGTATGTTGCAACCCCCCATGGGCTTCGAAGCGGGGTCTACAGAATCAAGGACAGCAATCCCAAGATAGAGCTGTGATTGAAGCTGTTTGAGTGTTTGAGCCAGCCATTGGGTCCTGTTTTCGTTGGACAGATAGCTCTGGTCAGATGGATTGATCGATCCATCTGGCGGTGCCAGCCTGGTGATCCAGATCAGACCGGTGCCATGGTTGTTATTTAGCATGACCTGACGAATTTCTTCATAATGCCGCAGATAACGAGATTCCTGTCCGTCTGGAGGGGTTAATGAACCGCCTGTGGTGTTGGGCATCTGAAGGCTGATGACAGGCATGAAATCTTTGAGGCCGTTATCGTAAAGTTTTTGCAGAAATGTAATGTCGCTGATCTCATTTTCAGAATCATCTTCCACAACCGGGATAAGCCCACCTGCTACCAGGGTTATTGAAAGACCCTGGGCTGCGGTTTGCTCCTGCAGACTGCTGAAAAGCCTGGCGTAAGCTTTGGGTGCTGGTTTCGCGCCCCAACCCTGCCGGGTGTTCGCTCCCGCGAATATTTCGACTGCCTGCAGGGTTTCTGGATAACGGTTGATCAAGGTGACTATCCATTTGAAGGTCAAATCTGCATCGGGCCCACGATTTGAGAGTGCCCAGGCTGGAGGCCGGTAAAGGCTGATCATAACCGGTATGTGCTGGTCACCAGCGAAACGCATGACCAGGTCCAGGTTTGTCCAATCAGGGGAAGTGTTCGGTTTGGGAGTAAATTCATCCCAGAAAAGATCCACCACAATCCAATCGGGATTTATCTTGGATGCGCATTCCAAAGCCGGTTTGAGATTGGCGTCATTAATCGAAACGCGCACACCATATCCGAACTGACCGCTCCCTGGTATTCCTTTGGCAGCTTGAACATGCTCAACTGGCAGCACGGCCACGATGAGGCTGAAGAGGATTACAAAGCGGACGATCTTTTTTAAAATCATTTTAGACCAGGAAATTAATAATGAATACCAGCAGGGCGATGAAGTTCCCTGCCAAAAAACCCGCAACCCCAACGATGAAAATGGTTATCCATGTTTTCTGGCGATCCTTGCCTTTGAACAAATGGTAAAAATT
>Ga0068713_1004733_pt1 | contig 10295 bp, 10 predicted proteins | sample MTBAKSrepl2MetaG_FD_62223 | JGI IMG/M metagenome (GOLD analysis project Ga0068713, IMG submission 62223) | Enrichment culture microbial communities om Arthur Kill intertidal strait, New Jersey, USA, that are MTBE-degrading - MTBE-AKS2 (Arthur... | ecosystem: Environmental > Aquatic > Marine >...
CGCACGCCGGAAGCTATCGAGCAGGCCCGGTAGATGCGTGGCGAACGCCTTCAGGGTCCCCCGCTTGGAGACCCCGCCCATGCCGTCTTGGAGCGTCGACATCCCGGCATACCGCTCGCGTTGGACGTTCTTGATCGCGTCGAGGAAGTAACCCGGCGGATCCGGATACCCGGTGATGACGAGCAGAAGCTCGTGCCCGTCGCGATCGAGGAACGGTTTTAGGCCGAGGAAGCGCGACAGGTGGCCCTGTCCGGTGGTCTGGACTCCGTAGACGATTCGCACGAGTCGAATCCTATCACTGCGCGACTCCCGAGACGAGCGATTCACCAGCGGGACCAGCACCTCGCCGCGGGCTGCTATCCCTCCCGCGAGATCGAGGCGATCACCCGACACCGCCCACCCGGCACTTGCCGTTCGTCTGCCGGGAGGAGGGAGAGATAGGTCTCGGTCGCGGCATCGAGGTTGGCGTACTCCCCACGGTAGGCGGGCGGCAGGAGGGCTGACAGCCGGTACATGATCTCGTCGACGATCCGCTGGCGGACGTCTCTCGTCACCGGCTCCGCACCGGTGACCACCCGGAACGGGCGCCCGACCGAGACGTGAAACGGCGTCCTCCGCAGGCGAGAGAGATGCTCCTTGAGCGCTTCTCCGCCGTAGAACGCGAGCGGCCACAGCGGGGCGCCGCTCTTTCTTGCGATTGTGACGACGCCTGGGTAGCCGCGGCGGAGCCGCCCGTCGCGACTGCGGGTCCCCTCCGGAGCGATCGCCAGGATCCTGCCTGCCTCGAGGGCCGCCAGGCTCCGGCGAAGCGCGAGGACGTCGGGTTCGCCGCGCCGCACCGGGATCGCCCCCCACAGGTCGAATAGGCGGCCGAGAAGCGGGTTGTTCCACGACTCCGCCTTGGCGAGTCCGACGACCGGGCGCGGGGCGAGGCGTGTGCGGAGGATCGGGATCTCGAGGAAGTTGACGTGATTCGTGACCAGGATGAGCGGTCCTTGAGCGGGGAGCTTCTCGATCTCGTCGGCCTCGGTCCGGCAGAGCAGGCGCACCAGTCCCCGCGCGGCTGTGTCCGCCAATCGCTGCGCCGATGTCATGGGAGGGTCGGCTGGTGGACGACTTCGATCTGGGAGGGAATCAGCTCGATCGTCAAGCTCTTCCCCTCCGTGCAGATCGTCTCGCCGTCCGCATGGGCCGGCAGGACGCCCTCTGTGGCGGTGATGACGACGCGCCGGGCCCGGGCGGTCGTGATCGAGGGGTCGGCGGCCTGTGTCCCCTTCATGAAGCGGGGGATGAGGAGCAGGACGCGCCTGCGGCTCACCTTGCGAGAGATGCACAAGTCGAAGAGGCCGTCGTCGAGCTCAGCGTCGGGTGCCATCATGAACCCTCCCCCCATCCGGCGGCCGTTCATCGTCGAGATCATGAGCGAGGCGACCTCGACCGATTCCCCGTTGTAGTCGATCCGGACCGTTGGGGCTCGATAGTAGAGGGAGATTGTCTTGAGGGCAGCGACGAGGTAGCCGGGGAAGCCGTGGAGCCGCTTGAGCTTCTGCGCTTCGAACCCCACGACGGCGTCGAACCCGACGCCGACGCCGTTCCCGAAGTACCTGCCCTCGGGGAAGCGGCCGCCATCGACCCGGCCGACGTCGATCGTGCGGCGATGCCCCTCCACCAATGTGCGGCAGCCGGCCTCTAGGCCGTGGGGGATTCCGACACCGAAGGCGAAGTCGTTCCCGCGGCCGACGGAGAGTGCGCCCATCGCGGCGCGCACCCCATCCTCAATCTGCGCGCGCATGAGGCCGTTCAGCACCTCGTTCGAGGTCCCGTCGCCGCCGACGGCGACGACGACCGCGGCCCCGGACGTCGCTGCCCGTTGCGCGAGGTCCGTCGCGTGCCGGGGATGCTCCGTGCGGACGAGATCGTAGTCGGCGCCTAGGTCGCCGAGGATCCGCTCGATGCGCGGGATCGCCCGCTCTCCCGTTCCGCGACCGGCCGTTGGATTGACGATCAGCTGGAGATCTTTCATGTCATGTTCGCCTTTTCGCTTCTTCCGTCATTCGCCGAGATTCACCGTTAGGGCGTCGCGATGGTCGAAGATCGGAGCGAAGCGACGGACGACGACCCGGAGACTTCCACCAGGGAATGTTGGCGGAACCCGGCGAGGTTGTCAACAGAGCGACGCGATCCGGGCCCGGCGTGGGGGCGATTCCGCGCCCCCTCCTTTTTTCGCGGCGAGACGAAGCAGCGTCCGAGCCCGGGCGTGAGCACCGACCAACGAGGCCCACCGGGGCGACGCCTGGCTCACTCGGGCCGCCTGATCGGCGTCTCACATCTGGACACGACTCAGGTACTGGTACAGCCCATCGTTCGCCATCAGCCGCTCGTGGGTTCCGCGCTCGACGATCCGCCCGTCCCGCAGGACGACGATCTGGTCGGCGTTGCGGATGGTCGACAGGCGGTGAGCGATGACGATCGTCGTCCGTCCGATCATCAGCCGCTCGAGCGCCTGTTGGATCAGGAGCTCGGTTTCGGTGTCGACGGACGAGGTCGCCTCGTCGAGGATCAGGATCGGCGCATCCCGCAGGACAGCCCGGGCAACCGCCAGCCGCTGTCGCTGGCCGCCGGAGAGCCTGACGCCGCGCTCGCCGATCATCGTCTCGTATCCATCGGGGAGCTGCACGATGAACTCGTGAGCGTTCGCGACGCTTGCCGCGTCGAGCATCTCGTGATCGGATGCGCCTGGGCGGCCGAACAGGATGTTCTCGCGCACCGTGCCGTGAAACAGGAAGATCTCTTGGAGGACGATGCTGATCTGCCGGCGCAGGCTCTCGAGGGTCAGGTCGCGAACGTCGCGCCCGTCGAGGGTGATCGAGCCCTCGGTGACGTCGTAGAACCGGGGGATCAGCATTGAGAGCGTCGTCTTTCCGACGCCGGTCGGCCCGACGAGCGCAACGGCCGAACCCGGCGCGATGTCGAGGTCGATGTCCTGCAGCACCATGTCGCCGACGCTGTAGCGGAAGCTCACGCTCCGGAAGCGGATCACCCCGTCGGCGCGCCCGGCGAACTCGACCGCGTTGGTCCGCTCAGCGACGTCGGGCTCTTGTTCGAGGAGCTCTGCGATCCGCTCAGCCCCAGCCAGCGCTTGCTGGATGCTCTCCCAGACGTTGCTCAACGCGCGCACGGGTTGATAGAGGAGCTCCAGGTAGAGGAAGTAGGCGACCAGATCGGCGATGGGCAACGCCTTTTCCAGCACGAGTCGCCCGCCGAAATAGATCAGGATGATCGTGCCAAGGGCAGCGGAGAACTCGACGGACGGGTGGAACACAGCCATCAGCCGCAGCGCTCGCAGGAGCGAGTCGCGGTAGCCGACGATGCGGCTCCAGATGCGATCGGCTTCGCTGCCCTCCTGGGTAAACGCTTGGATCTCGCGGATCCCAGAAATGTTGTCGTTTAGAGCGGCGTTGAGCTCTCCGAGCTCCGCCTGCCGTCGACGGAAAGCGGGGCGCACATAGCGCGCGAACCCGCGCATTGTGAGGACGATCACTGGAATCGGAAGCATGCTCAACAGGGCGAGCTGCCAGCTCATGCTGACGAGCACCGCGGTGACGCCGATCAACATGAGCACGTTGACCAGGACATCCGGAATCGCGTGGGCGACGAGCTGCTCGAGCAAGTCGGAATCGTTCACCGTGCGGGACATGAGTTGTCCCGTCTGCTTGTCTTCGTAGAAGCGAAGTGAAAGGCGCTGTAGATGGCGATAGACCTCGTGCCTGACGTCGGCGACGACGTGCCAGCCGGCAACGTGGGCCGCGTAGCTCCGGACGAACTGCATGAACGCCCGGATAACGTAGACGGCGAGCGCCAGCAGGGCGAGGCGGGCGACGAGGTCGAGGGTCTCCGCGCCGGCCGTCGGGTCCGTGACCGCCGCGACCATCGTGCGGACGAGCCATGGAGCGACGAGCTGGATCGCCACGAGGGCGAGCATGCTGAGGATCGTCAGCGTGAGCGGCAGCCTGTAGCGTCTGACGTGTCGGAATACCGAGCGAAGCGACTTCACGACCTTCCTCCGTTCCTGCTTTCCGGGCAACAACTCCTCCGGCACAGCGCGCATTGTACCGGACCCAGAAGAGCTTGTGTGTTATCGTCTGGCGTTTGCACACCTAAGACGTCTAAGCTCTATCTTTCGAGGTCTCTTGGACATATGAAACGACAAAATGCTAGAAGCAAAGAGCCGATCCTGAATTCACGCTCGGCCTACGTCGATCGACAGCTCTTGATGATGTACCCGCCGGATTTCTCGTCGCGTTCGAGGTCGAGGATGCCGTTCGCGCCGGCCTCCTCGAGGAGCTGGCCGAACGAGCGGAAGCCGTAGTAGGACTCGCTGAATCCAGGCTTCCTCCGCTTCAGGGTCTGTTTGATCATCGAGCCCCAGATGTTCTCCCCTTCGCCGCGCTCCTCGACCAGTGCCTCGTACGTCTCGACGACGAGGTCCCAAGCCTCCTGCTTCTTGTCGTCGATCGGTGGAGCGGCCTTCGTGCCCTTGCCACCGGAGGCCTTCTTGGCGGGTTGTTTCGCCCGGGGTTTGGCGGGACGGCGCGCGGTCCGCACGAGATCGTCGTAGAAGATGAACTCGTCGCAGTTGGCGATCAAGAGATCGGACGTCGACTTCTTGACGCCGACGCCGATCACGGTCCGGTTGTTCTCGCGGAGCTTGCTGACGAGCGGCGAGAAGTCCGAGTCGCCGCTGATGATCACGAACGTGTCGACATGCTCCTTGGTGTAGCAGAGATCGAGCGCGTCGACCACCATCCGGATGTCGGCGGAGTTCTTCCCGGACTGGCGCACGTGCGGGATCTCGATCAGCTCGAACGACGCCTCGTGCATCGGGCTCTTGAATTCCTTGTATCGCGCCCAGTCGCAGTATGCCTTCTTGACGACGATGTTCCCCTTCAAAAGGAGCCGCTCGAGCACTTTGTCGATGTTGAATTGCGGATAGGCTGCGTCGCGGACGCCGAGCGCGATGTTCTCGAAATCACAGAAGAGTGCCATGTTCACGGTATCCGTTGGATGTGTCATCGGGTCAGCTCCTCATTGCTCCTTCTTGTTCGTGTTGCCCTCCGCGACGGACGACGTCCGTATCGGTCAGCCCCGGAACTGCTCTCCATTGTCAGGTACCGCTGTGTGTATCCGAGCGTCTTCTTGAGCTGCGCCCCCCACCTTCCCATGAACCCTTTGCCCTCGTCCTTCGCCTTCTGTTGGGCGTCCTTGGCCGCGGTCAGCAGCATCTCCTTGGTCATCGGGACTAGAATCGACCGGCGGTCGGTCACGACTGGCGCGAATGGCTCCGGTGTCCGAAAGAACCGCGGCTTGTGAACCGGAACTGCGCATAGCACCTGCTCCGCCATTGATGCCTCCTTCATTCGCCACCCGCGGATCCACCGAGCATTCTGGCTCACACTCCTCCAAGAGGCAAGCTCACCTTTGTTGACGGGGGGGGAGCGCGGTCCGTAGGATGGGAATCTCGAATGCTCCGGTCCATGCCGAGTTTCACGAGAGGAGCTGCGTGTCGTACGACAAGATCGATCCGAATGAGATGATCCTCCGCGATCACCTCGCCTACGACCGGACGGTGATGGCGAACGAGCGGACGGTGCTCGCTTACGTTCGCACGTCGATGGCGTTTCTCGCCGGGGGCGCGACGATGCTGAACTTGTTCGGGGAGCACTGGGTGTTGTCTGCGCTCGGCGCCCTTGTCGTCCTCTCAGGAATTGCGCTCGGCGTGTTCGGAGTCCGGCGATTTGTCGGAAATGTCCGGCGGCTCCGCCGGATCTATGCGAGCGACCGGCGTGAGAGAGGCGTCCGGGGAAGTGTTCGAGGTCGCTGAGCCGGGTCTCCAGTCGCCCGATCACGGGGGGAGTGTGCCGACAAGGCTTGCGGGGGCGAAGCCGGTCTTCCCACGATCGCGGCGCGCGCCGGAGCGGGCGAGGGGGTCTACGAGTTTGAGCGATCTGCGGGTGGTGATCTGGGGCTTCAACGGGACGTTGATCGACGACGTCGCGTTGGCGGGGCGCAGGCGGTGAACTCGCTCCTCGCGCGGCGAGGCATTCCTCCGCTGACGATGGATGCCTACCGCCGCGTTTTCGGCTTTCCGCTCGGTGACTACTACCACACACTCGGGGTCGATCTGTCTCGCGAGACGATGGAGGCGCTCGCGGACGAGTCCCACGACGCCTATCTGTCGGGGCTGGCGGCGTGCCGGCGATTGGGGATCGATCGGCACTTCACGGCGGTCCACGGTCTTGGCCATCGGCTGGCCGATTCGAAAATGGAGCGAGCGCGGACGCTCTTCGAGCGGTTCGCGACCCGCGAGCGGGGGACGCTCCTCATCGGGGACACCGACCACGACGTGCACGTCGCGTGGGATCTCGGGATCCGTGTCGTCCTCGTCGGACGAGGGCATCAGTCGATCGAGCGGCCTCGGCCGTTGGCGCCGGTGTTCGCTAGCTTCACGGAGTTGAGCGACGCGCTGTCGGACAGGGCGTTCCCGTTCGGGCAGGCAGGCGGCCGGAGCGTCAACCGTCCGGCACCGAGGACGACGGAGACCTCACACGGTCCGTCGGTTTCAGGAAGCCTATCACGGTCGGTACTCGGGCGGGCTGTGCCGGGGCGCATCGCCGGATCGCTCGTCTTGACCGTCGGCGAGCAGGAGGCGCAATCGAAGGCTCTCTGGTGACTCACGAACGCGCGGCCGGGATCGTCCGAACCGAGGGACTCGACGCGTGTAGGTGGGGAATAGTAAGGTGAAGCAACGGACAGGAGGTGCAACATGAAGAAGGGGTGCATCGCCATTGTGGCGGTCCTTTGCGTCGGGATCATCGCGGTGGCTCCATGCTACCACTCCGACAGCCCGGATTGTGCCTGTTTCGACAACACGGCGACGTGGAATCCAAGCGGCGCGTGGATTCAGGATGTCGCGCTGGCTACCGTCGGAACGGTCGAGTCGTGCGTGAGCGACGGCGGGAAGCCGTTCTACCAGATGCGGCTGGGCCTCAACAGCAGCGCGAGCGCGACGACAATGGCCGCGATCTTGGGCGCGTTGACGGCGATCGGAGCGAACCCGTATGACCGAGAGGCGTGGTGCTCGGAGACGATCTCGTATTGGCACCGCGAGACAGGGATTCCGTACAGCACCGGGTACCGCAACAGCTCCTGGCATCTGGATTGGCAACTGACGAACACCGAGTCGATCCGGACGTTCTACATGATCGAGGAACTCCTGGGGCTCACCCCGTTGCTCCATGGGCGGGGCCGCTGGATTGACTGGAGCGACCTGGACTACTCGGACTTCCAGCCGGGGATCAACGCCCCGGCGCCGGGGTCGTACGTCCTCATCCGGGCGTACGATGCAGCCACGTCCACATGGGGCGGGAACAGCCATAGCATGATGGTCAATGAGATGGCGATCCACAAGAACGGATCCGGGGACGTGGTCCGCGTGGCGGTCACGCTGCTCGACGGGAACGGAGGGACTCCCGGGCAAGTCCGGTCGACGTCGGCCATCGACGACCTGCTCTCCCACACACCCGCCGGACCGGACGGGTTCAGCGGCGGGCGGAAGATCCTGGGCTTCGGGGTCGACTTGAACGCACACGGCGACCCGATCTACGACCCATCGCGTCTGCGGTACAGGGTTGATCTGTACGCAATGGCGACGGTCTTCAAGGCATTTCGGACGAACGATCCGCTCTGGTCCCGAGACTACGCCCCTCTCCTGGAGCGGTTGGTGGCCTACGCGAAGGCGATCGCTGGCGGGATCCGTGTGGACGGTCCGACGATCGTGATCGGAAAGGGCGGCGTGCCGGACGGAGAGCGGGTGGCGTGGTCGTTCGGCCCGGAGCTCGATCGCACGCACGCGAACGGAGTCACCGTGACGATCGATCTGCGCCAGGAGCACCCGCTGTCAGTGCGCGGAATCGCTCTTCGGTGGGAGGGGACCGCGCCAAAGAGGGTGATCGTGCGGTACGCTGGAGAGAACGGGCGGTACGTCGAGGTGCCGGCGCCCGATGCCGAGACCCTCAAGCTGTCGCAACGGCAGTTCAGGTCGATTGAGATTCCGATCTCGTTTGGGAAGAGCGTCCCTGTCCGCTGGCTGCAACTCGAGTTTCCGCCGAGCGCGTTCCCCTCCGAATCGCGGTTGGTGGAACTCCGGTTCCTCTACGACTGGGGTCGTGGCGAGGACGCCCGCGTCAATCCGTAATCACCGGCTCGCGGATCTGCTGACCGGCGCAAAGGCTGTGGCGTGCGCAGTGGTCCATTAGGCGGGCGGCATATCGCACCCGACGCACGACAGAGCGCGGAGTCTCGGCATCGCATTCCGACAGGCGGCGGCTCACCGGTCTGGCCCGAGGACGTAGATTGCCCACGGAGGAACCCGCGTTTCGCTGACCCATTCGTAGCCCTCGTCGGGGCTCCCGAGCGGGCGATGAGTCTCGAGGACAGAGAGGCCAGCGCGCGCGTAGATCCTCTTATAGTCGGCGTCGTGACAGACGACGTCTTCTACCGGGCGGGGGTCGTCGATGTCGGTGATCGTGATCCGAACCGGATCGCCGCTCCGGGCACGGCGGTTCTCGGGGAAATTACGCGTCGAGAAGGACGCCCACTCGTGAACGTAGATCTCGGGCGCGGAGACGACGTTGATGAATCGTCCGTCCGGCGCGAGACGCTCTGCGATCTCGCGGGCTGCGCCGATGCGGGCCGCAAGCGACGGGATGTTGTCGAACGCGAATGCCGACAGAACGAGGTCGTAGGCGCCCCGGGGGAAGCGGCGTAGCCCGCCGTCCTCGATCCGGCGGTAGTCTCCGGTGGGATCGATGGATCCGGCGGCCTGCACCATCTCTTCGGCGATGTCCACGCCGATCGTCTCGAACTCCAGGCCTCGGAGAAACCGCGTCGATCGACCGGTCCCGCAGCCGAAGTCGATCGCCCGCCGGCCGCGCACGTGGCGCTCAATGATCGCGGGGAGATCGCGGTAGGCGAGGTAGTAGGTGCCGGAGAACTCGAGCCGTGCGTAGGCGGCGGACCGCACGGCGTCGCAGTAGACGTTGAAGAAGGTCATCCGCACCCCCTGTCCCGGAGGATCCTCGCGAGGGCCGCTGGGAACCGGCTGATCTCCTCGCGGGGCAGGATGTACGGCGGGAACAGCCGGAACGAGGCGTTCCGCGGCTGGTAGTCGACGATATAGCCAGCGTCCAGGAGATCAGCCGTGACCAGCGGCCCGCTGTCCGCTCGGTCCGGCTGGAGCTCGATCCCGAGCATCATCCCGCGCCCACGAACCTCGCGAATCCCGGCCAGGCCGCCGACGGCATCCGCCAGTCGATCCCTGAGATCGCGCCCGAGGACCGCGGCGCGCTCGACGAGGCGATCTCGCTGGATGACCGAGACGACGATCGCGGCGATGCGAGCGGAGAACGGGTCGTTCTGGTGCGACTGGACGTGCGTGAGGAGAGGATAGGCAGCATCCTCGACCGCGGCGGTCGTGACGACGGCGCTGACGGGGAGCCCGCCGCCCAGAGCCTTCCCGAGCACGAGCAGATCGGGGACGATCTCATCGTGCTCGAATCCGAACCAGCGGCCGGTTCGCCCGATCCCGGTGGTGACCTCCTCTGCGATCAGGAATGCGCCGCACGCGGAAGCGAGGGAGCGCAGCTGTGCCCCGTATCCGACCGGCGGAACGATGACGCCGGCGTTCGCCAGTACCGGCTCGTAGATGATCGCAGCGAGCGGGTCGCAGGTACCCGCGGAGTCGGATAGCGAGGCGGGTGCCGTCAGGCAGGGGAAGGCTCCGCCGCATGAGGGCCCGGCGCCGACGGGGCAGCGGCTGCAATCGGGCGCGGGCAGCCGGACGAGGTTCGACGGGTGTGGGAGGTGCTTTGCAGATCGGCCGATCTCCGAAAGAGACAGGGCGGAGATCGTCGCTCCGTAGTACGAGCGTTCGACGACGGCCAGACGGCTCGACCGCTTCGCGGTACACGCCATCTTGAGGGCGAGCTCAACGGCCTCGCTCCCGGTGTTCAAGAGGACGACGCGGTCGAGCGCCGGCGGGAGGACCTCCGCGAGCTTCGTCAGGGCTTCGTCGAGCTCATCCGTTCGGACGCGAGGGCCGGTGTGCGCCAACTTCGCGGCCTGCGAGGCGATCGCTGCTCGCCAGTCCGGGTGCCCATGGCCGATCACGGCGCACCACGTGCCGCCGAGAAGGTCGAGGTACCTGCGGCCGGCGTCGTCATGGACCCAAGCCCCGT
>Ga0068713_1004734_pt1 | contig 10292 bp, 8 predicted proteins | sample MTBAKSrepl2MetaG_FD_62223 | JGI IMG/M metagenome (GOLD analysis project Ga0068713, IMG submission 62223) | Enrichment culture microbial communities om Arthur Kill intertidal strait, New Jersey, USA, that are MTBE-degrading - MTBE-AKS2 (Arthur... | ecosystem: Environmental > Aquatic > Marine >...
TATATCCTGCCGACCGTGATCGGGACGCTGCTGTTCGTGCCCGCGCTCGCGCCGCCGGGAGAACCGCCGGCGGTGGAAGTTGTGGTGCTGGTGGCTGTGGTGCTGGGCTATGTCGTCTCCTCCCCGATCGGCGGACTGGCGAAAACCCTGCACGGCTGGCTGAAAAAGGTTTCACCGCGACTGGCGGCTTTTTACGCGCAGGACCAGTTTGCCAGCCAGTGCTGGGACTATGACGCGCTGTGGGCCTGCCTGGAGAGTGAAAGCCGGGAATACCTCTACCTGACCTCCAGCTACATGCAGTTCTATCGGGTTACCGGGTTGTACCTGGGGGCTTACGCGCTGTTTAACGCTGGCAGGCTGGCGGCAGGCGCGGCGCGGGGTGTGCCGCTGATGGCGGTGCGCACTGCCGTTGTGGGGAACTGGAGCGCGCCCGCGCTGGTGTTGGGGTTGGTTTCACTGGGGCTGGCCGGTTTCATGCTGCGCGATGCCAGCACCGAGTTCCGCGAGCTGTTTGCCCGGCGGGGTTATTATCCCTTGTTTGCCCGGCGCCTGCATACCCGTGAAGGGAACATCGCCAGCGGCGTGTGGGGCCAGGTGGTGCGCCGGGTAAATGGCAAAGAGGCGCCGCTGCCTGAGGTGGAGGTTGTCCTGAGCGTTTGCGACGGCACGGAAAACGAGTTCCAGGCAGCCCAGTCCGGCCCGGACGGAATTTTCCTCTTCCCGGGGGTTTTCGCGGTCTGTGTGGGACACACCTGCCGGGTGTCGGCAGAGGTGGATGGGGTGCATTGGAGCGAGGAAATGGAGCTGTCTCCCACCACGATCCCGGAGTTTAAGATCACCCTGCGAAGCGAGACCCTTTAGCGCAGAGACGTGGTGGATTGTTCTGAAGAATTTCCAGGATAAACAGAAAGCTGGGTACACAAATTGTGAGAGGAAGAGCCAACCGGCTCTTCCTCTCATGTTTCGGGGGCAGGATACGCCAGAAAGATTGGATCCTGGAATTTTGCTATTCAGTCAACCACCAGCGGCGGATGCCCGCGGGCGGGCCGCTGATGATGTGATTCTCGTTGTCCACCAGCGTGCCTTCCGGCCATTCCGCGCTGCCAGCCTGGTAACACTGCGGGCAGTAATAACGGGTCTCGGTGACGCGGTATTCCGCGGGATGGAAAACATCCGCGTCTTTTTGCACGGTTTGGGTGAAGGGATGCGCGCGGCGCAGGGGGACCTGGTTGCCGCATTTGACACACCACCCGCTCCGGGTGTCAGCAGAAGCCGCTCCGCTGGCGTTGATTTCGTCTTTGTGCTGCAGGATTTGCGCGCGCTGCTGCCCGGTGAGGGCGGTGCTGTGGAAGAGGGAGATCAGATGCTCCCCGGCCAGATATTGAGCCCGCCAGTCGGGGTGGGAGAGGCTATTGAACAGGGCTTTAAGCACCCGATCGCGCAGGTCCGGCTCCCGGATCTGTGGTTCGTGGGCCACCAGCATTTCAACAGCCAGCCTTCCGACCAGCGGGGCGGAATCTACGGCGGCTGCCTCCAGCCCGGAAAGCACCATCACCTGCCGGGTGGTCTTCGCCAGATCGAGGCGGCTGCCGCGCAGCGTCTCCAAAATGGATTGGCGCACCGCCGATGAGGCGGAACGCAACCCGGCGGTCAAGGCAATATCCAGGTCAGGGCGCAGGTGAGGCAGGGCAGCGCGGATGTGCCGCAAGGCATTCACCGACGCGCCGCTGACCGCCGGGTCGGCGCCGTGCAGGGAGGCTACCAGGGCTTCCACAGCCCACAGGCGGGACTCGGAATCGCCGGCTTTGAGCGCCGCCCTTTCCAGGGCGGTGGTGGCTGCCAGGCGGATGATCTTGCCAGGGTCCTGCTGGCAGGCGATCAACCCGCCAATCGCCCGGGCCTGGAAATCCGGGTTGCGGGAGCGGCTGGCGACCTGTCCCAAAGCGGCCACCGCAGTCTTGCGGATGGCTGGATCGGATTTCTGGGCGGCTTGCAGCAAGGCCTTGAGGGCGATATCCTGAGCGTGGGTGTCCCCGTTGAGGGTGGTTTTCGCGCCCAGCACCAGCATCTCCAGAGGACTGCCGCCATTTCCGATGTCGGAAGCCGCCAGGTCTTCGAGAATGTGAATGATCTCTTCCTGCTTTTCCAGGGGCCACTGGCGCGGGTCGGCCTCCGCCAGACGGACGGCCTGAGCCTCGCGGAACGCCGGATCATTGAGAAGCTGGTTCGCCTGCAGGAGGAGTTTGCCCGCTTTGCGGGTCTGAAAAGTGGAGCGGGCCAGGATGAAATTCATCAGCAGGTCAGCAGCCTTGCGGAGCTGGGCCCTGTCCTGCCTGCGGGCGGCGGCCTGGATCAGCGCGGCGGCCGCGGCCAGCCGGTCATCCTCCCGCTGCATCGGGCTGCTGATGGCGTTCAGCAGTTCACTGGTGTTGCCCTGTCCGGCCAGGGCCTGCAGCGCCGTGGGGCGCGAACGGGCAATGTTAACCAGAATGCCAGCGGTCAATCCCACGGCCAGAACTCCCACAACAATCAGAACGATCTGCACAAAATTCATCTTCTCTGTTTTTCTCCTGACTGCCCGCCGGAATTTCCGGGCTGTGTGGTGCTTCCCGGCGGCGTGAAGGCGGGCAGTTAAATTACATCAGAGCGGGCGGGGCCAGCGCGATCCGGCGGCCGCTCGCCGACCAATCTTCGCAGGCGGGCTGCCCTAATCTGGGCGGGCCAGCTCCGTCAATTTCAGTCCAATGATCAACCGTCGTCCGCACAACGCGTTCTCCGGGGTCATTGAAGAGGTAATGCTGGTAAATGAGTTTTCCTTCGGGAATCAGGCGGTGTCCGCGCTTGCAGCGCATCCATTTGACCAGATAGTCCAGATGCCCGACCTGTAAATGCGCGCAGTTCCAGCACCCCGGCCTGCTCGTTGGGGCGGCGTTCCCCACCGACCGGGACGCGAGGACCCGCAGGCCGGAAAACAGAATAACCCAGGCCGCCAGTACTGGAACATGCTTTCGGATCGGTTTCACGGTACGCCTCCCTGGCTTCATCGAGGACAGTGTCATATCAACCGCTTAAATGCGCTTCACCCGCCGCGAGGCGACCGGTGCTGCATTGGAGTATTGTGTGCTGTATTGTGTTCAGGAACCTCTTCTGCGGGATCGGAAAGAGGTTTGTTGAATATATTAAAGCACAAATAAAGCCGAAGGTAAAGCGATTTTGAGAAATTGGGCCAGCAATTTGCCGCAGATTGTTGTTCGAACGCGCAGCATTGTGCCCGAAGGGTAGAAATCTTGGGATAACCGGTGAGGAAGGTGATAGAAAGGCACCGAAGCTGTCATTTCGAACGCAGTGACATCGTGCCCGAAGGGTAGAAATCTTGAGGTAACCGGCGAGGAAGATGGAAAGGGACTGTCGCTGGCAAGCAAGGTCAAGATTTCTCCTCCCTACGGTCGTCGAAATGACATTTGCGGGTGCCATGTTGAACACAGTGACATCGTGCCCGAAGGGTAGAAATCTTTCAAGGCCCGTGAGAACAGGAACCAGCGAGAACTTTCCAAAAAAGTCCTTGACAGGCGTCTAAAATTGCGATAATATACTGTAAACTGGTTTGTAACACAAACTGGTTTACAAGGAGAAAACATGACTCGAGAAACCAACCCAATTGATGAAATGATCAAACGCACCCGGCGTTACTGGTATGTGGACGGCCTGGCCGAGATGGGCGGCGGAGCGGTGATATTGCTTTACGCGGCTTACATGGTCGGGGTCAGTCTGTTTACCGCGGGCAGCCCGCAGATCGCGGCCGTGGCCCTCGGGCTGGGGCAGCCGCTGGTGATCCTGCTGGGCGGGCTGCTGGTCAGACGGGTGGTGCGGCACTTCAAAGAGACCCTGACCTTCCCGCGCACCGGTTACGTGGCTTATCCACGCCAGAAAGGCAGCGGGCGCTGGAAACGCATTTTTCAGACCGCCATGATCGCGGCCGCGGTGGGAGCGGTGGTGGCGCTGGTCTCTGAGGGACTGCCGGAGAACATGATGTTCCTGGTGAGCGGGGTGATGATCGGGCTGTTCCTGGCCTATCTGGGCTACACCTTCGGACTGACACGGTTTTACATCATCGCGGGCCTTTCCGCTTTGCTGGGCGCGGCCTGCGCGCTGCTGAACTTCCAGGGGACACTGTTGATGGGCGTGTTCTTTGGCGGGATGGGGCTGATGTGGGTCTTCTCTGGCCTGTTCACCCTGCGGAATTACCTGCGGAACACCGAACCGGCGCAGGTGGAACATGAATGAGGACGCCCGCAGTATCACAGACCTGGACCGCCTGATCCACGAGCCTGCCCGGTTGGCGATCATGTCAATCCTGTTCGCGGCAGAGGAAGCGGATTTCCTGTTCCTGCTGCGGGAGGCCGGGCTGACCAAGGGCAACCTCTCGGCCCACCTCACCCGTCTGGAGGAGGCCGGTTATGTCGAAATTGAAAAAACTTTTCGCGGGAAACTGCCGCAGACCATCTGCCGGCTGACCCCCGCCGGGCGCGAGGCTTTTGAAGGCTATCGCAAACAATTGAAATCGTTTTTAGCAAATATTTAAAGGAAGCAAGATGGAAACAAACGCAATCGCAGTAAAAGTGGAGAATTTATCGCGCAGCTTTGGCAGCATTGAGGCGCTCAAAGGGATCTCATTCGAGATCCCGACCGGCACGGTGTTCGGTCTGTTGGGGCCAAACGGCTCCGGCAAAACCACCACCATCCGGCTGCTGCTGGGGCTGCTGGAAGCCGACAGCGGGCGGGCGGAAGTGCTGGGGATGGACCCCATCCGGCAGGGCGGCGCGGTGCGCGAGGCCTGCGGGGCGCTGCTGGAGCACACCGGCCTGTACGAACGTCTGACGGCACTGGACAATCTGGAGTTTTACGGGCAGGTGTGGCATTTGCCGAAAGCCGAACGGGCGGCGCGGATCGAGGAACTGCTTAACAGCATTGGTCTGTGGGAGCGCCGCAAAGAGGTGGTCGGCGGCTGGAGCCGCGGCATGAAGCAGAAGCTGGCCGTGGCCCGGGCCCTGCTGCACCGCCCCCGGCTGGTCTTTCTGGATGAACCGACCGCCGGGCTGGATCCGGTGGCGTCAGCCGCCCTGCGGGAAGATCTCCTGCGCCTGGCGGAGCAGTCTGGGGTGACCGTGTTCCTGACCACCCACAACCTGGCCGAAGCGGAAAAGCTGTGCGCCCGGGTGGGCGTGCTCCGCGAAGGCCGCCTGCTGGCGGTGGGCGCGCCGGAAGAACTGCGCGGCCGCACAAGCGCCCAACGGGTGGAGATTTACGGCCGCAAGCTGGATAGCGAAACCATGCTGGCCCAGCTAAACGCCCTCCCCGAAGTGGCCGCGGCTCGTCTGGTGAACCAGCATCTGGTGATGGATTTGAAAGAAAACGCGGACGCCGCTGACCTGGTGCGTTTCCTGGTGATGCGGGGCGCGGACGTTGATGAAGTGCGTAAGAGTGGAGCCAGCCTGGAAGAGGTCTTCCTGGCGCTGATGGAGGAAGAAAAGAAATGATACAGGATATGTGGACGATTATCCGCAAGGATATCAGAGAAATTGTGTTCAACCGCGGCACCGCGCGCAGCGGGCTGCTCAGCATTCTTGTGGTGATTGGCCTGATCGGGGTTTACCTGCCGCTGCAGACCGGCCCTGAATGGCTGACCAACCCGGTCTCGATGGTCTCATGGGCCTGGCTGCCGGTCTTCCTGGTGGTCAGCGTGGTCACCGATGCCATCGCCGGGGAGCGCGAACGGCACACCCTGGAAACCCTGCTGGCCAGCCGCCTGTCGGACCGGGCCATCCTGCTGGGTAAGATCGGCGCGGCGGTGTCGTACGGTTGGGGCATGGCCATGATCGGCGTGCTGCTGGGGGTGGTGACGGTCAATATCGCCCATCCCGAAGAAGGGCTGCTGTTCTACCAGCCGGGCCTCTTCCTGGGAATGGTGGTGTTCAGCTTCCTGGTAACCCTGCTGATGAGCACCATCGGGGTCTTCGTCTCGCTGCACGCCCCGACCGCGCGGGTGGCCTACCAGCGGATGAGCTTCGTCATGCTGGGGCTGTTCCTGGCGCCGACCATCCTGGTGCAGGTGCTGCCGGCGGAAAATGTGGCCGCAGTTGGCGCCTTTTTGCGAAACATTAACCTGCCGTTGGCCGCCGGGATCGGCGGGGCGCTGCTGGTGGTCGCCGACATCGTGCTGATCACCCTGGCCCTGGCCCGCTTCCAGCGCACAAGGTTGATATTGGATTGATGGTCTAGCCAGAAACCGAGATAGTTTTTTGAAACTCGGCTTCTTTACGACAGGCGCGGCCATGTAAGCCGCGCCTGTGTGGTTTAAGCATTATAAAGTGAGAGAAGGGGCGGGCGCGGTACCTCCCGGTGGTTTGGCATAACCCCGCCCCGCACCCCACCGATTTCTGGCGTTTGCTGTTGGAAACGGATTGCTGAATACACATCCAGATATTCACTTGGCAAAGTGTGGCGCGATTATGTTATTTTGGGTACTTTAAGACAACTGCACTCTATTGTTTCTGGCTGTATAATACAAGGTAGAGTAAAAAATAGCCTTATGATTGATGCTGGGAGGGGAAAGTGATTGGTTTTTTTCAGGGGCTTCCATCGATTTACTATTGGGTAGCCGGAGCCGTTGTTCTTGTTGCAATCTTTTTTTATATTTGGTTGATGCGGAACTTTCAACCGAAGAATGTGAAGCTTAAAACCGGCCCGGTGGAAACGGATTTTGAGAGGAAGGAAAGCAAAAGCCAAAGCAAGGATACAGCCCCCGTACGACCTATCACCGTTGAGGAGTTACGGCAGCGATTGCAGCAAGGCGGCCAGGTTAACTGGATTGACCGGGGGGCGACGAATGTGGGGAACCTGCGCGCGCATGGGCTGGTGGTTATTACCGGGCGGATGAAATCCGGGAAAACGCGTGAAGCTGTGGAATTGATCCGCAGAGCGGTGACTGAAGAATTGATAAATTCCGGCTGTATCTTTGAACCAAGCCCGAAATTTCCACTTGTCAGCACAGATAAATTGCAGGAAATGATGGGACTTGACCTAAAAATGCCAGCTCTGCTTTTTCTTGACGATTTACCCTATTTTTACACTGGTGAGATGCTGGAGCGATTAACAGAGCTGCTCCGTACCATGCGTGCCTGCAAAGAACTTTATGTGGTGGCCACTGCCCGAGTTGACCAATTAAGCGAGGAACATGAAAGCTGGCTGGACGCGCAAAAATTCACAAGGATCCCACTCGCGGACTTTGACGCGGCGCAGACCGGCAGGCTGGTTGACAGCGGCGCGGGGGTGTACGGCCTGCAAGTGGATGATACTGCGCGTTCCGCTTTTATTGAAGGGCGGGACGGCAGACCCGAATTGATCCTGATGGGACTACGGCGTCTACACGCTGAGGGCGTCCGGCAGGTTACCGGGGAGATGGCCCAACAAATCGTGCAGGTAAGTTTGGCAGAAGATTGGGCCAGGGCAAAACGCTATATCGAGGGAATCCACCCCTGTGCCGAATATCTTTTTGATGCCCTGGCCGCTTACCATGCCGCCAGGATTTCCCCAGATACTTATTTTGTGATGCAATACGCAAATCATTTATGGAAGAAAAAGAAAAAACCCAAGAAAATCTGGCGGCGATTGAATGATCTGCGGGCAGCATTGAACTATTTAACCAATTTTGAGATGGCAGATCAGGGGGGGATCATCGTATATCCTGATTTTGTTGTAGAGGGTGTCATTAAAGCAGAATTTGAAGAAGATAAACTGGGAGAATTTTTGCTTCAATATCGGAAGATATTTCAAAGTGGGATGTTAAGGCGGTTTTATCCTCACGCGGAAACACATGCATGGGAATTGTTTTCTCTAGGGCTTAAGAAACACTATAAAAAAGAATATCCAGCAGCAGACCATTTCTACAGTGCGGCAGTTGGATTTCTACAGCACTATGGTATTTACAACAACCTGGGCAATCTGTTAGATGATCAGGATCGATTTGAGGAGGCGGAAGCGGCCTACCGCCAGGCGATCGAGAAGGACCCGAATTACGCGGCTGCCTACTCCAACCTGGGCAATCTGTTAGATGATCAGGATCGATTTGAGGAGGCGGAAGCGGGCTACCGCCAGGCGATCGAGAAGGACCCGAATGACGCGGCTGCCTACTACAACCTGGGCAATCTGTTAGGAAAGCAAAGTCGGACTGAGGAGGCGGAAGCGGCCTACCGCCAGGCGATCGAGAAGGACCCGAATGACGCATTTACATTCAGTCAATTGGGATTGATACTCCGCACTGAAAATCGATTGGATGAAGCCATTCCACTGTTTGAAAAATCCCAAAAACTGAAACCCCGATTAACTCCTGTCCTTAATCTGGCAGGGGTATATAAAAAACTTGATAGCCATGGTTCAGCAGAAAAGTACACCAGCGAAGCGCGCGCATTGATTGAACCAGAGGATTGGTACAATTTGGCCTGCCTGGAAAGTATCTGCGATAATGTTGATGCTGCTTTTGGATATTTGAAGCAAGCTGCATTGAGCGATCACTTTGACGCAGAATGGGCCTGGAAAGATCCGGATTTGGAATGGATACGGGATGATCCGCGCTTTGAGGAAATTGTTGGCCCGAGGGCGGATTGAAGGCTGCTATACATAGTGGGAATCATTGATGCGCTGCCAGCGCACAAGGTTGATATTGGATTGATGATCCAGCCAGAAATCGCGTTTTTTGAAAGAACTCGGTTTCTTTACGACAGGCGCGGCTATGTAAGCCGCGCCTGTGGCATTTAAGAGGGCGCTGGAGACTCATTTATGCTGCACCATCCACTTCACCGGCTGGAGGAGTTATGCGTAGGGTGGGAGAAGGGGCGAGAGCAGAACCTGTGGAACTTATGGGCGCAGCCTCGCCCCGCATCCCACCAGCAGCCATGTACGCATGAAGCGGCTCAACTGCCGGGGTGACATGGTTGCTTTTCCACAACATCCTTAACGCGTGTCATTGCGAACGAGCGAAGCGAGTGCGGCAATCTCCAACTTGCAATAGTGGGCATTTGAAACTCCGGACGGGAGGCCGCCGCGGTCGCTGTCGTCCGCTTCAATGCAGTCGGTTGATCCGGGATCAGGATCTTGCCCGGCTGCGGCGCGCAAAACAGCCTGCCATTTACACCGGCAGGCTGTTTTGTGAAGCATGAAGGGAAAAACAAAAAAGAGGCAATCACCCCGGGGGATGAGCGGGAGATCTAATCCCCCATGGCGGCGATGACTTCCTCTACACTGCGATTACCGTGCACAATGCCTTTGATGGCCTCCAGCATGGCCAGGGGTGTTTCGGACTGCCAAAGGTTGCGGCCGACCGCGCAGCCGCGCCCGCCGGCGTCGATGCAGTTCTTGAGGGTCTGCAGGAAATCCGCCGGCTTTTTGGTCTTTTCGCCGCCGGACAGCAGTACCGGCACCGGACAGGATTCGACCACGTCGGTGAAAGTTTCTTTGGAGCCGGTGTAATAGGTTTTGACGATATCCGCGCCCAGCTCTGCGGCGATGCGGGCCGCCCAGCGGACGTGCTGGACATCAAAATCGTTCTCAAACCCGGCGGGGTACATGATCGCCAGCAGCGGCATGCCAAGCCGGTCGCATTGGATGGCGATTTTGGACAGCCCTTTGAGCATGTCGCTGGTCTTTTGCGGCCCAAGCAGCACATGCATGGATACCGCGCTGGCGCCTGCGCTGAGGGCGTGCTCCACCGTGTCGCTCAGCATGAAGTAATCCGGTTCCGGGCCAAGCCAGGTGCAGGTGTCAATCGATACGATAAAGGGCATGCGCTGCTCAACAAAAACCGGATGCACCTGTTTGATGGCGCCGATCGGCATGAAGAAAGTGTCTGGCTTGCCCTGGCAGAGCAGTTTCACGGTATCGAGTGGGTTTTTGATTCCCTGTACCGGGCCGATCACTGCCGCGTGGTCCATGGCAACCATGATGGCGTTGCCGCTTTCCGGGTTAAAAATCTGGCTCAGTCTTACTTTTTTTCCAATTTCTGACATTTGATCACTCCTCAATAAAGTTTTTAGACCCTGTTGGTATTCCAGGTATTCCAGAATGGTATGGTTTCAGCAGAAAGCGCAGGCAGACTTGCGTGGGACCCATTCCGCGGGAGACTGAAAATCCGGGTGAAGGTACTGGAGATACGAGTAAACACGTGTAAACCGGCGATAAAAATCAACAAAATAAGAATAAATGAGAATATAAAAAAGTAATTGTTGACAAATAAGTAG
>Ga0068713_1004740_pt1 | contig 10281 bp, 5 predicted proteins | sample MTBAKSrepl2MetaG_FD_62223 | JGI IMG/M metagenome (GOLD analysis project Ga0068713, IMG submission 62223) | Enrichment culture microbial communities om Arthur Kill intertidal strait, New Jersey, USA, that are MTBE-degrading - MTBE-AKS2 (Arthur... | ecosystem: Environmental > Aquatic > Marine >...
AACGTAACCCACCGCCCGCGGCCGGCATTTCGCCCCCCACCCGCTCCTTGTATTGCCGCCTCACATCTTCGAGAACGGCCTCGGCAGCGCTCAGCCGCGTGCGTTCCTCGGCCACAACCTCCTGAGGAGCTTTGGCAAGGAATCCCTGATTACCCAGCTTGGCTTGGGCCTTACCGACCTCTGTCTCGGCCTTGCGTGCTTTGGCCACGAGGCGCTGTTTCTCTCGTTCGACGTCCACGAGTCCCTCCAGCGACAGGAAGGCCTTCACGCCCGGGCCTTCCACAGAGGCGAAGCGACCGACCGGCATTTCGGACTCCGAAACGACATCAATAAGCTCGCAACCGGATAACTGCCTGAACGTCGCAGCCAGAGGCATGAGGGCCGCGCCGCTCCCAGCGAATGCCTCGACTGCTATCACCCTTCCCACCGCGTCGGCGGGCAGACCCAATTCTTCCCGGGCCGACCGCAGTCCGGCAACCAGTCCTATGAAGGCCTCCATCGCCGTCTCGGCCTGCGGATCGAGCCAGTCGGGCACGGCTTCTGGGAAGGTGGCTTTGAAGACGCCGGCCGGACGCCGGCCCGCGGCCACTTGGGGCAGATTACGGTAGATCTCCTCGGTGATGAAAGGCATGAGAGGATGAAGCACCAACATCACCTGCTCCAACAGGAAGAGCAGATTGCCGCTGACGACCAACTGCTCTTCCTCGTCCTCGCTGTACAGCCGGCTCTTGACACTCTCGAGGTACCAGTCGCACAACTCGTTCCATACGAACCTATACAGAAGGCGGGCCACACCGTCGAATTCGTAGGTCTCGAACAGGCGTCTCGCCTCTTCAACCATGATGGTGAGCCTGCTGAAGATCCAGCGATCGGCCGGAGTGGCCAGTTCGACGCCGGCCGTTGCATTCGGATGCGCACCCTGGAGAATCAGCCGCGAAGCGTTCCAGATTTTGTTCGCAAAATTGCGACCCATCTCGATGCGATCCGGGCTGAAGCGGACATCTTGGACGGAGCTCATGTAAGCGAGACCAAAACGAGTGGCGTCCGCTCCATACTCGGAAATGAGTTCGAGCGGGTCGACACCGGTGCCGAGGCTCTTGCTCATGCGGCGTCCGTCGGCCGCTAGAACCGTGGGGTGAATGATGACATCGGCGAAGGGCACATCCCCGGCGAATTCGAGGCCCATCATGATCATACGGGCAACCCACAGATAGATGATGTCGCGGGCTGTTGAGAGCACCGTGGTCGGGTAGAACGTCTTGAGACGATCGGTCTCATCGGGCCAACCCAGGGTGGCGAACGGCCAGAGAGCAGAGCTGAACCAGGTATCGAGCACGTCTTCCTGCTGGCGCATTTCGCCACCGCACTTCTCGCATCTCGACGGCGGCTCCGCGCTGACGACCATCCCCTCGCACGCGTCGCAGGAGTATGCGGGGATGCGATGACCCCACCAGAGCTGACGGCTGATGCACCATGGCCTGATGCCCTGCATCCAATCGAGATAGACCTCGCCCCAACGCTCCGGAACGAATCGTACCCTTCCCTGTTCGACCACCTCGATCGCTGGCTTGACCAGCCGCTTCATATCCATGAACCATTGGAGTGAAAGAAGCGGCTCGATGGTCGTGCCGCAGCGGTAGCACGTACTGACCGCATGGTTGTAGTCCTCGGCCCGAACGAAGAGGCCGTCCTTCTCGAGGCGGGCGATCACCGCCGCGCGGGCCTCATCGGTCGTCATGCCGGCGAACTCGCCGGCCTCGTCCGTCATACGTCCATCCATGCCGATGACTGAGAGACTGGGCAGCCCGTGACGGAGGCCAATCTCCCAGTCGTCCGGGTCGTGGCCCGGGGTGATTTTGAGCGCCCCGGTGCCGAAACCGATATCGACGTGTTCGTCGGCAATGATGGGCACTTCTCTTCCTACGAGCGGCACCAACGCCATGTGCCCTACGAAATGACCGTAGCGGGGATCGTTGGGATTCACCGCCACGGCGGTGTCCCCGAGGATGGTCTCCGGTCGCGTGGTAGCGACGGTCAGTCTCTGGTTCGATTCGACGATCGGGTAGTCGACGTAGTAGAGCTTCGATGCACGATCCTCGTGCTCCACCTCCAGATCCGAGATGGCAGAGCCACAACGTACGCACCAATTGACCAGGTACACGTCGCGGTAGATGTCCCCTTTCTCGTACAGATCGACGAAGACTCTGGCGACGGCGCGCTGGTAATCTCGATCCATGGTGAAGCGTTCGGACTCATAGTCGCAAGCACACCCCAGACGCTTCAATTGGTGAATGATTGTCGATCCGTATTGCCGACGCCACTCCCACACACGTTTCTCGAATTCTTCCCGACCAAGATCCTCTTTGCGGAGACCTTCCGCGGCGAGCTGCCCCTCGACTTTGTTCTGGGTAGCGATCCCGGCATGATCGGTGCCGACAATCCACAGAGTGTTGAAGCCCTCAAGCCGATGGTAGCGGATCAACAGGTCTTGGATGGTGTCGTTTAGAGCATGGCCCATGTGCAGGGATCCGGTGACATTGGGAGGCGGAATCGCGATGGTGTACGCCGGACGTGGATCATCGGGCTCAGCGTGAAAGGCCGACTCGTCGAGCCAGTCTTTCATGAGGCGTTCTTCGACCTCGTGCGGCTCATACCGGCGGCTCATGCTCACGTCGCTCACTGGTCACCCATCCTGTCCTGTTCTCCCACCCCCGCCAAGGCGTGAGGTAGCACATCCTTGAAGCTGTTCACGTATTCAATGGAAAGCCCAGTCTTGAGCTCTGCCGGGAGCTCCAACACCTGAGGCTTCACCGATGCCGGGAGCACCACTTTGTCCACGCCCTCGCGCAGGGCGGCCAGAAGTTTCTCTTTGAGTCCGCCCACCGGCAGCACCTGACCGGTCAACGTTATCTCCCCCGACAGTGCCACCCGCGGGAGCACCGGCGTCTGCAACAGTGCCGAAAGAAGCGCAGTAGCCACTGCTATGCCCGCGGAGGGGCCTTCTTTTGGAACGCCTCCCTCGGGGAAGTGCATGCGCACTTCCAAGGCCGAGAGGATCTCGTAGTCCGAAGGGTGTGTCGGCTCGCATTCCGCCTGCGACTCTTCGGCCAGACTCTGATCATTGTCCGCGATAGGAAGGCCTACGTCGGGCCGGAACACGGCCTCCTCCGGCGCTCTTTCGCGAGTCTGCGTCATGGAGGCAGATCCGGTGCCCGGTCCGTCATCGCCCGATTCGGGAGGCTGGTAGTTCTCGAGTAGAAAGGCCCTACCGGGGGCGGCGCTCCAGAGAGCGGAAAGCAAGGGGTCCCTGACCAGCGACGTCTTCAGATATCCCCAAGCGGCCGTCACACTCTCCTGCATGATCTCCCCCAACTGGCCCGTGAGATGGAAATCGCCTTTGCCCGGGGTAACCACACATTCGATGCGGAGAACGTCGCCACCCGCGCCCGTGTAGGCAAGACCCAAACTCACACCGATCTGCGGCTCCTTGGCAAGTCGAGCAGCGACAAAAGGCGCCGGTCCCAAGAACTTGGCCAGTTGGCGCAGACCCAGTCTAACGGGCACGGGCTTTCCCTCCACCTTGCGACGGGCCAAGCGCCGGTAAACCTTGCCGATCAACCGGGCCATCTCCCGCACACCGGCTTCGCGCGTGTGTTCCCTGATGAGAGCCCGCAGCGACGCCGGCGTAAACACGTCTGCCATGTCGGCAAGGCCGCTCTCTTCCGCGATCTTGGGCACGAGATGCCGCTGGGCTATCTCCAGCTTCTCCCGATCGGTATATCCGGGAAGCCGGATGATCTCGAGCCTGTCATGGAGGGTCTCCGGAATGTCTTCCTCATAATTGGCGGTCGCGATGAAGAAGACGTGCGACAAATCATATTCAAGCTCGAGATAGTTGTCTCGGAATGTGCGGTTCTGAACCGGATCAAGCACCTCCATGAGGGCGGCCGCGGGATCGCCCCTCCAATCCGCTTCCATCTTGTCGATCTCATCAAGAACGACCAGTGGATCATCGACGCCCGCGCGTTTGAGCGCATCAATGATTCGACCCGGCATGGCTCCCACATAGGTCCGGCGATGACCCCTGATCTCGCCTTCATCGCGGATGCCGCCCAAGCTAATGCGCTGCAGAGGCCGGTCGAGCCCTTTCGCGGTGGCCATCGCCACAGAAGTCTTGCCGACGCCGGGCGGTCCCACCAGGCAAAGGATCGCATTGGGAGGAGTACCACCGCGCAACGACGCAACCGCAAGGTATTCGATGATACGATCCTTGACCGTCCTCAGCCCGTAGTGCGTTTCGTCCAGCACGCGCGCAACCGCTGCGACGTCCGGCACCGCCGAGCCGGACTTCAATCCCCACGGCAGCCCGAGGGCGGTGTCCAGATAGGTCTTGGCAACCGCCACTTCTGCCGAGAGCGGCGGCAGGTCGGTCAACCGCTTGATCTCTTTCGTTAGAGCCGTCGCCGCGGCCTCGGGGAGTTTCTTCTCCTCGAGCTGCTTCATGTACGCGCCCCGCTCGCTGTCTTCTTCGCCCTCTTCTCCCAACTCTTCCTGCAACACTTTGAGGCGCTCGTGCAGGAACACGCGCCTCTGCTGCCGCTCAAAGCTGTCGTGGACCCTCTCGGAGATTTCGTTCTCGAGCGCGATGAACTCGTTCTCCTGGATCAGCGTCTCGAGCAGCAACAGCAGGCGGGCTTCCGGCTCCTCGCCTTCAAGCAGCTCCTGCTTGCGATCGGGCCCAATCATGAGATTCGAACCGACTACGTTCACCATCTCTTCCGGATCGGTTACCGCCTCGAGCGCCGTTTCCGCCTCTTCGGGCAATTGAGGTGTCAGGCCGACATAGCTGCCGAACTCCCTGGCAATGGAGTCCATCAGAGCGCGGAGGCGCAGGTTCTTCCCGGTCCTCTTCTGCGCGAGGGGAGCGTAGGAAACCGCTAGGAAGGGGGCAACAGACTCGTAACTCTCGATGGTCACTCGCTCCCGACCCTCGACCAGGGCCTTGAGCGTGCCGTCGGACAGCCTCGAGAATTGAACCACCTTAGCCAGCGTTCCGACGCGGTTCAGATCCTCCGGCTCTGGATCGTCGGTAACGGCCGACTTCTGCATGGCCATCACCAGCAGGCCCTCGGATAGGCTCGTTTGCTCGAGAGCTCGGACGCCCTTTTCGCGCTCGACGAAAATGGGCGCCACCATTCCCGGGAAGAGCACGAGGTCGCGCGTGGCGAGTAGCGGGACCGTCCGCTTCGCATCAACCATTACGAAGACCGCCTACGCGGATTCTTGGTCCAACTCCAAGTCCTCGTGAGCACTGCTGGTCACGAGGGTGGGGTCGATCCGCTTTTCGATAACCTCTTTGGTCACAACACATTTCGTGACGTCGCGTCTGCTCGGCAATTCGAACATCACGTTGGTAAGTGCCGATTCTATGATGGAGCGCAGGCCGCGGGCGCCTGTCTCAAGTTTCAGGGCCTGCTCGGCAATCGCTTCGAGTGCCTCCTTCGCGAAGACCAAATCGACACCGTCATAGGCGAAGAACTTGTGATACTGCTTGGATAGCGCATTCCTGGGCTCCGTGAGGATTGCCACCAGGTCTTCGCGCCTCAGCTGATGCACGTTGCATAGTACCGGAAGCCGACCGATGAACTCAGGGATGAGACCAAACTCGAGCAGGTCCTCGGGCAAAACCCTGGCGAACAGCTCGCCAACATCGCGCTGGGCCTTGCTTTCGATCTGGGCCCCAAAACCTACGCCCTTTCTTCCGATTCGCCGTTCGACTATTTTCTCGAGTCCGGCAAATGCACCCCCGCAGATGAACAGAATATTGGTGGTGTCGATAGTCAAGAATTCCTGGTGCGGATGTTTGCGGCCGCCCTGCGGTGGCACACTGGCAGTAGTGCCCTCCAGTATCTTGAGGAGAGCCTGCTGCACGCCCTCTCCGGAGACATCTCGGGTGATCGAAGGATTGTCCGCCTTCCTCGCTATCTTGTCGACTTCATCAATGTAGATGATGCCGGTCTCAGCTTTCTTCACGTCGAAGTCGGCAGCCTGGATGAGCTTCAGAAGAATGTTCTCGACATCCTCCCCCACGTAGCCGGCCTCGGTAAGCGCGGTGGCGTCGGCAATGGCGAAAGGCACGTTGAGTATTCGCGCCAGGGTCTGCGCCAGCAGAGTCTTGCCACACCCCGTCGGCCCCAGAAGCAGGATGTTGGACTTCTGAAGCTCGACATCGCCCTCCTCGAGGGCTCCCATGTGCACCCGTTTGTAGTGGTTGTAGACCGCGACGGCCAGGGCTCTTTTGGCTTCCTCTTGGCCGATGACGTAGTCGGACAAGATCGAATAGATTTCCTTCGGCTTAGGCAGATTGTCCAGATCGAGTGACGCCGGCGGCGAAAATTCCTCGTCGATGATCTCGTTGCATAGATCAATGCACTCGTCGCAGATATAGACGCCCGGCCCGGCGATCAGCTTCTTGACCTGGCGCTGGCTCTTGCCACAGAAGCTGCAGAGCAGCTGTTCAGATCCACCCGGCGGTTTCGGCACCAGTCGACCCCCTACCTGTGCTCTATGATCTTGTCCACGATTCCATAGGCAAGCGCTTCCTCAGCAGTCATGAAGTAGTCGCGATCGGTGTCGCGCTCCACTTTCTCCAAGTCCTGCCCCGTGTGCTTCGCGAGTATCTCGTCCAGCCTCCTGCGGAGATTGAGCGCCTCACGGGCATGGATCTCTATGTCGGTGGCCGGACCCTCGAAGCCGCCTGATACCTGATGGATCAGTACCTTCGAATTCGGGAGAGCGTAGCGTTTACCTTCCGCGCCGCCCGCGAGAAGAAGCGCCCCCATCGACATCGCAATGCCAACGCAGATGGTTGAGACCTGAGGTTTGATGAATTGCATGGTGTCATAGACGGCGAGGCCCGCGTACACACTGCCGCCCGGACTATTGACATACAGAGAGATATCTTTGTCGGGGTCCTCCGATTCGAGATGGAGGAGCTGAGCAACGACCACATTGGCGACCTGATCGTTGATGGGAGTCCCGAGAAAGATGATGCGCTCGTTGAGCAGGCTGGAGTAGATGTCGAAGGCACGCTCGCCCCGACTGGTCTGCTCGACCACCATGGGAATGAGTGGACTCATGTTGTCGTCCTTTCCACGTGGACTATGAGCTTCCTACGCAACTTCCTCGTCGGATGGGCCCGCCGAGGTCTGTGTTGACTCGTTCGCGCCCTCCGCCTCATCGGCCTCCTCGGGCGGCACGGCTTCCGCGGCCTGCTTCGGCTCCTCGGCATCCGCCTCCTCCGTGGGTGCAACCGCTACGGCGTTAGCGACGATGAAGTCGGCGGCTTTGTCGCGCACCAGTTGCCACCTAATAGGTTCGAGGCGTCCGCTCTTGCGCAGACGGCGCTCGAAATCCGCGGGGTCAACCTTCGCGCCAGTGGCCATCTGCTTGACGACAGCGATGACTTCCGCGTCGGTAGCCGCGATGCTTTCGGCTTTCGCGACAGCGTCGAGCACGAGCCCGGTCTTCACGTTGCGTGCCGCGTCGGGACTCAGGTCCTCGATCATCTGCTCCACCGTTGTGTCTGCCATCTGCAAATACGCGTCGAGAGTGCCTCCCTGCGCTTCCAGTGACTGCTTGAAATCGCTCAGCATCTCTTCCGCCTGTTCGCGGACTACAACAGCGGGGAGGTCAAGCGTTGCATTTTCCGCGGCCTTCCTAACAGCCGCGGAACGGAACCGCTGGTCGGCTGCGTATTTCTTGCCCGCCTTCAGCTTCTTGCGAATGTCTTGGCGAAGCTCCAGAAGCGTGCCGAATTCGCTCACTTCCGATACCCACTTGTCGCTCACGGGAGGAAGCACCTTCTCCTTGATCTCCTTGACGACGATGATGAACTCGACCGTCTTGCCGGCCAGTTCGTCGTCGCCGTAGTCCTCGGGCATGGAGATATCGAATGTCTTCTCCTCGCTGGGGCTCATCCCGACCGCCTGCTCCTCGATCTCCGGTAGGAGTCGACCTCCGCCGACCTCGAAGACGAAATCGGAGGCAGTGAGGCCCTGCACTTCCTCACCGTCCAAGCCGGCCCGGAAATCAGCGGTGACGAAATCCCCTGTTTGCGCCGGCCGGCTGGTAATCGGTCGAAGCTCCGCGAACTGGTTGCGCAAACGCTCCATCTGAGCGGAGACGTCTTGGTCCTCGACCTCGTCGGATTCCCTAATGGCCTCGATGCCCTTGTACTCTCCTAGCACAACCTCGGGCATGACGGTCATGGTGGCGGTGAATGCCAGGGCTTTGCCCAGTTCAGGCGCCTCGTCCTCCATGTCGATGGTCGGACGGTCAACCGGGTCCAGCCCTAGGTCAAGCAACGCCGACGCCAGCCAATTAGACATCGTCTCTTCGATCGTGTCGGCCAGAATAGCCTCGTCGCCCAAGCGCTCCCGCAGCATGGCCGCCGGCACCTTGCCCTGACGAAAGCCGGGAATACGCGCCTCTCGCGCTACTTGCTTCAATCGGTTGTCGAAGGCTTCCCGCAGCTCCTCGACGGAAACCTCGACCGCAAGTTTGACCGTGTTTCCTTCACGTTCGCTGAGGGTCGTCTTCACATTGGTCCTTTCTGTAATTGTGGGCCGGAGTTACCCCGAGTGCGGGTGAGAGGACTCGAACCTCCACGTCAAAGACACATGATCCTAAATCATGCGCGTCTGCCATTCCGCCACACCCGCAATTGCCGAGGGGTGAACGACGGGATTTGAACCCGCGACCGCTGGGGCCACAACCCAGTGCTCTGCCAACTGAGCTACGTTCACCACGCATTTCAACCTGATCTCCATCGGCTTCCGGACGCGCCTGGCAGGATTCGAACCTGCGACCCACGGATTAGAAGTCCGTTGCTCTATCCAGCTGAGCTACAGGCGCATATCCTCCCCGAGGCCGCCCCGGGCGACAACGAGGAGCGGGCGACGGGACTCGAACCCGCGACAAACGGCTTGGAAGGCCGACGCTCTACCAGCTGAGCTACACCCGCCTGCTGCGCACGCTCCGAACCGAGCCATATCGGGACGAGAGGATTTGAACCTCCGACCCCCTGCTCCCAAAGCAGGTGCGCTACCAGGCTGCGCCACGTCCCGACGGGCCACCCACTCTGGCTTCGGCCGCGAGAGTATAGCGTATCGTCGCGGAGCCTGACCCGTACATCTGCATTGCTCTACACTTGAGCTATCCTGGCAGGCGAACGGAGTGTGAAGGGGTGTGGCTTGAGGATACTCGTAACCGGCGGAGCGGGATTCATTGGGTCCCACGTCTGCGACCGCCTGCTCTCCCTGGGGCATGTGGTGTCCATCATCGACAATCTCAGCACCGGGAAGCGAGAGAATGTCCCCCCGGCGGCGCATTTCTATGAGATCGATCTCAATTCCCCCCTCGACGAGGTGTTTGCCCAAGAATCGCCTGAGGCGGTCGTCCACCATGCTGCACACATCAATGTTACTCAGTCGGTTGTCCGCCCTGGGTACGATGCAACCGTCAACATCCTCGGGTCGTTGAATCTGCTCGAGCGCTGCCGCGAGCATCACGTGCAGAGAGTTATCTACGCCGGAACCGGCGGTGCGCTCTTTGGTGAGCCCGACTATGTTCCGGTGGATGAGGGACACCCTGTCAACCCGATTTCGCCCTATGGCGTGAGTAAGCATACGGTCGAGCACTACCTATTCTCCTATCGAGAGAACCATGGGTTGGACTACACGGTGCTGCGCTATCCCAATGTGTACGGTCCGAGGCAAGATCCTCATGGAGAAGCCGGGGTTGTGGCGATCTTTGCGCTCCAGCTTCTTAAAGGAGAGCGGCCGGTGATTTTCGGCGATGGATCCAAGACACGCGACTACTGCTATGTCGGCGATATAGTCAACGCGAACGTCATCGCCCTTAACAGCGCGCACAGCGACGTTTACAATCTGGGCCGAGGAATAGAGGTGAGCGATCTGGAGATCTTCGAGGCCGTGCGTAACGCGGTCGGCTCCGTGATCGAGCCCACCTATGCACCTGTCAGGCCGGGAGAGGTCGAGCACATTGCCTTGGACGCCTCCAAGGCCGAATAGGAACTGGGGTGGACATGGACAGTGGACCTGAACGAAGGCGTGGCGGAGGCCGTGGCGTTCTACCGCGCGCGGATCGAGAAGAATCGAGCGTGAACAGGAGGGATCGGCGCGACGTTGAGAGGCGCGACGGCCAGCCGGGCGAAGAACCTCACCGCCACACGGTCGAGATCGATATCCAGGAAAGCGA